>ULWW01021789.1_pt1 | contig 115825 bp, 110 predicted proteins | sample 1960741 | NCBI WGS metagenome assembly ULWW01 (sample SAMEA4835823, study PRJEB28245) | human gut metagenome | biome: gut microbiome; material: fecal sample | place: Denmark | collected 2008
TAGCGTAGCTAAGGTACAAGTCGTTCCTACCGGACTAGTCCTACCGGACTAGTCCTTAATTTTTTGCAAAAATTAAGGACGGTTCACATAAAAATAAGGAGGTAGGAAGATGTCAAATAAAAATAATTTTTTTAGTATTGCGAACAATTTAGAAAATTTAGAAGAGAATAAAGGATATTTAATCTGGATAAGATGTGGAGCTTTTTTTGTGGCTATATGTGCTAATGCAGTTATACTATCAAATATATTAGGACTAAAGAGAATATGCATAAAACAGGGAGTATGTAAAGTTGGAATACCAGTAAATTCAATATACGACTATATAAAGAAATTAGAAAGAATAGGGGACAGTTTTGTAATATATAACTATTCAAAAGATGAAATTGTTGAAAATGGTAAGAAATATGCAGAAGCATATAGAAGTAAAGGAAGGTTTGTAGATAAGAGTAGAATAACAATAAATTGTGAAGAATGCCCGAATTACAAAAAAGTTTATTATAATGTAAATGTATTTGAAGAACTAAAAAGATTACAAGAGTTAAAAAATCAGGAGAAAACTAAATGATAAATAAAAATCCAGAACTAATTATAATACCAAAATATGAAAAATATATGCAGTATATGATAGAAGTTATAATAAAAATGCCTAGAACAGAAAAATTTAATAACAGAACCTAAATTAAGGAAAATAGAAAGAAGCAGATATATAGATAGAATTGTTCATAGATGGTATGTAGATAACTTTATGATAGAGTATTTTACAAAAAGTTTTTGTTAGTATGCATGTATAAAAAATAAAGGAATGCATAAAGCATGTCTAGACGTTCAATATGCACATGATACATATGCTTCAAGCGAATTTGCAAGAAGATTAGTAAAATATTTTCCGTTTAAAATAAAGACAATACAAACATATAAAAGTCAAGAAGAATCATTATTTGCAATATAGGTGCTCAAAGTATTTATTTTAAATAATTTGTGACAAATGATTGACTAACCTACAATAGAAATATTAGAATAAACGGAAAAAAGCTTGAATATAATAAGATTATATATTATAATAATATATAGAATTGGGGCAAAGTTTTAAAATAATGTCCAATGAGATTAATTTCTCATAAAAAGTTGGTGAATCCAGCCATTAAATTGGAACTTAAAAAAGCGGTGAATCCAGCCATTAAATTGGAACTTAAAAAAGAAGATTAGAGCAACCAATATGTTACCCTTGGTAATATATCTGAAAACTCTAATCTTTTTTGTGAATTTTAGAAAAAACTTGCAAACATATGTGCGCATATGATATAATTTGAAATACGATGAAGGAGATGATTGTATGATAAAAAATTTACTAATCGTAAGAGTTGACTCAAATTACTGCGATTATTTAAGAAAGTTCGATACAAAGGTTGCCTATAATATGAATGAAAAAGAACTTAGATATCAAAAACTATTAAAAGAGCAACTAGCTTGGCTAAATGCAAATTATATTCAAGTAAAAGATAAATCATATAAATTATATATTTTATACAATAAGGGAAGGTTACCAAAAAACATAAGAGAAAGATGCTGTAATTTTAAGTTACTAGAAGAGAAATGTTTAGAATATACAGAAAGGAAAAATGAAAGCAATGTATAAATGGAAATATGAAACGCCAGAAGGTTTTTCTAATATGCTTATGAATAGTGATGGAGAATATTTAACAGGCTTATGGTTTGAAGGTTCAAGAGATGTATCTAAACACATAATTGATTGTGAAGAGAAAAAATTACCAATATTTGATGAAATAATAAAATGGCTAGATGTATATTTTTCTGGGAAAAAACCAACTTTTATTCCAAAATACAAAGTAAATAATAGCACTCCTTTTAGAGATAGAGTAAACAATATAATGAACAAGATTGAATATGGAAAAACGATAACTTATAATGACATTGCAAAAGAAATAGCTAAGGAACTAAGGATAACAAGAATGTCTGCACAGGCTGTAGGAGGAGATGTTGGAGCAAATCCAATTTGCATTATTATTCCATGCCATAGAGTAGTTGCTACAAATGGATCCCTTACCGGATATGGTGGAGGAATAAAAAATAAGATAAAATTGTTAGAGCTAGAAGGTTTAGATATGAGTAAGTTTATTATTCCTACAAAAGGGACAGCATTATAAAAGTGTGAAGGAAATCTAAACATATAACAACAATAAAACAATAATATACTTTATAGATAGGAGTTTACATGGATAATAGAAAAAGATGTAAGTGGTGTAATATGAAGAATCCACTATACATAAAATATCATGATGAGGAATGGTGTAGACCAAACTTTGATGAAAAATATTTATACGAGATGCTTATATTAGAATCTTTTCAGGCTGGGCTTTCTTGGGAGTGTGTACTAAATAAAAGACAAGCTTTTGAGATGGCATATGATAACTTTAATATAGATAAAGTATGCAAATATGATGATGAAAAGGTTCTAGAACTTCAACAAAACAAAGACATAATCAGAAATAAGCTAAAGATAAAAGCAAGCATAAACAATTCTAAAATATTTAAGGACATTCAAAAAGAATTTGGCTCATTCGACAATTACTTAAAGACTTTTACAGAGGAAAAAACATACTATGAAATAGATAAGACAACATCTCCACTTTCTGATGCTATCTCAAAAGACCTACAAAAAAGAGGAATGAAATTTGTAGGTTCAACAATCATATATTCGTATTTACAGGCAATAGGAGTAATTATATCACATGAAAAAGAGTGCTTCCTTTTCGCCCCAATAGGGGCGTCCCTATTGGGCGATTAGTATTATAATATATTGAAAAATATTTAAATATTTGATAATATAGGGTTATAAAAATTCGAATGATGAAAGAGGGAATTTTATTATGGATGAAAAAAATAATAAGATTGAAAATTTAAATGGATTTAAGGACTTAAGAATAGTTGATAATTTTTATCAAACTTCAAGTTTCTTTCCAATGCCAACCACAGAAATTGGAACATTAAGTGAAAGTGGAAAGACAAATTTGGGTTCATATTCACTTTGCTTTCCTTATTACATTGCTGGAAAAGACTATTATGCAATGGTTCTTTGCTGTAGAAACAGTTCGAACACTGCTAAAAACATATTAAGAACAGGCAAGTGTTCAATAAATTTTATAACAGATTTTAGATACAGTAAAATATGCAGCATCAAGAATAGACCCAGATGTTAAATTTACTGATGAAGCGTGTGCAAAACTTGTAAAAGTACCAAGAGTATTTTTAAGTACAGTACTAAAAGGATGCGTGGCATGGGCAAAAGAAAACAATGTAAAATTAATCACAGAAAAAGAAATGGAAATAATTCAAGACAAGCGTAACAAAGAAAAGAAATAATAGATTTATCAAGGAGACTAATGTGGAAAGAATAGATAAAATAATATCTTCACAGACAAATTATTCTAGAAAAGATGTCAAAAAGCTCATATCACAAAAGAAGATAAGAGTAAATGATGAGATTGTAAAAAGACCGGAACAGAAAGTGAATGAACAACAAGATGCAATATATATAGATGGAAATAAATTAGATATGAAGAAAAACATATATCTAGTATTAAACAAGCCACAGGGGTATATATCGACAACAGAAGATAAAACGGCAAAAACCGTATTGGATTTAGTACCAGAGCAATATATAAGAAAAGGTTTGTTTCCAGCAGGAAGATTAGACAAAGACACAACTGGAATGATGATTATAACAGATGATGGCGAGTTTGCCCATAACATATTAGCTCCAAGAAAACATATAGAAAAAACATACAGAGTACAAATAGATATAGACATAACAGAAGAGATGAAAGAAAAATTTAAACAAGGAATCGTTCTAAAAGATCATGTATGTTGCCCTGCAACGATTGTAGTAGAAAACAAAAATACAGCATTAATAACAATAACAGAAGGAAAATATCATCAAATTAAAAGAATGTTTGGATGCTTTGGAGCAAAAGTAGTAAGATTGCACAGAATCTCAATGGGAGGCTTACAACTACCAAGTGATTTAATAGAAGGAAAGTGTAGAGAGCTAACAGCAGAAGAACTAGAAAAAGTATGTACAAGAGACAAGTAAGAGCCATAAAGATTGTTGAAAATTTACACATTGAAATAAATCCAAGACCACAATATATAGGAGAACTCCTAAAAGAGGCTGTGAAAGCAGAAATGGAGAGATAGATAGCAAAAATGAATATATTAAAACCTCAAAAGATGTTGTCTGATAATTTAAGAACTATTGAAGATTTACAAAACGAATTAATGGAAAATGATGAATTAGAAAATGTTAAAGTAAAAGATTATTCAAATAACAATTTAGAAGTCTTTGATGTTACATGCAATAAGGCAGTGTTTAATAATGCCTCTATAATAAATAGTAGGTTCGAGAAAACATTTTTAACAGATGTAGAATTTACAAACTGTAATTTTTCAAACACTACATTTGACAATTGTAGCTTCATAAGATGTGAATTTAATAATTGTAAGTTAACAGGATGTAACTTTATAGAAAATGTTTTATTTGATATAGGATTTATAGATTCGAACATGAGCTATGCCAATATATCACTGAGCAATTTAAGAGGAATAATTTTTAATAATACATCAATCAGAAGCGGAAGTTTGCAGGAAAATAAAGTAAAGAATATAAATTTTAAAGAAGCGGACCTAAGAGGAACACAATTTTTTAAAACAAGCTTAAATGGAATTGACTTATCAAATAGTAATATAGATCAAATTGCAGTTTCACTCGAAGAAATAAAAGGTGCAAAAATAAACCAAATGCAAGCAATAGATTTAATATCTTTATTGGGAGTAAAGGTAGTTGAATAATAAATGCATAATTGTTTGAAAAGAATTAAATATTTGCAACTAGCATTTTCTTCGGTGAAAATTTTTTGAAAAAATCTGTAAAATAATTAAAAATTTTAATTGACTTTTTTTCTTTCTAAGTGGTATAATAGGCAAGCTAACAAAAAAGAGAGTAAGGGTTGTGAGAAGAATTTAGTGTTCCTCTCCAACCTGATATTTATGTCTTTTTATCAAAAAGGGAGAGGAATGAAAGAAAAAATGGAGCAAGAAAATATACTTGGAAAAGAAAAAATAGGTAAATTAATATTAAAATTTTCTATTCCTTGCATTGTTTCAATGTTGGTAAACTCATTATATAACATAGTAGACCAAATATTCATTGGACAAGGAGTAGGACCGCTAGGGAATGGTGCTACAAATGTAGTATTCCCACTAGTAATGATAGGATTAGCATTTTCTTTAATGTTTGGAGATGGTGCATCAGCATATTTAAGCTTAAAACTTGGAGAAAAGAAGAAAAAAGAAGCAGAAACAGGAATTGGTAACGGAATATTATTATCTGCAATTGTATCAATATTTTTCTGTATAATCACATTAATCTTTTTACCACAATTTTTAACAATATTTGGCTGTACTGAAAAATTAAGAGAATTCGCAATGATTTATGGTAAGATTATTGCAATTGGTCTTCCATTCTCTATGATTGGAACTACTTTGAATTCAATTATTAGAGCAGATGGAAATCCTAAATTTGCTATGATGAGCATGGTAGCAGGCGCAATTTTAAATACAATATTAGATCCAATATTCATATTTAAATTCGACATGGGAGTAGCTGGTGCAGCTATTGCTACTGTAATAAGCCAAGTGCTTACATTTGTATTAAACGTTGCATATATTAAGAAATTTAAATCTATACAATTATCAAAAGAAAGCTTTAAATTAAAAGCTGGAGTATGCAAGAAAGTTTCAATGCTTGGAATAAGCAGTTTTATTACTCAAATGAGTATTGTATGTGTTATGACTGCCGAAAATAATTTACTTGGAAAATATGGTGCAAATAGCGAATACGGAGCCGAAACTCCAATTACGGTTCTTGGAATTGTAATGAAGATAAATCAAATATTAAATAGCATAATAATTGGTATTGCTGCAGGAAGTCAACCTATAATTGGATATAATTATGGTGCTAAGAAATATGACAGAGTAAAGAAAACACTAAAGATTGTTCTAAGTTCAAGTTTAGTAATAAGTACAATAGCATTCATATTGTTCCAAACAATACCAGATAAATTAATCTTAATATTTGGTAATGGTGATGTAAAATACATGGAGTTTGCATGTTTAGCATTTAGAACATATTTATTACTTTGCATCTGTAATGGTGTTCAAATACCATCAGGAATTTTCTTTCAAGCAATCGGAAAAAGCACAAAGAGTGCTATATTATCACTTTCAAGACAAATTGTTATATTAATTCCTGCTATGATAATATTGAGTGGAATCTATGGAATAATGGGTGTATTAAGTGCTGGACCGGTAGCTGATGGATTAGCGTTTGTATTGGCTGTTATACTTCTAATAAAAGAAACAAGAGGCATGAAGGCTGATGGAGTAGAAACAGAAAAAGCAGAAAGAAAAGAAATACCAGAAACTGCAGTAGCTAACAACGGAATTGTAATCACAATTGCAAGAGAATATGGTTCTGGCGGAAGATATATTGGAAAATTAGTTGCAGAAAGATTAGGAATTAAACTATACGATAAAAACATAATAGAAAAAATGTCAGAAGAAACAGGATTGTCAGAAGAATATATAAAATACAATGAACAAAAAAGAACTGTTTTCGATAATTTTAACAATGGATACTATGCTGGTTTGAATAACTCTGACGAACTATTTATACAAGAATCAAACTTAATAAAAGATTTAGCTGATAAGGAATCTTGTGTGATAGTTGGAAGATGTGCAGACTTCATATTAAAAGACAAAAAGAATGTTTTGAAAATATTTGTAAGTAGTAGTATGGAAAATAAAGTAAAAAGAGCAACAGAATTTTATCATATAGATAAGAAAAATGCAGAAAAAGAGATTACAAGAATAAATAAACTAAGAGCAAATCACTATGAATACTATACAGAAAGAGGCTGGGAGACATCATCAAATTATGATATTTGCGTAAACAGTGATTCTATTGGAATCGACAATGTTGTAGACTTAATATGCAGTATAGTAGAGAAAAGTAAAGAATTTGCGGTTAAATAAGGTTTAAAATATAAGCTTTTGGATAACATATTATGGGTGATTAGTATGTTTAAGCCAAAGGCTTTATATTGTGAAAATAATATTGAAAATTATGTGCTTGGAAGAGAGCTATTAGAAAAATATGCTGATGTTCCAAGAGTGATAATTGACAATCATAATAATATTGAAGAAATGAGAAAGAAGCAAAATAAAGATTTTGCGGATATGAAACGAAATTTGATAATAGGAGTGAGGAAGACGCATAAGTTTGTTCCAAATCACAAGACATCAGATTTTCTAGTTCCATATACATCCTCTGGTTGTACAGCAATGTGTATGTACTGTTACCTTCTCTGCAATTACAACAAGTGTGCGTATTTGAGGCTATTTGTGAATAGAGAAGAGATGCTAGATAAAATTATAAGAACAGCACAAAATGCAGAAAAAGATTTAACCTTTGAAATTGGAAGTAATAGTGATTTAGTTTTAGAAAATACCATTACAAACAATTTAGTTTGGACGATTGAAAACTTTGCAAATACTTCGAAGGGACATTTAACTTTTCCTACCAAGTTTGATATGGTAGATGATATTCTGACTTTAAAACATAATGGAAAAGTTACTGTTAGAATGAGTGTGAATCCCGAAGAAATTATTAATAAGGTTGAATTTGGTACGTCAAGACTAAAAAATAGAGTCCAGGCTATTAATAAATTAGCCGATGCCGACTATCCTATTGGAATTTTGATAGCACCAGTAATTTTAGTAGAAAATTGGAAAGAACTATACTCGAATTTGATAAAATATCTGTATGAAAATTTGAGCGAAAAGGCTAAGAAACATGCCTTTTTCGAAATTATTTTTATGACATACAGTTTTGTTCATAGAGCAATAAATACAGAGGTATTTCCAAATGCCATAGATTTATATAATCCAGAATTGATGAGAGGCCGTGGAAGAGGAAAATATATGTATAAAGACTATATTCGTGAAGAAGGAGAAAAATTCTTACGAGAAGAAATGCAGAAATATTTCCCGCATAATCAGATTGAATATGTGGTATAAAGTTCAATTTTTGAACAGCCTTCGCCCATTGGGGACGTCCCTTTTTGGGCGAAAAAGAGTACAAAATTTCTTTCGTCCACAAATTGTACAAATTGGAAATAGTACAATTTTTCCCCTGGAACTAAATTGTACTGTCCTCGAATTGCAAATTGTAAAAAGTCCAAAATCTCCCCCGGAACCAAATTGTACTAAAAGAGCTTGACATAAATATATTTAATTTGTATAATAGGTTTTGTAATATATATATTATCAAGAGTGAACGAGAGAATCGGCTTTATGACTCCACAGCAACCTATTGGGTTAGGTGCTAATACCGACAAAGTTACGGAAAGTACTTTGAATGATGATTTCTAAGAATCGTTAAACTTTGTACCTGCGCAAGTACAAAGTTTTTTAGCTTTTATAGAAATTAAAATTTATTTTAATTAAATCAACTTGAGGGGAAAGATACCTTTGAGGGGAAAGAGCCATTTGATAAAAAATGCATCTAATTGTGGATTTTAAGGCAAGAGTTACAAAAGTGAAAACTACTTTTGATAAGAAATGTATCTAATTGGGTTTTCAGTATATCGCCCAAAAAAGGATGTCCCCAATGGGCGAAAAATGTATCTAGTTAGGCTTTCAGTATCGCCCCAAAAGGGGCGTCCCCAATGGGCGATTTTGAAGGAGGAGAATATGAAAAGATTATTTACATCAGAGAGTGTTACAGAAGGACATCCGGATAAGCTATGTGATTATATATCGGATAGTATTCTGGATAGTTATTTGGCAAAAGATAAGAATGCTAGAGTTGCTTGCGAAACAGTTGCGGGCAAAGGAGAAATTTATATAACTGGAGAAATTACATCGACTGCAAATGTTGATATTGAGCAGGTTGTGAGAGACACCATAAAAGAGGTTGGTTATGCAGATAGTGAGTACGATATTGATTACAGAACTTGCAAAATATACATAAGCTTATCTAAACAATCTCCTGATATTGCACAAGGAGTTGATAAATCGCTTGAAGATAAAGAAGGACAAGATGTTGAATCTGAAGGAGCCGGTGATCAAGGTTTAATGTTTGGTTATGCTTGTGATGAAACAGAGGAGTTAATGCCTCTTCCAATTTTGCTTGCACACAAGCTTTCTAAGAGATTGACTGAAGTTAGAAAAGAAAAAATAATAGATTATTTAAGACCAGATGGTAAGACACAGGTTACAGTTGAATATGATGGAGACAAGCCTGTAAGAGTGGATACTATTGTTGTTTCTACACAACATCTACCTGATGTTGATATGGATATTTTAAAAAATGACATAATTGAAAAAGTTATAAAACCAACAGTTCCAGCTAACTTGTTAGATGAAAACACAAAATATTTTATTAATCCAACAGGTAGATTTGTAATAGGTGGACCTCTTGGAGACAGTGGACTTACAGGAAGAAAAATAATAGTTGATACTTATGGTGGAGCTGCAAGACATGGTGGAGGAGCTTTTTCGGGAAAAGATCCAACAAAGGTCGACCGTTCGGCCTCTTATATGGCAAGACATATTGCGAAAAATATTGTTGCAAATGGTTATGCAAAAAAGTGCGAAATTCAAATTGCATATAGTATTGGCGTGGCCAAACCAGTGTCTATTTATGTAAATACCTATGGAACAAATACAATTCCAGAAGAAGAGATTGTAGAAAAAATAAATAATACATTTGATTTAACACCAAGGGGAATAATAAATTATCTAGATTTACAAAGACCAATTTATAGACAAACAACAAACTACGGTCATTTTGGAAAAAAAGACCTACCTTGGGAGAAAATTATAAATTTTTAGGCATCATAAATAAAATATAGGCCAAAAGGCTGTTATATAATCCATTTTTATGATATAATAGATGAAGTTACCATTTTATAAATAGACCACTAAGGAGGTTGAAAAATGGGTAAAATTGTCGTTGGACGGTGGGATTGTTCCTACTGTGGCACAAAAGGCATACGTGGTAGTGAGAGAGAATGCCCTAATTGCGGCAGACCAAGAGGTGAAGATGTAAAATTTTATGTTGATGATCCAAAGGACTATGTTCCAGAAGACGAGGCAACCAAAATTAGTAAAGAGCCTGATTGGATGTGCGAATTTTGTGGCAGCTACAATTCGGCAAAACTCACTAAGTGTATGTCGTGTGGAGCAGAAAGAGGCAAAAGCAAAGATTATTTTCAAGTACAGGAGGCAAACAGAGAAAAAGAATCTGAAAAAGCAAAAAATACAGAAAATGAATTCGAGCCAAAACCTGAAAAAGTAGAAAGTTATCAGAACTTCGAAAGCCCACAAGAAGATTACTCACAGCATGATTTTAGCTCCTACAATTTAGCAAATATTTTTTTAAACAAAAAAGTTATTGCTATTGTTTTAGCCGTTTTGCTTTCTATTATTGGAGTAGTATTCTTATTTACTCCAAAAGAAGTAAACATGGAAATCTCAGGTTTCTCATGGTGTAGGAGCATTAGCATCGAACAAAACAGAACTTTTCATGAAAGCGATTGGAGCGTTCCAGCTGGAGGCAGAGTTACGTCTCAGCAAATGGAATTCCACCATTACGAATCTGTTTTGGACCATTACGAAACCAGGACTCGAGAAGTCGCAAAAGAGAGGTTTTCGCATTACGAGTATAGTACTACATTAAGAGACATGGGAAATGGCTATTTTGAGGAAGAAACAGTAAGTACTCCGGTATATGAGACTTACTATGAAACCGAAGAATACCAAGAGCCAGTATATCGTGACGAGCCTGTTTATGCAATGAAATATTACTATGACATCGATAGGTACGTTTACGAAAGGTCTGTAAACACAAGTGGGAACGATAAGGAACCTTACTGGGGAGAGGTAAAACTCAATTATGATGAGCGATTCGCATCCAGAAACGAGGAGTACAAAATCTCTGGCATTACCGACGAAAAAGAGACCCGGAACCTAGAAATCAGTGTGAATTTTGAAAAATGGAATGCTCTTGAAAATGGGCAGACTGTTAAAGTAAAAATTTATAAAACTGGTACAGCAACATTAGTGGACTAACAATAAGCCTTATACTAAAGGCTTAAAACAAAATCGACATAGCATTTTTAGTTTGAAAGTGCTGTGTCGATTTTTTATTGTTGATGGAGTAACAAATAATTTTTAAATAAAAGTTGAATTTGAAGGTTAATTAAGATATAATTAAAAAATTAAAGAATAATTAATGAAGGTTAAATATGAGTAAGAAAAATAAAATACTAAATGGTGTTCTTGTTGCAGCTGATGCAATTATTATGTTGTATATAACTAGAATCTGTAAAGTCAAATACTATAAAAGAAGAAAGCGGAAGAAAAAAAACAAAGAACAGATTGAGATGTGCTTTAGTGTTTTAAAAATGAAAATTGGCAGGTACAATTTGATTAATATAAGCAATACCAAATAAAGAAAAAAGGACATATCACCATTATTTTTACGAAGTAGATAAAGATATAAATGGAGAATATTTTTCTTTAAATGCATTATTGCAAAAAGAAAAAGTAAAAGAGAACAATGGGGACATTATAAAATTTATAGAAGAATTTTATAACAATAAATAATAAAGCTTATTGTTCAGACCAAAATAACATTATTATATATAAATGAAAGGAATGATGTACATGTAAAAATCAAAATTATATTAGACCTGAATTTGTAAAAGCAATTGTTGAAAAGGTAAATGGAACGGTTGTAGAATGCAATGCGGCTTATGGCGGTGCAAGAAATACAACTGAAAAGCATGAAAAATTAATGGAAGAGCATGACTGGACAAGATATTTCAAGGTAGACATAATGAATACAGATGGAGATGACTTAGAACTGGATATTCCAAATGGGAAAGTGCTTAAGAAAAACTATGTTGGTAAACATATTCAAAATTATGATTCAATGCTAGTATTATCACATTTTAAAGGACATCCAATGGGAAAATATGGTGGAGCATGTGAAATCAAACAAATATATCAAAATTCTAATACAGATAAACCAGAAGCAGCTATTTACTACGAAAATGGTAATGTAGTAATATTTAATTATTTAACAGGAAAATTGAAAACAAGACAAGAAAAATCAACAAGTAATTTCTTTGTAAAAATTGGATATATAATAAGTAATAAGATCTGAAGAAGTTACCTATTGAAGAGGCAATGCAACAAAATTTAGATTTATCAACAGAGAATTCAATAGAAAATAATTTAAACAGTGGTAATGTAGAAACGAATATTACAAACACAGAAAATATTATGCAAAATTCGACAGAAACAACGAATAAACAACAAGAGTATATAACTTCATACAGCCCGATTACACAGAAATATGAAATATACAGTGATAAAGAAATATTGGAATCAAGTAGTGAAGAACCACAGTCAGAAACATCTAAAATAACTGCAAATGGACTGGAAAAATTCTATAATGCAAGTAAGGCAGAAGGAAAACAAGTAAAAGAAACATCTGGCATAACAATAATAATTCCTATAATATCTGCAATAGTTATTTGCATTAGTATAGGAAATAAGATACAAGTGCAAAACAAGAAAAGTGTAAATAATTTTAGAAATCTAGGTAACAATGCATTTGCCTAGATTTCTACTTAAAATTTGACTGTTGATAATTATTGAATTTATTCCACAACATTTATAATAAGAGTATAGTAAAAAAATATCAAATACAATTGTTGGATTGACACGGGAAAAATGGTAAAATCAATAGCAAATTATAAAATTTATAATAGTATTATAAAGATAAAAGGGGAAAAAATGGAAGAGTAGAAAGAAGTCATAGAAAAGATCAAGAAAGATTTTACTATAAAAGAGTATTTTATAGTCTAGAAGATTTAAGAAATCAGGGAAAAGAATGGAGAAAAGAATATAATAATTTTCCTATGAGACCACTAGGATGGTTGAGTCCCAGAAAATTCATAAAAAAATATAAAAGTAAAGAAGAATCGTTATTTGCAATATAGGTGCTCAAAGTATTTATTTTTAATAATTTGTGACAAATGATTGACTAACCCACAATTGACTGTATCAGCAATAAACAAAAAGAATTGACATAATATAAAAAAAGATGTATACTAGAAATATCAGGGATAACCTGAAAACAAAAAAGGAGATGCAAACATGATTTCAAAAGATGAGAAAAAATTCTTGGAAGAAACTAGGGACGATCTTAAGCGGATTCTTAGACGCATCGAATGCACTCTAGCAGTTGATGCCACTAGCAGCTATGACGCAATGGAGGACCAAAGCAAAAGCGAAGAATATATTGTTACGCAATACCTAATGAAACTTGGAGTACCTACATCTGTAACAGGATTTGGGTATATAAAGAGTGGAGTTCTCTATCTCCTCAAAGAAGAGAACAGGAGAGTACTTGTAACAAGGGAACTCTATCCGAAAATTGCAGAAGAATACAATTCATCAGTATCAAAAGTGGAACGTGCAATTCGCACAGCAATTGGAAAGGCAGAGAGGAGATGTACTAAAGAGTTACAAATAATCTTGTATGATCGTGAAGAGCTTAGGCTTACTAACATGGAATTCATAACACTGGTTACAGAAAAGATTAGATTGGGATTATAACAGCATCTCGGGGGAAGGACACTCGCAGTTGAGTGTCTTTCCCCCATTTTGACGATAATTATTTCAAAATTCAACCATTGAATATAAAACATTTTGTACTAGCAGGTCAGTCTTATATAATTTTACGATTTTTATGATACAATGTAAAAAAATTGCAAAAGGAGCAACACATGAAAAAGAAAAACATTATAAAAAAGATATTAATTACACTACTAATTATAGTTATAATTATCGTATTAGCAACCATAGGAATAGGGAACTATTTTGTTAATTATGCAATATTAAGAACAGGAAATGGTGGAGATAGAGAAGTAAAAAATACAGAAGTAGTAGAAGTTGCAAGTATCGATAACGAAATAGAAAAAATCATAGAAAAAAATAGAAAACAGGAAAAGCAACATGCAAGTGAGTGGTCAAATACTGTAAAAAACGAAAAAGTTGAAGTTACTGCAAAAGATGGAATAACTTTAAAAGGAACGGAGTATATAAACGACGAGCAAACTAATAATTGGGTAATTGTTTTGCATGGCTATCGCTCAAGTCCAGAATCTGTAATTTCAGTAGGAATGCATTTCTCAGAAAAAGGATATAATGTGCTAATTCCATATATGAGAGCAACTGGTGAGAGTGAAGGCGAATATATAGGAATGGGCTGGTTAGATAAAGATGATTTAAAATGCTGGATAGACTTAATCATAAAACAAAATAATAATGCAAATATTGTATTACATGGCTCGTCAATGGGAGCTGCAACAGTGCTTATGGCATCGGGTGACGAACTTTCAAGCAATGTAAAAGCAATAATAGAAGATAGTGGATATACATCAGTATGGGATATATTCGCCTCAGAAGCTAAAGCTAGATTTAATTTGCCAGAATTTCCGGTATTAAATATGTTTGAAGTAGTTGCAAATTTCAAGGCAAAATATGATATTAAAGAAGCATCAGCATTAGAACAAGTAAAAAAAGCTACTCTTCCAATTTTATTTATTCATGGAGATAGTGATGACTTCGTTCCAGAGTACATGTGTGAAAAATTATATGAGGTAGCCAATTGCAGAAAAGATAAACTTATAATACATGGCGCTGGACATACTGAATCAAGATATAAAGAACCAGATACATATTATAATAAGATATTTGAATTCTTAAGTAATATAAAATAAATATTAAAAGCAGATAATTGATTGAAAATTATCTGCTTTTGTGATATAAAAATGATGAAAAAGTATTGTGAGCTAAGGAATGAAGAGAGGCATATAAATATGAAAATAGAACAACAAAATCAAATAAAAGAATTTTTAAATGAAGAAGTTGGAGTAGATAAAGGACAAGAAGTATTTAATAAGCAAGAAATGATACTTGCTGAAATTATTAAAAATATAAAAGACAAATCAGAAAATCAGAGAAAAACTCTTATTCAAATAATTCTGCCTAGAATAGCATTATATAAAGCTATGCTACAAGATGGATTATCAAATGAAGAAGTATATCAGCATATGCAAAAATACATGATGGATATAGTGGCAAAACAAAAGCACTTATCTATGGTAAAAATGGAAAAAGTACCATGCTTCTATTTCCTTTATAGTAATATATTTCTTAAAGTTGTGCGTAAAACTGACTTATGGGAAAGCACACAAAAACATGGCAAGGATTACTTTGATGTAACGATGAAGAAGTGCCTTTGGCATACAGCTTGTGTAGAAAATGATTGCGCAGAATTGTGCCATTTTTTCTGTGATGTAGATAATGTGACTTATGGAAATCTTAAAAAGTTGGGATTTTCACGAACAAAAACTTTGGGCTATGGCGGAGATTGTTGTGATTTTCATTTCTACAGAAAATAAATTTGAAAGGAAACAAAAGAATATGAAAGAGAAAGGTGTATTACTTCCAATATTTTCACTTCCAAGTAAATATGGAATTGGAGACTTTGGATACGAAGCATATGAATTTATAGATATATTAAGTAAAAATAACATAAGATATTGGAAAATTTTGCCGATAAATGAGTGCAATAACCATCCATATTCACCTATAAGCTATTACGCTCTTGAAGAGGATTACATTTCACTTGACAAATTGCTTGAACAAGGACTAATAAAAGAAGCTGAGACCCGTCCAAATAAAGACAGAGCCATATATGATGACTTTAAGGAAAAATATTATAAAGAGGCTTTTGAAAATTTTAAACCAGACAACAAATTCAAAAAGTTTATTAAAATAGATGAAATAGATAAATATGCAGAGTTTGCACATATAAAAAAAGGAGAGAGTAAGGAATACTATTTATTTTTACAATATATTCTGTATATTCAATGGATGGAATTAAAACAATATGCAAACAAAAAGAATGTTCAAATTATTGGAGACATGCCAGTGTATCCTGTTTTTGATTCTGTTGAAACACGATATTATCCTGAATATTTTGAGATGGAAGATGGAAAATTCACTTTTGAAGCTGGAACACCACCAGATTATTTCAATCAAAATGGACAAAAGTGGAATAGCCCAGTATACAACATTGAAAACATCAAAAAAGATAAATATAAATATTTAACAAATAGATTCAAATATCAATTGAATTTGTTTGATAAGCTAAGAATAGATTATTTTAGAGGATATGATTCATTTTTCAAAATTCCAATAGGAAAAACTGGGAGAGAGGGCTCATACTCTGATGGTGTAAGCTATGGATTTTTTGATGAACTTTTCAAAGATAAAACAGTAAATCCAGAAAAATTGATAGTTGAAGATTTAGGAGAAATTAGAGAAGAAACTATTGCGCTGCGTAAAAAATATGGTTTTACAAGACAAAAAATATTACAATTTTCAATCGATTTAGATAACTTATATGATAGAGATAATGAGGAAGAAAATGTTCTTGTTTTCCCCGGAAATCATGACTGCAACACAATCTATGGCTGGTATAAGACATTAAGCGATGAGCACAAATGGAAACTAAAAGAATTCTTAAAGAAAAACGAATGTTACGAAATAAATGTAAACATTGGAATTATGCAGTATCTATCAAGATGTAAAGCTAAAATGCCAATTATTATGGTTCAAGATATATTAGGATTAGATGAAAATTCAAGAATAAATATTCCGGGTATCGAGAGTGATAAAAATTGGTCATGGAAATTAATTGATTTTAAAGATTTAGAAGAAAGAATTAAGGATTATTAGAGAAAAGATTATTGAAGATGAACAAATTTTATTAAATAATATGGATAAAATTTATGCTAATTAAAATAGCTATACAATTATAACAGCATATACTGCTCTATAAAATAATTGAAAATAAAGAAAGGGGAAAAGTCAATGAGCTTAGTATTAAAAGATGTATCCAAATCATTTGCTGGTAAAAAGGCAGTAGACAATATTTCCTTTAGTTTAACAAAACCAGGTGTATATGGCTTGCTTGGAACTAATGGAGCAGGAAAGACTACAACAATCAGAATGCTACTTGGAATTATAAAAAAGGATAGTGGAAAAATTACATGGAAAGGAAAGCCTGTAGATAGAAAATCTGTTAGATTTGGATATTTACCAGAAGAGAGGGGAGTATATCCCAAAACAAAAATATTTGACCAATTAATGTATTTCGCAGAATTAAAAGGAATGCAAAAAGATGAAGCGACCAGTTCAATAAACAAATGGGCTAAAGAACTAAAGGTGGAAGAATATTTGCAGATGCCAGCCGAAAAATTATCAAAAGGAAATCAGCAGAAAATACAATTCATGACTGCAATTATACACGATCCAGAGTTAGTGGTATTAGATGAGCCATTTAGTGGACTAGATCCGGTTAATACAGAAATACTAAAAAATATTATTATTAATTTAATAAAGAATGGAAAATACATAATAATGTCAGCACACCAAATGGCGACGATTGAAGAATTTTGCAGTGATATTTTAATATTGAATAAAGGCAAAACTGTATTGCAAGGCAATCTGAAAGAAATAAAAGAAAAATATCCTGCAAATAGAGTAGAAATAGATGTAAAACAAGATATTAAAAAATACATTGAAGATTTTAATTTAGAGATAGAAACTGAAACAAACAATAACTATATTATAAAAATATCAGATGAAGAAAAAGCACATAAATTATTAAATAAACTTGTTGCAGATGGAATTAATATTGACAAATTTGAAATTAAGAAACCTACACTAAACGATATTTTTATAGAAAAGGTAGGCGAATAATAATGAGAGATATTTTTACAGTAATGAAATTTACCATGAAAGATATGGTTAAAAGAAAATCGTTTATAATATCAACATTAATAATTTTGATTTTTATAGTAGTTGGTTTTAATGTACCAAATTTAATTAAAAGCTTTAATGGAGATAATTCTGGAAATAAATTATTAATAATAGACAGTAAAAATGTATTTGAGGGAACATTAGAAAACTTAAAACAGATGGATTTAGGTTATGAGTTTGAAATAACAAATGAAGATTTGAAATTTGAAGATGTAAAGAAAAAAATAGAAAATGAAGAAATAAAAGAAGCGATAATTATAAATCAAGAAAATGAAAAAATAAAAGTATTATATATTGTAGAAAATAAAACAACGATGAGCGAAGTGCCAGAAGGATGTATGAATGCTCTAACATCATTATACTCCAATTTAAAAATATCTAAATTAGGACTAACAGAACAACAATTGCAATCGATTACTCCAAACTTTGAGTTTGACATAGAACAAACAGAGGAAAAGAGTGCGAGTGGAAATATTTTGGTAATGATGCTAATGTCGATAGTATTATTCTATGCGATATACTTTTGTGCATATCAAGTATCAAGCTCGATAACAACAGAGAAAACTTCAAAAATAATTGAAACACTTGTAACATCTACAAGCCCTAAAACAATAGTGCTTGGAAAGACAATAGGAATCGGACTAGTTGGCTTAGCACAGATGATATTAATAGTTGCAACAGCTTTAATAAGTGCTAAAACATTTTTAGAACCAGGAGTGCTAGATTCTGTTTTGGATATGTCTAATGTTACACCATATTTAGGAATAATGACTGCAATTTATTTTGTACTAGGCTATTTGGATTATGCTTTATTATATGCACTAACTGGCTCTACAGTAAGCAAACCAGAAGATATACAATCTGCTAATTCGCCTGTTGCATTACTAGCAGTAATCGGATTTTATTTATCATATTTCACTATGATGAATCCTACAAGCAAGCTTAATCTGTTTGCATCATTATTTCCAATATCATCACCATTTTGTATGCCATTTAGAATTATGATGGGACTCGCAAATTCTACAGACGTAATAATTTCAATTGCAATTTTAGTTGTTACAATAATTGTTATTGCTAATGTTGCTATAAAAATATACTCAAATGCAATACTGAACTATGGTACAAAGATGAACATTAAAGATATTATAAAAATGTATAAAGAAAAACAAAGCTAATCTTTATTAAAAAAATATAAAAAAGACTTACGAAAAAATTAAATGTGTGCTATAATTGCAAATGAAAAAAATTACTAATATTTTAAAATTATGCAAGTACGAAGGAATACATTGCTAAATAACTATAAAGGAGTATAAAGATGGAAATAAACGAAGAAAAAAGAATTAAATTTATGGAATATGCAGGAAAAAGAGTAAATAATGTATTACATGACATACAAATATTAGAGCCTATGGCAAGAAGCAACTCTTATGATTTCACAAGAGAAGATGTAGAAAAAATGTTTACAGCTATACAAAATACTTTAGATACAGTAAAAGAAGAATACAATAAAAAGTTTGAACAAAAAGCAAAATCGGAGAAAAAACTTTTCTCTTTTGATGATGTTACAGTGCCTTCACAAGAAAATGAAAGTAATGTAGAAGAAGTTGCTACAGAAAATAATTAAATAAAATTGGTTAATACAATATATTATTTTAGAGAACTGCTTGAAATATAGTAGTTCTCTTTAGTATAATATAAAATATTAAAAATAATTAAAAAAGGGGAGAAAATAAACAATGAAAAATTTTGGAAACGTATTATGGGGAATAGTTTTAATCGTTATTGGACTAATCTTTGGAGGCAACGCACTTGGAATAACAAATATCAATATATTTTTTGAAGGCTGGTGGACTTTATTTATTATAATACCATGCTTCATAGGATTATTTAGAGACAATGAAAAAACTGCAAGCTTTATAGGATTATTGGTTGGAGTAGCTTTACTTTTAGGATGCCAAAACATTATATCATTTGAGTTAATTGGAAAATTGGCATTACCAGTAATTTTAGTAATTATTGGATTATCATTGATTTTCAAAGATACTTTAGGTGGTAAATTAAATGATGAAATTAAAAAATTGAACAAAGAAAGAAATGGAGAAAATTCTTATTCTGCGATATTTGCTGGTCAAGATGTAAAATTTGATAGAGAAAAATTTATAGGAGCTGATTTAACGGCAGTATTTGGCGGAGTAAAATGCGATTTAAGAAACGCAATTATAGAATCAGATGTTGTAATTAATACAAGCAGTACATTTGGAGGAATAGAAATTTGCGTGCCAGCAAACGTAAAGGTAAAAATTAAATCTGTTCCTATATTCGGCGGAGTTGACAATAAAGCAAACACCCAAGCAGACGAAAATAGTCATACAATCTATATAAACAGTACAACTGTATTTGGAGGTGTTGAAATAAAAAGTGGGGAAAGAGGCAATTTCAATGAAGCTAGTAAATAATAAATTTAAAACAAGTGATAACAATATAATTAATTATTATGAGATAAAGAATAGTAACCATACGTTGTTACTTATTCATGCTCAAGGTACAAATGCAATGAGCTATTTTTAAAGGTAGCCAAAAAACTTTCAAAAAAATTTTATGTAATTTTAGTAGATTGTTATGGCCATGGAAAAAGCTCGCACAATAAAGAAAAAGATTTTGTATATTACTATTTTATGAATCAATATTGTTGGAACTTCTTTCCAGAGGATTCGAGAGAAAAAATCAAAAATAAATTAGGAGAGTTCGCACTAAGATATAGAAAAGCACATCCAGACAAAACTCTAAAAGTTCCATTTTGGCCTAAGAAATTTCTAGAAGCATTTAAAGGACTAAATGAATATGATGCATATTTTGGAGAAGCTTTTTATGACAATTCATTTAATAGTGGTATAGATTATAATGAATTACTTTCAAATATAAAATGCAATACTTTATTTATGAAAGCTAAAACTGTAATTGGAGAAGATGGACTCGTTCAAGGTGCCTTAACAGATGAAGATTTACAACAAGTAACTACTTTAATTAAAAATATAAAAGTAGAATATTTTGATTGTGGACATGGAATACATAGCGAAAAACCAAAAGAATTTATGTGCATTTATTTACAGATTTATGTTTTCTAATTTTATAGGAAAAATAGGAATATCAGACCATGCAATGAGTGCAAAAGAAGAATTTATACTTTTGGAAAGTGAATTTGAAAAACTAAAGGAAAAATCAGGTATTGAAACTAAAGTATATGACGAGCTAAAATTAGAATTGTTAAATTATAAAGAGTAATTTTTTGTGATTTGCTAAAGAAATAATAATTTGCTACTGAGAGTATTTCAAAGTAATATACATATTTACAAAAGAAGTCATTTATGTTACAATGCAAACTGGAGGTAGAAAAAATGGAACATATATTAAAATTGCAGCCTAAATATTTCGAGTATATTAAAAATGGTACAAAAAGAATAGAATTGAGATTGTATGATGAAAAAAGACAAAAAATTGCTATTGGAGACACCATAATTTTTCAAAAAGAACCAGAGCTAGAAGATACTATGAGAGTTAAAGTTATAGGCTTGGTAAGATATAATACATTTGAAGAATTATTTAAAGATTTTGATATAGAAATGATGGCTGATAAATCAATGACAAAACAAGAATTACTAAGTGTTCTAGAAGAATTTTATACACCAGAGAAACAAAAACAATATGGTGTTGTTGGAATACGAATTGAAAAAATATAATTAAAACACACTCAAAAATTCATTTGAATCTAAGAGTGTGTTTTGTTTTGCCTGGACTGATTGAAAATTATTCGGGAAGTTTGCCGTTGTACACCAACTCACGAGAAGAGTTATTATAGTAACCTGCACGCATGGTTTGAGTCAACTTCCAATTGTATTTCCTAATAATAGGCTCAAACATTGGAACTTTGTAGTCTGCAATTGTGATAAGAGGTTTTGTAGTACCAAGGTACTTAAAAGACATCTCTAACAGCTTATCTGCAATATGCTTCCCACGATAGCCTTCTACTACTAGAAAAGTACAAATTTTGCTTTCAGAATTATCCTTTTTCAAGAATGCTACACCGGCTACTTTATTATTAATTGTGCAAATAATAACTTCACCAGTACCATTGAACACTCTAGGAATTTCCTTTGTCCAATACCATTCAAAATGCTTAGGATAATCTTTGCAGATGTAATCCGTAACAGAATAAGCGACCTGTGCAAATCTGCAGAAGAGATTGTGTTGATTGGTAAGAGAGCTTAATGTGTAAATATGCATATCGTTCATCTGTTTCCGAAGTTCAAACACATAGACTCCCAAAGATTCCTTTTCTTCAGGATAAATTTCCTGATACATTTCCAAAGCTTTATATTTGGTAACCCCAGGAATTGCCTTAGAAGAATCTTCGGTATCGAGCATATCAGGAAAATCCTTGTAGCGAGTTACACGAACAACTTCGAACTTGATATTAGAATAGTCCTTAAAAGTAATTGTATCACCTTTTTTGACTCTTTTAATATCAGGATATCCAACCCTTACTTCAAGGGTTTTAATTCCATTGTTGATGAGGTTATAATATTCCCGTTTGATTCTCCAGTTATAGTTTTTAGCCATAACATCAACCATCCTTTCATAAAGTACATATTAAAAAACTGCAACATACTGTAATTTACAGTATGTTATGTATTATAGCATAAATGTAAAAGCATGTAAATGATTATAAATGTAAAAAACTACTTGAAATATAGTAGTTCTTTTTTGTATAATCATAATCGAGAGGGGAAAGTTTTATGAAAGAGAATAAATCAGAAAATTTATTATGGATTATATTTACAATTATTGGAGCATTGTTTATTTTAATAGGATTAATCTTAGTTGGAAATGTTCTTAATTATGAAAACAAAGAAAACACTGTGGGAATAATTACCGAAATATCAACGCATAGGGGTATCAATGACAACATAGATTATAGAGTGTATGTTTCATACAATGTTGACGGAAGAACATATGAATCAGAGCTAAGTGGATATTCTTCTAGTTTTTATAAAGGAAAAGAAATCAATATATATTATGATAAAAGTAATCCGACTAAAATAGGTATGAGATCATTGGATTTGCTATTTTTAATGTTTCCTGGATTTGGACTAATATTTTTTGCGATAGGAGGAACAGGATTATTAATAAAAAGCAGAAATAAAAAATTAGAAAAATCTTTAAAAGAAAATGGAGATGCAATATATGCGGATTATGTAGAAACAATAGTAAATAATTCGTATAGTGTAAATGGAATACATCCTTATCGTATTATTTGTGAATGGAGTAATCCATTAGATAATAAAAAATATATATTTAAAAGTAAAAATATTTGGATTAATCCAGAAGATATTATAATAGAAAGAGACATACAACAATTTCCTGTATATATTAACAGAGATAATATGAAGAAATATGTTGTTGATATAGATATTTTAGAGAATAATGAAGGATAAAAAGAGGTAAGACTGCAAATTTGCGTCTAAGAAGAAAGGAATGCAATAAAGATGAAAGAAAAAATAAAAGAGTTTATCGAAAAAAATTTAAAATGGATTATACTATTTATTTGTTTAATAGGATTTTTAGCAATAGCAGAAGACGTATTTCATAAAGAAATAATGAACGGAGACATAATAGGTTATAAAATAATATCAAGGTTTTTAATATCAGACTTTACGACGCCCATAGCGAAATTTATTACAAATTTTGGAGGAGCAATATTTCTAATAGCATTAACCATTGTCTTATTTATACTAATAAAAAACAAAAAAATAGGATTATCAATATTTTCTAATTTAGTAATAATCACTGTACTAAATCAATTATTGAAAAACATATTGCAAAGACCAAGACCAACAGAATATAGAATAATTGAAGAAACAGGATACAGCTTTCCATCAGGACATTCCATGATAAGCATGGCTTTTTATGGATATTTAATATACTTAATTTACAAATATGTAAAGAACAAATACGTTAAATGGACTTCTATTGTGTTATTAAGTATCTTAATTTGTTCTATTGGAATAAGCAGAATTTATTTAGGTGTACATTATACAAGTGATGTGCTAGGAGGATTCTTAATATCAATATCGTACTTGGTAATATACATAAGTGCTGTTAATAAGTTTTTAATTGAAAAATAAATTAATTGATAAAGAACAGATAATTGATTGCAATTACCTGTTTTTTATTATATAATCTTAAAAGAAATAATTAAATGCTGAAGGGAGATTAATATATGCAAATTGTATATCATGGAAGTTATTGTGAAGTAAAGGAACCCAAAATCATAGAAGGAAAATATTCAAAAGATTTTGGAAAAGGATTTTACTGCACTATACTATCAGAGCAGGCAGAAAAATGGGCGAAAAAATATGAAACACCTGTTATTAATATGTATGAATATAATGAAAATGAAAAATTGAATATTAAAGAATTTACAGTTATGACAGAAGAATGGCTTGATTTTATAATAAATTGCAGAAGCGGAAAAACACATGAATATGATATTGTGATTGGCGCGATGGCTGATGATCAAGTATATAATTACATCAATGATTTAATGAGCGGAAACATTACAAGAGAAGCATTTTGGGAACTTGCTAAATTTAGACACCCAACACACCAAATTGCATTCTGCACAGAAGAATCGTTAAAATGCATAAAATTTGTTGGTACAAAGGAGATATAAGAAATGGGGGAAAATCAGAAAGATAATGATTTATTTTTTGTATGTAGTTTGATTGAACTTATAGCAAGAAAAACTAAGAATACAAAGAAATACATAATCAAAAAACTTGGAAAAGAAAAAATAAAAAAGATATATGAATTAGCAGAAGTATATCATTCTGAAAATATAGAAAAAGTTTCTGATGAATTAATAGAACAATGCAACATAGAAATAGGCGAGTATGATATTATCTCTGAATGTAAATATAGAATACCAACGATTTGGGAATTAGGAAGAATATATCAAAGACTTATAATAATGGTGAATAATAAGGAGGAAGAATATATAGACACATTGCTAGAAGTACTATCATCATGGATTATTGAAAAGATTGATAATTATAACAGTAGTATGTATTTTGAAAACCCTGAATATATATATGAATGCTATGTGGAAAATAAAATAATATAAAAAGATAAATTAGGTCTTAGGCAGATAGTTAGTTAATATTATCTGCCCAAAGTTCACCCAGTTTTTATTGCACAACATGCAACTGGATGCTGTTGTAGAGGTTGCTTAGAAAGAATTCATAAAATACCCAAAGGAAAAGCTTTATCAAATGAAGAAATAAATTATGTTGTAAATGTGCTTATGACATGGATAAAAAGAGAAATGAGGTAAGAAAAATATGGAACATGTTCACTCAATTATATTAATAAAAAAAGGAGAAAAATATTTAAACTATTTTGATGAAAGATGGGGAATGTATTTATTTCCTAATATTAAAGGAAACAATATTGAAGAGATAAAGGCTAAATACAACACAGATAATGTGAAGTATTTATTTGATAAAGTGCATGAAAAGTATTCTATACCAAATAAAGAAACAAGAACATATCACCATTATTTTTATGAAGTTGACAAAGATGTAGATGGAGAATATTTTTCATTAAACGAGTTATTGCAAAAAGAGAAAGTAAAAGAAAACAACGGAGATATTATAAAATTTATAGAAGAATTTTATTGTAATAAATAATAATTTGTTGAACATAACAATAGATGGAGCAATTAAACTAATTGAGTATAATGAACAATAAGGATTAGCTTTTTTATAACATAAAAATTTGAATAAATACTCTTGATATGCATTATGTATTCAATTCTCCAATAGATAAAATAGTTTTTGATGTATCGCATCAATGCTATCCACACAAAATTTTAACGGGAAGATATAAGTCTAATTATTAGATAAAATGATAAATAATCTAAATTGATGACAGGTAATTGTACAGAGTTACCTGTTCTTTTGTCTGTTTTATTAATAAGAAATATGCAAAGATAGGATATAAATTTAGCTGCATAAGGAATAATTTTAAAGGCCTAAAAATAATAGAAAAAATTCAAATTTATTTCATAAAAATGTAATCAAAGCTTGAGATTATAATACATTTGTGATATTATAGGCGTGTAAAATGAAAAAAGAGGAAGAGATGATTATGGCAAGAAATATAGTAGCAAACGCATTCAAACATTTTAACTTAATTAATAGACACAGATGGGCTGTATTTAAGCTATGTTGCAAAGCTGGTATTCCGTTTAGAGGACTAGTACATGATTTATCAAAATACTCTTTTACGGAGTTTTGGGAGTCTGCTAAATTCTATAATGGACACTTAAGTCCAATACCGTTTGCAAAAAAGAAGAATGGATACTCAAAAGCATGGCTTCATCACAGGGGAAGAAATAAACATCATCCAGAATATTGGTATGACCCATCTTCGCCAGATCCGACTCCACTAATACCGTATCAATATACAGTAGAAATGATATGTGACAATTTGGCAGCAGGGCTAACCTACAACGGAAAACGTTGGAGAAAAGATACTCAATTAAAATACTGGAACAATAAACAAAAAAATGTATATTTAAATGAAAAAAATAAAGCGATGATTACAGAAGTATTCACTCAGGTAAGCATAAACGGAATAAATAAAACAATAACGAGAGCAAACTTAAAAAAAATGTATCAAAAATATTGTGAACAAAAATAACAAAGGAGAGAAAATCAATGAATAATGGATTTTATGCAGGAAGCTTTGATCCATTTACTATGGGTCATTTGCATGTTGTAAAAACAGCATCAAAACTATTTAACAAATTAGTAATTGGAATTGGAGACAATAATCAAAAAGCAAGAAAATATGATAAGATGTTGATGAAAGAGGCAATAGAGAAAACTCTTGTCGCAGAAAAAATTGATAACGTAACAGTAGTATGTTATGATGGATTGTCTGTAGACTCTGCAAAAGCCAATGAATGTAACTTCTTAGTAAGAGGAATAAGAGATGACATGGACTACTACTATGAAGAAAATATTGCAGAAATAAATGAAGAAATATCTGGACTTGATACGATATATGTAAGAGCAGGAACACTTGGCGGTATAAGCTCAAGTACAGTAAAAGAAATATTTGATAATGGAAAAGATATTTCTAGATATGTACCTAAGGCTGTACTAAAAATAATGTAAATTAGGAAGGAACAAGAAAAATGAAATTACACATAGTAATGGTTGAGCCAGAAATACCACAAAACACAGGAAACATTGCAAGAACATGTGCTATAACAGGTGCAAAGCTACATTTGGTTTATCCATTAGGCTTTAAAATAGATGATAAACAACTAAAGAGAGCCGGATTAGATTATTGGGATAAATTAGAGATAGAAGAGCATATATCATTGAATGCATTCTTAGAAAAATATAAGCCGGAAGAACATAATATGTTTATGGCTACAACCAAGGCAAAACATTGTTATACAGATGTAGATTATAGTAAATTTAAAGATGAGGATGTATTTATATTATTTGGCAAAGAAACTAAAGGTCTACCAGAAGATTTATTGCAAAAATACATAGATAAAACTATAAGAATTCCAATGAGACCAGTATTAAGGTCATTAAATCTTTCAAATTCTGTATGCGTAATAGCATATGAAATATTAAGACAAATTAATTTTGAAGGATTACAAGAAGAAAGTCAATATTTTGATGAAAAATAGTATGATTGACAAAGCATTGCAAAATGTGCATATAATGTACACGAAAAAAATAGACTCATAAATGGAGTAAAATGTAAAATTTATAATTAGGAGAGACTTTGATGGATATAGAAAATACAATAAAAATAATGTTAAAAGGTGCAGCTGATCATACAGATGTTGAAGAAATTAGAGAAAAATTAAAAAAGGTAGATGCAGAACATAGACCACTAAGAATAAAATTAGGCTTAGACCCATCTGCACCAGATATTCACTTAGGACATGCAGTTGTACTTAGAAAAATTAAACAATTACAAGACCTAGGAAATGAAGTAATAATTATAATTGGTGACTTTACAGGAATGATAGGTGATCCTACAGGAAAGTCTAAAACAAGAAAACAACTTACAAAAGAGCAAGTAGAAGAAAATGCAAGAACATATCAAAAGCAAATATTTAAGATATTAGATCCAAGCAAGACAACAGTTAAATTTAATAGTGAATGGTTAGAAAAAATGGATTTCAGAGATGTTATCAATCTTTGCTCGAAATGTACAGTAGCAAGAATACTAGAAAGAGACGATTTCCAAAAGAGATATACAAATAATCAACCAATAGCTGTACATGAATTTTTCTATCCATTAATGCAGGCATATGATTCCGTTGCAATTCAAGCAGACCTAGAAATGGGTGGAACAGACCAAACATTCAATGTACTTATGGGAAGAAATATACAAAAAGATTATGGACAAGATCCACAAATTACACTTTTCATGCCTTTAATTGAAGGAATTGATGGGGTTGAGAAGATGAGCAAGAGCCTAGGAAATTACATTGGTGTAAATGAAGATGCAAATACGATGTATGAGAAGGTAATGAAGATTCCAGATAATATGATAATAAAATATTACAATTTATGTACAGATATACATCCAGATGATGTTGCAAAGATAGAAGAAAGATTAAATAATGGAGAAAATCCAAGAAACATAAAGATGGAACTTGCAAAAGAAATAGCAAGATTATATCATAATGAAGAAGAAGCTGAGCAAGCAGAAGAACACTTCAAAACAGCATTCCAAAAGCAAGAAGCTCCAGAAGATATTGAAGAAATCAAATTTGAAAATAATATATTAGACACATTATTAAAAACAAAGAAATGTGCTTCAAAAGCAGAATTGAAGAGACTTTTCGAACAAGGTGGAATAAAAGTTGAAGGAGAAAAGGTAACAGATTATCAATCATTAAATAACTTTGAAGATGAAATGATAATACAAATTGGAAAAGGAAGTTTCTTTAAAATAGTAAAATAATACGATAGAAAAAAAGAAAGGAAGTAAATAAGATGGATTGGGCTAAAGAAACATTGCAAAAACCAATGTGGAAGGAAGAGATAAAAAATAGAGAGGCAAAAGAACAGGTTGCTAGAAAAATGGCTGAACGTGTACAAGATGGTGACGTTATAGGATTTGGCTCTGGCTCAACATCTTATTTGACTGCTATTGAAATTGCAAAAAAGGTAAAAACAGAACACTTGAATATTATTGCTATTCCTACGTCATACGAAATTAAAATGTTATGTACTTATCTTGGAATACCAACAGCAACATTGGAAGAAAAAAAGCCTGACTGGTGCTTTGATGGAGCTGATGAGGTTGACCATGACAACTGGATGATAAAAGGAAGAGGAGCTGCGATGTTTAATGAAAAATTAAATATCAAATGTTCAAATAAAACCTATATATTAGTTGATGAATCAAAAATAGTAAATAGACTAGGAAGCAAATTTCCCGTACCAGTAGAGTGTACTCCAAAGGCTATAAATTTGGTAAAAGAAGAGATATATAAACAAGGAGCACAGAACGTAGAATTACGTTTAGCTCTAAAGAAGGATGGTCCAGTAATAACAGAAAACGGCAATATTATATTGGATGCTTGGTTTGATAACATAGACGAAACACTTGAAAGAAGATTGAAAAACATAACTGGAGTTGTAGAAACAGGCTTGTTTATAGGATATAATGTGGAGATTGTGACCAAATAGCTCTACTACACAAATCAAATTTCGTTTTGAAAAAACAAGGTCAAGCTCGCCTTTTGAGGAGTCAGAAGAAGCTCCGACCAAGAGCACCGTACCGAAGGTTTGAAAAATGAAATTTGATTTATAATAAAAAGGAGATTTTGATGAAGAAGTTATTGTTTTCAGCAGTTTCGCTTGATATAGGTGGAATTGAAAACGCACTTGTTAATTTATTAAATCACTTAGCAAGTACAGATAAATATGAAATAACGTTATTCTTAGAAAAAAAAGAAGGAATTTTTTTAGATAAGATAGATAAGAGAATACAGATAAAAGAGTATTGTCCAAATAATAGTAAGATTTTCCTTATAAGAAAAGGTATGAATTTTATAAAACAGATGTTGTTTAAAGTAAAATATAAAAATAAGTATGATTTTTCGTGTTCATATGCAACATATTCTAAACCAGCGTCTTTTGTGTCAAGAACTGCATCAAAAAATAGCTGTTTATGGGTGCACAGTGAATATATGCAGATGTTTGATAATAATAAGTCAAAATATGTTGAATTTTTTGAGGGAGTTAAAGCAAAAGATTTTAAGAATATTATATTTGTGTCTGAAAATGCAAGAGATATATTTGTAGAAAATTTAAAAAATGATAAGGATTTCATAAACAAGACAAGTGTTATTTATAATTTTATCGATGCAGAAGAAATTTTAAGAAAGTCTCAAGAAAAAATCACAGATTGTTGTAAAGAGAAAACTTTTACTTTCTTGAATGTTGGAAGGCATACTGAGGAAGATAAGAAATTAACGAGATTAATTGAAGCTGCTAAGAAGCTGAAAGAAGATAATCTGGATTTTAGAATTCTGTTAGTTGGAAGCGGAAACAAAACGCAAGAGTACAAAAAAATGGTAAATGAATATAAATTAGAAAATAATATAATATTCTTAGAAAAAAAACAAAATCCATATCCATACTTTAAACTTGCAGATAGCTTAATTCTTACATCTGAATATGAGGGCTTTCCAGTTGTTTATTTGGAGGCTATGATATTAAATCTCCCAATAATTACAACGAATGTATCTGATAGCATAAAAATCATACAAGATAAATATGGAGTTGTAACAAGAAAAGATATAGACTCCATATATGAAGCTATGAAAAAAGCAATAATTAATGGAATTGCTCAAAAAGAGAAGTTTGATTATAAAAAGTATAATCAAGAAATAGACGAAAAATTGGAGAAGATTATAAACGGTTAGTCTTATTAAGTGATTAATAAAATGACTGTGGATAAAGTAAAATGCTTTATTTATGGAAAGTTTAAATATCAAAAAGAAAAGAGGAAAATGTAAATGACTGAAGAAAAAAGTAAATTTTTATTTTCAATAATTGTACCTGTTTACAATACAGAAAAATACGTAGAAAAAACTCTAAAGTCAATATACGAAGCCATGGACAGGGAATGTGAGGTAATAGTTGTAAATGATGGCTCGAAAGACAATAGCGAGGAAATTATAAAAAAATTCATCAATGCTCTACCAGAAGAGTATAAAAATAATTTTGTATATGTAAAGAAAGACAACAAAGGACTTGCAGACACTAAAAATGTCGGAATTGCAAAGGCTAGAGGAGAATTTATTAGCGTGGTAGATTCCGATGATTACATTGACAAAAATTTTTACAAAATTGCAAGAGAATATGTAAAAGATAATGATATTATAATATATGATTTATATGTTGTATTTGAAAAGAATCCTTTATGGAACTACACGTCAAGAGCTTGTAGAGATGATAAAGAAAATTTCTTAGATGGTTTATTAAATGGAGCAATGTCTGGTTCATCTTGCAACAAGATAATAAAAAAAGAATTATACAATGGTTTCGATTTCCCTGTTGGAAAGCAATATGAAGATGTTGCGGTAACACCGTTTATATTGACAAATGCAAAAAATATAAAATATATACCATATCCAATGTATTATTACTTACAAAGAGAAAAATCTATAGTAGCAACAAATACTTATATGTCGGCTTTTTATAAGATTTGTAGCAATATTTCAGAAGTCATAAAAAATCATAATAATGATTGTGAAAAATACAAGCTTATAATAAATGAGTTTTTTGTAAGAAGAATTTTGGACATGATTACACAAGATTACAATGCTAATAAAAAGGAGTTTGAAAGTCATTTAGAAGATTTTGCAAAGGATAACAAAAATACAATAGAATACATAGTAAATTCAGGTATGGTAAATACTGAAAAAAATGACTATTCTGTAAGGCAAAAAGAATTAGTAAAAAATATGTTTACTGCATTCAATAGTGGAAATGTAAAAAGTATAAAAAACAACTTGATAAAGAGAAAAATAATAAACTATTTTAGAAATATATTAGTTTCATTAAAAACATTCTTAAAATCTATTATAAATAAATAATTGGAGGAAAACAATGGTAAAAAAGATACATTATTGTTGGTTTGGAGGAAAAAAATTACCAAAATCAGTAGAAGATTGCATAAAAACTTGGAAAAAGTTTTTGCCGGATTACGAAATAAAACAATGGGATGAGAGTAATTTTGATGTTAACAGCTTTCCATTTGTAAAAGAAGCTTATGAGAGTAAAAAATGGGCATTTGTTAGTGATTATGTAAGAATATATGCATTATATAATGAAGGTGGATTGTATCTTGATACTGATGTAAAAATATTAAAAGATCCAACTGATGTTTTAAATAAGGAAATTGTACTTGGATATGAAGATAGTGGATATGTCGGAACAGCAATGATTTATGCACAAAATTCAAAAAGTAAGTATATAAAAGAAATACTTGATTACTATAGCAAAATAAAACACTTTGAGCCTGAAATTATGTATAATTTTGCAAATCCAGTTATAATTACGAAAATTTTGAAACAATATGAGAGCAAAGTAAATGAACAGGGAGTTCGAATATTTGATGAAAATATTTATGTATATCCAAGGGATTATTTCTACCCAATAAACTACAATTATTCTGAAAAGGTGTATACTAAAAATACGTGTATGGTTCACTTATTTAAAGCAACCTGGACCGATAGAGGAGAAAAAAGAACAATAGGAATATATAGAACTTTTGGACCAGCACTTGGTAAAACTTTAAATTCTATTATTGATGGAATATTTAATTTTAAAACAAGCATAATTGTTACATTAAAGAAAATTTATAGCTGGGCTAGAATGAAGGCTTCTATATATATTACAAGAAGTAGAAGAGTAAAGAGGATAACAAATGAGATAAACCAAATTCAAAAAGATTTCATTACAATTTGTCATCCAGAAATGCCTGTAGAAAAAAATGAAATACAAAATCTTATTGAAGGCAGTATACTAGAACTTAGAGAGCAGTATACAAAAAAAGAAGCTGAAATGATTGCAAGTGCAATAGCTAATTCTAGTAAGAAACAGATATTGTTTAACCAATATGCTGATGGTTGGGATATGCTTATATCAAGCATAAAAAAACAAAAATCGAGTATGAAAGTAAAAATGATAATTCATAATGGGCAAGAAGATTTAACAGATGCAATAATATGGAACAATTTTGACAATATTTTAGGAATGTATGATAAAGGTTTGATTGATGAATTAGTATTCCTAAAGAAGTCTGTATATGAGTTCTATAAAGAAAAAGGATATAGAGCAAAATTATTATCTAAATATGTAGAAATTGAAAATAGAGAAAACTACAACGAAGATAATAAAGCAGAAAAGAATGAAAACTTGCCAATAAAAATTGGAATGTATGAAGCATATGATAGAATTAGTAGAAATATATATAATCAACTTTGTGCAGTAAGCATGATTGAAAATGCAAAGTTAGATTGTTCTCCAGTAAATTACAAAATATCTAAAATTGCAAGGTTCTTTAATATAAATTTAACTGTTGCAAATAAATTAATGACAAAGCAGGAACTATATAAAAAATTAGCAAACAATGATATAAATTTATGTGTAAGTACAGTTGATGAAAACAGCATGATTCCGTATGAAAGCCTTGAACTTGGAACACTATGCTTAGTTGGAAACAGTTTTAAAGCCTTTGAAGGAAGCCTTTTACAAGATTATTTAGTAGTAAAAAATGCAGATGATATATTAGAGATAAAAGAAAAGATTTTAAATGCTTTAGAAAATAGAGGAAAAATCTTAGAAGAGTACAAATTATGGAGAGAAAAGAATAAACAAGATGCTTTAAAAAATCTAAAAGAAGTATTGGAATAGTTAAAAAAATGTTACAAAATAACAATTTTCCTAAATAGATTTACACTTTAAGAAAGGGATAAGATTATTTATGATAAAGGTAAGTGTTATAGTTCCAATTTATAATGTGGAAAAGCAACTGGCAAAATGTTTAGATTCATTACTAAATCAAACTTTGAAGGATATACAAATAATACTTGTAAATGATGGCTCAGAGGATTCGAGTGCAGAAATTGCAAAAAAATATGTTGTAAAAGATCCAGATAGAGTCTTGTACTTTGAAAAAGCAAATGGTGGATTATCAGATGCAAGGAATTATGGATTGAAATATGCAACTGGAGAGTACATATCATTTGTAGATTCAGATGATTGTATAACAGAAAATTTATACACTGATTTGCTACCTTATATGGAACAAAAATATGACATGATTAAATTTAAAATTGCAAAAGTTGATGAACAAGGTAATGTGCTTGAGAAAAATTATACACCATTGTTTGAAGAAAAAAGTGGTGAAGAGGCATTCGACATTTTATATAAAGCAGATGTAATGACAGAAGTTGCATGGGGGTATTTGTATAAAAGAGATTTCTTTAGAAGAAATAAATTTGAGTTTACTAAAGGAAAATATCATGAAGATTTTGGATTAATTCCTCTTATACTATTGAAGGCTGATAAAGTTGCGAGTGTAGATGTATTTGGTTATAAATATGTGCAAACTCAAAAAAGCATCACGAGAGGAAATTCAGAAATTACATATAAAAGAGCTTTAGATTTATTGTATTTCTATGATGAAATGGTAAAAAAAATTAAAGAATATAAGATTTCAGAAAAATCTAAGGAGAATATAAAAATATATTATACTAATTGTATAATATTAGAAATGAATAATCTAAAGGGAAAAGAGCAAAAACAATTCATAAAGGAAATAAGAAAGAGAAAACTTGCAAATAACATAAAGGCAAGAGATGTAAAACAATTTATAAAGAAAATACTTTTGAAAATAAATATAAAACTATATTTAAAATTGAGATAGATTTAGGAAAGGGATAAAAATGCCAAAAGTAAGTGTAATTGTTCCAATTTATAATGTAGAAAAATATCTAGAAAAGTGCATTAATTCACTGCTTAGTCAAACTTTAGAAGATATTCAAATAATTCTTGTGAATGATGGCTCTAAAGATAATTCTGGAAACATAGCAAGAGAATACGAAAAAAATAACAAAAACAGAATAATCTATGTAGAAAAAGAAAATGGAGGATTATCAGATGCAAGAAACTATGGACTAAAATATGCAACTGGTGATTTTATTGCATTTTTAGATTCAGATGATTACATAGAAAAAAATGCTTATGAGGAAATGTACAATAAGGCAATAGAAGAAAATGCAGATTATGTTGAATGTGATTTTATATGGGAATTTCCTAATAAAATTAGGGTGGACAAGCAGTATCCATACAAAAATAAAAAAGAGATGATTAGCTTTGTTAGAGTGGTTGCCTGGAATAAACTGATTAAAAGACAATTAATCACAGATAATAACTTAGAGTTTCCAAAAGGATTAAGATATGAAGATGTAGAATTTACTTATAAGCTTATACCATTTATAAATAAATTTGCTTATGTTGATAAACCATTCATTCATTATGTACAAAGAGAAGGCTCTATTGTAAATGTTCAAAATGAAAGAACGGCAGAGATATTTACTGTATTGGATAATGTTATCGAATTTTATAAAAAGAACAATATTTATGAAGAGTATAGAGATGAGCTCGAATATAATTATGCAAGATATTTACTTTGCAGTTCTTTGAAAAGAATGTGCAAAATAAAGGATAAGACAATCAGAGAAAAATTACTAACAGAAAGCTGGGAAAGACTAAACTCGAATTTTCCAAACTGGAAAGAGAATGTAATTTTAAAAACTGTAAATATTGGTAAAAATAAATATATGAGAACAATTAATAAAACAACATATAAGATATTTACATCAATATTTGTTTTAATATAACAAAAAAAGGAGATATTATAATGGAAAAGATTGCGGTATTAATACCATGCTATAACGAAGAACTAACAATAGAAAAAGTAATAAAAGACTTCAAAAAGGAATTACCTGAAGCAGATATTTATGTTTATAATAATAATTCTAAAGACAAAACAAAAGAAATTGCATTAAAGAACGGTGCAATAGTTGTAGACGAATATAAGCAAGGAAAGGGCAATGTAGTAAGAAGTCAATTCAGAGATATTGAGGCTGACATTTATGTAATGGTTGATGGAGACGATACTTATCCTGCAGAATTTGTTCATAAATTAATAGAACCTGTGAGAAATGGCGAAGCAGATATGGCAATTGGGGATAGGCTTTCAAATGGAACATATCAAAAAGAAAACAAGAGACCATTCCATGAACTAGGAAACAATATAGTAAAAAAGTCTATAAACGTATTATTTAAGACGGATTTAAAAGATATAATGACAGGCTACAGAGTATTTAATAAAAGATTTGTAAAGAATATGCCAGTTCTTAGTCCTAAATTTGAAATAGAAACAGAAATGTCTTTGTATGCTTTAGATAAAAAATATATCATAAAAGAAATTCCAATAATCTACAGAGATAGACCAGAAGGAAGTTCTTCAAAATTAAATACTATAAGTGATGGAATAAAAGTTGTTAAAACAATTGCAAGAATGTTTAAAGATTATAAACCATTTAGATTCTTTGGAGTAATTGCGTTAATATTCTTTATACTTGGATTAGTTGCAGGAATACCAGTACTTGCAGAATTCTTCAAGACACATTATATTACAAAAGTTCCTTCTGCAATACTTGCAACAGGATTTATGGGATTAGCTGCAGTTGCTTTCCAATGTGCAATAATATTAGATACAATAACAAGACAACACAGAGAAAATTATGAGCTTAATCTTTTAAGATATGAGCAAATAGAAAATATAAGAAAGAGAATGGAAAAATAAGGATGGAGAAAGTAAAAAAATTTTTGAAAAATTATTATAAAGATATAATTGTATTACTTATAGTTGCTGTGTCTATAATTGGTTTTTCTAGAATGAGTGGAATAAACAAGGCAACACAATTAATAGTAGCAATGCTAATGATTATTTTTTCAGGAATAATTATTATCGTTTCAAAAGAAAAGAAACTAAAAGAGGAAATAGTGTTTGCCGGGCTTGTATTTGTACTAGGACTAGGTTTTGCTATTTCTATACCTATTGGAGGGATTCCAGATGAAAGAAATCATTTCCTTAGAGCCTATGAAATAACACAAGGAAAAATAATATCTAATCAAGAGAGCAGTGGATATTTTCCAAAAGAGATTGATGAATATTTTTATAATTGGCAAAAACTTGAATCATATAAGTATGATGAATATATGAAAAATATTTTTACACCAAATTCTGGAGAGTTAAACGAAGACAGTTTTCCTAATACTTCACTATATTCGCCAATATGCTACATTCCACAATGTATAGGCATATTTATTGGAAGAATATTTAATTTACCAATATTAGTTACCGCATACCTTGCTAGAATAAGTAATCTAATTTGCTTTGCAATAATAGTATTTTTTGCAATTAAATTAATTCCTTTTTATAAGAAAGAACTTGCTTTTATTGGATTACTTCCAATTACATTGCAGGAGGCAGCCTCGTTATCTGCAGATTCTTTGACAATTGCAATTTCAATTTTCTTTATTTCATATATAATGAATTTGGTATTTTCAAAAGAGGAAAAAATAAAAACAAAAGACTTTATAATACTATTATCAACCTTGATTATAATATCATTAAGTAAAATTGTATATGTACCATTAATTCTTCTTCTTGCATTAATACCGAATGAAAGATTTAAAAACAAGAAAGATAAATGGACTAAAATTGGAATTCTTGTTGTTATAACGCTTGTGATAAACTTTATATGGTTAGGAATATCATCTAGTCATTTGAGCGAGATAAGAGAAGGTGTTAATGAAAAAGAACAAGTAAAGTATGTACTTACAAATCCAATTCAATATTGTAAAACTTTTTGTAAGACAATATTTGTAAATTTCGATTTTTATATCGATGGAATAGTTGGTCAAATGCTAGAAAGTTATGATGTTAATCTAGCAAAAGGATACACATTTGTTTCCCTTGTTCTAATTGCTGGTTTATGTGTTACGGAGAATAGCATTTATAAACTAAACATTAAACAGAAAATAATTATATTAATTACATTTTTAGCAATTATTGCGCTTATATTTACAGCTTTATATGTTCAATGGACACCTTTATACAACCCCATAATTGAGGGAATTCAAGGTAGATATTTCATTCCGATTCTGATGCTGTTGTTAATATTAGTATGTGACTTATTTAACAGAAACAGTTATGGAATAGATAAAAAAACAGGTAACTTTTATTTATGGTATTATTTTGTAATAGTAAATGTATATGCAATAAGCAAAATAATAAGCGCTCACATTTTAAAATAAAAAGACTCGAAAAACTTTTAGAAAAATCTAAAAAAACTATTCTCTATTTCTTAATTTTGTGTTAAAATAAAATAGACAAAATAAGATAAAAATTTTGTTTATATGACAAAAAATTAAGAACAGGAGAAGATTTAATTATGAAGAAAAACATTTTAAATATTATAAAAATAGTAGTATTGTTCGGCGTGCTTTTTAGCACCCTAAATATAAGCAATACTACTTTTGCGACTGATGCAAATCAAACTCTTGAAGATGGAGTATATACCATAAAATCTGCTCTAAACGAGAAGTTTGTGTTTGATATTTACAACAGTTTAAAAACAAACGATGCTAAGGTGGAATTATGGACAGGTGGAGGAACAAATAACCAAAAATTTACCATTAAGTATATTGGAAATGGATGTTATACAATATCACCTGTACATTCTGGAAAATTTATTGATGTTGCACATAACTCAAAAGAGCCTGGAACCCAAGTTCTACAATATGAATATCATGGTGGAGATAACCAAAAGTGGATTATAAAAGATGCTGGAAATGGCTATTTTAACATAATTTCTAAGAGCAATGGATTATATTTGGATATACCTCATTCTGACGCTCATGATGGCTCATTAGTGCAGGTATGGACTAGTAATGGATGCAATAACCAAAAATTCAAATTTGTAAAAGAGGGAGAAGAACTGCCTACAGGAACTAAAACAATAAATGATGGAACTTACCAAATACAAACTGCAGAAAATTCATCAAAGGTTGTTGATATTGGAGGAAGCTCTACACAAAATGGTGTAAATGTTGGAGTTTGGAAAAATTCATCTACGGCAAACCAAAAATTTAATATAAAATATAAAGGTGATGGATATTATACAATATTGGCAATGCATTCTGGAAAATATATTGATGTTGCAGGAAGCTCAAAACAAAGTGGTGCAACTGTTGACCAATGGGAGTACCATGGTGGAAATAATCAACAGTGGGTAATTAGAGATGCTGGAAGCGGATATTATTACATAATCTCAAAATGTAATGGCTTGTATTTAACAGTTGATAACGGAAAGATAGTAACGTCAAAATTAAATAATTCTTCAAGCCAAAAGTTTAAGCTTACTGTTCCAACTGCAATGAAAGGTACAAAAACATTGGAAGATGGAACCTATACGATTGCGTCTGTTGCAAATACAAGGCTTGTAATTGATATTCCTCACAGTTCAAAAATCAATGGAGAAAAAATTGAATTATGGAGGAATGGTAGAACTGCAAATCAAAAATTCAACATAAAATATGTTGGAGATGGATATTATACAATAACTGCAACACATGCAAATACATCAATAGAACTTGCCAATGGAACTACAATAATTGGAACTAAGATTACTCAATATGCTAACAATGGCTCTGATGCACAAAAATGGATTATAAAAGAAGTCGGAAATGGAGAATATTACATAATTTCTAAAAATAGTGAATTATATATGACTGTTGAGAATGAAGAAGTTAAAGAAGGTGCTAATTTAACAATTCAAAATTATTCAGGAAGAGTTGCACAAAAATTTACAATAACTGATTCTAAGGTTGTTGTTGACATAGACGATAACAAATATCCTGGATATAAAGCAGCACTTGAAAAATTATTAGCAGCACATCCAAACTGGAATGTAAAATTCCTATATACAGGATTGAAATTTGATAGTGCAGTTGCTGGTGAAGCAGAAGTACATGGAAGAAACTTAGTGGAAACATCAAATAGTGGAGAATGGGTATGTTCGACTTGTGGAACACAACTATATGATAGTGGCTGGTACTGTGCTTCTGAAAAAGCTATAGCATATTACATGGATCCAAGAAACTTTTTAGATGAAGTAAACATATTCCAATTCCAAGATGTAAATGAATATATGGACGAGGCTTGTACATTAGACGGAATAAAGGCTAAAGTAAAAGATACATATTTACAAAATTATGCCGAAGATATAGAAAAGGCGTGTAGAAACACAAATGTAAATCCATACTACATAATTGCAAGATTAATTCAAGAACAGGGGAAAAATGGAACGCAAATCGGAAGAGGCATGGACGGTGGAGATGGAAAAACATATTACAACCCATTCAACATCAGTGCAAACGGAACTGGTTGGAATCAAATTTATGCAAATGCCTTAGCTAGAGCAAAAAGAGAAGGTTGGGACACAATGCAGAAAGCCTTAGAAGGTGGAATTGGTTTCTGCAAAGAAAACTGGCTAGAGAATTACCAAAATACACTATACCAAAACAGATTTGATATAGATTCAACAAATGGAACGGCTTTATATACTCACCAATATATGCAAAACTTAATGGGAGCATATAGTGAAGCACAAACATTACAAAGCATGTACAAAAATACTAGTAAGCTAGATTCAAGCTTTACTTTCATAATTCCATTATATGAGCAAATGGATAAAACGGTTACACCATTACCATATGCTAGCTCTGAAACATATCCTATGAATGTTGAAACAACAGGAACAAATGTACTTTTCAGATCTGGACCAAGTACTTCTTCAAGTGTAATTAGAACAATTTCAAACAAAGGAACAGTATTTTTATCAATAGAAAGAGGAATTAATTCGGACTGGCAAAAGGTAGTTGCATCAGATGGTACTATAGGATATATATCAGGAAAATATCTAAAACAAATTGAAGATGTTAAAACCTGCAATTATAAGGCTAATGTAAAAACTAATGATGGATATGGTTGTAATGTGAGGTTAGGACCAAGTACAGATGTTTCTAAGCTTACTGCACTAGCTGAAAATGCAGAAGTAACAGTAATAGATAATTCAACTTATAAAAATATAAATGGCTATGATTGGTGTAGAATTATAATTTCAGATGGAAGGCAAGCATTTATACCAAGTATATACTTAAAGTAAATATATGAGCTAATGAAAAACAATTATTACAACATACAAAAGTATAAAAAAGGCTGAATATAATTAATTTATTTCCAGCCTGATTTATACTCTGAGGAAGGAAAAATAATATGAAGATGATAAACGGAAAAAGTAAAATAAAAACATTTATATCATTAATAGTTCTATTTGCGATAATGCTAATGATGAATAATGTTTATGCTGGAATGGCGGATTTTGACGACAAGACGGCAGATGCTCAAGCAAATGAGCAACTTGCAAATCAAGAAAAAGCAGAAAGTGAAAATGCGGGAAAATCAAGTAATAATTATCTTGCAGCACTTGAAATTGATGGATACAAATTATCGCCTGAATTTGATAAACAAACTCAAGAATATACATTAAATTCTGAGGTTAAAGAAGACAGCATAACAATAAAAGCAACAGCTGACGATGAAAAAGCAACTGTTACTGGTACAGGGAATATAAAACTTCAAACAGGAGAAAATAATTTAAGAATAGATGTAAAGGCAGAGAGCGGAACTGTAAGAACATATTTTGTAAAAGTTACAAGAAAAATTGAAGATGAAACATTAAGACTTTCTTCCATAAAATTAAGTGCGGTTGATCAAAATGGTAATAAAGATGAGCTAGAATTATCGCCAGCATTCTCAGAAAATGTATTTAGCTATACAACAAGAGTTTATAACGGGGCATCAAAAGTTGATGTAAATGCAATTTCTTCAAACGAAGATGCAAAAGTAATAGTAGAAGGAAATAATGATTTGAAAGATGGCAATAATTCAATTATTATAACTGTATCCAAAGAAGGAACAACAGAAACAGTATCTTACAAAATAGACGTCATTAGAGAAAATAATATTGTAACTAATTCTACAGTTGCTACAGCAGAACAAAATAATAAACTTGCAATTTTAGCTATAATAATTGTAGTAATTATACTTTTTGTACTGTTAAGAAGAAAAAAGAAGAAAAGCAGACATTAAAATTAAAAAATATAATATAAAATTTTGACAAGACAGATATTATATAATATAATGATAGCGAAAATAAAAAGAAAGGCAAAATGAGATGTCAAAGGAAGAGCAAGAAAATAGGATTATTGTTGATCATGTATACAAAACTTTCAACATATACATGGACAAGGCAAATAGTTTAAAAGAAAAAGTATTATTTTGGAATAGAAATAAAAAAGAAAAAAGAGAAGTATTAAAAGACATAAATCTTACAATTAAAAATGGAGAGGCTGTTGCATTAATTGGTGTTAATGGAAGTGGAAAATCTACATTGCTTAAATTAATGACTAAGATAATTTATCCTAATAAAGGTAAAATTGAAACTCACGGAAAACTAACTTCTTTATTGGAACTTGGCGCAGGATTTCACCCTGATTTCTCAGGAAGAGAAAACATATATTTTAATGCTTCAATATTTGGTCTAACAAGAAAGCAAATAGATGAAAGATTAAATGATATTATAGAGTTTTCAGAATTAGGATCTTATATAGATAACCCTGTAAGAACTTATTCATCAGGAATGTATATGAGACTTGCGTTTGCTGTTGCTATTAATGTTGATGCGGACATACTATTAGTCGATGAAATATTAGCTGTTGGAGATCAACATTTCCAAGAAAAATGTATTGCAAAAATGAAGGAATTAAAGGCACAAGGAAAAACTATGGTATTCGTAACACACAGCATGGGAACAGTAAAAGAATTCTGTACAAGAGCCGTATGGTTGAGTGACGGAGTTGTAAAGATGGACGGAAAGCCAGATGATGTAATAGAAGAATATTTGAAGGAGACTTTGTAGATGAACATAATAAAGGATTTATACTCATATAGAGAACTATTGAAAACAAACATAACAAAAGATGTAGGTGGAAAATATAAACATTCATTTTTAGGTGTATTATGGTCTTTTATAAATCCGCTACTTCAAATTGCCGTATATGCATTGGTGTTCCAAGTAATATTGAAGAGCAATATAGAAAACTACACAGTATATCTATGCTGTGGTTTAATTCCGTGGCAATATTTTTATAATGTTGTTATAAGAGGAGCAGCTGTAATGGTTGATAATGGCAATATTATAAAAAAAGTGTATTTCCCACGAGAAATTCTGCCAATATCACTTGTTGCAAGTGAAGGAGTAAACTTTTTAATTGCAACAATAATCATACTAGGATTTGTTATTTTTGGTGGAATCGGATTATCATGGAATATATTATGGTATTTCTTAATACTTTTAATACAATTTATTGTATCAATAGGAATATCATTAATTGTAAGTAGCTTAACAGTATACTTTAGAGATTTATTACACTTATTAGGTGTATTTATGCAATTATTATTTTATGCAACACCAATCGTATATTCGATGGAGGCTGTACCAGCCAACTTTAGATGGCTGTTAAGATTGAATCCAATGTCATATCTAATAGATGGATACAGAGCAATATTTTACAATAAAACAATGCCAAACTTTAGAGAATTATTAATTGCATTTATAATGGGAATTGTTCTTTGCGTTGCTGGATATTTTGTATTCAAAAAATTAGAGAAGAGATTTGCAGAGGAATTATAATTTATTATACCAAAACCGTAAATGTTAGAAATAATGTTTATGGTTTTTTGTTGCTTTTTGTCGTACTTCTATTGCTTTTTTAGACTTTAATATATATAATAATCATGAAAAATAGAATCATAAAAGGAAAATATTTATGGAAGAAAATAAGAAAAAGGAAAATATTGAAAAGAAAAAAACATCTGATATAAAGAGCTTATTTACAATAGAAAATTTGTTGTGTTTTTTTATAATAATATGTCCAATATTAGATGTTGCAAGCTTTCTTTTTAGAAATTATTTTAAAACCAATATTTCAATATCTACATTTATAAGACCAATTATTCCTATAATAGGAATTTGCTATATATTTTTTAAAGACAAGCTGAAACCTCAATTATTTATAGCTTGTGCTTGCTATGCGGTTTATGCAATTTGCCATCTCTATATTTTTTACAAGCAAAGAGCAGGCTGTGCGTATGGTACAATTATTCAAGAAATTCAATATTTAACAAATTATACTTTCATGATAATGAATTTGTTTATTTACACATACATATTTGCTCACAAGAATAGAGAAAAAGAACTAAAAGAAAAAAACCCAAAAAAAACAATTAATAAGCTAAAAATGTCAGTGCTAATTTCACTTACCATTTATATAGCACTTATGTATATTTCATTAATTACAGGAACATCTTCATATACATATAATGAAGTACAGATTGGATATAAGGGATGGTTTGAATCAGGAAATAGTATTGGAACAATAATGTTGCTTGAGATATTTATTGTACTTCCTAATCTAAGTAAAAATAATAGAACAGAAATTAGAATTTGGACGTTTATGCTAATAGTTCTTGCAGGAGCATATTTGTGTACTTTGCTTGGTACAAGAACAGGATTGTTTGGATTTATAATTGTAATTCTGTCATATTGTGTTATTGGCATAATTAACAGTTTAATAAAAAATAACAGAATAAATAAAAAAGCATTACCTGCATTTTTGATTACTCTTGTTGTTATTGGAGTTGCAGTTATAGGATTTGGTTCAAAAACTATTGAAAGAAGAAAAGATTTACAAGACAGAGAATCACAAATTTTAGATACAATGACAGGAAAGACGGCTCATGTAACAGGAGATATTGTTGAAATCGTTAGAAAAATAAAGAATAATGAAATAGATGAAAGTTACATGCCAGACAGTATGCAACAGACTTATCTAAATTTATATGATATTGCAAATAAAAAGCAAATTTCAAATACAAATATGCGTGCATTACAATTTATATATCATAGTGAATTGATAAAAAATCAAAACAGTATTCCAATGCTTCTTTTTGGAAATGGATACATTCTTCATTTTTATGAAATGATTTTTGAAATGGAAGTTCCAGCATTCTTATATAATTTCGGAGTTATAGGATTTTTCTTATATTTTATGCCATTCTTGATGATTGCAATTTATGGAACATATATAATGGTAAAAAAAATAAAGAATATAAATATTGAATTTTCTATGAGTGTTTTAGGACTATGGTTTGCAATATTTATATCATTCTTATCTGGATACACATTCTTTAATTCATCTAGCATGATGATTATAATAGTTCTTGCAACTTATATAGCAAGTGGATGTAAAGATTTCGATGATGATGAAATGAAAATATATAATGGAAAGGTAAAAGAATGAAAAAAATTATTTTTGGAATAACAGGTCTTACCCTAGGTGGAGCAGAGAGAGTGCTTGTAGATATTGCAAACAAACTTGTATTAAAATATGATGTAACAATTTTTACGATTTATGCAGGAGGAGAGCTTGAAAAAGAGCTTAACCAAAGAGTTCATATTATAAGTTTATTTGATTTTAAGTACAACTCTATGGGAAAATTTAAGAAAAGAATTATTCCGATTAGAGTGTTGTTAGAAAAGAAAAAGATATTTAAAAAGTATGTGGAAAGCGGCGGATATTCTACTCAGATTGCCTTTTTAGAGGGTCCAATCACAAGGATATTTAGTGTGAAAGATAAAAAGTCTACTAAGATTGCTTGGATACACAATGATATTTCAAAGGTGTTTGGAAAAGGACCAAAGTCCAGATTAAAAAGACTTATAGACAGAAATATATACGAAAAATTTGATACACTTGTTTTTGTTAGTATGGATAACCTAGATAAATTTAATAAAATTTATGATGATATGGATTTACCTCATGAGAAAGTAATTAATAATTACATTGATAGTGAAAGAATTCTTAAGCTTGCTGAAGAAGAAATGAGTGATGAAGATGAAAAACTTTTAAAAGCTGACAAAGTAAATAATGTCAATGAAGCCAATAAAAACAATCAAGTTGATAGAACTAGTAATTTTGATAAGAGTGATAACGCTAATTTTATTGCTGGACCAACTATTCTGCAAGTTTCTAGACTTGTTAGCCAGAAAGCTATAGATAGACTTATAAAGGTTCACTCAAAGCTGATAAAGCAAGGCTATAACCACAGAATCTTTGTGGTAGGAGACGGACCTCTTAAAGAAAAATTAGAAAAGCAAATTCAGGAAGAAAATGTTGAGAGTTCTTTTAAATTATTAGGAGCAAGAGAAAATCCATATCCTTTAGTGAAAGAGGCAGACTTCTTTTGCTTGCTTTCAAATTTTGAAGGATACCCAATGGTAGTTGAAGAAGCAAAAATACTAAATAAATTCATTCTTGCTACCAATACGGCTACAAGAGAAGCTTTAATTGATTATGCAAGCAAAAGTTACATTGTTTCTAATAACGAAGAAGGCGTGGAAGAAGCCTTGAAGTTTGCAATAAAAAATTACAGACAAAAAAATAAGCAAAATAATCAATATGCATATGAAAATAATAGAATTATTGATAAAATAGAAAATATGATTGAAGAAAATAAAAAACACCCAGATAGAACAGGAAAGATAATATAAAAAATCTAGAGAAAGGACGAATCAATTAAAATAGATTAACAATTCTATATAATTGATTGAAAGAAAAATGAAAATTTCAATACTTACAGCTACATATAACAGAGCCTATCTTTTAGATAAGTTATATGCAAGTATTTTAATAAATAGTAATAATTGCCCAGATGTTCAAGTAGAATGGCTGGTTATGGACGATGGATCAAAAGACAATACTAAAAGATTAATGGAAGAATATTGCAAGGAAAAATTAATAGAAGTTAAATATTTTTATCAAGAAAACCAAGGAAAAATGGTGGCGATAAATAATCTGATGAAAGAGGTAACTGGAGATTTAATAGTAGAGTGTGATTCAGACGACTTCTTTACAAAGGACGCTTTTAAAATTATTATGCAAGCATTGCAAGAATGCAGAGATATGGCAGACACCTATGCTTTAGTATTTCTGAAATATACCAAAGATGGACAAAACATGGGAAATAATTTTATAGAAAATAATTACCAGAGTACGATGTTTGATTTGTATTTTAAAGATGGAATCACAGGGGAAAAAGCCCTAGTATACAATACATCAATAAGAAAAAATTTTGAATATAAATTAGAACATAATGAGAAATTTGTTACAGAAGCAAGATTGCATCATGAGATGGATTTACACCACCAAGTAAGATGTTTTAATAAGCCAATAATGATATGTGAATATCAAAAAGAAGGTTATACTAAAAACATAAGCAAATTATTCAAAGAAAGTCCTTTTGGATATTACAATTATTTCAAAGAAATATTTAACCAAGACATGCACGGAGTAACTTTTAAAAAGAGATTGTATGTGTATAAGCATTACATACTATTTAGTGTATTAACTAAGGAAAAAAATCCAATAAAAAATGTTCATGGATTACTTAACAAAATAATGGTTGGAATATTGTATATTCCAGGAAAAATTGCAACAAAGATGAGAATGAAAAAACAAAATGAATAAACAGAGATTAGAGCAGAATAACTAAAATAAAAGTTGAAAAATAATTGTGATATGATATAATTCTAATGTCAGAATAAATCTTAATAAAATGGAAAAAAATTTAAAACGGCGAAAATTACAAAATTAAGAGTATACTATACGTCGAAAACTTAAAATTGAAAGGAAATTAAAAGTATGTGGGGAGATATAGCTATAGCATTTTTACTTGCTTTTATAACAGCTTTTGTAATAACACCATACACGATTAGACTTGCCAAAAAGGTTGGAGCGGTAGATTATCCAAATGATAGAAGAATAAATAAGAAACCAATGCCAAGATTAGGAGGCCTTGCAGTAATAGCTGGTTTCATGGTATCAGCAATCTATTTAATAATTACAATGAGCATAGAAAAAAAGGTAAACTTTGCCGAAGAGGGATTAAATAGAAAATTAATTGGTTGCTTGCTAGGAGCAATAATATTAGGAATTACATGTTATATAGATGATGTGAAAGACATAAAACCGCTTGTAAAACTTGCAGGACAAGTTATTGCAGCGATTGTAGTAGTAAGCAGTGGAGTCTTAATAGATAATTTTACTATTCCATTTAAGGAAAACAACGTGATGTTAAACGAAGTCTTTAGCTTTGTACTTACTGTAGGTTGGATAGTAGGAATAACAAATGCAATAAATTTAATTGATGGATTAGATGGATTATCATCTGGAATAACATTAATTTCATGTATATCTTTACTAATAATATTTGCACTAAATGAATCTCCACTTATTGCAATCATATTAATAACAGCATTAGCAGGAGCCATAGTTGGATTTTTACCATATAACTTTAATCCAGCTAAAACTTTTATTGGAGATGTTGGTTCAAATTTTATGGGATTTGCTATTGCGGTAATTTCGATACTTGGAGTCGCCAAAACATATACAGCAATAGTAATTATTGCACCAATAATAGTACTTGCTCTGCCTATTTTCGATACACTTTGGGCGATTGTAAGAAGAATTGTAAAAACTAAATCCATAAATGGTGTATTTAAGGCAGATAAAGGACATTTGCACCATAGATTAATGGCTAAGGGCTATACCCAGAAACAGGCTGTTTTAATACTATATGGAATAACAGCCACACTCGGAATGGTTGCAATTATTTTGCTAGATAGTGGAATTTGGAAAGCATTGTCGTTTGCACTTCTTGTAGTAGTTTTCGTAGCACTAGGATATAAAGACATATTACATTTAAGAGAAGATGAATATGCAAATTCAAACGAGAAAGTTAGCACTGAAAAAGAGAACAACAAGGAAAATAGTTAATAATATGTTTGAGAAAGGAAAATAAAATGAAAAAAATAACAATATTAGTACCAGCTTACAATGAAGAAGAATCTCTACCATATTTATATGACAGAGTTAAGAAAATAATGGACGAAATGACAAACTATGAATTTGAGTTACTATTTGTAAATGATGGTAGCAAAGACAATACACTAAATGAAATAAAAAAATTAAGAGAATCAGATAGTAGAGTTTGCTATGTTGATTTCTCAAGAAATTTTGGAAAAGAAATCGGAATGATAGCTGGGCTTGACTATGCAACAGGAGATTGCGTAATAATAATGGATGCAGACCTTCAAGATCCACCAGAACTTATTCCTCAAATGGTTGAATTGTGGGAACAGGGATATGATGATGTATATGCACAAAGAAAATCTAGAGCTGGAGAAACATGGCTTAAAAAATTTACATCAAAAATGTATTACAGAGTATTGCAAAGTTTAACAAAAGTACAAATTCAGAAAGATACCGGAGATTTTAGATTACTAGATAGAAGATGTGTAAATGCTTTAAAGAAGATGCGTGAAACAGGAAGATGCTCTAAGAGTATGTTTAGCTGGATTGGATACAACAAAAAGGCAATATTATATGATAGAGATCCTCGTATTGCCGGAAAAACAAAATGGAACTATATGAAACTTATAGATTTAGCAATAGATGGAATAACATCTTTTACAACTTCACCACTTAGAATATCAACATTTTTAAGCATTCCAACATTTTTAGTATTATTTGTATATTTTATATATGTAATTGTGAAAGCATGTGTTACACACACTGCAATACAAGCATTCCAAGCAATTATATTGCTAATATTATTCTTCTCTGGAGTACAAATAATATTGATTGGAATTATGGGAGAGTATTTAGGAAGAATATTCAATGAATCAAAACACAGACCATTATATTTAGTAAATGAATATAATGGAGAAAAAGAAACAAATGACAAGTAAATGATATATCAAATAATGGGTGTTAATTAGAATAAGATGAAAATAAAACATAGATAATGGAAAAATATATTGAAAAATAAACTCACAGATAAATATATGGGGGAAAATATGAAAATTGAAACAGTAGTAGCAATATTCTTAATAAGTGTAATTGCAATTATAAAATTGTTAGAAAAGTATTTGATAGAACATAATATTCAAAAAGAAAAAATTATGAATATTAATCAAATAAAGGAAAATTTTATAAACGAATATTATAAATGGATTTTTGCACTTATTATAATTGTTACTGCATTTTCTAAGTTTTATAAATTTGGTGAAATTCCAGAATATGTTGGAGTTGACGAGGCTGCTGCAGCTTATGACTCATACTGTTTAGCAAATTATGGGGTAGACAGATATTTGCTTAAATATCCATTATATCTAATTAATTTTGGAGGCGGACAAAGTGCTTTATATGCATACTCCACAATTCCATTTATAAAACTATTTGGAGCAAATATTATTACATATAGATTACCTGAATTATTGTTTTTTATAATGGGAATGATTATTTCTTGTGTATTGGTATATAAAGTTAAAGACAAAAAATCAGCACTTCTATATTCATTCCTTATAATGACATGTCCTTGGTATATAGAGGCATCTAGACAAGGCCTTGATTGCAACTTGCTAGCACCAATGTTTATGCTTGATTTATTGTTATTATTCTCTGCCCAAAAGGATTGGCACTTTGCTGTTGCAGGAATATCAATAGGAATAACTTTATATACTTATGCTTTATCGTGGCTGTTGATTCCAGTATTTTTAGTATTATACATAGCTTATTCACTATATATGAAAAAGATAAATTTCAAACAAATAATAATACTTGGAATACCGATTTTTATACTTGCGATACCGTTAATCTATTTAATTTTATTGAATAATGGATATGTATCAAAAACTGATTTTGGAATATCCACAATTCCAAAACTTCCATATTACAGAGTGGGAGAAATAAGTTTTTCAAATATTTTTGAATGTGGATTAACAGGAATCCAATCTGTCTTTCTAAATAAATATAGCCTATTTTTTGTTGAAGTTCCGTTCCTAATAATTGGAATAATAGATGGAATATCGGACTTTGTGTTGAGCATAAAGACAAAGAAATTTAATTTTAACGGATTTATCACTGCAACATTTGTGTTATTATTTATAACAAATTTAATGGTAAATGTGCCATCTATAAACAAAATAAATATAGTGTATTTTCCAATGTTGTATGTTATAACGATTGGAATTATAAAAATTTCGGACAAATCATACATAATTCCTGTAATAACAATTGTTATAATCAGTACTTTATTTATCAATTTTGAAATAGAATATTTTGATACAAATAAAAGAGATATTAGAAATGAAACAAATCCTTATGAAGATAGAGAAATATTAAAGATTACAGAACAAATACAAGGCAATTCAGAAAATGAAGATGCGCATAAATATTTCATAACAGAAAAAGTAGTTCAACCTTACATTTATTCTTTAATGATAACTAAAACATCTCCGTATGAATTACAAGCAACAAGAAATAAATCAGACAACCCTGTATATATTACTGCATTTTCAAACTACAGTTTTGGAAGAAATGAACTTGATGATGCGACAATAAATGAAATATGCAAAGATAAAAAATTTATTGTAATAATACACAAGAAATATCAAAACAACATAGAAAAGTTTGAACAGATTGGTAAAAATATTACTGAATATGATGATTATAAAATAATAAAAAATTATTAGAAAGGCTTGCAAAATGAAGGAAAACTTAATAATAAATCCGGAAATTACAGACAATAGCGAGGAAAAGTTAGAAACGACATTAAGACCTCAAATGCTTGATGAATATATAGGACAAACAAAAGTAAAGGAAAGCATGAAGGTCTATATTGAAGCTGCTAAAAAGAGGGGAGAAGCCCTGGACCATGTTTTACTATATGGCCCTCCAGGACTTGGTAAAACAACACTTGCTGGAATTATAGCAAATGAAATGGGCTCAAAACTAAAAATTACATCTGGTCCTGCTATAACAAAACCAGGAGATTTAGCTGCACTTCTTACAAACTTAACACCAAACGAAGTGTTATTCATAGATGAGATTCATCGTTTAAATAAAAATGTAGAAGAAATATTATATCCAGCACTAGAAGATTATGTACTTGATATAATAATAGGAAAAGGCCCTACTGCAAAATCAATAAGGCTTAATTTACCACCATTCACATTGATTGGGGCAACAACAAAAGCAGGTTCACTTACTACACCTTTAAGAGATAGATTTGGAATAGTGCATAGATTAGAATTATATAATGAGGAAGATTTAATAAAAATAATAAAAAGATCTGCAAAAATATTAGATATAGAAATAGACGAAGAGGCAAGTAAAGAAATTGCAAGAAGATCAAGAGGAACCCCAAGAATTGCAAATAGACTGTTAAAAAGAGTTAGAGATTACGCAATGGTGATTGGAAATGGAATGATAGATTTAAAAATAGCGAAAACAGCACTTAACAAACTTGAAATAGATGAACTTGGACTCGATGAAATAGACAGAAAAATATTGGAAACTATGATTATAAAATATCAAGGAAAACCAATCGGAATAGAGGCTTTAGCAACAACTGTAGGGGAAGACATAGATACACTAGAAGATGTATATGAGCCTTATTTAATACAAATAGGATTTATATCAAGAACACAAAGAGGAAGAATACCACTTCCAGCTGCATACAAACACATAGGGGCAGAATATCAGATTCAATTTTAAAAACAGGAGAGAAAAATGAATTTTAAGAGGACTATAAAAAAATATGCAATTCAAGCAACAAAATATATATTAATTTTTATAATTTTAATTTGTATAGATATAATAACTTTAATTGGAACTAGTCTTACTCCTTCGAGTTGTATGAAAGAAAATGTAATAAAAAGCTCTGAAATACTCAAAGATGAAGGCGAAAAAAAATACATTAATGTAGGATATAAAGACGCATCTGTATTTTTATTTACAGATGCACTTATGATTAATACGGCTTATTCCATAGATTCAAAAACTCCATTAGAAAGTGCTTTACTAGATAGAAAAAATTATATACCTGGGCAAACTTTATTAGAACATGAAGATCAACAGTATAATTTAGGCGCGTCTAAAAATTATACTGATGAGTATGGAAATATATTTCAAACTGCTGAATTATATGGACTAATGCATGGAGAAAATATAACAGATTCATACGAATATGCAAGATATTGGCATGGTTACTTGATAATATTAAGACCATTATTAGTTATTACCAATTATAATGGAATACGAATAATATTTTTATGCCTAATGATTGCTTTAGTTGGTTGGTTGATGTACTTAATAATAAAGAAATTGAATATAAAGATTGCAATAATATTTTTATTAGGACTTATTTCTGCCAATATATTTGTAACAACACAGTCTTTTAATGAGATAGTAGTATTTTTCATAGCTATAATATCATCAATATACTTATTACTGAAAAAAGACATAGAAAAAAATATAGGAATAGACTTCTTTATAATTGGCTCGGTGACGGTATTTATGGATTTGCTTACAGCTCCACTTGTTACTCTAGGCATGCCACTTGTAATATACTTTTTGTTGTCAGAGAGTAAGAAGAGGTCTGTAAAAGAAAACATACTTACATTTATAAAGCTTTGTACCTGTTGGGCAATTGGCTATGGAATAACATGGGTTACAAAGTGGATAATAACATCAATAATATGTAACAGACCGATAATTCAAAATGCCATTACACAAGCAAAATATAGAACTAAAAATTCAAAAATATCTTATGCAAATGTAGTAAAAAGAAATTTAACATTTTTATCTGATTTTATAATTTTGATTTCTATGGCAATAATTGCAGTGTATACAATTATAAAACTAATAATAAATAGAAATGAAAAAATCAACTTAAAAGGAAATGCAAAGATGACTTTACCGTATCTATTTATTGGAATACTTCCATTTGCCTGGTATTTTGTACTTAAACAACATTCAATGATTCATTCATTTTTTACATATAGAATATTGTGCATAACCGTAATATGTACATTTCTAATTGCAGAAAAAATAACAGAAAAAGAAATAATTAATAAAAATAATTAAAAGCTGAGGGAATACAAAATGGAGAAAGAAAAAGAACGTAAGACTGGAATAGACTGTCTAAGAATAGTTGCAATGATAATGATATTATTTATTCATTTTTACGGAAGAGAAGCACTTCAACCAGAATTTAACTTAAGTGATGGTAACTATTATTTTATAATATTTTTAAAAGGAATGTGCTGTGTTGCAGTAAACTGCTTCTTCCTTATAACTGGATATTTTACAATAAATAAAAGCATTAAATTTTCGAAAACATTAAAAATATGGGGAACCACACTATTCTATACACTTTCTTTTTTTCTAGTATTCATGTTTATAAGACAGGGGCAAGTTACAGGAACCGAAGTGTTACAATCATTCTTCCCAGTTGTAACTGAAAGCTACTGGTTTATTACAACATATATTGCGGTGAGCTTTCTATCTCCAATTATATGCATAACAATTCCGAAACTTATGAAAAAACAATATAAATACCTTCTTACGACTTTAATAATAATACTAGTTATCATTGGTCAAGTTTATCCATACACAGGAGTATTTAACAGCACAACGGGTTTAAATCTTGTAACAATGTTGTTAATGTATTTGATAGGTGGATATATAAGACTCCATTTAAACATTAAAAAAGAAAATAGCAATAAATATTTATTAGGATATATAATAATGAGCTTAATGATATTTTTAAATGCATTTATAATGGATATACTAGGAGCGTGTTTCGGAGGAATATTCAAGTTATGGGCAAGGAAAGAATTTGCATATAATTCAATATTTGTGGTAGCATCATCAGTATTATTGTTCCTGTATTTTGCAAGCATTGAAATTAAAGGAAAATTTGCAAAGAGGATAATTTCAACAGTACAACCCTTGATATTTGCAGTGTATATTATGCATGAAGACATATTCGTAAGATCGAAAACCCTAGGAGCTTTAAAATATCAAAATTCTGTATGGTTTATACCTGATTTATTTATAAAAATAACTTTACTATTTTTAGTATGTTGTTTCATAGAATACATAAGACAATTTATAGGAAGACAATTCGCTAAATTAGAACTATTCAAAAGAATAATAAACAAAGTGCAAAAATTAGATGAAATACAGGTAAAAAGTTTATCAGAACAATGTGATAAACAATAATAAAAATTATTATTATATTATAATGGAAGCGTACATTGTAATTTTAAGAATAAAGAGAATGATATTATAGTTTAAATGAACTGAAAGGAGTAACTAACAATGAAATTACTAATGCATACCTGTTGTGCACCATGTAGCGTGTACTGTATAGATAAACTTAGAGAAGAAGGAATAGAACCAACAGTATATTGGTATAATCCAAATATCCACCCATACATGGAATACAAAGCACGTAGAGAATGCTTAAAAGAATATACAAAATCAATAAATGTACAAGCCATATTCGAAGAAGAATATGGCTTAGATGAGTTTTGCAAGGAAGCCGTAAAAAATTTAAACGCAAGATGTGTTAATTATTGCTATCCAGTTAGACTTAGAAAAACATTTGAATATGCAAAAGAACATGGCTATGATACTGTTACTACCACATTGCTATACAGCATATATCAGAAACATGACTTTATAAAAAAATTAATGGAGCAGTATGGTGATGAGTATGGAATAGATTTCTTATACAGAGATTTTAGAGTTGGATTCTGGGAAGGACACCAAAAAGCTCATGATTTAGGTCTATATATGCAAAAATACTGTGGATGTGTGTTTAGTGAGGAGGACAGATACGCTAAACAAATCAAGCGTGATAAAGAAAATCTATGAAACTTATAAAGATAATGAATTTGTCTCAACGTTGTTGAGACAAATTAGTTGGAGTAATAGTGTAAAAATTATCCTAATACTAGAATATTAGACACTTTATATATGATTGTTTATTAGAATATAGAATTAGACGAAATGTTATTATAAATGAGCTTGAAATTATGTTAGAATTAATACGAAAGGAATAAATTGTAATATGAGAGATATTTTAAAAGATTATAGAGCTGATGAAAATAATCCAAAATGGAAGAACATCGTTTCAAGGCAGAAATCTCTATACAAAAGAGACGAAGACTTACGTTCTGAATTCGAAAGAGACTATACGAGAGTAATACATAGTAATAGTTATAGAAGAATGAAACATAAAACTCAGGTTATATTTTCGCCTGAAAATGACCATATATGTACAAGAACGGAACATGTTACTCATGTTGAATCAATCAGTTATACCATTGCCAAATATTTAGGACTAAACACAGAACTTACAAAGGCCATTGCGACTGCACACGATATTGGGCATAGTCCATTTGGGCATCAAGGCGAAAGAATACTGTCAGCAATATCACAAAGAGACTTGTCAAAGAAGTTTTGGCATGAGAAAAATGGTGTAGACTGCGTAGATAAAATAGAAGTTTTAGAAGATACTCATGGAGATTTTCAAAACCTTAATTTGACATATGCAACAAGAGATGGAATTATTTCTCATTGCGGAGAAATCGACGAAAATTATTTAAGACCCAGAGAAGAATTCATCGATTTGAATGAATACAAAGAGCCAAACCAATATGCTCCTTACACATGGGAAGGCTGTGTTGTAAAGATTGCAGATAAGATTTCTTATTTAGGAAGAGATATTGAAGATGCTATAACACTTGGAATTTTAGACGATTATCTGGAAGAATTACATCAAATCTTGGAAGAGGCTCCAACACAAGTAATAAACAATACTGTTATAATAAACACATTAATAAGAGATTTATGTGAGAATTCTTCTTATGAAAAAGGCTTGTGCTTTTCAAAAGAAATATTTGATTGGATAAATAAGCTTAAGAAATTTAATTATAAATATATTTATATGTCACCAAAAGTGCGTAAAGCAATTCCATATTTTGAATTAATAATAAATACAATATATGAAACACTTATCGAGGCTTTTGATGGAAAAAATACTGACAACAATTTGGAAAAAATGAGTAAACAATATCCTGAACTTATTGCAAGTTTTAGAGAGTGGATGGCTAGATATTGGAATTTAGAAAGGCCAGTGAATTACAAAAATGATGTAATATTTAATATGGAAAATAAATCAGACTTTAGTAATGCAATAATTTATTATATATCTGGAATGACAGATAATTTTGCTATAGAAACATATAACAAAATAATTAGATTTTAATTTTTTAAAACTTGACTTTCATGCTGTAAAAAAATAAAATATATATGAACTATATTGGAATAATAAATCAATAAAATGTATCCATGAGAATTAACTAAGGAGCTATGAAATAAATGGAAAAAATAATGGAAATTCTTGCTGAAAGAAATTATAGTGAAGAAACGAAAAAATATATATTGTTATTTATTGACTCTTTTTCAGGAGTCTATGGAAAGTTCATTTCTAAAGAAGAGTTGGTAAGAAGAATTATAAAAAACTTAACTTCTGATATTAATTTTACAAAAAATATAGATGACAAGAATATTGGTTTATATAACCAAGCTGCAAGACAAATTAGTATAAGGAAAACTGAGGTTGACTTTGAACATATCATAATACATGAAATGATTCATTGTATAACAAATTATTCTAATGAAGAACAAATTGTAGATGGCTTTGACAGAACCATAGTGGTCTTTGATAACCGAGGTTTTATATCTGAGGGCAAAGGCCTTAATGAGGGAATGGTTGATTACATGACTAAACAAATTTGTGATAAATATAATTACAGCTTCAAAAGTGGATATAAAAGATTAAATGAAATTATAAAACACTTACTTCCGTTCACAGGGGAAAGTCTTATAAAAGAATTTTTAAGTGAAAATTGTGATGTTCGAGGAATTTTAGAAGATATTGGCATCGAAGCTGAAACTTTTATTTCTGATGTTGATATGGTTGAAGCTAAGGAAAGAGCAAGACGAACAGTTTTTGATGAAGATAATTCAAAACTTGAAAATATGGTTTCTGCAATGAGAAAGATTGCTATGATATATCCTAGAGCCCAAACTGCTACAGAGCTAATTAGAAAGTACAATTTTTTTAAATCTTTATGCAAAGAATTTTTTGACCAAAATGAATTTGATATATTTAGTTTATTAATTGAAGATATTAGAGATTTGAAGCAAAAAGGTGTTGATTTATCTGAAGCAAGATTTATGACAAGGGATGAAGCTGTTAAAAGAGCTGTTAAAGCTGATAGTGCAATAACAAGAATTATGAGTATGAGTAGAGATGAAGTTGCATTAAATTTGGAAGATTTGTTATATGAAGATGATGACATTACAAATGTATTAGCACCAAGAATACATGAATATTTATTTTATGGAGAAAAATGCGGAAAAGAGATTTCGAACAGACTATATAGTTTAATTTCTGTTAAGAATTATTTAAGGGAGCACCCTGAAATTGATTACAGAGAATTGTCTTTTGCGGTATATGATTATTTAAATATTTTTGTGGCCTACGATAAAGATGAAAAAAAAGTTAATATATATGATTTAGGAGAAGATGAAATTCTTTCAGAAACACCAGAAGGGCTTGAAGATGATACAGAAATGGTTAAAGTATATGGAAGTGTAGTTAAAGATGCAGAATATAAATTATATGTAGCAAAAAGTCAAAGAAGGCATTTTGAGAAAGATGGAATGCCTCAAGTATTAATAGAAATTGCTGAAAAGGATTGTGTAAGAAAGCAAAGAAATTTAGACGAGCTGAAAGAAGAGATAGAGGAAAGTAAAGAACGTAGAATGACTAATATTTTACAGAATAAGCAGGCTACTCAATCAGCTGAATTAGCTGAAGCAAAAGACGTAAAAACAACATCAGCTTCAAATGAATTAAATGCAGTAAATAACACAGGCTATACAGATAATAATAAGTCTTCTGATGAATCTAAGAAAGAGGAACAAGATAGATAAAGACAAAGGAAGGAAAATTAAAAATGTCAAGTAATAGATTATTAATAATAGATGGTAACAGTATAATGAATAGAGCTTTTTATGGAATAATGAGCTCTAAATCATTGATGTCTGCAGATGGAATGTATACAAATGCGATATACGGATTTTTGTCAATTTTATTTAAGGAACTTGAAGATTTAAACCCAGATTATATTGCAGTTGCTTTTGATTTAAAAGCTCCAACCCACAGACACAAGATGTTTTCTGAATATAAAGGTGCAAGACATGCAATGCCAGAAGAACTAGCACAGCAAATGCCTGTTATAAAAGAAATACTAAGAAACATGAACATAACTATAATCGAGAAAGAAGGATACGAGGCTGATGATGTTTTAGGAACTATATCAAAACAGGCAGAAAAAGCCGGACACGAGGTTACTATTCTTTCAGGAGATAGGGATACTTTCCAACTTGCAAGTAAACATATTACTATAAGAATTCCAAGAACAAAGATGGGAAAGACTGAAACAGAGGATTATGATGAAAACAAGGTTAAAGAAGAGTACGGAGTTACACCAGTACAGTTAATTCAGGTAAAGGGATTAATGGGTGATACCTCTGATAATATTCCTGGTGTTCCTGGAGTAGGAGAGAAAACTGCACTAAAACTTGTAAAGGAATACAAGAATATAGACAATATATATAAGGAATTAGAAGCGGGAACTTCAGATATAAAAGGAACATTAAAAACGAAATTAGAGAATAATAAAGATTCTGCATTAATGTCTAGAACCCTTGGAACAATATTACTAGATGCCCCTCTTGGCATTGAAATAGAAGATTTAAGAAAACAAGAGTGGAACATGGAAGCTGTAACTAATAAATTTAAAGAATTACAGTTTAATAGATTTATAGAAAGATTTAATTTAAACGGCTTAGGAACAGCTAAAAAAGAAACAAAATTAGAAGATTTATTCAAGGTAAAAGAACTTAATATAGCGGATAAAAAAGAAATTTTAGAAGAAATAAAAAGTATTGAAGAAAAAAATAAATTTATCTATTACTTTGAAAAAGTCGAAGCCGAAGGATATGAAAATAAAATAATAAAACTTGAAATAAAATCAATTTGCTTTGTAGGAAAAGATGATAACACAATTGTCTATTTACCGTTCGACATTTCTAGAATAAAAGAATATAGAGAAATATTAAACATTTTTGAAAATCCAAATATAGAGAAGATTGGATATAAAACAAAGCATGATTTTGTAATTCTTAAGGAATTAGGAATTGAATATAATAATATAAAATATGATGCTGAAATTGCTGGATATAATATAAATCCAACAGATAAAAATACTATAGAAGAAATGAGCAATAAGTATTTAGAGATAGATATAGATGAGTACCTTCAAAATGAGTTCAAAGATTTGCAAGAAAATAAGAATAAGCAAATTAATTTATTTGATGCTATGCATGATAATTCTGAGCAAGCGAAAGAATTAGCAAGAAAGAATAAATTGACAAACTCATTCTATTGCTACATTATTTCTAAACTGGAACCTGTTACATTAGAAAAACTAAAAGCTGAACATACACTCGAACTATTTAATAATATTGAAATGCCACTTGTGCCAGTACTTGCAGAAATGCAATACAATGGAATGTTAGTTGATAAACAAGAGCTAGTAAATTTGGGAGTAGTTTTAAAACAACAACTTGAAGATATAACAAAAGACATATACGAATTAAGTGGAGAAGAATTCAATATAAATTCACATCAACAACTTGGCAAGATATTATTTGAAAAACTACAACTGCCAGTATATAAAAAGACCAAGAATGGTTATACCACAGATGTAGAGGTTCTAGAAAAACTTAAGGATAAGCATCCAATAATAGAAAAAATATTGGAATACAGAACCTTAATGAAACTTAACTCTACTTATGTTGAAGGATTAATGCCTTATATAAATGAAAATACAAATAGAATCCACTCAAGTTTTCATCAAACCATAACTGCAACAGGAAGAATAAGCAGTACAGAGCCAAATCTTCAAAACATTCCAACTAGGGCAGAATTAGGAAAACAAATAAGAAAAGCATTTAAACCTGCACCAGGAAATGTATATATAGATGCAGATTATTCGCAAGTTGAACTAAGAGTTCTAGCACATATATCTGGTGATGAAAACATGATTTATGCATTCAATCATAATGAAGATATTCACAGACAAGTAGCTTCAAAAATTTTAAATATTCCGATGGAAGAAGTTACAAAAGAGCAACGTTCATCTGCAAAAGCTGTAAATTTCGGGATAGTTTATGGAATAAGTGATTATGGATTAGCAAACCAAATTGGTGTAAGCAACAAACAGGCTAAAGAGTATATAAGCCAATATCTAGAAAAATATAATGGTATAAAACAATTCATGGACGAGATAGTTGAAAGAGCTAAGAACAATGGGTATGTCGAAACATTATTCGGAAGAAGAAGATATATTCCAGAAATAAAATCAAGCAACTACATGGTTAGACAATTTGGAGCAAGAGTTGCCATGAATACACCTATTCAAGGTACTGCTGCAGACATAATGAAAATTGCAATGATAAATGTTTATAATGAATTGAAACAGAGCAAAATTAGTGCTAGAATAGTATTGCAAATACACGACGAATTGCTTCTTGAAGTTTCAGAAAACGACAAAGAAGAAGCTAAGAAAATATTGAAAAATTGCATGGAACGTGCGAAAAAACTTGTAGTACCATTACAAGTTGAATTATCAGAAGGTGATAGCTGGTATGAGGTTAAATAATATAAAATATAATAAATCAAAGGAGATAAAGTTATATTGAAAAAACTAGAGAAAATTATTTGCATAGCATTAATTTGCTTAATAATTCTCGTAGCAATTATTAAAATTTTTAATATAGATAAAGAAATATTAAAAAACATATATCCTAAAAAATATGAGGAATATGTAGAAAAATATTCAAAAGAATATAATGTAGAACCGTTAATTGTGTTTTCAGTAATAAAGGCAGAAAGCAATTTCAAGAAAGATGCGAAATCTTCTAGTGGGGCAAAAGGATTAATGCAACTAATGGACGCCACAGCAGAGGAAATGGCAAATAAAATTGATACCTCTGTAGCAGAAGAAGAAAGCTTATTTGACCCTGAAAAAAATATAATGATAGGGGTTAGATATTATTCTGAACTCCTAGATATGTACGAGGGGAACATGCTTCTTGCATTAACTGCATATAATGCTGGAATAGGAAACGTAAATTCTTGGATAACACAAGGAATTATAAAAAAAGACGGAAGTGACATTGAAAATATTCCATATAAAGAAACAAATATGTACGTAAGAAAAATAATAAATAATTATAAGATGTACCAAAAAATTTATAATTAGAATGAAAGGGAACATATTAGATGAAAACTAAAAAAGTTAGTATAAGTGTATTTCAGATTTTTATAACATTTATAATAATAATCGCAATAATAGTACGGAATTGTTATCGTAAAGAATGCTGTAAAACATAAAGAATTTGTTGTGAAAGATGGAGCATTTGCAGGAGCTGGAACGGCAGAAGATCCATACAAAATTGAGTATGTGGAAGACTTAATTGTACTTGCTAAAAGTGTGAACAGCGGAAATGGTTACAAAGACAATTATTTTATATTAGTAAGTAAATTAGATTTTGCTGATAGTGCTTCATATAAAGATGCTACAACGAAAATGTATGGTGATATTAATAAAGATGGAAAAGTTGATGAGCTATTAACTGAATTGACTACAGGGCAAGGCTTTGAAACCATTGGAAGCAAAAAAGACAAAAGTGGAAACGATTGCACTTTTTTAGGAACATTTATAGGTGATGATAAAACAATAAAAAACTATAATGTTACCTTGAACTCTTTATCTGAAAGTGAGCTTTCACAGCAGGACAAGCTTATTGGCCTGTTTGGAAGAAATGGTGGAACAATTTCAAATCTTAAAGTTGTAGGAAACATTAATATAAATTCGGTTCTTGAAGGAGAACATAGCTCTACTGTAAAAGTCGGAATGATATGTGCCGAAAACAGTGGAACAATAGATTCCTGCAAGACCGAGGGAGAAATAAATGTTACTTTGCAGAATATTGTTACCAAAACCGCGGGAGTTGTAGGAGTAAATACTGGGAAAATAATAAATTCCTCAAACAGTGCTAACATTACATCAAACCAAGAAAAGGCAGGGATAACTGCAGAAAGCGCTTTAAAAGGTGGAGAGAGAGTAGCATCTACTGGAAGCACTCCGAATGGAGAAGGGAGAGAAACATCTGCTGGAAACACTTTAGAGTCTGACTATACAGAAATAACAAACTGCACAAACACAGGAAAAATAATAGAAACAACAGGCTCTGATTTTTATACAGCAGGAATAGTTGCAAACAACAAAGAAACAACAATTACCGGTTGTACAAATAACGGCAGAGTCGAAGGAAAAATGGCAGGTGGAATAGCAGGAATATCAACAGGAAGAATCGTTGCTTGCCAAAACACAGCAATAGTTTCAAACTTAAATGAAAAATCAGATAATACAGAAGTTGCTGGTGGAATTGCTGGAATACTAGAAAATAATACAATGGAAAATTGTAAAAATACTGGTGACATTTCAGGTCTAACAAATGTAGGCGGACTCGTTGGAAAAAATAAGGGAGACATCACAGTAGCAAGAAATGATGGAATAATATCAAAAAATTCAGAATCAGTAGCTGGAAGAGCATACATAGGCGGAATAGCTGGTAGCAATCTTGCTAAAGCATCGATTACGAACTCTAAAAATTATGGAAATATTAGCTCAGAAGCAGATAACTTAGTCGCACTTGGTGGAATTTGTGGAATAATGTACACAGGTTCAGCAATTGAAACTTCAGAAAACCATGGAAATCTTTCTGGAATAGCAAAAATAATAACTCCTAATGAAGATTTAAACAATAATTGTAAAGACTGCTCAAACTTTGGAGGCGGAGCAGCACAAAATTCTGAAACAGGGGAGTTGCATCTTGGACTAATTTATGGTAAATTTGAAGAGGTACAATAAGAAACATACATTGGTTTATAGATAAATCCATCAAAATAAAAAATCTAAATTTATTAATAAGGAATGATGTTTATGTCTATTTTAGTAACAGGAGGAGCCGGATTTATCGGTAGCCATACAGCAGTAGAACTATTAAATGCAGGAAAGGAAATTGTTATAATAGATGATTTTTCTAATAGCAAACCAAAATCACTAGAAGCAATAAAGAAAATAACAGGAAAAGATTTTAAATTCTATGAAATTGATTATAGAGATAGAGAAAAATTAGAAAAAGTATTTGAGGAAAACAAAATCGATGCAGTATTAAATTTTGCAGGATTCAAAGCAGTTGGAGAATCAGTTAAAAAGCCACTAGAATATTATGATAACAACATATCTGGCTGTTTAGTATTGCTAGAAACAATGAGAAAATATGGAGTAAAAAAATTCGTATTTAGCTCATCAGCAACAGTATATGGAACTCCAGAAAGAATTCCACTAACAGAAGATTGCAAAACAGGAGGAACCACAAATCCTTATGGTACTACAAAACTATTTATAGAGCAAATTCTAAAAGACCTATATGCTTCAGATAATTCATGGGATATCTGTATATTAAGATACTTCAACCCAGTAGGAGCACATGAGAGCGGCCTAATTGGAGAAGAACCACAAGGAATACCAAACAACCTAATGCCTTATGTTGTAAGAGTTGCATCAGGAGAACTAAAAGAACTATCTGTTTTCGGAAACGATTACGACACACCAGATGGAACAGGAGTTAGAGATTATATCCATGTTGTAGATCTTGCAAAAGGACACTTGGCTGCATTAAACAAACTTGATAAAGAAGAAACAGGATTATATATCTATAACCTTGGAACAGGAACAGGATACAGCGTTTTAGACATGGTAAAATCATTCGAAGAAATAACAGGAAATGAAGTGCCATATAAAATAGCACCAAGAAGAGCAGGAGATATAGCAACATGTTATTCAGATCCTAAAAAAGCAAAAGAAGAGCTTGGATGGGAAGCAAAAAAAGGAATAAAAGAAATGTGTGAAGACTCTTGGAACTTTATAAAAAAGAATAAATAAGCATAAGATAAAAAAATCAAAATTATTATTTAACTATAAAATAAAACTCGCAGAAACACAAAAAATATAAAATAGAAAAATACACGAAAGAAATAAAAATGCAATTAATCATATCAGAATAAATGGAAATATTTTGTGAAAAGGGGAACGAATATGCATAGTCAAATGCTATCATCTAGATTAGGAGCCGAGCTAATAAGCTACAAACTAGACGGAATAGAAAAATTGCACCAAGGACAAGACTGCGTAGATGAGAATGGAAGAATATACTGGAAAAGACACTTTCCAGTACTATTCCCGATAGTAGGAAAATTAAAACAAAATAAAACAATAATAAATGGAAGAACTTACGAAATGACTCAACATGGATTCGCGAGAGACATGGACTTTGAGCCAATATCTAAACTTGACAATTTCCACTCTTATGTACTTAGAAGTAATGCAAGTACTTTGGTAAAATATCCTTATGACTTTGCTTTATATGTAACATACAGAACCGATGGAAACAAACTAACAACAATGTATAAAGTTGTTAATGAAGGCGATAACAACATGCCATTTGGAATAGGAGGGCACTCTGCATTCAAAATAGACAGAGATGCACTTCTAAATGATGAATATTACTTAGAATTTGAACAAGATGAAGAAAAAATACATTTCCTATATCTTGTAGATGGGCTTGTTGGAACAGAATATGCAAAAAATGTAATGCAAGATACAAGAAGGCTTCCAATAAATGCACATTCATTCGATAATGATGCGCTAATAATGAAAGGAATAACTTCAAACAAGATAAGCTTAAAATGTAAAACAGAAAACAAAACATTACTTACTATGGATTTTGAAGGCTTCCCATACTTAGCAGTATGGGCAAAACCGGGTGCTCCATTTATCTGTTTAGAGCCATGGTACACAACAGCAGACACAGTAAAATCATCGGGAGTATTTACTCAAAAAACAGACTTAATAACATTAGCACCAAAGAAAGAATTTGAATGCAAATACACAGTAGAATTTTTTAACTAATGTGCGGTACAATTTGGGGACGGAGAAAAAATTGTACCAATCCATAAAAAGAAAAATGAATGCAGAACAAACTTTAGACGGAGGAAGAAATGGCTAAATTAATACTAATAACTATTGAGTTAATAGTGCTTGGAATTTCAGTAGTCATGATATATGATGCTCGAAAAATTGCAACAAAAGCATTTAGCACTAACGAAACAAATGAAACTACTAAAATATTAAAAATAGTAGGCTTTATCATATTAATAATAAGCCTACTAATGATATATATCACAAAAATTAAAATGTAAATTACGAACGAACTGCATCGTCAGATCTTGAAGGTCTATTTTCAGAGCGTTTCTCTATAAGTTGCATTCCGTAATCGATAAAACCAGTACCAATACTTCTTGCATATTCAGACAAGGTTGAAATAATTTCAGCCGTAAAATCAGAATCTTCATAATTCCTTGAAAAACTTGACTCCATGGCTTCATTCATACTTAAGCCATCGTGAGTCATTTTTTTTCTTGCATCAGATAAAAGAATGTAGGTAAGTTGAGCCTCAATAAATTCTTTATATCCATTAAAACCAAAACTTTCAAGAACTTTATCAGAGTAAGCATGTACAACTTCCATGCTTGATTGACGCCTTAAAAACTCCATGCTATTTTTAACAGGTTTCTTAAAATATTCATTGTACAATTTTTCAAACTTAGCACAATGAAGAAGATTATCTAGTGTGTTTGAATATTTTAGATTTTCAAATAATTCATTTGCTAATTGTGAATCCAATTTAGCAGTTTCTTCAGTATAAGTTTCATCATCAAATTCAAAATCCATTATTATATTATTCATAATGATTGAACACATATTTTAGTACAACCATTATTCTCCTTTCGCTTAAAAACAACTACATTTTATCAAAAAATGGAACAAAAGTCAAATTATGTTAATTGCGAGAGAAGGAGCAACAAACCAAATTAATAGAATTTATCTAATTCTATTGATTTTTCTGTATAAAATATGTTATTATAGTAACATAATAATAAAAAGCGAAGAACAAGAGGAGTAAGTTTGGAACATCTATACAGAGAAAAGAAGAAAAACTGCTGAGATCTTCTTATGGAAAGTTAAACTGAATGTAGCTTGGGAGCTGATATATTGAAATAATAGTAAATATATCCGTGTAGTTTACGTTACAAAACAAATGAGATGTATATTGAAGTTTAAATTATAAACAATATACAAATAAGGTGGTACCGTGAGAATTATTCTCGCCCTTAACTAAATTTAAGTTAAGTGGCGAGTTTTTGTTTTATATGAAAAATGCTACTTTAACTTAAAAATCAAAATATATAAAGAAGGGAAGATGCTAAATGAGTAAACACGAACTAGAAGGAAAATTTAATCCAAAAGATTTTGAAGATGAAATTTATGAAAATTGGGAGAAGAAAGGCTATTTTAAACCTAGCAATGATAAGTCTAAAAAGCCATACACAATAGTAATTCCACCACCAAACATTACTGGTAAATTACACATGGGACATGCTTTAGATGAGACTTTGCAAGATATATTAATTAGATATAAGAGAATGGCTGGATATAATGCTCTTTGGGTTCCAGGAACAGACCACGCTTCTATTGCAACAGAGGCTAAGATTGTTGCTAAATTAAAAGAAGAAGGAATTACTAAGGAAGACTTAGGAAGAGAAGAATTCTTAAAAAGAGCTTGGGACTGGAAAAAGGAGTACGGTGGAATAATCACAAAGCAAATTAGAAAACTTGGAAGTTCTTGCGATTGGTCAAGAGAAAGATTTACTCTAGACGAAGGACTTTCTAATGCTGTTCAAACTGTATTTATCAATTTATATAATAAAGGTTTAATATACAGAGGAGAAAGAATGATAAACTGGTGCCCAACTTGCCATACATCAATTTCAGATTCAGAAGTTGAATATGAGCAAGAACCTACACATTTGTGGCATATTAAATATCCAATAAAGGGTGAAGAAGGCAAATATTTAATAGTTGCCACAACAAGACCAGAAACAATGCTTGGAGATACTGGTGTTGCAGTAAATCCAAATGATGAAAGATATAAGGCTTACATTGGAAAGACAGTTGTGCTTCCAATAGTAGGAAGAGAAATTCCAATAATTGCAGCAGATTTCGTTGAGACAGAGTTCGGAACAGGTGCAGTAAAGCTTACTCCTGCACATGACGTAAACGATTATCAAGCAGGACTAGATAATAATCTAGAAATGATAAAAGTATTTGATGAAAATGGAATAATGAACGATATAGTTCCTGAATTTGCAGGATTAGATATATATGAAGCAAGAAAACGTATTGTAGAAAAATTGAAAGAAATTGGTGCATTAATAAAAATAGAAGACTACACACATGATGTAGGAAAATGTTATAGATGCCACCAAACAATAGAGCCAATGATTTCAATGCAATGGTTTGTAAAAATGGAACCACTTGCAAAACCAGCAATAGAAGCCGTAAAGACAGGAAAAACAAGATTTATACCAGAAAGATTTGATAAGACATATTTTAATTGGTTAGAAAACATCAAAGATTGGTGCATATCAAGACAATTATGGTGGGGACATAGAATACCTGCATATTACTGCGATGATTGTGGTGAAATAATGGTTGGAAAAGAAATGCCAGAAAAATGCGATAAATGTGGAAGCACACACTTACATCAAGATGAAGATACATTAGATACATGGTTTAGCTCTGCATTATGGCCATTCTCAACACTTGGCTGGCCAGAACAAACAGAAGACTTCAAATACTTTTATCCAACTTCAACACTAGTAACAGGATATGACATAATATTCTTCTGGGTAATAAGAATGATGTTCTCAGGAATAGAACACACAGGCGAAGTTCCATTTAAAGACGTATTAATACATGGAATTGTAAGAGATGCTCAAGGTAGAAAAATGTCTAAGAGTTTAGGAAACGGAATAGATCCACTAGAAATAATAGACAAATATGGAACAGACGCATTACGTCTATCATTAATAATGGGTATAACACCAGGAAATGATGTAAGATACATGCCAGAAAAACTAGAGGCTGCTTCAAACTTTGCAAACAAACTATGGAACGCATCAAAATTCGTTCTAATGAATATAAATGGAATACAATCTGGGGACGGAGGAAAAAATGTATCATCATCATCAATAATGGACATAGATGTTTCAAAATTAGAATATGAAGATAAGTGGATTTTGTCTAAATTAAATACACTAATAAAAGAAGCTACAGCGAATCTTGATAATTTCGACATGGGAGTATATGCTCAGAAAATATATGACTTCACATGGAATGAGTTCTGCGATTGGTATATTGAAATTGTAAAACCTCGTTTATATAACAAAGAGAATACAGATGAAAAAGCTGTAGAATCAAGAATAACAGCTCAAAAAGTTCTAAACAAGGTATTGGGAGATATATTAAAATTATTACACCCAATTATGCCATTCATAACTGAGAAAATATATGATGAGCTATATACAAATGACGAAAGTATAATGATTTCTGCTTGGCCAACATATTGCGAGGAATATGAATTTGAGAAAGAAGAATATCATCTAGAAGAAATTAAGAAAATAATAATTCAAATTAGAAATACAAGAACAAACATGAATGTTCACCCATCTAAGAAATCAGAATTGATTTTTGTAATAGATGATGAAGAATACAAAACTTTAATAGAAAATTCTAAATCATGGCTTGAAAAACTTGGATTTGCTTCTAAAATAGAAATAGAAAAAGACGAAACAAACATACCAAAACACGTTGTAACAATGCTTGCAGACGGAATAAAAGCATTCATTCCATCAGAAGAACTGGTTGATTTAGCTGAGGAAAAGGCAAAGCTAGAGGCTGAAAAGACAAGACTTGAAGCAGAAGTTGCAAGAAGTACAAAAATGCTTTCAAATCCAGGATTCGTAAACAAGGCTCCAGAGGCTAAAGTTCAAGAAGAAAAAGAAAAAATGCAAAAATACAAAGAAATGCTAGAAGACACAATAAAGAGATTAGAGCAAATATAACAATATATTATCAATTAATTTTTTAAAAATTTAATTAAATAATTGTATAAAAAAATAGATAGTCTACAAAAACAATTCCAGAAAATAAAAAGAGATTTCTGAAAAAAATTTTATGAAAAGTGAAATTTTATATTCAGAATCTCTTTTTTTATGCAGAAATTGCCCCAATAATAAATTGAACTGACCTGTCAGTCTAAGGACATTTATTGTAATTTGTGGTATAAAAATATTGCAAATTCAAAGGAGGAATATATGTCAGAGAAATTATATGAAACAATAGAAATTACTGATTTAAAAGATATGCTAAACAAAACAAAAGAATTATATGGAGATAAACCGGCCTATAAAATAAAGCAAAAAAATGAAAATATACAAACAGATTATAAGGTTATAACACATAAAGAAGTTAGAAATATGATAGATGCTCTAGGAACAGCATTAATAGATATAGGGCTTAAAAATAAAAGAATAGCGATAATAGGAGAAAATAGATATGAGTGGGAGATTGCGTATCTTTCGGTAGTTTGTGGAACAGGAACAGTTGTACCATTAGATAAAGCGCTTCCGGAAAATGAACTTGAAAATTTGATTAAACGCTCTGAGATTGAAGCAATGTTTTATTCTAATAAATATGAAGAAATGCTAACAAAAATAAAAAGAAGTCCAGAGAATAAATTAAAACATCTTATATCAATGGATAATTTAAAAAATACAGACGGAATTTATTCAATGCAGGAGTTGATAAAACAAGGCAAAGAGCTGGTAAAGCAAGGTAATAAAGAGTTTATAGATGCAAAGATAAATGCTGACGAGATGAGTATAATGTTATTTACTTCAGGAACAACATCAAATTCAAAGGTGGTTGCATTATCACATAAAAATATAAGTTCTAATTTGATGGCAATTGGGAGCGTTTTAGATGTAAATTCAACAGATACTATACTTTCAATATTGCCAATTCATCATGTTTTTGAGTGCACCGTAGGTTTTTTATTTTCACTTTATAAAGGTGCTCAAACAGTTTTCTGCGATGGAATAAGACATGTTGTGGAAAATTTAAATGAATATAAAGTTACAGTTATGGCTTGTGTTCCAGGAATTTATGAGAGAATTTTTATGATGATTAGAAAGAATTTAGAAAAACAAGGGAAATTAGAAGAAATATTAAGAAAAGAAGAAGAATATAAAAATTCATCAATGGAAGAAAGAAAACAGGCTTTTAAGGAAATTCATAATCTAATAGGCGGAAATATTAAATTGTTTATAAGTGGAGCAGCAGCTTTAGATTCAGAAATAGAAGCAAGATATAGGTTACTTGGAATAAATATTGTGCAAGGATATGGTCTAACTGAAACATCACCAGTAGTTGCTGTTGGAACTAATAAGGAATATAAAACAGGCTCGATTGGTAAGGCTATTCCAGGTGTAGAGGTTAAACTTGCAAATACAGATAAAGATGGAATGGGAGAATTATTGGTAAAAGGTCCAAGTGTTGCATTATGCTATTATAATGATGAACAAGCTACCAAGGAGGCCTTTGAGGGAGATTGGTTCCATACAGGAGATTTGGCTAAAATAGATGACGAAGGTTACATATTTATATGTGGCAGAAAGAAAAGCGTAATAGTACTAAAAAATGGTAAGAATATATTTCCAGAAGAAATGGAATGTTTGGTAAACAAGATAGAAGGAGTAAAAGAATCTTTTATATTTGGAAAGCAACAAAGTAGTGATAAAAATGATATTAAGATAAATGTAAAAATAGTATTTGACAGAGAGATTTTAAAAGATGTTTATGGAGCAACTACTGATGAAGAAATACGAAAAACATTAGCAGGAAAGGTAAAGACAATTAACACGCAAATGCCAAAGTATAAAGCAATTAGAGGTATAATTTTGACGGAAGAACCATTAATAAAAACAACAACGAATAAGATAAAGAGGCAGGCAAATTTGGATGAAATTAATAAATTTGAAAACTAATAAATTAGGCCAAAATTTTAAGTATTATGAAAAAATAGATTCAACGCAAAGTGAAATTTGGAGACTTGTTGATTCTAATAAGATAGCAGATGGAATGCTTGTGATGAGCAACATTCAGACCAATGGGCAGGGCACTCATGGCAGAGTATGGCACACAGACGAAACTGAAAATATTGCCTTTTCTTTCTATGTAAAGATAAATGACAAACCAGAGAGATTAGAAGGAATAACAATAGACATGGCTACAATAATACAGAAAATATTTGAAGATTTGTATAAAGTGAAACTTACAATAAAGAGTCCAAATGACCTAATGCTTAACGACAAAAAAGTTGGAGGAATATTAACACAATCTAAAGTGGAGAATGGAATAACTAAATTTTTAGTTATTGGAATTGGAATAAATACTTGCAAAATACACTTTTCAGAAGATATAAAGCAGATTGCAACATCAATAAAAAAAGAAATTGGAATTGACATTGATAGAGAAAAAATAATATCAGAATTTTGTAATAGATTTGAAAAAGTGCTAAAGACAAGGATTTCAAAGAACGAAGATTAAATAGAACATCAATATATGCAGTGCTAGTGGATGAATAATGGCTGAAAAATATTTACAAATTTTTCGGTCAAACTGTAAGAAAGGAGTAAGATACACTATGAAAATTGGATTTTTATTTTCTGGGCAAGGCTCACAATCTGTAGGAATGGGCAAAGACCTGTATGAAAATTTTATAGAAATAAAAAAATTATATGAATGCGCAGAAAAAATAACTGGAATAGATATTGCTAAAATTAGTTTTGATGGACCAGATGCTGAACTTAATAAGACTCAAAATACACAACTTGCCATTTTAATAGAATGTTTAGGAATATCACAAATATTAAAGGAAAATGGAATTATACCAGATGCAATGGCAGGACTAAGCCTTGGAGAATATACAGCTTTAATAGAAGATGGTGTTTTTAATATAGAAGATGGAATAAATATAGTTTCTAAAAGAGGAGAAATAATGCAAAATTTTACTCCGAAAGGAAATTGGAAAATGGCTGCAATACTTGGCTTAGATGATGAAAATGTAGAAGAAATTTGCAAAAATATATCATCTGGTTTTGTAAAGCCAGCAAACTACAATACACTTGGACAAGTTGTGGTTTCTGGCGAAGAACAGGCTGTGTTAAATGCTGGAGAAGAGGCAAAAAAAGCAGGAGCTAAGAAGGTAAGTCTGCTTAACACTTCAGGACCATTTCATACAGAAAAATTAAGTGAATGTTCAATAGAATTGAAGAAGGAATTAGATAAGATAAGTATAAACTCGAAAAATTCTATAGTAATAAAGAATTTAGATGGAAAGTATTACGAAGAAAAAGACAATATATCTGAAATTTTGGCAAAACATGTAATGAATCCAGTAAGATTTACGGAATGTTTAAAAACTATGTATGAAAGTGGGATAGATACATTCATAGAAATTGGCCCAGGAAAAACTTTAAGCGGTTTTGTAAAAAGAATGAAATTTGAAAATGTAAAAATAATGAACATAAATGATGTATCAAGCTTAGAACAAGTGATTAAGGAGGTTAAAGAGAATGGCTAAAGTAGCATTTATAACAGGAGCAACCAGAGGGATTGGAAAGCAAATTGCAATAGAATTTGCAAAAGATGGTTATGACATTGCATTTAATTATAGAAAAGAAAATGAAGACTTAGAAAATATAAAGAAACAGATAAAAGAGTTAAATGTAAGATGTTTGCCAGTAAAAGGTGATGTATCAATTTTTGATGATACTGCAAATATGGTAAACCAGATTATAAATGAATTTGGAAAGATTGATGTTTTAGTAAATAATGCAGGGATTACAAAAGATGCATTATTGATGAGAATGAAAAAAGAGGATTTTGAAGATGTTATAAATGTTAATCTTGTAGGCACATTCAATGTAACAAAAAACGTAATACCATATATGATAAAACAAAAAAGTGGAAGAATTATAAACATTTCTTCAGTGGTTGGAGTAAGTGGAAATGCTGGTCAAACAAACTATTCGGCTTCTAAAGCAGGAATAATAGGATTTACCAAGAGTTTGGCAAAAGAAGTCGCAAGTAGAAACATTTTGGTAAATGCGGTAGCACCAGGATTTATAGAAACACAAATGACGGATGTTTTGAAACAAGAAGTAAAAGAAGAAATTGCAAAAAATATACCATTACGCAGAATGGGAACGCCAGAAGATGTGGCAAATGTTGTAAAATTTTTGGCAGGAGAACAAAGTTCATACATAACAGGACAGATTATTAATGTAGATGGCGGAATGTTAATGTAATTTTACAAAAATAGAAAGACTTAATTAGTCTTATCTGAGAAAAAAGATTAAGTAAAAGAATTAAATCTTAAGAGAGGAATGGAAGAAATGGATAAAAGAGTTGTTATAACAGGATTAGGTGCGATAACTCCAATTGGAAAAAATGTTGAGGAAACCTGGAATTCAATAAAGGAAAAGAAATGCGGAATAGATGAAATTACTTTATTTAATACAGAAAACTTTAAAACTAAGCTTGCTGCAGAAGTAAAAGAATACAATCCGCTTGAACACTTTGAAGCAAAGCAGGCAAAAAGATTAGATAGATATTCTCAATTTGCAATAATTGCAGCAAGAGAGGCTGTAAAATCTAGTGAAATTTCAAAAGAAAATACAGATTTTAATAGAGTTGGAATATTCGTAAGTTCAGGAATTGGAGGGCTTACTACTATTCAAGAACAATGTAGAATAGACAACGAAAAAGGAAATAAAAGAGTATCTCCAATGTTTATTCCGATGTCAATAGCAAATATGGCTGCTGGAAACATAGCAATTGAATTTGGGTTTAAAGGAGAGTCAATGTCCATTTTAACTGCGTGTGCATCTTCAACTCATGCGATTGGAGAAGCATATAAAACAATCAAATTAGGACTTGAAGATGTTGTTATAGCAGGTGGAGCAGAAGCTGCTATATGTGAGGTTGGAATTGCTGGATTCGAAAATATGAAGGCATTATCATTTGAAACAGATAAAAATAGAGCAAGCATTCCTTTTGATAAGCGAAGAAACGGTTTTGTAATGGGAGAAGGTGCCGGAATTGTTGTGCTAGAAGAACTTGAACATGCAAAACGCAGAAATGCAAATATATATGGAGAAATAATAGGCTTTGGAGCAACAACAGATGCATACCATATAACATCACCATGCCCTGACGGAGAAGGAGGAACTCGTGCAATGCAAAGAGCTCTGGACGATGCCAAAATATCAGCAAATGAAGTAGATTATATAAATGCACATGGAACATCTACTCATTTAAATGATTTAACAGAGACTCTAGCAATAAAGAAAGTATTTGGAAACAATACTGATGTAATGGTAAGCTCAACAAAGGGCAATACAGGGCACTTGCTTGGAGCTGCGGGAGCAGTTGAAGCAATAATATGTACAAAAGCAATAGATGAAGGAATTGTTCCACCAAATATAAATTATAAGGAAAAAGACGAAGAGTGCGACTTGAATTTAGTTGTTAGAGATTCAAAAAAAGAAAACTTAAACATAGTATTATCCAATTCATTGGGCTTTGGTGGACACAATGCTTGCATTGCAATAAAAAAATTTTAAGATTAAAAATTAAGAAAGGAGTACGATTATTAAAATGGAATATGACAAAATAAAACAGTTAATGGAAGATATGGGAAATTCTAAGTTGACATCTATAGACATCGATTTTGCAGATGGAACAAAGATAAAAATGACAAAACAAAACAATCAGACAACAAAGGACAATTATTTTGTAGAGAAAAATAATAACAACCAAGAAAAAATAGAAAACTTGCAAGTGACTGTAGAAGAAAATTCTAGACAAAAGACTGATTACCCAGAAAAAACAAAAGAAAATAACAATATCGTTAAATCTCCTATGGTTGGAACATTTTATCTAAAACCTTCACCAACATCAAATGCTTATGTTGAAGTTGGAAAAGAAGTAAAAAAAGGAGACACACTTTGCATAATAGAGGCAATGAAACTAATGAATGAAATTGAATCAGATTATAATGGCAAAATAGAAAAAATATTGGTAGAAGATGGACAACCAGTAGAATATGGCACGCCATTATTTGAAATTGCCTAAAAATATTTCGCCCAAAAAGGGGCGTCCCTATTGGGCGAAAAGGAGGAAAAATGTTAGAGAAAGAAGATATAGAAAAAATAATTCCACAAAGGGATCCATTTTTAATGATTGATGAGATAGAAGAATTTGTACCTGGAAAAATGGCTATAGCTTATAAGAATGTGAACGAAAATGAATGGTATTTTAAGGGACATTTTCCAGGTAATCCGATTATGCCAGGTGTATTAATTACAGAGAGCTTAGCTCAAACTGGTGCGGTTGCAATATTAAGCTTAGAAGAGAATAAAGGAAAAAATGCTTTATTTGGTGGAATTGATAAATTAAGATTTAAAAAAATGGTTGTGCCAGGAGATAAATTAAAACTAGAAGTGAAAATTATAAAGAAGAAAGGTCCGATAGGAATCGGAGAAGGAATTGCAACAGTGGATGGTAAACTTGCTGCAAAGGGAGAGTTTACGTTTGCGGTTGTTTAAGAAATGATGTGTACATCTCAAAATAGTTACGAGTCAAATGCTAGTAGTATGTTATAAACTTTACAAAGACTAAAAATAGAGAAAGGCTAGGAATAATTTAAAAAATGAACAAGATTTTGATTGCTAATAGAGGAGAAATTGCAGTTCGTATAATAAGAGCGTGCAAAGAAATGAATATAAAAACTGTTGCTGTATATTCAGAGGCTGATAAAGAAGCACTACACACTAAACTTGCAGATGAGGCTATTTGTATAGGACCAGCAAACCCTAAACAAAGTTATTTAAACATTAAGAACATAATAGAGGCTGCTAACATTACTAAAACAGATAGCATTCATCCAGGTTTTGGATTTTTATCTGAAAATGCAGAGTTTGCAAAAATTTGCGAGGAATCAAATATTAAATTTATTGGCCCAAAGTCAAATGTAATAAATCTTTTAGGTAACAAATCAAATAGCAAAAAATTAATGCAACAAGAAGGAGTTCCAACAATTCCTGGCTCAGATGGCAGTGTGAAAAATTTGAAAGAAGCCGTTCTGGTGTGCGAAAAAATTGGCTACCCTGTGCTTTTAAAAGCTTCTGCCGGTGGTGGTGGAAAAGGAATAAGGCAAGTAAATTCATTTGATGAATTAGAAACTAATTATAATATTGTTAAGCAAGAGGCAAAAAATGCTTTTAATAATGATGAAATATACATAGAGAAATTTATTCAAAATCCTAGACACGTTGAGATTCAAATATTAGCAGATGAACATGGAAACATTGTTCACTTGGGTGAAAGAGATTGTTCACTTCAGAGAAACCATCAAAAAATAATAGAAGAAACACCATCAACTGCTATTGACGAAAAACTAAGAAATAAAATGGGAAATGCGGCAATAAAAGCAGCAAAAGCAGCTGGATATACTAGTTGTGGAACTGTAGAATTTTTAGTGGATAAAGATAAGAATTTTTATTTTATGGAAATGAATACTAGAATTCAGGTAGAACATCCAATTACAGAAATGCGTACAGGAATAGACATAGTAAAAGAACAAATAAAGATTGCAGCAGGAGAAAAATTAAGATTTAAGCAAAAAGATATTGAGTTTAGAGGAAGCTCTATTGAGTGTAGAATAAATGCAGAAAATCCAAGTAAAAAATTTAGACCTTCACCAGGAACTATAACTGGAATAAACCTTCCAGGAGGGAATGGTGTACGTGTTGATACTGCAATTTATGCGGGTTACACTGTTCCTGCAAATTATGATTCTATGATAGCAAAAATAATTGTGCATGGGCAGACTAGAGGAGAGGCTATAAGTAAAATGAAAAGAGCATTGGAAGAACTTGTAGTTGATGGAATAGATACTAATAGAGATTTCTTATATAGTATAATCACTCATCCAGACTTTATAAGAGGAAATTTTGACACCTCCTTTATAGAAAAGATGATGGAAGAAAAATCTTGAAATAAATATAGTTTCTTAGAGTTGGAATAATTAAAGTAAAAATACAATACATAGTTCATTAGAATACTTGGCTAAAATTATATTAAGAAATGTAAAAGCGTAAAAGAGAGGAAAATGCAATGATTGTAGACCAGATAAAGAAAAGAAAAAATAAGCTAATAAATAACAAAAATTCTAGAATTGACATACCAGTTGGAAAATGGGTAAAGTGTGAAAATTGCAAAGAAATTTTATACAAGGAAAATCTGAGAAACAATTTAAGTGTGTGCCCTAATTGTGGTCATTATTTTAGAATGCATATTGGCAGAAGACTAGAGCAAATAATAGATGAAGGAACATATAAAAGGTTCAATTTAAACATAGATACTACAAATCCATTAGGCCTGGAAGATTATGAAAAGAAAATAAAGTCATTAAGAGAAAAGACAAGGCTCGAGGAAGCAGTAAGCTGTGGAATTGGCAAGATAAATGGAGAAGATGTAGTAATATGCATAATGGATAGTGGATTTTTGATGGGTAGCATGGGTGCAGTAGTGGGTGAAAAAATAACATACAGCATAGAAAAGGCAATTGAATTTAAGATGCCAATTATAATATTTTGTTGCTCTGGAGGTGCAAGAATGCAAGAAGGAATAATATCGCTTATGCAAATGGCAAAAACTACTGCTGCACTAACAAAGCTAGACAAAGCAGGCTTGCTGTATATATCTGTACTAACAGACCCAACATATGGTGGAGTTACAGCTTCTTTTGCAAGCCTCGGAGATATAATTTTAGCCGAACCGGGTGCAATGATTGGGTTTGCGGGGCAAAGAGTAATAAAGCAAACCATTGGAGAAGAGCTACCTAAAGGGTTTCAAACTGCAGAGTTTTTGCTAGAACATGGATTTATAGACAAAATAGTAGAAAGAAAAGATATGAAAGAAACACTAAGCAGACTATTAAAATTAAATAGATGATTGCTAAGCAGAAAAAATTTCGAAGAGAGGCTTTTATATGGTAAAAAAAATAGAAAAAAATGTGCCTACGGCTTGGGAACGTGTTGAAATTGCAAGAAACCCAAAGAGAAAAACAGCATTAGATTATATAAATGAAATATTTGATGAATTTATAGAGCTTCATGGTGATAGATGCTATGGAGATGACAAAGCTATGGTATGTGGATTAGGCAGGATTGAAAATCAAAATTATACAATAATTGCAGAACAGAAGGGCAGAAATACCAAGGAAAATATTGAAAGAAATTTTGGAATGCCAAATCCAGAAAGTTATAGAAAAGCAATAAGAATGATGAAACAGGCTGAAAAATTTAATAGACCAGTAATTACATTTATAGATACAAAAGGAGCTTATCCTGGTGTAGAAGCGGAACAAAGAGGACAGGGTGAGGCGATTGCAAAATCCATGTTTGAAATGGCAAAACTTACAGTACCAGTAATTGCAATTGTAATTGGAGAAGGTTCGTCAGGAGGAGCTTTGGCAATAGGTGTTGCAAACAAGGTAATAATGTTGGAAAATGCTATATATTCAATATTGTCTCCGGAGGGATATAGTAGTATACTATGGAAAGATTCGAGTAGGTTCAAAGAGGCTGCAGACAGAATGAAATTAACAGCAAATGATTTATATGACATGGGGATAATAGAAACAGTAATTAAGGAGACAATTGAAAATTATACAACAGAAAAAGAATTGTTTAAAAATATAACAGATAAAATAAAACAAGAAATACAAACAACTGTTCAAGAATTAAAAAGTAAAACAAAAGATGAAATTGTAGAAGAAAGATACCAAAAATTTAGAAAAATAAGCGGATTTAAGGAGGTTTAGCTAATGTTATTAGAAGGTAAAAAAATATTAATAATGGGAATTAGAAACAAATGGAGTATAGCGTTTGGCATTGCACAATCAGTGTATGAAAATGGAGGCAAACTTATATTTACATATAGAGGAGAGAGCAACAAAGAAAAAGTAAAAGAACTTGTATCTGAATTTAAAGGCAGTAAAATATATGCACTAGATGATGCCTCTGATGATGAACAGGTAAAATCTGTTTTTGAAAATATAAAAGAAGAAAACGGAAAAATAGATGGAATAGTGCATTCAATAGCACATGCAAACACAGAAGACTTGCATAATGATTTTATATATACAAGTAAAAATGGGTATTTACATGCTATGGAAACTAGTGCATATTCATTGCTACTTGCTACGAGAACAGCAAAAGAAATAGATATGTTAAATGAACATTCTAGCATAGTAACATTAACATACCATGGTTCTACGAAAGTGATAAACGGTTACAATGTAATGGGAGCCGCAAAAGCAGCATTAGAAGCAAATGTAAGATACCTTGCAGAAAACATTGGAAAAGAAGAAATGCGAGTAAACGCAATATCGGCAGGACCAATAAAAACACTATCTGCTAAAGGAATAAAAGACTTTTCATCGATGCTTACAATAGTGGAAGAAAAAGCACCATTACACAAAAATGTAACTACAAAACAAGTTGGAAATGTAGCTACATTTTTGCTAAGTGATATGTCAGATGCAATAACAGGGCAAGTGATATATGCAGATAATGGGTACAGCATAATGGGAGTATAGAAAAATAATACTCCTAAGAATGAAATTATAATAAAAACAATGAAAATGAAATTATAGAAAAATCAAGAGTAAATTTTATTTGAATAGTTAATTGCTATTTGTTAACACAGAAAATTAAAATGATTAAAAATGTACTTTACATAAATTGACTTTTGGGCAAAAATTTGCTAAAATATATGTTATAAGTGAGTAATCACACAGCACAAAGGAGGAACATTTCCCATGAAATGGTTTGACAGACTCGAGGTTAAGGCTTTTGTAATTACCTTCGTTATATTGATGGTAGTTGCAGTGCCGATTACTCTTGCGGTTTCCGCAGGACAGAAAAACAAGGCGAAAAACCAACAGGAGTCGATTTCGACCTCAACAGTTGAAACGACACAAACACCAACTCCAGCTCAAGATTCACAAAATCAGGCTGGACAAGAGGCGGAGCAGGATAACGCAACTGCAACACCAGCTCCCACAGCAACCCCGAAACCACTGGATCTCTTCCAAGCAACGGCATTTTCAAGCAAACGGTCTGCATATTTTCCGATGAGACCCATCACAAATCCTGACTACCTAGTTACTCGAAACTTGTTTATTGCTGAGAAAACCGCAAATCAGCAGACGAACAAGCAACCAGCAACCAATGCAACAAACATTTACGTGTATATCCCAGAGGCAACGGGCTTTCAGTCTGCAAGGGTTGACGAAGCAGCATCGAAACAGAAGGTTGAAATTCGACTTGTAGATGCAGAAGGTAATGATGCAACTGGCAACAGCGAGTTCTTGGCAGAGGGTGGAGCAATCGTAATTTCCAACATGCAAGTTGGCGTGATGTACCAGATTTCTGTAACAACAGATATGGGAACTTACGGCGCGATGATTCAACCAAAAGAATAACCCAGGAAATGATTCCAAAACTTCCTCGACACAACATTAGGTGCCGAGGGAGTTTTTTATATAATAATGGACAAATTATACATCTTGACGCTTAGTATGTGGCAACAAAATGGGGCCTTGAGTATATAGATATACACAGACCCCTGGAATATGTTATTATGCAATTGGTTCTTTAAGAATATCTCGAATTACTGAATACAAATATGGCTTATATTGTTCTAGAGGAAGCGGCTCGTTATATAGAATCGAATTAAATCCTGTAGAACTAACAAGTTCAATTATAGTAAACAATGTAACTTTCGGATTTTTTAAATTTATATTATTCTCATTAACTTTGTTTACAAACTTATCATATAAAGTTTCGGTGTCGTTTGCTATATTTGAAAGATTAGACAAATTTGATATTGTAGTGTTAAAAAGTCCAAACGACAAATTTTTTGAAATAAGTTTCAACAATATTTTATTCTTATTTAACTCATCTAAAATATAATTAATTACAAATATAATTTGATCCTCAAAATTTTTAATGTAGCTTTTGTTTAAAGCAGATAGGGCATCAGCAAACAATTTATTAGAACAATTGGCAATAACTTTATCTCTAATATCATATTTATCTTTAAAGTATAAATAAAAGGTACCTTTGCCAACACCTGCTTCGTCAGCAATATCTTGAATAGAAGTATTATTCACACCTTTTTCAGTGAATAATTTCAATGCTTTTTCCATCAATCTGTTTTCTTTTTCTTTTTTATCCATCATATAAACCTTCGTTCTTTAAGACATAACATCTTAATATAATAAAATTAAAACTAAATAGATTATAACACTAAATTGACTTTTGGTCAAATTACTTCGCCCATTGGGGACGTCCCTTTTTGGGCGAAAAGATATTGATAGGTCGAAAAATACAGGAATTTTACAAACAGATACAAGCAATATGGAGAGGTACAATTTTTCCCTCGTACAATTTTTCCCTTGGGACCTAAACGAGGTACTTCACAACGAAATAATTTACTTTGGTAAATTAAATTGTGAAAGTTTTGTGAACAGTATTGACTAACGGTCAGAAAAGTCATAAAATATAAAAAGTGACTAATAGTCAGAATTAACCAAATGAGGTTGAAACTGGCAAATATACAGAGGTACAAGAGGAGAAAGAGAAGAGCTACAGGATTGCATAGGTACAATTTTATTTATGCCCCAAAAGTACAATTTTATCTCCGTTCCAAAAGTGTACTGAAAATATGGAACGAGAAAAAAGAACAATTTTTCCTCCGTCCCCGAAATGTCCCCCAATATACTAAAATGAATTTCGCCCAAAAAGGGGCGTCCCTAATGGGCGAAAAAAAGAAAGGAATGTGAAATTATGAATAAGTTTGGAAAGTTTGTCTGCAAGTACAGAGTTGCAATTATTATTGTGGCACTTTTGCTATTAATTCCATCTGCTATTGGAATGGTAGCTACAAGAATTAATTACGATATTTTAACTTACTTGCCAGATGATGTAGCAACAATTCAAGGACAAAATATTTTGTCTGAACAGTTTAACATGGGATCGTTTGCAGTTTTAATTGTAGATGATGACATGAGAGCTAAAGATATTTTAAGTATGGAAGATAAGATTAAGGAGATTGAATGTGTAGACAAGGTTGTTGGTGTTTACGATGTTCTTGGAACTCAGGTTCCTCTTGATTCTCTTCCGGATGATGTTAATGAGAAGATTAGTGCAGAGGGTAAGACTCCAATCCTTGTTACTTTTAAAACAGGGATTGCAGCTGATGATACTCTTAAGGCTATTGATGGCATCAGAGATATTGCAAAGGAAAAGTGTGCGGTTGCAGGTTTATCGGCAACAGAGGACGACATGAAGGATATTTTGAATTCTGAAATGGCAATTTATGTTGTGGTTGCGGCGGTTCTTTGTATGATAGTTTTAAGTATAGCACTTGATTCTTATATAGTTCCTCTATTTTTATTGGGAAGTATAGGAATTGCAATTTTATATAATATGGGAACAAACATCATATTTGGAGAAATTTCATATATTACAAAAGCTATTGCGAGTGTACTTCAATTAGGTGTTACAATGGATTTCTCAATATTCTTGTATCACAGCTATATCAAAGAAAAACAAACCTCTAAAGATATATATGAGGCTATGGAAAAAGCTATTACGAGTACAATTTCTTCTGTTGTAGGAAGTTCTATAACAACAATCGCAGGTTTCTTGGCATTATGTACAATGCAACTTGCAATTGGTAGAGATATAGGTTTGGTAATGGCAAAGGGTGTTTTAATTGGATTAATTTGTGTTGTAACAGTTTTACCTGCAACAATACTTGTATTCGACAAACTAATAGAAAAAACATCACATAAGGTTATATTACCAGAGTTTACACATTTGATAGATTTTGTTGTAAAACATTACAAAGCTGCAATTATATTATTCTTGATACTATTAGTTCCAGCAATTTATGGAAACAGTCATGTAAATGTATATTACAACATTAATAGTTCATTACCAGAAAGCTTGGCTAGTGTTCCAGCAAATAAAGCATTAGCAGATGACTTCAATATGGTTTCTACACAGATTGCATTAGTAAATAAAGATATGCCAGATTCAAAGGTTAAAGCAATGCTAGATGAGATAGATAGTCTAGACGGTGTAGAATGGTCAATTGCAAAAGCAAAGATTACGAATGGATTAGTTCCAGACGAGATGATTGATGACGACATAAAGAGCATTTTCGAGAGTGACAAGTATCAAATGATTGTTATAAACTCAAGCTATGAGACTGCAACAAACGAAGAGAATGAATTAGTAAATAAGATAAATGATATAATAAAGAAATATGACAAAGACGGAATTCTTGCAGGAGAAGCTCCCCTTATGAAAGACTTAGTAGAAATTGCGGACCAAGACTTCAACAGTGTAAATATAAGCTCGATAGCGGTAATATTTATCTTAATGATATTCGTATTCAAATCAGGTTCGATACCATTCATTTTAATAGCTGTAATAGAGTTTGCAATATTTGTTAATATGTCTTGCACATGTTACGCAAATATAACAATCCCATTTGTAGCTTCTATAGTAATTGGAACAATTCAGTTAGGAGCAACAGTCGATTATGCAATATTAATGACTAACAAATACTTAGATGCAAGATGTGACGGAAAGAATAAACAAGAATCTGCAAAATATGCACTTGAAAATTCAGCAAAATCAATAATAGTAAGTGCGTCATGCTTCTTTGCAGCAACATGTGGAGTTTCAATAATATCAAAGATAGATATGATAGGTTCAATTTGTACATTAATTTCAAGAGGTGCTCTAATAAGCATGGTTGTAGTAATTACAATGTTACCAGCATTCTTGATGGTATTTGATAAAATTATTTGCAAGACTACTAAGAGAACTAGACACGCCGATATAAAATATTAGACCACTAAATAATTACAATTTTCCAACATGGGAATAGCATATAACGGCAAATAAGAAAGGAAGTAAAATATTATGAATAATAAAAAAATAATGCCAAAAATTATTGCTTCATCTTTAGTGCTAGCACTAGGAACAATTAATGCAGTTCCAGCTTTAGCATATAGCAAAGATGAAACTGTTTATACTAAAGTAAAATCAAATGGTGAAGGTTACCAAACAACTGTAACTGAACATATAAAAAATACAGATGATTTAGAAACATTAAATGATATATCAGAATTATTGAATATAACAAATACAAATGGTGATGAGGAATTTTCTAGAGAGAATAACTCTATAACATGGAAGGCTTCTGGAAACGATATTTATTATAAAGGAAATACAGAAAAAGAACTTCCTATAGAAAGTTCAATTAAATATGAATTAGACGGGGAAGAGATAGAAGCCAAAGATTTAGCTGGAAAGAGCGGAAAAATAAAGATTACAATCAATTATACAAACAAAGAAGAAAGAACAGTTAGAATCAATGGAAAAACAGAAAAAATGTATGTCCCATTCGTTGTTGCAACAGGAACTATGTTTGATAACACTAAAATAAAAAATGTTACTGTTACAAACGGTAAAGTGATAGACAATGGAAATAAAACATTAGTTGTAGCGCTAAGTTGTCCTGGATTAATTGAAAGTCTTGGACTAGAAGATGATGTGGATATTGACCTAAATAAAATAGAAATATCATTTGATGCAGAAAATTTTGAAATGGGAAATATAATGAGTGTTGCAATGCCTAAAGTATTTGAAAATTCAGATATAGACAATCTAGATGCTTTAGATGATATATATTCACAAATAAATGATTTAAAATCTGCTTCAACACAATTAGTTGAAGGTGCAAAGACTTTACAAGACGGAACAGAGGAATATGTTTCAAAAAGTACAGAATTTGCTGATGGATTAGAAACTTTTAACCACGGAATAAACACAGCAACAAATAGCTACAACAAAATAGATGAAGGAATTGATTCTGTAAATTCAAATATAAGTTCTATAAAAAGTGGAGCAAACAAATTAAACCAAGGTGCAAGCGATTTAAGTGATGGATTAAATTCATTACAAACAGGAGTATCTGCAGGCAAAGAGAAAGCCGTTTCTTCACTTGAAGAAAGTAGCGAAACTCTATCAGAAGGAATCGACCAAATAATAGCTGGAAAAGATCAAGAAGTTGAAACAATAAAAGAACAAGTAATAGAAAATGCAAACAACCAATTAGCAGATGGATTAAAAACAGGAGTAAGTTCTGCTGTATCTTCTGCAATAGACAGCACAATGAGTGCAAAATTAAATGCAATTATGAGTGATGAAAGCTTAACTAAGGCAGAAAGAGAAGCCCTTGCAAAAGTAGCTCCAAAGCTAACTGTAACTGACGCTGAAAAACAAGCAATGTCAAAACAAATTGGAACAGCAATAGACAGTGCAGTAGCTAAAACAACAAAGGCACAAGAAGCAGGATTAGACAAAATAAATGATAATGAAAAAGGAGTAAAAGCAGGATTAAAAACATTAAAAACACAAGCTTCATCAAGTATAAAAATAGGAATTAGTGCAATTTCATCAGGATTTGATTCAATAACAGAAGGAACAACAGAATTAATAGCAGGTTCAAACGAATTGAAGAATGGAACATCAACATTAAGTCAAGGAACAAGCAAACTTCAGACAGGAGTTGGCACACTTGCAAGTGGCTCAAAAGAATTAAAAACAGGACTAATCACATTGAATTCTTCAAGTGATATGCTAAACTCTGCAAATAAGCAATTATTAGAAGGTGCAAACACAATATCTGACGGTGCTAAAACACTTGCTGAAGGAATGTCAGAATTTGATGAAGAAGGAATAAACAAGATTGTTTCATTAGTAAATGGAGATGTAAAAGACTTGCAAGTTAGAGTTGAAAAACTACAAGACTTAGCAAACGAATACAATAGTTTTGCTGGAATTGAAGAAGAAAATGAAGGAACAACAAAATTCATATTCTTAATAGATGCTATAAAGAATAATACAAAAGAAGAGAAACAAAGCACTATGCCAGTAGAAAACAATGAAAACATTGGAAAGAGCGAAGACAACAATCAAGAAAAAAATTCGGGAAAATAAATGTGAATTAATTTCAAAAAATATCATAAAATATAAATGAATATTTGTTAATACTATTGACTTGGTAACAGTCTAATGGTACAATAAATATGTAAATATAATGTCAGCCCCTTAGTAGGCGATTGGGTAAATATGCTATGAAACGATATAAAAAAGGCCCCTTAGTAGGCTAAAACAAATATGCTATGAAAAAATATATAGATGGAGAAACTTAAATGCAGTAGTAAATTGAGTTTCTCCATTTTTTTATGGAGGTAATATATGGAATTAAAAGAAGGAAACTTATGCTTTATTTGTGATGAGTTTATGGACAAGTATGGTATCAAATATAGCATAATGGAAAACAAAGGAATTGGAAACAAAAGACCAGCATATTTCTGTTTTAGAGACAGTAAGGAAAAAGAAATACTATGGTTTATACCAATGTCGACTCAGTATGAAAAGTATCAAAAGATATATATAAGAATTAAAGAAAAAATAAAAAAGGAACCAAACAATTTTGTGTTTTTTGAAAATATCGCTGGAAAAAGGGGAGTATTTCTTATTCAAAATATGTTCCCTACACTAGAAAATTATGTTATAGGAATATATAAAACTAATAACGGAATAATTAAAGTCCCAAAAGTAGAAAAAGCGGAAGTACTAAAGAAATCAAAAGAAGTACTCAGATTAACTAATTTAGGCAAGATAGTAACTTTGACGAATCTTCCACAATTTCTATCCGAAATAAAAAGTGATGCTAAACATAGAAGGATATTTATGAATATTCAGGAATCATATATCCCATATGAAATTGACTGGGGAGAGCCACAGGGAAAAGAAATTTGGTGGAATTAAAAAGCCGACAGCAATTCTATGAAATTAATCATTTTATTAATAAACAATTTACATTTCTCTCTTTATATGATAATATTTGCATTATTAAAAACTTCGGAGGGACTATGATTAAACGAATTATTTTTGACTTAGATAACACACTAATTACATGGAAAGAAGAATATTGGAATGCAGTAAACAGAACTTTTGAAAAACTTGATTTAAAATACACCGATGAAGACATAGAAAAAATAAAATGTGCGGTTGATTATTATGAAGATGGTAGAAATGATAGATATAACAAAAAAATAATGAAGAATACTCTAGAACAGTTTTTAGAATATGAATTACCAGAGAATTTTATTGAAATTTGGTTGGAAAATCTGGGAAAATGTGCTCCGACAACATTAGATAAAGAGGTAATTGATACTTTGGAGTACTTAAAGCAAAAATATGATTTAGTTGTATTAACAAATTGGTTTAGAGACTCACAAGCTGATAGATTGAAAACAGCTGGAATTAATAAGTATTTTTCTAATGTATATGCTACAGAAGAATTAAAGATGAAACCTGACAAAGAAGGATTTGAAACTGCAAAAGGAAATCTAAAAAATGATGAATGCATTGTTGTTGGAGATAGTCTAAAAACAGATGTACAGGGTGCAATAAATGCTGACATAGATGTAATATGGCTTGACAATATGAATATTGTAAAATCAGAAAAGACAATAATTGATGAAAAAGAAATAACAGTAATACATAAATTTTCAGAATTAAAGAAATATTTGTAAAATAAGTCAAATTACAGTTGATTAATGAGAAAAAAAGTAGTAAGATATAGAAAGCTAAAAAAGCAATTGTATTTTCAACAAGGAAAGGATGTAAAAAATGAGATATACAGATCAGGACAATGAGGACAATTTAGTAAAAATAAAAGTAGTTGGCGTTGGTGGAGCTGGAAATAATGCTGTAAATAGAATGATTGAAGAAGGTATTCGTAATGTGCAATTCATTGCTATAAATACAGAGGAACAAGCGTTAGCTGGTTCAAAAGCAACAACGGTAATGCATATAGGAAAGGATACAACTAAAGGCTTAGGTGCTGGTTCTAATCCTGTTTTAGGTGAAATGGCAGCAAGAGAAGATGAAGAGAATATTAAAAAGGCACTTAATGGTTCTGATATGGTATTTGTTACCTGTGGAATGGGTGGTGGAACAGGAACTGGTGCTGCACCAGTTGTTTGTGAAATTGCTAAATCAATGGGAATATTAACTGTTGGAATTGTTACAAAACCTTTCTTGTTTGAAGGTAAAAGAAGAAAAGATAATGCCGAAGATGGTATTACAAGAATGAAGAAGAATGTAGATGCTTTAATTGTAGTTGAAAACAATAATCTACTAAAAGCAGTTCCTAAGGGAACAACAATGGTTGAAGCTTTCCAAGAAGCTGATGCAGTTCTAAAGAAAGGTGTTCAAGGAATTACAGACTTAATCACAATTCCAGGATTTATAAACATAGACTTTGCGGATATAAAAACAATTATGAAAGATAGCGGAATAGCTCACATGGGAATCGGTGTTGCTGAAGGAGAGCAAAGAGCTCTTGATGCTGCAATTGCTGCAATGGATAGTCCACTTCTTGAAACTTCTGTAAAAGGAGCAAAAGGATTAATCGTAAATGTAACAGGTGGTATGGATTTGGGATTAAGCGAAGTTAGTACAGCTGTTGGATACATAAAAGAATTTTTAGACCCAGAAGCTAATATCATATTTGGTACAATCGTAGATGAAAGAATTCATGACGCTATTATGGTTACAGTTGTTGCAACTGGAATCGAAGAAAATGCAGAGGACAGAGTAATAAAATACAGAATATAAAAATTTTAACTATTGTGTAAAAGTTTAAATACTCATAAAATTAGTAATGATTTTATGAGTATTTTTTTTGTAAAAAAAAAGACCAACCTCACTAATTTTATGTAAATTGCATACTATATAATAGAGAAAATTCATGTAAAAACAATTTTCTTGTTATATAGAATAGGAGGAATAACGATGGAATTTTTATCACAGTGGCAAGTGATAATCGGAGTACTAATACCATTTATAGGAACAACGCTTGGATCTGCCTTTGTTTTTCTACTTAAAAAGGAAATTAAACCAATAATTCAGAAAATTATGTTGGGATTTGCAGCAGGGGTCATGATTGCTGCATCAGTCTGGTCATTACTAGTTCCGGCTATTGAAATGGCAGAAGAACAAGGAAAAATGGCTTGGATACCCGCTACAATAGGCTTCATGGTTGGAGTGTTATCACTTATTGCTGTAAATAATATTGCTGAAAAAATGGAATATCGAGCAAAAGAAAACAATGCAAAAAAAGAAAAGAACGAAATTAAACTAAAGGAAAAAGTAAAAAGTACTACAATGCTTACTCTTGCTGTAACACTACATAATATACCAGAAGGAATGGCTGTTGGTGTTGGATTTGCAGGATTAATGTCACAGAGTGCAGGAATTACTTTATTGGAGGCATTTGCTTTAGCAATTGGAATTGCAATTCAAAATATTCCAGAGGGAGCAATAATATCAATGCCACTTCATAGCTCTGGCAAAGGAAAATTCAGATCTTTTATAGGAGGAATGCTTTCTGGAATTGTAGAACCAATTGCTGCACTAATTACAATTTTACTTGCAAATATCGTTGTGCCAATACTTCCATATTTGCTGTCTTTTGCTGCGGGAGCAATGATATATGTTGTGGCATCAGAATTAATACCTGAGGCTCAATCAGACAAAAAATCAGATTTGGTTACCATTGGGGTTGCTGTTGGATTTGTATTAATGATGTTATTAGATGTTTCTTTAGGATAAAAATAGTTTGAAAAGATGAAATAAACTGGCAGAACAAATATTAATTGTATCTAATGTAAAAAAGTATATCCTAAATAAGAATAATGGAACTGCACGTATAGTATCTTCACTGTACGTGCAGTTATACCATAAAAACTGGAAAATAACAACTAACGAATTGAAAGTATCACGAAAACGTGGTATACTTGTATCTGTATAATAGATTCAAAATATTAATATAGGAAAAGTGAAATGAAATTTAGATTAGAAAATATAAAGATTAGAAAAGATTTAAATGATAATAAAATAATAGAGATTGCTTGCGAAAAGTTTAATATACCGATTAATACTGTAATTCAAGCCAATATTGTAAAGAAATCTATTGATGCAAGAGATAAAGCAGACATTTTTTATAATTATTCTATCATGGTAGAAATTAGTGATAAGGGTTTATGTGATAAACTTGCGAAAGCAAAAAATGTACAAGTTGTAGATTTTGAAAAGCAAGAAAGATTAGATGGTATTACTGTATCTAGAAAAAGTAATAAAAGGCCTGTAATAATTGGAGCTGGGCCAGCTGGTTTGTTCTGTGCTCTTTCAATGGTAGAAAATGGCGTAAAGCCTATAATTATAGAACAAGGCAAAAAGGTTGAAGAGCGTTCAAAAGATGTAGAACTATTTAGAAAAGAAGGAATATTAAACACTATGTCCAATGTGCAATTTGGAGAAGGTGGAGCGGGAACTTTTTCTGATGGCAAACTTACAACAAATTTGCATAGCCCACTTTGTAGAACGGTTATAGAGCAATTTGTAAGATTTGGAGCACCAAGCCAAATTTCATATATGAATAAACCACATATTGGAACAGACAATCTAATAAAAATTCTAGCTAATATAAGAAATTATATAATTGAAAAAGGTGGAACATTTCTATACAATACTAAAGCAGAGAATTTCACTTTTAATGATGGAAAAGTTACAGAAGTTATCTATTCAAACCATAATCTTGAAACTTCTAACGAAAACCAGAATAGTGAAATAGGTATTGATACAGATTGTGTTGTACTCGCTATAGGACATAGCTCAAGAGATTTATTTAAAACTCTTTACGAGAAAGATGTTTATATGGAGCCCAAAAACTTTTCAGTAGGAGTTAGAATCGAACACAAACAAGAAATGATAAATAAATCACAATATGGAGAAAATCCTAAATTGAAACTTCCACCAGCAGAATATAAATTAGCATATCACGGAGATAAACATTCATGCTACACTTTTTGTATGTGCCCTGGAGGAGAGGTAATAGCTTCTTCAAGCGAAGAGAAAACAATTGTAACAAATGGAATGAGTAAATATGCAAGAGATGGAGAAAACGCAAATAGTGCTGTGCTTGTAAATGTAACCCCAGATGATTTAACTTCTGAAGAAATCTTTTCGAGTATAAAAAACTATATGCTACAACAAGCTGATGACATAAGAATTTGTAAAAATATTAGTTCAAAAGAGGAAAGTAGCCAAAATTCTGTCAACTTAACAGTTGAATCGAAAAATGAGCATATAGATAATCTGGATAAAGAAATAAGAAAAGATAATCCGCTTCTAGGAATGTATTTTCAAGAAATGTTAGAAGAGAAGGCTTTTACATTGGGTGGAAACAATTACAATGCTCCAATTCAGAGAGTAGAAGATTTCTTAAACAATAGAAAAACAAATCATATTGGAGAAATAAATCCAACATATAAACCTGAAACTACAATGAGTAATCTGCAAGAAATATTGCCGGAATTTGTGGCAGAAACATTAAAGGAAGGATTAATATACTTCGATAGAAAAATAAAAGGGTTTGCTAATCCTGATGCTATATTAACAGGTGTAGAAACAAGAAGTTCATCGCCAGTAACAATAAAAAGAAATGAACAATACATGTCAAATATAAAGGGAATGTATCCTTGTGGCGAAGGGGCTGGTTATGCAGGTGGAATAATGTCTGCTGCAATAGACGGAATAAGAATTTCAAGAGCAATTTTATCACCTGAACAATGTATTACCAGAGGAATAGAAGAAAATTGCAAGATGAAACAATAAAAAATCAATACAAGTATTGACAAAAATAAAAAAAGCTAGTATAATTTTAAAGTACGAATAAAAGCAATATATTAAAAATATATACATAAGCAAAGCAGATGAGGAGGGAATAAAGATGGCACAACCAAAAAGAAGATGGTCAAAAGCAAGAACTGGCTTAAGAAGATCTACATGGAAATTAGAAAATAAGAATTTAGTTGAATGTCCACATTGCCATGAAAAAATGATGCAACATAGAATTTGCCCAAGCTGTGGTTACTATGATGGCAGAAAAGTATTATCAACTGAAAATGCAGAAAACTAATTTATGAAATTAATAAAACGAAATTTTAGTAACAGTACTTAATTAAAAGTATTGTTATTTTTTTATCTGATTTTACAACAAAGATATTGTCCTTTTGGTATTATTACAAATAATGTTTTTTTATTTTATTGAGCCAGAAAATAATTGTATTAATACGAAAGCGTTATTTATTATTTAAAAAATCTATAAATTTATCCAAGAAGTCTTTATTATTAAATTTACAAATGATATAATCCATGCATAAACAACAGAGAAGAAAGGAAAATAAAAACTTGAAAACGAAAATGAAAGATTCAATAAGAAAAGTATTAAAACTAATAAGAGAAGACAGCTTTGTACACTATATAATTATTATAGCAGTAGCTTTAATTGCTTCAATACCACTCATAAATTTAAGAATATTTGGAACTGATGATGGATTTGTTCATATACTAAGAATAATTGGTACGGACAAAATAATAAAATCTGGACAATTTCCACCTTTAATATATAGTTATTTTGGAAATGGATTTGGCTATGCGGTAAATATGTTCTATGGACCACTTGTAACTTATGGTCCATTAATATTTAAATTGTTTGTAACACATTATTATATTTGTGCTAAATTATTTACTTGTGCGACTATAATCATTTCTGGTTTTACTATGTATGGAATGATGAAAGAAATAACCAAGAAGAAAGAAATTGCTCTTATTGGTGCATTAATATATTTACTTATTCCATATAGACTAGAAACTATTTACAATAGATTTGCGATTGGTGAATTTTCGGCATATATGTTTTTTCCTCTTCTATTCCAAGGATTATATAATTTACTAAATGGAGACGGAAAGAAAAACTATTATATTGCTATATCCGGTGTTGGATTAATACTTACACACACGATTTCAACAGAATATTCAGTATTACTTGCTATTTTGTATATGATTTTAAACATAAAAAAATTAAAAAACATAGAAGTTTGGAAGAAGATTGGTATAAATCTACTTATAATAATAACTCTAACAGCATTTTATACTATGCCAATAATAGAACATAAATTATTTGGAAATTATACTATATTTGATTCTACATCTATGAGATCATTGCCAAGTGACTTACAAAATGCAAGCATTTCTATAACACAATTGTTTAAAGATACTACGGAACCTGAAGGCGTAGATTTTAATTTGGAAATTCCACTTGTTTTATTTGCAATTTTAGGAATATTTGTATTCAAAAAAATAAGTGAAGACTTAAAACCAGAATATCTAAAATTCTTACTGATAGCAGTTATATCACTCTATATGACCAATAAACTTTTTCCATGGATAATAATGCCTAATGTATTAACTACTTTACAATTTCCTTGGAGAATGCTGGCATTCTTTGAATTCGCATTATCAGTATTGTGTGCAATAAATATTTATACATTAATTAAAGTGATTGCAAAAAATAAAGAATTGATAAGAAATATTCTTTTCACATGTTTTATAGTAATTATTTCAATATCGATGGCAAAAGTAAATTATAATTACAAATATGAAGCAAAGAAAACTCTTTCAGACGAAGAATTTGAAAAAAAGAGAATAGTTGATGAGCCTTTATCTATATGGAGTATCAACAGAGAATATCTGCCACTTAATATGGATAAAGATTATATTGAAGATAGAGAAAATAGTACAATTGTATTACAAGGACAAGCAGAAATTTCAAACGAACAAAAGAATGGTCTTAATTTAGAATTTGATGTCGAGAATGTAGAAGAAGGAACCGTTCTTGAATTACCATACATATACTACTTAGGCTACCAAGCAGAAATTCAAGAATTTTCAGAATCTAATGACAGCATAATAGAAATTAAGTCGAAAACCTTTGAATCAGAAAATCACTTTGTTGCTATTAAATTAGGTAATAACATTCAGAAAGCACATATAGTCGTAAAATATAAAGGAACTATTGTTGAGAAAGTTGGATACATCATATCAGGACTTTCAACAGTTATAATAATCGTAATTTGTATTATTAAAAAGAGGAAAGATAAAAAGAATGAAGGAAGAAAAGCTTAGTGTCAAAGAAAAATTAAAAAGAATAATTCCAAACATAAAGAGTGGAGAGTATGCAAATATTGCAATAATTTTCATTGTTTCAATATTTGTATGCTTACCTCTATTAAACAAGAATTGCAATATTTACATTGATGATGGAATCCAGCATCTTTGTAGACTTATTGGCACAGAGCAAACTCTTGTATCAAAGCAATTCTTGCCAATGATAATGTCTAACTTTTGCAACAACTTTGGCTATTCATGGAACATATTCTATAGTCCGCTAACAGCATATATCCCATTGATATTTAGAATATTTAGCTTTTCATTTGAAACATGTTTGAAATTATTTATGTTTGTTGTAACAGTTGCTACAGGAATTGCAATGTACAAATTTGTGATTAAGATTACAAAGAATAAAAACATTGCAATACTTGCGTCGGTACTTTATATAATTGCTCCATATAGAATTACAGATATGTATGTAAGAATGGCTTTGGCAGAGCTTACATCATTTATATTTATACCGATGGTATTTAGTGGAATGTATTCGATTATAAACGAGAATAAAAAATCATCATTATTAATAATTGGAGCGAGTGGACTAATTTTGACACACACAGTTGTTTGTATGTATACTGCAATGCTATGTTTTGTATATTTAATCGTGTTTATAAGAAAGCTAAACAAGAAATCAATCTTAAATTTATTAGTTAGTCTTCTTATGATAGTCCTAATAACCAGCTTCTATTGGGTGGGATTAGCTCAACATTATTTTTCAACTTCTTATGAAGTATTTGTGCCTGGAAGAATGGAGAGAGTAGATGTTTTGAATTTCTATAAAACCAGCCTTAGTCAGTTAGTATATACAGACCAAGAACAGAAGATGATATATGAGATTGGAATAGTTACATTTATTGGATTATTATTAACCCCAATAGCTATAATGAAATTTGAAAAACAAGAAAAAGAGAAAGACTTTACTAGGATATATGGCTTATTTGGAATACTTGGTATTGTATTAACGATAATGACACTAAAAATATTCCCATTTGAAAAATTGCCAGGAACATTCACAATGATACAATTTACTTTTAGACTGTTTGAATTTACATCATTCTTTTTTGCGATAATTTCTGCCGTGAACTTTTGGATACTAATAAAGAACTTTAATATAAGAGATGTAATAATCATTAGTTTAATTGCATGCTTACTAACAACAATCTATGGAAAGAAAATAAGTTATGAAAAGAAATATGATGAAAAGGACTTTATAGAACCTAGAAGAGTGACGAAAGATGTAGGAAGAATAAATGCGGGAATGGCAAGTTTCGAATATTTACCTAGTAAGGCATTCAACTGTTTAAAAACATATATAGCAGATAGAGAAGATGTGCCAATAATCCTAAACAATAGTGATAATCAAATAACTATTTCAGATTATGAAAAAAACGGCTCAAATATGAAGATGAAGATTCTTAAGGCTATACCTGAATTAGCGAATGGAACTGATAAAGTGTATGAGGTTAGCGAAGAGTTGGCCAATGAAGAAGATACAATATCTGAGGCTAATCAAGATGATGAAAGCTCGAAAGCTAATACAACTAGCGAAGATATAGAAATTGAATTACCTTACATTTATTATTTGGGTTATAGAGTGAAAATAGATGGAAAAGAAGTTAAATATACAGAATCCGAACATGGGTTCGTACAGATAAATGTAGATAAAGAACTTAATGAAGAAGCGGAAATTACAGTCAAATATTTAGGAACCAATGAAATGATAATTGCTTTTGCAGTATCACTTGTTTCAACAGTTAGTTATGCGATATTTACAATTACGGCAAAAAGGTTAAACAGTAAAAGTTACTAGATAATTTAAAATCTTATTCTGCATTTATTGATACAAGTAAATTTGAAAACAGTATTTGTAGAAAAGTATAAAAAACCTTATAGGGTAACACATAAAAAAATAATAGAGCAAAAAGCTTGTTATTTCATGCAATTTATAGTAAAATAGTAGGGTAAAAAGTAAAAGAAGGTGAGAATTTATATGTCAAAACCAATGGTAGCAATAGTTGGAAGACCAAACGTTGGAAAATCAACATTTTTTAATTATATAATAGGAAAAAGAATATCTATAGTAGAAGATACGCCAGGTGTTACAAGAGATAGAGTATATGGTGAATCTAATTGGAGAGGAAGAAGCTTTACTTTAATAGACACAGGTGGAATAGAGTTTGACCAAGAAGACGATATATCAGTTCAAATGAAGGAACAAGCTAATATCGCAATTTCAATGGCAGATGTTATAGTATTTGTTACAGATATCAAGCAAGGAGTTACTTCACAAGACCAAGACATAGCATTAATGCTTAGAAAGTCTAAAAAGCCAATAGTGCTTGTATGTAATAAGGCAGATAATTATGGAAGAGATATACCTGAGTTATATGAATTTTATAATTTAGGACTCGGAGATCCATACAGAGTTTCTTCTGTTAATGCAATAGGAATAGGAGATGTTCTTGATGCAATTTATGAAAATCTTCCTCCAAAGAGTGAAGACGAAGACGAGAGTCTAGAAGTAAAAGTTGCTGTAATCGGAAAGCCTAATGTTGGTAAATCTTCATTAATAAACAAAATTCTTGGAGAGAATAGATTAATCGTAAGCAACATTGCAGGAACTACAAGAGATGCCATAGATTCAAGATTTGAAAATGAGCATGGCAAGTATATCTTCATAGACACAGCAGGATTAAGAAGACATAGTAAGGTTGAAGAAAAAATAGAAAAATACAGTGTAACAAGAACACTTCTTGCGATTGAAAGAGCAGATGTATGTATCTTAATGATAGACGCAAATCAAGGAGTGACAGAGCAAGATACTAAAATTGCAGGTGAAGCTCATGAAGCGGGAAAAGGTGTTATAATTGCAGTAAATAAATGGGACGAGTACGAGAAACAAAATGGAACATTAGAGAAATATACTAAAGAAGTATATAACAAATTACCATATTTATCTTATGCTCCTATAATATTTATTTCAGCTAAAACAGGACAAAGAGTAGATAAATTATTTGATATGATAAACAATGTGGCAAGCCAAAATGCACTAAGAGTTTCCACAGCAGTATTAAATCAAGTATTAGCAGAGTCGATAGCAGTAGTTCAACCACCAACAGATAAAGGAAGAAGATTAAGATTGTACTACATGACTCAAGCTTCAACAAAACCACCAACATTTATTGTATTTGTAAATGATAAGAAATTATTCCACTTCTCGTATGAAAGATATTTAGTAAATCAACTTAGAAAAGAATTTGGATTAGTTGGAACACCAATTAGAATGATTGCAAAAGAGAAAATACAAAAAGGTGAAGGAAGCAACACAAAATAAAACTTAATGAGATATTATAGTTAAGCAATGAATTACACTAGAGTTATAGAATTAAAATAAATTAATGAAATACTGAAAAATTATAAAAATAATATAATAAAAAACACAAGTAAAAGGAGAGTGATTTTTATGGCAACATATATTATAGTTGCAATTATCGCATATTTATTAGGAAGTATTAGTTTCTCTGTTATATTCAGTGAGAAATTAGCAGGATTCGATGTTAGGGAAAAGGGAAGCGGAAATGCAGGAACTACAAATGTATTAAGAACAGTTGGCAAAAAGGCAGCCATACTAACATTAGTTTGCGACTGTTTAAAAGGAGTCATTGCAGTTCTAATCGCATATGTAGCAGGAGCAATTATTAAAGGATTAGACAGAAGTCTTTTACTTCAACTTGCAGGAATATTCGTTGTATTAGGACATACATTCCCAGTATTTTTCAAATTCAAAGGAGGAAAGGGAGTAGCAACTTCTTTAGGAGTATTACTTATAATAAATTGGCAGATTGGACTTATATGCTTGGTATTTGCTTTATTATTAATGGCACTTACAAGAATGGTATCACTTGGTTCTATTGCAGCTGCAATTTTGTACCCAGTACTTACTTTATTTATAAAAGCTCATTATCTGCCAGGAGCAGAAGGAAGCTATTTTGTATTTGCAGTAATACTTGCAGTTATGGTTGTATTCAACCACAGAGAGAATGTTAAGAGATTACTAGAAGGAAAAGAAAATAAACTAAGTTTCAAAAATACAAAATAGAAAAGAAAAATAAATCATGCCTTAAATTAAAATAAGGCATGATATTTATAATTAAACATTAAAAAAATATAAATCAATGCTATGAACTGTAAAATTGTAAAAGAAAAATATATAAAAAACGATAGGAGAAAGGAATTTATTATGAAAAACATTGCGATAATTGGAAGCGGAACGTGGGGAGTTGCATTATCAATACATTTAGCAAATAATGGACACCATGTAAAAATATGGTCATTTACTCAGGAAGAAACAGATGCAATAAACAATGATAGAAAATGCAAATTTTTGCCTGATGCTATAATTCCGGATGGAGTAGAATGTTTTACAAACATGGAAGAAGTAATTAATGGAAGTGATTTAATACTACATGTAACTCCATCAAAATTTGTAAGATCAACAATTAAAAAATATGAACAGTATGTAACAAATCAGCCAATAATAATGTGTGCAAAGGGATTTGAAGAAACAACTTTAAGTACATTAAGCCAAGTAATAGAAGAAGAACTTCCAAACTCAGAATATGGAATATTTTCAGGACCAAGTCATGCAGAGGAAGTTTCACTAGGAATACCAACAGCAATAGTAATTGCGTCAAAATCAAAAGAAGTACAAGAATTAATTCAAGATACTTTTATGAATGAGAAAATGAGAGTGTACACTTCTGATGATGTAATTGGTGTTGAATTAGGTGGAGCACTAAAAAACATAATAGCTTTTTGTGCTGGAATTGCCACAGAAATAAATCTTGGAGATAACAGCTTTGCAGCACTTATAACAAGAGGATTAGTTGAAATAACAAGACTCGGAGAAGCAATGGGTGGAAAACACGATACCTTCTATGGTTTATCTGGACTAGGAGACCTAATTGTAACATGTATGAGTGAACATTCAAGAAATAGAAGAGCCGGCAGATTAATTGGAAAAGGCTACACAGTTGAGCAAGCAAGAGCTGAAATAGGAATGGTAATAGAAAGCATAGACAACATAGATGTTGCTTATAAGTTATCTAAAAAGTACAATATAGAAATGCCAATAGTAAATGCGGTTTATGATGTGCTTTACAATAAGCTAAATCCAAGAGATGCAGTAAAAATGCTGATGACAAGAAAAAGAAAGAGCGAATAGAGAATATATAGACTTGAATATTTGCTAAAGTCATAAGTATTGAAATAAATTTTGTAGCACAATAAAATGTAAAAAGATTAAATCAATACAAATTAGTCTAATACGGAAACCTTTCATATAAATACCTAATAATGCTATCTGCGTTATTAGGTGTTATTTTTATAAATACACCTTTATCAAGGCAAATCCACATAACAATATTGAAATCCTCATTATTATCCGCAAAAACGCCAAGTAGTGTCGCAATTTCAATAGGATTTTCATACTCTTTTTCCCATTCTAAAGAATGGAGAAAAACATTTAAATTAGAAATATTCTTCAATTTATTATCAGAATTTTTGTAAAATTTTGAAAGAAAATTAAAAATCTCACCATCTTTATTACTATAAAATCTTACAATAGGATACATCTGCAAATATAATATGACAAAATGTCATACATGCCTCCTTTTTAATAATATCATCTTAATTATTTCTTTATAAAATTTAGTATGAAAAAATTCAAATTTTATATACATAGAATAATTTGTAAATAATTTGACAAAATAATTAATAAAAGGAGTATACAAATTTTATGAAAAGAGGAAAATGGAAAAAATATTTAATCATTGCAGGAATTGCAATAGTAGTGATAATCATAGCCATTGTTGGTATAAGAAAAATAATGAACAATAACAAAAAAGAGTCATCGATTAATAAAAAAATAAATAATGAATTAGACTATTTAGGAACAACAACACTATCAATGATAAATAGCTTGAACAATTTGAATTTAGAAGATGTAGTAAAAGTAAGACAAACATCAACAAACAGTGGAGACAATTCTCAAAATAATGCAAACAGTTCATCGGGAGATGAGGGAAAAAATAATAGCAAGACATCAGATTCACAACAGCAAGAAGACTCGAGTTCTAATTCAAAAACAGATGAAACAAGTAGTACAGGAACCGATACGAAGAATACAAAGAGCTTCTCCCTTGATGACAACTCTATATTACTAAGAGATAATACGAATGTCGATTGGAGTGCACTAGAAAGTGAAGCAGAAAATTTATTTACAGCCTGGTCAACAATTATATTAGATTTAAATTCGCTAAGTATATCGAATGAAGATATATTAGCATACAATAGCAATCTGGATTCATTACTAAAAGCGTTAAAAGACAATGATAAAGCAAATTCAGCAATTAGTCTTGCAAACTTATATAGCTTAAACTCAAAATATATAAACGAATCAAGTAAGAATGATGAAAGCAAGAAATTAGCGTATATCAAATCAAATGTTATTTCTGCATATTCTTTAGTGACTGCAGAAAAATGGGAGCAAGTAAACCAACTATTAGATCAAGCAGAAAAAGGATTACTAGATGTAATAAACACATCTGGTAACACAGAAGAAAGGAAACAAACAAAAATCAACAAATCTTATGTGATGTTAAAAGAATTAATAAAAACCAGCAATGAAAAAAACGCAGAAATATTCTATTTAAAATATATAAACTTAATAAAAGAGTTAAATAACATTTAGACAACTAATTTTCAAGTAAAAAGCTAAATCTGATTTGTGTAAGAAAAAGCAATGTTCAGAGAAAAGATAAATTTAATTATCAAAAGTAAACACAACTTTCACGAAAAATGCAAATTAATCCGTTTTTTATTGGTCTTAATATTGATTATTCCTTAAAATTAGTGTAAAATAAGTAATAGAGTAAATTAAACGGTCGCGTACTGCAAAGCCGAAAGGTAGCATACGAGGAAAGTCCGGGCTCCACAGAGCAATGATGCTGGATAACGTCCAGTGAGGGAAACCTTAAGGAAAGTGCAACAGAAAACAACCGCCACATAAGGCTCCCTCAAGGCTTGGCTTTGAGAGAAATCTTATGCGGTAAGGGTGAAAAGGCGAGGTAAGAGCTCACCGCTTTTATGGTGACATAAAGGGTCAGTGTAAACCCCATCTGGAGCAACACCGAGACAAGAAGGCTAAGACTGCTCGTCATCTTCTTAATTTGGTGGCTTGAGGCATATAGTAATATATGTACTAGATAAATGGCCGTTCTAGACAGAACCCGGCTTACAGATTTACTTTTAATAAATAATTATATGGTATGTGTGAATGAACATACTGTATTTTTTTATGCATAATATCAAAACAATAAAAACATTACATAGAACATAAATTGCCAGTCAAATAAAAATGAATAATTAAAAGAAAAGTTAAATGAATTTCTGTAAAATAACGCCAGTTACGCCTTTAAACCAAAGTAGTTAAGTATTGAAAAAATAGGCTTGTTTATGCTATAATATATAATGTTCAACCGTAAAAACCTCAGTTTCTAATGCCAGCTTAGAAACGCAATATACAAAGGAGAAAGTTATGCTTACAATCATTATTGCAATCATTTTGGCTATTGGCTTACTAACATTTTGTGTCGATCATGGTATTTTGGAAAAGTCTGTGAACTTAATTTGTTCAGCTATAATTGTATTGGGTATCGCCATTGGTGTAGTTATACCTGTAAACGGTTACACCGAGTGGGAGTTAACCGAAGAAACTGAACTTGTAACTCTTTCAAACGGTCTAGCTTCTGGCGGAACAGGAGGAATATTTTATGTATCGCTTTCGGCTGACAATTCGTACACATACCGGTATGAAATTGACTCGGAATTTGGCACAGAAATAGGCAAAACTTATAAAACCCAAACACTCGTTGGAGAAGATGTAGAGGAAGTAGAAGATCCGAATTGTGAAAAAGCCGTTGTTAGAGTATATGAAAGGGAAGGCAAGAAGACATTGTGGACTTTGGCTTTGGGGACGAAGGAAACAAAGTACGTTTTCTACGTTCCGGAAGGAACAATTTCGAAGGAGGTAAAACTTAAATAATTAGGTAAGTTTAGCTGGCAATAAAGTAAACGCTTCGGCGTTTACTCTATTTTTAGTGCAACTTGATATTATTCATGAAGAAAAGAAGAGTGGTTAAAAAATGGTATTAGTTGATTTTAATAATGCAACCCAAAAGTAGGAAGAAAAACATGTTTTAAAAATAGGCATTAGTTCTAATAATTAATTTAATAAAAGCTTCATGTCGTCTGGAATAGGTGCAATAAACTCCAGTTGTTTATTTGTAATTGGGTGAATAAATTCAACTTTATAAGCATGCAAAGCCTGTCTATTAATCAAATTAGACTCGTTACCATATAAACTATCACCAAGGATTGGGTGACCTATATAAGCTGTATGAACACGAATTTGGTGTGTTCTGCCTGTTTCTAAGTTTATTAATAACTCCGAATAAGTAATATCATTATTACAAAATTCATTTAGAACTCTATAATGAGTAATAGCTTCTTGACCATCACCTCGAACACATCTCTCAATAATGCTATCATCTTTTCTTCCAATTGGAACATTGATAGTTCCGTCTTTTTTATCAAAAATGCCAGTACAAATTGCGATATACTCTTTCTTAAACAAGCCTTTTTTCATTTCAGTTGAAAGAGCACTGTGAACATATTCATTTTTAGCAAATATTACTACTCCAGAAGTGTCAGAATCAAGTCTATTCACAGGCCTAATTTTTCTTTTCAAATTTATGCTATCAAAGTAATACTTTACCCCATTAGATAAAGTATCTTCAAAGTGCCTCATGGATGGGTGAATAGCAACCCCAGCAGGCTTATTAAGAACAAGAATTGCATCATCTTCATAAATTATATCTAAATTCATTTTAGAAGGAACAATATTGCTGTTTTCTTCGTCAAAATCCAAATCAACAATAATCGTGTCGCCTTTCATTAATTCGTGGTCTAAATAAGTATTCTCACCGTTTACGAATATATGATTATTTCGTTTTAACTTTAATCGTAAAACATAAGAAATTTTAAATTGACTATCTAATACTTGTCTTAAAGTTTTATAATTATCATTTTCTTGTTTTATATATTTTAGTATCATTATTTTCTCCTTGAAAATATTATAATTGGAAGATTGAAAAATTGCAAATTTTATTAAAGAAAAGTATATTTTTATGTAATTTTTCTCTTGTACTTTATTCGATTTGAATATATAATATAGATGTCAAAAGTTAAGTACTGATAGGAGGAAAAATAAATATGACATTTATAGAAAAGATAAAAGCTCAAGCAAAGCAAGATATTAAAACTATTGTACTTCCAGAGAGCGAAGATATACGTACTCTAGAAGCAACAGAAATAGTTCTAAAGGAAGGCTTTGCTAATATTATTTTAATAGGAAATCCACAGGAAATAAAAGATTTAGCCGAAAAAAATAATATAAATTTAGATGGTGCTCAAATTATAAATCCTGCTACATTCGAAGGATTTAGTAGATATGCAAATGATTTGTATGAACTTAGAAAAAATAAGGGAATGACTCTAGATCAAGCAAAAGAAATATTAAAAACTAATAATAGATATTTTGCTACAATGATGGTCAAAGAAAAAGAAGCTGATGGATTTGTATCTGGTGCATGTCATCCAACTTCAGATACCTTAAGACCTGCACTTCAAATTTTAAAGGCTGCACCAGGAACAAAACTTGTATCTGCATTTTTTGTAATGGTATTGACAGATAAAGGATTCGGAGAAGACGGAGTATTTATATTTGCAGATTCAGGTTTAAACGAATATCCAGATGCAGATGCTCTATCTGAAATTGCTATTTCGTCAGCCGAGAGTTTTAAAGAATTAATTGGCGGAGAACCAAGAGTTGCAATGCTTTCATATTCAACACATGGAAGTGCACATTCTCCATTAACAGACAAAGTTATAGAAGCAACAAAATTATTAAAGGAAAAAGCTCCAGACATAATATGCGATGGAGAAATTCAGCTTGATGCCGCTATTATTCCAGAAGTTGCTGAGAGAAAGGCTCCTGATAGCCCACTAAAAGGCCATGCAAATATATTGATATTCCCAGATTTGGACGCTGGAAACATTGGATATAAACTAACACAAAGGTTCGGACATGCAGAAGCATATGGACCTTTATGCCAAGGTGTTTCAAGAGCAGTAAACGATTTATCAAGAGGATGCTCAAGCCAAGACATTGCTGGAGTTGTAGCAATAACAGCAGTACAGGCACAAAAAATAACCCAATAGGGACACCCCTTTTTGGGCGAAAATCTTATAAAAGATTGTGAAATAACGAAATGGAGGTAATTTATGAAAATTTTAGTTTTAAACTGTGGCAGTTCTTCTCTTAAATATCAACTTATAGATATGGAGAATGAAAATGTAATTGCAAAAGGTTATTTTGAAAGAATAGGTAGTTATGATTCGTTTGTAACCCATAAAGTTAATGGTGAAAAATACAGATATGATGTAATTGCCAGAGACCACGGCGAGGCTATCAAATTCGTTCTAAAACAATTTACTGATGAAAAATATCCTGTAATAAAAAGTTTAGATGAAATTTCTGCAATCGGTCACAGAGTTGTGCACGGTGGAGAAAGATTTCAAAAGTCTTGTATAATAGACGAAGATGTAAAGAAAGGAATAGAAGATGCTGTTAGATTTGCTCCTCTTCATAATCCAGCTCATTTGCAAGGAATAAAAGCTTGCGAAGTTAATTTACCAGGTAAACCAAATGTTGCTGTATTTGATACGGCATTTCATCAGACTTTGAACAAAGAACAATATCTATATCCAATTCCTTATGAATATTATGAAAGATACGGAATCAGAAAGTACGGATTCCATGGAACATCTCATAAATATGTTTCATTAGAAATTTCAAAATTACTTGGCAAACCAATAGAAGAGTTAAAAATAATAAACTGTCATATTGGTCAAGGTGTAAGTTTGTGTGCTATTCAAAACGGCGTAAGTGTAGATACAACAATGGGACTTACACCATTAGGCGGAGTGGCAATGGGTTCTCGTTCAGGTGATTTAGACCCATCTGTAGTAACATATTTAATGTCTAAGGAAAATATGAATCCTGCTCAAATCGATGAGATATTAAATAAGCGTTCTGGACTATTAGCACTTTCTGGAATATCTTCAGACAATAGAGATGTAGAAAGAGCAATAGCTCAAGGCGACGAAAGAGCCATTTCAGCATTAAAAGAATATGACTTCATAATAGCACAATACATTGCTAAAATGGCTGTTACTATGAATGGTGTTGATGTAATAACATTCACGGCAGGAGTAGGGGAGAAAGGACCTTTATCAAGAGCTGGAATATGTAGCCATTTAACATTCATGGGAGTCCTACTAGATGAAGAAAAAAATAAATCTGTTAGAGACGAAGAAAAAGAAATATCAAGCGAAAATTCAAAAGTAAAAGTTTGGGTAGTTCCAACAAACGAAGAGTTAATGATAGCAAGAGAAACAATGGAACTAGTAAAATAAATATTAACTTCGCCCAAAAAGGAGCGTCCCTATTGGGCGAAAAGAAAGGACAAAAAATGAAAGTATTAGTTTTAAATTGTGGTAGTTCATCACTAAAATATCAATTAATAGACATGGACTCAGAAGAAGTTATGGCAAAGGGAACTTATGAGAGAATAGGAGAGCAATCTTTTGTTACTCACAAAGTTAACGGAGAAAAATTTAGATTTGATCATCCTGTAAAAACACATAAGGAAGCAATCGATTTTATGACAGAATTATTATTAGACCCTAAATACAATACAATAAAGAGTCTAGCTGAAATTGACGGAATTGGACACAGAGTTGCTCAAGGAGCAGACAAGTTTAGCTCATCAGTTATAATTGATGAAGATGTAATTGCAAAAATTGATGAATGTGCTGCTTTAGCACCAGTTCACAACAAGGCTGCTATAACAGGAATTAGAGCCGCTATGGAAGCAATGCCTGGAAAGCCAAATGTTGCAGTATTTGATACAGTATTCCATCAAACAATTCCAGAAGAAAGATACATATATCCAATTCCATACAAATATTATGAAAAATATGGAGTAAGAAAATATGGATTCCATGGAACATCTCATAAATATGTTTCAGCAAGAATTGCAGAGCTTTTAGGAAGACCAGTAGAAGAGTTAAAAACAGTAGTATGCCATTTAGGACAAGGTGCAAGCTTATGTGCAGTTAAAGGCGGAAAAAGCGTTGATACAACAATGGGGCTAACTCCGCTTGGAGGAATACCAATGTGTGCACGTTCTGGAGATTTAGATCCATCAATAGTAACATACTTAATGAAAAAAGAAAATTTAACACCAGATGAGATGGAATTAATACTAAACAAAGAATCTGGAATATTAGGACTTTCAGGAGTATCAGCGGACTTTAGAGATATAGAAGCTGAAGCTGCAAAAGGAAATAAGAGAGCAGAGCTTGCAATAAGTGCTTATGCTTACAAAGTAGCTCAATACATAGCTCAATACATAGTTTCACTTGGTGGACTAGACACAATTGTATTCACAGCAGGAATTGGAGAAAACCAATTTAATGCAAGAAGAAGAATATGCGAAAATTTAAAATGCTTCGGAGTAGAAATAGACGAAGCAAAGAACCATGAATTCAGAGATGAAGGAAGAATATCTGCTCCAAATTCAAAAGTAGAAGTTTGGGTAGTTCCAACAAACGAAGAACTAATGATAGCAAGAGATACAAAAGATTTAATATCAAAATAATCATTTTTAATAGAAATAAACAAAGGACCAATAAATATGATAAATACAGATGGAAATCCAGAATTTTTAAATTCATTCTTAGACTATACTGCCTCGATTTTAAATAAATCGCCAGGCACAGTAAAAGAATATAATTACGATTTAAATAGATTTTTAAAATATATAATGTATCGTTTTAAACTAACTGACGAAAAAGACTTTGATAAAATAGATATTCATAATATGAGTATGGATACTCTAAATAAAATCCAATTAGACGATATTCATGCATATTTGTTTTATTTGGCAAATAATTGCCAAAGCAAGCCTGCTACAAGGGCAAGAAAAACTGCAAGTATTAGAGTGTTTTTTAAATATATGTCTCAAAAGGCAAACTTAATGGATCATAATCCAGCATTGAACTTAGAATCGCCAAAACTTGGCAAGAGAATGCCAAAATATCTTTCTTTAGATGATAGCAAAAAACTATTAGAAGTTACAAATAATGAAGAAAGTAGAAATAGAGAACGTGACTATGCAATCATTACTTTATTCCTAAACTGTGGAATGCGTTTGTCTGAACTTGTTGGAATAAATATTAGAGATATAGATTTTAACGAAGCAAAGATGAATGTAACGGGAAAAGGCAATAAGGAACGTGTTATATATCTAAATAAAGCATGTTTAAATGCAATAAATAATTACCTTGATGTACGCCCAAAAGTAGGGATAAAATCAGGTTCTGAAAATGCGTTATTCTTAAGTGAAAGACTCGAAAGAATTAGCAACAGAACTGTTCAATACACTGTAAAGCAAGAATTATTAAAGGCTGGACTTGATACAAATAAATATTCTGTTCACAAGCTTAGACATACCGCTGCAACATTAATGTATAGATATGGAAACGTTGATATAAGGGCATTGCAAGAGCTTTTAGGACATGAAAGCATATCAACAACACAAATTTATACTCACGTAGACAATCAACAAATAAGAAATGCAGTGGAAGATAATCCTCTAGCAAATCTGTAATTTTATTTCTTCATATTTTGGAATTTTGTAGTTACTGGATAATGATTGTTAAAATCGTTATCTAGTAACTTTTATATTAGTGTCAAGAAGTTTCGGAAAATTAGTCCAAGGATATAATTGTTATATGAAACATAAAGATATACGGAATAGTCATTATGTTTCGTTTTATTATTATTTGTTTGACATAATGTTGTAAAGGCTGTATAATAGAAACAGAGGCAAAATGCCCTATTATATTTTTATATTTTGGAGGTTACTGTATGTACAATGAAATTGGTGTCCGTACAAATATGCTTCGGAGCATTGAGTTTCGAAGCAAGTTTGTAAAACAAATCCAGAACTTACCTGAAGAAACACAAGAAGGATTGAAAAAAGTTGCAATCAGATTTGTGAACGACGAAAACGACGACAAGTGCCTGGACATCTTGTGGAGGATGACTTATGATCCCGAGACAGCATTAAATATGCTCGGAATCAGCATTGAAAACGATGCAATTCTGGATGACGAGGCCGAAAAAAACATCCAGATTCCGTATGTTCTTGCAAAAAACTTCAGAAACGAACTTCGAACCCAAAGAAAGAAGATTCATCCCGAATTCATGGAAATCTATATTCCTGATGGTTGCAAAGAAACATTCGAAAGCTTCCTAAAGGAATCTGCCGATCCTATTCTGGCAACGGCAACTTGCAATCATTGCAACAAAGTGTATGGTGATTTCACGGATGAGGAAATTAGCCGTATCCTGTTCCTATTGGAAAGTCCGACTGAAGCCAATTACTTTGGTGGAATTCGGAGCCTGAAGTTTGGATATGCGCAGACCGTATGTCTTAAAAAGTATGCATACCATATTCACGACTATCTTGAAGGCCTGTGGTACGAAAAGGAATCCAAGGAAGCTGGAAATATGCCGATGGCCATTACCTTGAAGAAGTGGACAGAAATTCATGAAGAAAGTATGAAAGATGCTTCTGAATCTGAGGCCATTCCCGAAGATGTAAAGACCTTTAATACTTCTACAACTACTCAGTCTTATGAAACATCTGAAGTTACAGAACCCTGCGAGCCAAAGTCTGAAGGAGAAACCACAGAAAATGTGGAGCCCGAAGAGGTTACTCAAAAGGAAACGTTTTCTGAGATGCTCAGTGAAGAGCCTCTCTTCTGTGAGCTCCTTGCTACAGCTGTGGTATTACTTGTGAAAAAAATCGTAAGAAACTATTGTGGAAACGACAGCGTCAAAACAAGCAGACTGGTTGCACAAATCAGAGCAGAACTCAATTCGAAGGAAAATTGGAACACAAAATAATCAAAAACTTACCGTAACAAACAGTAAAAGCAAAATCCAGAGCAAGCAAGCAGGCGGCGGACAAAATTTCTGCCACCTGCTTGCTTTGTTGTATTTGTTGTAAATACTTAAGAAAATGAATAGACAAATTACAAGGTGTATTTTTAATTTTATTCAAACATCAAAAAAATATTGACTTCAACTCAATAATGTGATATTTTGCATAGGTAAAAAGTATTAGTAGGTAATAATTATGGAATTAAAAGGATCAAAAGCAGAGCAAAATTTAATGACGGCTTTTGCCGGAGAATCACAGGCAAGAAATAAATATACATATTTTGCTAGTAAAACAAAAAATGATTTAAGAGTTTAGTTTAATAATGAAATCAAACTCTTTTTACAATAAAATAAGGAGAGTGATAAAAATGTTAAAAAATGCTATAGCATATATCCTGAGAAAGAGGAGTAGAACAGTTATTATATTTATTATTTTAACAATAGTTCTTTCATGCTTATACTCATGTTTAAACATAATGAAATCAATAAACAACTTAGAAAATAATTTATATAAGTTATCAAATACATCTTTATCAATAACACAAAACAACAATGAGAACTTTGAAATAAATCAATTTAAAGAAATAGAAAATATAAAAGAGATAAAAAAAATAATTCCTAAATATGATGGACGAGCAAAATCTACAAATATTAAAGCAGTAGAAGGAATGCAAATAGTCGAAAGAGACGATATTCCAGAAGAATTTAGAAATATATTTTCAATAGAAGCTACAAATGATACTGGAAAGGACAATTTATTTAATAGTGGAGTTTTTACTCTTATAAAAGGTAGACATATTGAAAAAGATGACAGAGAAAAAATTATTATACATGAAGAACTGGCACAAAAAAACAATTTAGAATTAAATGATAAAATTCGTCTTGAACTATTTGATTTAAACAATAATGAAATAAAAACAGAATATGAATATGAGATTATTGGAATTTTTTCTGGAAAAAAACAAGAAAAATTCACAGGAATGACATCAGATTTTAGCGAAAATATGGTATTTATTGATTATGAATCAAGCCAAGTAGCATTAAACAAAGCAGAAAATAATAAAGTTGTAAATAAACTTGAAATATTTTCAGATAGTCCAAAAGATACAAATATAGTATTAAATAAAATTAAAGAAATAAAAATTGATTGGTCAAAATTCAATATTGAAAAAGATGATGATGTATATGAAGAAACTTTAGAATCTGTAGAAGGTATAAAACATATAATAAAGGTTATGACATATTTAATTATGACAGGAGGAATAATAGTTTTATCATTAATATTAATTTTATGGCTAAGGGAAAGAATCTATGAAATCGGAATATTGTTATCAATAGGAATAAGTAAAGCAAAAATTATAGCTCAATTTATATTTGAGTTAATATTTATATCACTACCATCTATATTAGCATCTTTATTTTTAGGAAATGTGATATTAAATCAAATAATAGGTGGATTTATCAATTCTGATAATTCGACAATAAATATTAATAATCTACTAAAAAATGATAATTTAATATCAAATATTACAATATTTTTACAAAGTTATGGAATATTAATAGGAATTATTGTTTTATCAGTTATTATTGCAAGTGCAATGATATTAGTAAAAAAACCAAAAGAAATATTATCAAAGATAAGTTAGGAGATTGCAATGGATATATTAGAAATAAAAAATGTAACATATAATTATTCAAATTCAAGAGAGAAGATTTTGTTATCAGTAAATCAAAAGTTTGAACTTGGACAATTTTATGCAATAATAGGAAAATCAGGAGCAGGGAAGTCAACATTACTTTCATTATTAGCAGGACTAGACAAACCACAAGAAGGTCAAATTCTATTCAAAAATGAGGATATAGAGAACAAAGGGTATAGTAATCATAGAAAAAACAATATAACATTAGTTTTTCAAAATTATAATTTAATTGATTATTTAACACCAATAGAAAATGTTAGATTAGTAAATAAAAAGGCATCAGAAGATATTTTGTTAAAATTGGGACTTGATAAAAGTCAGATAAATAGAAATGTAATGAAACTATCTGGTGGTCAACAGCAAAGAGTAGCCATAGCAAGAGCATTAGCATCAGAAGCACCAATAATTCTAGCTGACGAACCTACAGGAAATCTTGATAGTGACACTGCAGGAGAAATAATAGAAATATTAAAAAGATTGGCTAAAGAGAGAAATAAATGTGTAATAGTTGTAACACATAGTAAGGAAGTTGCAAATTCTGCTGATATTATTTTAGAATTAAGTGACAAAAAATTAAGAAAAATAAGTAAAATTAATTAGGGGGTATATTGATGATAAAAAATGCTTTTGCATATGTAACAAGAAAAAGTTTAAAATCAATAATTTTATTATTAGTTATTATGGCTATGTCAACACTTAGTCTGATTAGCTTGGCAATTAAAGATGCTACTAATAGAGCTTCAGAGGAAACTTTTAAAAATATAACAAATAGTTTTTCTATGGAAATAAATAGAAGAGTTAATCTTGGAACACCAAGAGGTGGAGGAAATATAAAAGGAAAAGACATAGAAAAAATAGCTGAATCTGAAGATATTTCCTCTTTTGTAAAGAGAATAAATAGTGTAGCTGATTTGGTAGATAATGATATTATAGAAACTAAAAAAACAATTGCAAATCAATCACCAGAAAGAGCAGAAAATTTTAAAAGAACAGTTATGCTAACAGGAGTTAATGATTCATCAAAAGAAAATAAATTTGTGTCAGGAGCTTACAAATTAATAGAAGGAGAACATTTGGAAAAAAATGACAAAAGTAAGATTTTAATACATAAAGACTTAGCTGAAAAAAACAATTTGAAAATTGGAGATAAAATAAAAATTAAGTCCAATTTATTTGATGCAGATAATGAAAAAGGAGCAAATGAAACACTAGAAGTAGAAATAAAAGGAATTTTCGATGGACACAATAAAAGTGGTGTAACTTCTGCACAAGAACTTTACGAAAATACATTAATAACAGATTTAGATACAGCTGCAAAAGTTTATGGAAACACAGAAGATACTGCAGTATATCAAGATGCAACATTTTTTGTAAAAGGTGATAAAAATTTGGATCAAGTCATTAAAAATATTAAAAAACTTGATATAAATTGGAAACAATACAATTTAATTAAAAGTTCAACAAATTATCCAGCACTACAACAATCAATATCTGGTATATATTCAATAGCAAACAAATTATTTGCTGGTTCATTAATATTTGCAGGTATTACAGTTTCATTATTATTATTTTTATGGATGAATGCTAGAAAAAAAGAAATAGCAATTTTTCTATCATTAGGAATATCAAAATTGAAAATTTTTGGACAATTTGTTATTGAGCTAGTATTTATATCTATTCCTGCATATATAGGATCATATTTTTTAGCTGTTTATGCAGGAAACATGATAGGAAATAATATATTAAATAAAGTTACTGGAAATATAACAAAACAAATAGCAAAGCAATCGGCATCTAGTGGACTTGGTGGAGGAGCAGAAGTAGATGGCTTTAATAAAACTCTAACAAGCTTAGATATTAATATATTACCAAAATCAATAATATATGTAATTTTATTTATGTCTTTGGTACTTATAATATCTTTAGTGATATCATCTATAAGTAGTTTAAAAAAGAGTCCAAAGGAATTGTTAATTGATACAAAGTAGAATTCAAAATAATAACTTATTTTCTTGTTTACAATTTTTTATATAATGGTATAATATTAATAAAAGGAGGAGTTTTAAATGAAAGAAAATGCAAAATTTTTAAAATGTCCAATATGTGACAATATAATAGAATTAATTGATGGAGATGTACAAAATATAACTTGTTGTGGTAGAAAAATGGAAGAAATGAAAGCTAATACTACAGATGCAGCAACGGAAAAACATATACCAATATACAAAAAAGTAGAAGATGAAATAGTAGTAAGTGTTGGAGAAGTAGAACATCCAATGGAAAAGGAACATTATATAATGTGGATTGCACAAGTATCAGAAAATAGAATAACTCGTGTAAAATTATATCCAGAGCAAGCAACGGAAACTAGATTTCCATATATATCTGGTGCAACATTATATGCTTATTGCAACAAACATGGATTATGGAAAACAACAATAAAATAGTAAATAGCTATAAGTAGGGTAGATAATCATTGAAATTATCTATCTTTTATTATATAACCATAACAAAAATTAGTGAATTGTATGATAAAAAATAAAAAGTTAAGTTTAAGTGCTAAAATTCTAGTTAAAAATGGTAGATTAAAGTTAAAATAAATATTAAGATATATCTTAATTTATTTTAATATGGAAGGAAATGAGTGAGATATTTGAAATTACTTTAGATGATTTAATAAAAGATACAGAGCCTAATATTGATAAAAATAATAACTTTTTTCTTTCATGGTGTGAATTTTTATAATTTGTGTTATAATGCTAATGTATATAAAAAAGGAGGATATAAATGTTAGAAAATATAGAAATTTTATACCATAGTAGTATAAGAATTAACAAAGAAAAAACAATTTATATAGATCCATTTAAAATAGATAGAAATTATAATGATGCAGATATTGTTTTTATAACACACGACCATTATGATCACTATTCTGAGGAAGATATAGATAAGGTTATAAATGAAAATACAACTATTATAATACCAGAAGAATTATTAACAAAGCTATTAAAAAAAGGCATAAATAAAAATGCAATTATTACAGTAGAGCCAA
>ULWW01007555.1_pt1 | contig 75375 bp, 103 predicted proteins | sample 1960741 | NCBI WGS metagenome assembly ULWW01 (sample SAMEA4835823, study PRJEB28245) | human gut metagenome | biome: gut microbiome; material: fecal sample | place: Denmark | collected 2008
CGGGAAACCTTACAAGGGTAAAGGTGAAGAAAAACAAGATTGCACCACCGTTCAAGAAATGTGAGTTTGTTATCCGATTCGGAAAAGGCATTGACAAGGTGCAGGAGATAATAGACCTGGGTCTTGATTATGGCATTCTGAAAAAGAAAGGTGCTTTCTTCTATTACGGTGATCAGCGTATAGGACAGGGAGAGAAGAATACCCGTAAATTCCTGGAGGAAGATGAATCATTGAGAATCGAAATAGGGGAAGCAGTAATCAAAAAAGCGAAAGAAGAACTGAATAAGGAACCCGATAAAAATACCGAAGAAAATGAGAATAACTAGTTTGTATATAAAGAACTTCTGTTCAATAGAAGAAGCTACCATTGACTTTAAAAATATCCCTATGGCAATCATAGGGATAAACAATACGGATGAAGGGCAGCAATCCAATGGTGCCGGAAAATCAGCCATACTTCATGCCCTGTTCTATGCGATTTACGGTGACAACCTAAGAAAGAATCTGGACAGGAAGCTGGTAAGACGTGGAACGGACAAGGCGGAAGTTGAGGTGTCAATAGTATGTCCTGCAAGAAATGTGGAAATGATTGTAAGAAGAACCATTCCTATCAAGGGTTCGGCAACCCTATCCATTACATTCAATGGAGTGGAGAAACCTTATGGTACAATTAATGAGGGGAACAAGATAATATCCGCATGGTTGGGTATAACGGCCGAAGATGCAAAGACCTATTACATCATATCCAAGGAAAATTATAAGTCATTCTTTACTTCATCCAATACGGATAAATTGGCGTTGATAAGCCGTTTTATCAATTTCAATGACATAGACAAGACAAAAGAGATTATTGACGGCAAGGTAAGGAAATTGGAAATGGAAATCCGTTCTCTCGAAAACAAGATTGTTGCATCCGAAAGTAAGATGGAAGTTTACAGCGAACAACTTGACAATATGTCCGTAGATCATCTAAAAGAACAGCGTGAACAGGAATTATTCCTAATAGAAAACAGGATTCTGTCGGATAAAAAGAAGATAGAATTATCCCAAATAAAAATAGAGGAACTAAAGCAGGCGATAGAAGATAAGAAAACGTTGAAGCTATCCTTAAACGAAAACATAAAAAACGCTGAATCAGAACTTATTAATGAAAGAAATAAACTTGAAGAAGCGTCCGCATTTGTTGAAACACAGAAGGAGATAGCCGATGAGATTCAAAAGGAAGTTGACGGAGTTAAATCGGAGAAGTCGGGAAAGACTGATGATAAGTACAAGATAGAATCCCAAATTGCCAAATACAAGTCAATGCTTACACGTCTTAATACAACTCTTGAAGGTGCAATAATCTGTCCTGAATGCGGCCATAGATTCCTATTGGAAGAAGGAACTACATTGAAGGAAACGGAAAAGAGAAAGAAAGAGGTATTGAAATCCATAAACGAATATTCGGAAAAGATGGACAAGATCATTTCGTCAATTTCCGAATACGATTCCATTCTTTCCGAATATTCTACTGCAATTTCAGAGATAAGAACTGATTTGAACAATGCAAAGACAAGATTTAAGACAATAGAGGATAAAATCTCACAGAAAGAACAGAATCTTTCCTATTGGAAACGTGAACATGATTCAGCCGACAGTGTGATAGAAAGAATGATCATGCAGATTGAAAACCACAACAAGGATATTGATGTGTACAATGATTCAATCAAACGTCACGTACAGGAATTGGATGATTTGAGAGAGAAGCCGCTTGATAATCTGGCTGACCTTCAAAAACCCATAATTGAGAATATAAACCAAGAGGAAAGACTGATTGAAAAAATTAAAAATGATATATTTGCATTGAATGTTGAACGTGAAAATACCGAAAGATGGTATGCGCGTTTCAAGGAGTTCAAGATGTATCTTGCTGTGGAGCAGATAAAAAATATTCAGGCGGAAGCGAACGATACATTGGATGCCATGGATTCTGATTTGAGAATCATAATAGAAGCGTTCAAACTTGATTCCAAAGGGAAGATGAAAGAGGAACTGACGCCCTATATTTTCCGTGATGAGATGGAAACATATTGGTATTATTCGGGTGGAGAGCGTGCAAGAGCGGAAATAGCCATGATTCTTGCGGTACAATCCATGATTAATACTACCAATCCGTGGGGAGGACTTCACTTTCTATATGTGGATGAAGTGCTGGATGCTTCCGATCCGATGGGAATAGAGAATATTATCCGTTCGTTGGAGTTCCTGAAACAGCCCTGTCTGATTACCACACAGATAAGTCGTGTTCGTGACAATATACGGAGTATCGTGGTTACGAAGGATAATGGAATTGCTAATGTAAAATTTGAATGATAATGGCAAAGGAAGTAAAGAAATTCATAGGCATAGACATCGGTTCAAAAGGGTTTGTGTCGGTAATAGATGAGGATGAGGATATACTTGAACAATTTTGGTTGTTCGACAATCCGAGTAATTGCGAATGTACCGAATTGGTAAACAAACTTATGCGTCTTGCCAAATATGAAGGGAATTGTCATGTGGTAATGGAGGATTTGCATGCACTCTTTGGAGCGTCCGCATCTTCTACATTCAAATTGGGAGGACTTGCAATGGCTACGGAAGCCGTTGTTGCCGCTCTTGGACTACCCTATACAAAGGTACAGGCCAAGAAATGGCAGAAAGACATATTCCAAGGAATACACGTCTATAAAACCTCCAGTACAGGAAAAACAAAACTCCTTGACACCAAAAGATGCTCTATCATGGCGTGCAAACGTGTGTTTCCCGGAATTGACCTAAGACGCACAGGAAAATGTAAGAATGATGATGATAACAAGGCTGATTCATTGTGTATGGCCCTGTACGCCAAGCGTAAGATAGGATAAACTTTTACATAATATGAAGAAACTGCAAAAAATCTATACCAACTTCGACAATCTTCGTGGAAGCATGGTTTACAATTACGAGAGAGGGCTGACACCCGAATCATTCAAGGAGGTAATGAAAGAAGCCGGATATGATCTGATAGTTCAAGACGGAAGTGACTATGAAATAGATGATTATATCGCTGTCCTTGGAAGAAACGCTGTTGTGGTGAACGTGATGAAAGTTGTGGGTATCAAATGGAAAGACAAAAAGGAAACGATTGTAGACTATTATACAGTTGAGAGAGTGCATAAGGTTGACTTTTTGGAAGATATAGGAGGTAGTCATGGCTAAGGTTGAGAAAACGGTGTATTGGTGTGACAATCCTGATTGTCCTGAATACAAGAAAGAACATTATGCAGGTTCAACACGATGGGGATACAGTTCCACAGGTGAAAAGAAATGGTTGGACCAGCCGGATTGCTCTCATTGTCGTAAACCTGTTTCCTATGAAGATAGATTGGAGGAAGTACCCGACATATCGCTTGCTCCGGGTGAGGGATTCAGTGGATCTCCATTCTCTTCACTTGATGATGCAGGGAAAAAGCAGGTTCTTCATAAAAGGTACAAGGAAGCCTACAAGAGAGAAGAGGGTGCAGCAAGGAAAGAAGCGGTAAAAAAAGCAATCATAAAAGATACGATGAATTACAGATACCGTTAATGACTGGTTTTAAGGGAGTTGGGCAACTAACTCCCTATTTTTATGTTATAAAACATAAAAACATTTTTATAAAAAGTGAGGTGATTAGGGCATGAATAAACAGAAAACGGTTATCTTTGCATCCGATAACCTATAATTTTGAATTAAAAATGTACGAAATCAACTATCACAATGTGAAAGAAGCGGTGAAGCATATAGGCAAACCACTGCTTCTTGTTTTCTTTCCCGATCAACCTTGTGTGTTCAGTATCGAGAAAGGAGTGTTCAATTATGAAAGACGGGATTTCCCTATCAATGAATTGCAGGACGTGAAGAACGTGACTTCACTTATTCAGAGCGGAACATGGATGAATTCCATGGAGTTCCTGCGCATTGAACTGACGTTGGATGTGGAAACGATTCAGTTCAACAATCTTATCAAGTGGATAAAGGTGGAAAAGACAAGTTACGATTACAGATATCCGTCACAGCCATGACAGAAAAGGAACTTGAAATGAAAATCCGCTCCCTTAACGATAGTTATAGGGAGGGAGATCCACAGGTAAGCGATGATACATTTGACAATCTTGTGGGGCAATTAAGGCAGATGAATCCTGGCAATCCATGGTTTTCAAAGGGGATACAGGATAAAGTTCCGGCAACAAGAAAGGAGAAACTTCCTATCCCCATGTTTTCATTGGAAAAAGTGAAAACGCCACAGGAAGTTGTAAAATGGATAATGTCATGCGGCCTTAAAGATGATGATGTACTTGTCATTACAGCGAAATATGACGGTATATCTCTTTGTGTAAATGAAAAAGAAGGCAAGGCATGGACACGGGGTGACGGAACCTATGGGCAGAACTGTACAGGTCATTTTGAGATGATGGGAAACAGTGCGTGGGATATATATGAGGGTGATGATGAATGTGATGAAGTTACCTATACATTCGGTGAAGCCATATTCGAGCAGGAAAACTTCTTACGTGAAATAAAGCCTGGAACAAACTACAAAGCTGCCCGGAATGCAGTAGGAGGTATCTTGAATGCGGAAGAACTTTCGGTGTTCCTAGGAGATGTGAAGTATATCCGTTATGGAACAGACAGGGAAGAGTGGAGCAAGGAAAGTCAGCTTGACTATATAAATGAAAGCATATTCGATGGAATAAAGACCTCCTATGTTACGGTAAATACGGTAGATATTCTCAAATCCGATGCAGAGGAACTTTCCAAATACTTCGATCATCTATACAGGACACTTGCACCGCAATTCAAATGTGACGGTATTGTCATAGAAGTCAACCGTTCCACAACAAGACAGAATCTTGGCAGGCTTCCTAATGGAAATCCACGATATGCGATTGCATACAAAGATCCTCAATGGTCAGAACGCGAAGAAACGATTCTCCATGATATAGAATGGGAAGTGTCAAAAGACGGTGTTTTGTGTCCTGTCGGACTGATAGAGCCTGTTGACTTATGCGGTGCAACCGTTGAAAGATGTACCCTCTACAATGCAAGGTATGTGAAGGAAAACCATTGCTGTCAAGGTGCGGAAGTTGTGATATGCCGTTCGGGAGATGTTATTCCCAAACACTTGCAAACATTACATTTCAATTCGGGAACAGACCCTATCCCCAGTGTATGCCCTATATGCAGCGAAAAGACCGTATGGGATTCAAAAGGCATAACACTTCGTTGTTCCAATCCCGAATGTGACGGAAAGGCACTCTCTGAAATCGTCTATTTCTTCTCTATAATGAAAGTAGAGGATTTTGGCAGACCTACCATAAAGAAGTTCTTTGATTATGGATTGAAATCCGTTTCCGATATCGTGGAAGCGTCTGCGGACAGGATGATGAAGATTAACGGAATAGGAAACGAAACAATATTATCCCTTAGAAAACAGTTCAACAACATCCTGGATAATTCGCAATCATGGTCGCAACTTACAACGGCCCTCAACTGTTATCATGGACAGATAGGAGAGAAAACGTGCCAGAATATCATTGATGCGATGGGAATAAAGACTACGGATGATATGGATAATCTCTATGAAAAGTGCCTAAGAGAACCTGATATGGTGGAAAGTTCATTGGTACAGATAAAGGGTGTCGGCAATGAAATTGCGGTGGCATTCAGAAAAGGGGTTGTGGAGTTCTATCACCGTGATGATTTTCTGTTGTGGAACGTGGGGATATACATGAAGGAAAAGTCAAATATGCCTACTTTTGTGATGTCCGGCTTCCGTGACAAGGAACTTTCGGAAGAAGCGTACAAAAGAGGATGGGAAGAAGTTTCTTCGCTCACAAAAACAACAGACTTGCTTGTCACGTTAGAAAGGGATTCAAATTCGTCCAAAGCGCAACGGGCGAGAAAATACGGAACACGTATTATGTCGAAAGAAGAATTTATGGAAATGATTTATGCCGATAAGGGATGAATTGTGGGTAGATATCCCACGCTTTGACAGAGATGCTATAACAAAGAAGTTTATTAAAGGGAACCAGGCTGCAAAAGGCAGAAGGGTGACGGATGCCCAGAGGGCCATAAACAGGAAAAGTCTTGCAAAGACAAGAAGGAAATGTATCAGAGAAGGAAAATATATTGGTATGAGAAACAGGATAAAATCAGTAATAGCCATTAATATCCATACCAAGAAATTCCTAAGATTCGATGCCTGTGTCGATTGTGAGAAATGTCTTGGTATGGTAAAGCGTTCGTGCGGAAACTTCTGTAACGGAAAGGTAGGGAAAGACGGTCACAGATGGAAAGACTGGCTTCTCTACTGGGAGAAAGATACGGCTTGGTTCGATAAAGTTTGAATTGAAAAATGAAACCTGACAAGTATTTTTATAGGGAGGGCAATTGGTATCATTTCGGACTTCCCTATACCACACAAATGACCTTCTATCTTAGTGACGTGCTTAAATGTAAGCTGAACAACGCCAACAAGGAATGGTATGTGGAAGCTACGATAACCAACATACAGAGAATAAAACAGTTCATTCAGAAAGAAGGTCTTGTAGAGGGCAGATTCACACCTCCATCCGACATAGAACTTCGTCCGCACAGGGATGAATATACGGAGGAAGAAGTAGGAATGATGTCACGGACAATGGGATTGAACAAGAATCCGCGTCCGTATCAGGTGGAAGCCATCACCTATCAGATAAACCACGGAAACAGTATCTGCGGCCTTGGATGCGGATGCGGCAAGACACTTACCGAAATCTATTATGCCGAGATATGCGGGGAGTTTCCTGTACTTGTGATATGTCCGTCCACCGTCAAGGCGGGATGGAAACGTGAATGGAACGAGATAAATCCCAATCGTACCGTATCAATCATTGATGCCACAGATAAGGAACATGATTTTTCTGCCGATGTGATAGTGATAAACTATGAATATCTCTATGCAAGGGGCGAGAAAGCCAAGAAGAAAGGTATTCAGTTACGGTTTGACAAGGAGTTCAAGAAAAAGAAATTCCAACTGGCAATCATTGACGAGATACACTTCTGTAAGTCGGGTGATGCGATGCGCTCCAAGGCCGTGAAAAAGATTGTTTCAAAGATTCCCGTCGCACAGGGGTTGTCGGGAACAATGGTGCAATCACGTCCAAAGGAACTTATATCAATCCTTAAGATATTAGGACGGTTCACCGATTTGTTTCCCGATTTGCAGTTCTATTATGACAGGTACTGTAACCGTAAAATGACCTTTTTCGGACAGAACATAGACGGTCACAGTAATACGGAGGAACTTAACAAGGTCCTTTCCCATTACTGTTACATATCCAAGGAAAAACGGGATATATTGAAAGACCTTCCTCCTATTACGGACACATACGTTGAATGTGACTTCAAGAACATGAGGGAATATAGGAAGGCTGAAAATGACCTTATATCCTATCTGTCGGGAATAGACAGTGAAAGGGCCGAAAGTGCCATGGGAGCACAAAGTCTTGTTCTTCTGTCCGTGCTGAAAGAAATCTCCCTAAACGGGAAAATGGATTTTATTGTAAAGTTCTTGCAGGAATGGGCGGAAGCGAATGCAGATTCCAAGATGCTTGTGTTTGGAATACGAAAAGAACCTTTGAAAAGGTTGTGGGTGGAATTTATGAAATCCTCTGTAATCATAACAGGTGATGATAATCTGCAAACCAAACAGAAGAAAATAGAAGAGTTCGGTGACAAACAGTTCCTGTTTGCCAATATACAGACAATCGGAACAGGTGTTGACGGATTGCAGAAAGTATGTGATACAATGGCTTTCATTGAATATCCCGATACCCCCGATATGATGGAACAGGCAAAATCACGTCTTGAACGATCCGGGCAGAAAAACAATATCACCGTATTGCATCTAATGTGTTCCGAAACCATTGACAAGATGCAATGGGATATGTTGCAGAAGAAAGCTATGGTGGCCGATTCTATCAACAAAGGAAGTTTTGAGGGTACGGAGTTCAAGGACTTCAATCAGTGTATAATTGACAGGATAAGGAGGAGATCGGATGATTGAAAGGTATGTATGGGATATTTACACGGACGGTTCATGCAATTCAAAGAGCCGTCTTGGCGGATGTGGTGTCTACATGGTAAATAAGACCACAGGAGAAGAGATTTTTTTTCGGGAAGGGTATTGTAACACCACAACTCCAAGAATGGAAATGAGGGCAATTGTAAACGCTTTGGAGTTGCTTCCAAAGGGTAATCCTATCAAGGCCAGGATAGTATGCGATTCTGAATTTGTAGTAAAGTTCATGAATCATCATATATCACGATGTCTTAATGATGGAAAGAATATTACAACGGATTACAGCAATTCCGATTTGTGGAATGAAATCCTGTTGCAGTTACGAAACCATCCGCTTGCAAAAGTAGGGATAATGTGGCTTAAGGGAGGTTCACACCAAAAGGATGAGGTAAGTGATGATGCAGTGGGGAACAATATAGCGGACGGACTTGCCAATTATAAGAAATTTAATGATAACGAAAGAATTAGGGATTTATGATTGTATTAAAAGAAGGCGAATGTGGCGGCAAACGGTTCCGTGCCACATTTGAGGAACATATTTATTTTGACTACATTGCAGGACGTGAATATGCGTGCATTACAAAGGTACAGGTTCAGAGAAAGTTCCTTTGGTTCAAGTGGTTTATTACCATTAAGGAATGGAATGTTTTCCTGCAAGGCAATGAATCTATCGAATGTGATGCAGACAATGATGTAGAGTTCATTAAGAACGAAGCAATAGAATTGTTTGATAAAATAGTCAATCCTTATGGCGCATAATCTGTTTGAATATCAGTTCATCCTCTATTTCGGATTTCCTGCCAAACCATCCATGAAAAGGATAATGGAAGAACTTCTGTCGGATAACATAATAGCTGTCAGATTCGGAAGGACTTCCATAAAGGTAAGTGCATTTATGGAACAGCCAGGACAAGAGAAGGTGATAGAGAATGAGATTATGGATTATTGCCATAGGAAAGAATGGAATATTGAGAAAGCAAAAGTATTCAGTAGTAAATTCATAAGAAAACCAGCATGAAAAAGACGAAACTTTACATCCCCATATTCACGAAAGAGGGGAAAATCGGTACAAGCGTGGTATGTGCCAATGATATCAAGGAACTTGAAGAGATAATGCCGGACGGGGAAATACTGTCACTCCATCTTCAAGCGGAAAGAATGAAAATGGAAGAAAACAGTGAATACGTTCCACAGCCCATGAAACTGATGATGGACAAGGATAAATTTGCATCCATCATGAAAGAAGTAAGGAGAAAGGCACCACATAATCCCCTTACGCATCTTGCATTGAAAGTGCAGGGTAGCATGGATTCCCTTCCTATTTGTCTGATTTTTCCAAGTAAATAAAAAGAGGTTATGAATAAACAATGTTTTGCCAAAGGTACACTTATCGCTACATTAATAGACGGTAATATGAAAATGGTTCCCGTAGAGGAACTTGACACAAAGGACTATGTACAGGTATATGCACTTGACAGAAACGGTGAACTTGTCACAATAGAGGGTTCGGCTTTCCCTACTTATGCGAGTTCTGAAATCATTGATATGGAATTTGACAATGGATTCCATTTTATCTGTACGGAAGATCAGCCGTTACGGCTGGAACACATGGACACCTACTGCCCTGCCTTTGTTTGTGAGGGGGAATGTATTGAAACATGGGGTATTCCAGGCGATGGGGAAAGCAATCATTTGAGAGTGAAATCAATAACCCATCATTCAGATATGCAAATGTATGACTTTGCAGCCAAGGAACTTGACGATCACTCTATTCTTGTAGGAAATGAGGATGGAATTTGTATTTCAATATTTGTATAATCCAAACACAATCCATATATTTGCACTGTCCGAATGGGTAGAAGCATTCGGACAGAGAGTTAGTTAACGGTTGTCCTTAATGTAGGAACAGTAGCTGATTATAATAAAAGTCGGATGATGGATCACAGGTAAATGCTTGTGGTCCATCTATTTGTATAATACTAAAAAACTTTTTATAAAAATTTTCGTAGTTTTTCTTTGTGGATTTAAAATAACTCCCTATCTTTGCAGCGTTCCAAGAGAGGAATAATATACATTTCAAATTTGTTTATTGTTATTTCATAAATGAGTTTAATAATAATTGTTCGTTTAGTGCGTTCGTTTATGGTATGTGACATATAGAAACGAACATAAACATTTGCAAATCGAATGTTTTAGTAATGTTACGTTCAATAGAAGGGATGTTGTGAAACATGTACTTCTTTTACTTTGATAATCTTTATCTTAACATCAACATAAATTCTAGTTTAATCACAATGCCGTCATTGAAGGGTGACGTGAGGTGAAAGTCCTCCGTTTTATAGACGATGATGGGGGATTGGTTTTCAATCTCCCATTGTTGTATATATGAAATGGAAAAGCTACCTTTGTGACAATATAACGCAACGAATTATTAACCAATAAAAATTTGAACAACATGCAACAGGAATTTAATCCACAGGCAGCCATGCAGCAGAATGGCGGTCAGCAACAGCAACAGAATCCCGAAGAAAAGTTCTTCAACGAAATCATTCAGAAATGGAAACAGTCCAAAGGTGGCACTGTATCATTCGATGCGGAAGCCGGATTCCGTGACGGACTGGGAAGCGGCATCAAGCTGGCGGCAGTAAACCAGCAGGTGTTGATGCACGATCAAAAACTTTTCCCTCTCTATTCAATGCTAGTATCCAAGCATCTTGACGAAATAGAGGAAGCGGAGAAGAACGACAAGTCGGGAGATACAACGACAAGTATTGCTGAAAAATGTATGAAAACCGCCACACATCTTGCAAAGGTATATGGTGACATATTCAATACGGAAGTACGCGAACTTGTGGAAGAAGCCAAGAAAGGAATGTAATTATGACTGATAAGGAGCGTAAGGATTTGCTAAGGGATGCACCCGATTTTGTGCAGCTTGCAGAACCCTATCTGCAAATGAAATACCTGGATTATGAAATGGCAAGACAGAATCTTGACAACTGTCCTGACAGGTATTTCATCTGTACGAATGATCAAGGGACAAATGTCCGTGTGGACTTGAAATCCCCCAACGTGAAAGGACTTCTTGCCAACAAGGGTTGTTCCAAGGAGGATATAGATGATGCGCTGGAGATAAAGAAGGAAATTATTACGCCCCTTACGATACGATGCAACGAAGCATATAAAACATATTGTGCCGCTTTCGACTTAAGCAACAGCAAGAAGGGGGCAAAGGATTCCTCTCTTGCCCCATTGCTCCTGGACCTGTTCGGCTCTTACAATTCCATTACGGACGTACAGAAGGTATGCCGTAAACGTCATGGATATATCATGTCGGAAGGTGAACTGAAAACATTCTATAACAAGAACAGGCACCTTATAGAGCAACGTAGAACCAAATACACTATTGAATCCAAGAATTACAAGGTTGCTACCGAAGCTGGCAGACTTGAAATGCTCAATGACATGCTTACCGATTTCAAGATAAAGTACGATAACTTCATTGAGTTGAACAAGGATAAGGATGCCGTGGCAATGTCAAGGGAGATTCGGGCCATCCTTGAACAAGCACGCAAGGAAGTGAAAGGAAATGAACTCAAACTTACCGTTGACGGACGTATCGACATCAATGCCACGCTTCATGGTAAGGAAAATATATCCCGTATCATGCGTGATATCCCTATTAATTCCCTTGTCGTGGGTATGGTGGCCGCAAAACAGGGGATGAACCCTGTGATACTGATGTCACAGCTTTCTTCCTCCTATTACAAGGACTTCAACGGATTTGGAAGCAATATCCTTGATTCAAATGATGTGATATTGCCTGGGGAACTTATCAAGTCTGCAAATTGGGATGATTTGAGGGAGAAAAACAAGGCGTTCCTGTCTGAAATGAAAAGTAAGCCCGAATACGAATATACCGATTTTGAGGAACAGTCTGTGGCTGAAAGAAACAGGGAGAAACTTCTCGAAAGAATAAAGGCACTAAAAGAACGGCAATCCTCTATTGAGGACTGATTGTGTGTTCATAAATTGATTTTCCATTCATTCTGAATCCTGCCAGTTGTGAAATTGACAGGATTTTCCTATTTTTGATGCAGATAGAATTTAAAAAATCAATAAATTATATATCCAAATAGAGTTGCATTATCTAACGATAAGGGACATACGAGTATTGTAAATATAGCCCGTGCAAAGGCAATAGGAACATTGCAGGAGGACTTTTCAATAGGGGGGGTACATTCCTGATCATACCCCTTACAGCAGGAACAATCAAAGTTCATTTTGTCGGTGAATCCGCTTTGGAGGACACCTACACCATATCGGAAGCAGAAGTGAACGCTTCCATGGGATATCCGATCCCCTATCTCGTTGACAAGGTTTTCAAGGACGGAACGACTGCCCAATTCAATATCGGTTATTAAATAGGGGGGTATAAGATAAGATGGCAGCAAGAAAGAAATCGTTTTATATCATTCCGGGAGCGTATTCTATGATTGGAATCGGAACTATTTTCAGACGAAGGGCAGGAAGCGGTGGACCGCTTCCGCCTGATTATGCGAAATGGGTGAAAGAACACATGGTGTTCTGGTATGATATGTCAAAGCCTGTGGATGTTTATGTTCCCAGCGTTACTTATGCAAATCCTTTTGTGAACCTAGGAGGAAAGATAACTTATGATAAGACTATAAATAAGTGTATAATAACCCATACACCTACAAATAACAATAATATTGCATTTTGGCAAATAATTGTAAAACCGTTACAATATGTAGAATCTTATAAAATACGTGTAACAGGATTGCCAACAGGTTTCACTATTAAAGGAAGGCTTGGATATGATGATATTCAGATAACGTCTGATGGACAATATGACATACCTGAATACAGGAACAGTAGCACAACAAACACATCTTATCCCGGATTTTATTTGGCAGGTGATAATGTGAATGATGTGGATTGTAATATTGTGGTAGAAGAAATACCTACAAAACAATCCGTTCCCACAAACGAGATACTAAAAGCCAATCCATACTTGCAAGACCATAGTGGAAACAACAGACCGCTGAAACTGAATAATTTCCTGTTCGCTGCAATGAGCGGTGTGGGAGGGTATGACATTTCTAGCACCAATATTCTACCCGATAAAGCAAATGTTACTGTTACGGATAACAGAATTATTCATATTACTAAAAAACTATCCACTACGGATGACATGGTAAACATAGTTCCGGCAAACTCTAACCCAACGCATAAGTTTAAGATTACAGGTCTTTCTGATGGCAGACAAGTTAGTTTGGTAAACAGAAATGGCGGATTTTATACCTTTGACAACGGAGAACATGAAGTGACATTAACCTATCCCGAAGGAACCACTTCATTGTATAACGCCATAGGAGTTACAGGGGATATAGGAGATATGGACGTAACAATAGAGTTCCTGCCTAAATATCCCAACGCCCTAGTAACTGATGGGGTAGATGATTATGGGCAAATACAGAACTTACAGCATGGCGTTAAGGTGTTGTTTGTAACTATCAATCCGTTCATTGATGGAAAGTTTATCTATGACCAAAGACTGAATACTACTGAACCTTGGCTGTTTGCCGTATTCAATGACAAAGGTAGTATTGCTTATAATAGTAGGAACTCAAACGGCAAGACCTATATTGATGGAACACTGAATGAATCTACAATAGTTCCCGCTTTGTTAAACAAAAAGCAAATAATCACCATAGTAAACAATGATGTGACAGGTGATAAAACTAAAACTCCTATATTCTTTAGCAATACTGATCATAATAGCGGATGGATTAGTTCAGCTTTCTACAACTCCATCGGTTTCGATTCCGTTCCCACCAAACAGAATGACGGATTCACCGAGCAAGATTTGATTGATTATGTACTTGAAAATTTGATAACAAAATGAGATACGTTATAGTAACAATAGAATGGTGTATGGAACATGGAATTGTTCCGCCCATCCACGCAAGAAGAAGTGTTGATGGAACAATGATCCTGTTACACGAGGATTTTGTCGCACCCGTATTGGGAGATGAAGAGATTTCTTCCTATCTTTACGACAGCAATGAGTTAAGTGAAATTTTAAACAGCGAATCATGGAACTTGAACTTAGACGAATAGCAAGAAAGGAAACCTATACAATAGGAAAACTCTCCATTGACGGGAAGGACTTTTGCGACACAATAGAGGACAGGGATAGAGGTCTTTCCCAGGAGATGCCCGAACATAAAATTAAAGAAATAAAGGTGTACGGACAAACTGCAATTCCTACTGGAAGATATAAAGTGGACATGAATACCGTTTCCTTGCGATTTAAGGAAAGATCATGGGCAAAACCATACGATGGTAAGCTGCCACGTTTGATTGGCGTACCGGGCTTTGAGGGTGTTCTTATACATCCTTTGAACACTGCACAGGAAAGTTCTGGATGTATCGGCCCTGGAATCAATTCTATTGTAGGAAGGGTTATGAACAGTACAACTACCTTTCATAACCTTATGAAAAGATTGCTTGCTGCAAAAGACGATATCTATATCTCCATCAAATAACTTTACCATATCTTATTTTTGTTTTTTAGTTGAAATGGGGTGCTTCGTAATGGAGTGCTCCATTTTATTTAAATTATTTGCTATTTTATTTGGTGAAAATTTAAATAATATCTATATTTGCACCACAAAATTAAAATCAAATTTAAACAATCGTAGAATTACCCTATTATGAGAAGTTATAATATTACAAATGGGAAATTTGACATAGACAGACTTCACAGCATTTTCCTTAACGGTCTTGACGGGGAAAATGATGATGCGGTGTATTTTGGAAGAAGAGCCGGATATTCCACCCTGTTTGCCTTCCAGTTGATAGGCATTGCGGAACTTGACCGGTACAACTTTAAAAAGCAGGATAATCCTATATGGATTGCCACCGACAAACCTATATCATGGGTTGAAAATATAAGAGCGGTCATAAGATATGTATGTGAACGTGAAGGAATTTCGTTTATTGAATCACCGAATAAATCCATGTTCCGTTTCGCAATAAAAAGTACCATATTTGATTTTATGAGATATGACAATCCTAATGACATAGACACTGCAAAAGGACCGAAAATATACCCTATTACCGATAATGACTGTTGTTTCCAATGGTATGATGCAATGGATGGGAATATAGACAAGCGTATTTTTGACAGCGTTACGAAGGCTTATTCGGCAAATGGAATGGGTTTTTATTTCAAAAATCTATAAACTAGAGATATATGTATAAACTGATTAATCCGCAGGGCAATGAAAAGTGTTTCAAGTCTGTGTATGAACTTGATGATTTTATAGGAGGGTTCATACACACAAAAATTTTCAGGTTATGGTCTATAAGAAATTCGTTGCCCGGAAGTTTCAATCATAATGGAAAGGAGGTGGTGAACACGCTAGTAATCAAAAAATTCCTGTCCGAAAAAGGTTATAGAATCGTTCGGACATAAACCAAAACATTTATCTTTGAATCCGTGATATATGATATGGGAATCGGATACCCTGTTATTATTTACAATATTAACCCGTTATACTTTTAATTATATTTTTTGGACGGGGATTCATTTGTCCTGTCATATTCACGGATTTATCGTTTAATTTAAAATTTTGATAACATAATGAGAACAACAGGAGCAAACGGACTGGAAATGTTTAATGAGGTTTTGCCTGCATTGATAACATTCGGGGATATGGCTTCCACACCGGAAGAATTTGAGAAGAATTTCGATACCATGATGGACAAATACGAGCATCTTAAGGATGATGTGAAGTTCGTAAAGGTGTACAATGAAGATGATGTGGAAAAGAAATATCCCACATACAAACTGTGGATTCGCCCGGCAGAAATTATATTTAGTGAATAACGGCCATGATATACAAGAATTTTTCCTATAAAAAGGGTAACGCTTTCATAGATCACATGAAGAACAACAGTGTCCTGTACACTCTTGAACTTTGTCGTGACAACAATATCTTCTTTGAGGATGAAACGGAAAAGATAGAGGAAATGCTTGAAATGCCACGTGAGGACATTATTGTCCTGATACCGGGAAAGAACATATCTTCCGTGGCACTAGGAAAGATAAGTGAGGTTTTTACAAGCAAGGAAAGCGTTCTGATACGTCCTATCGGTCTGTTTTATGGAATGAGGGTGGACATTGAGGAAATAACCACGAAATCTTTGTGGATGAAAATGCCCAATTTCCTGTTTGATACGGCACTTTTTATATCGTGGCAGGGTCTTACTAGGGTGATGAGGAAAACGGGCATAAATGACCTTGATGTTTATCTCCCGTGACATTAAGGAAGTGTTTCCGTTCCTATTGAGGAAGTAATGAGGAAACGGTTGAGGAAACGGTTGAGGAAGTGTTTGAGGAAGTTGATGAGGAAGTTGGGGAAAAGATGATGATGTGAATGATGAATGAGGAAGTGAAACAAAATATACTGATAAAGTATTTGAGGAAGTGAAATAAATTATTAACCATAAAAATTTGAGGAAAATGAATTTAGAATGTAAAATCAACTATTACGTGAACAATGTGGATGGTGAATCGGTAAAGACATCAAAGACCGTCCTTGTAATGGACCCTGCAAACTATACGGAAGCTGAAACGCTTGCGATGAAACATACTTCCGTGATAGAGAAAGAAGAAGATGTGTCAAGTGATACAGGTGAGTTCTGGGTGTTCCCGATACGTGAGATGAAAATAAACACATATCTTCCCAAATCCGAAAAGGGTGGGGGAGAAGCTGACGGGGCATGGTACCTGTGCACCTGTGAATATATGGAAGAGGTGAAGGGCAAAATGAAATCGCGGACACACAAGGTCCTGTGCTTCGCTTCCGATTCATCTCTTGCATCCGAAAAGGCGATTGAATCTGCCAAGGAGATTATCGGGGTAGGGAAGGAGTGCACCTGTAAGGCAATCAAGAAAACCGAAGTCAAGGAAATCATTATGGCGGAGGCGGGGTTGAACCAAACGGGAGGCCAGGAATAGCAGATTCCCCTCTCCTATCGAAAATTTGTGCAACACCCTCTCGTGCCCCCCTGGGGGTGCACCAGTCGGGCACCTCATGTGTCCGACTTTTTTACTATCAATCGTCTAGGACCAGGACTAGGACCTCTATCACAAACGCCCTATATATATAATAAGGTGTAATATACATGTACACAATATATACCGTATCAAAAACCGAAATTTTTGATAGTTCATAACTCACTCAATTTCAACGTTTTACCTATCATTAAACATTTATTAACAAAAATAATTTCCCGAAATAGTTGTTATTTCGGTTTTTATCCTCACCTTTGCAATGTGATTAAGAGAGAGAAAAAACGATTAACGAACAATTTAAAATGGAAAATAATATGATAGTTTATACAGTAGAAACGATTGGTGGACAAATTACAAGCTACGAAGCAAATAAGGAAAATTTGCCCAAATTTTTAGAAAAGCCCGTTAAGGAAAGTTTTAAAAAGTACGGTTTTTGTATGTTGAAAACACCAGAATACGAGTGTATTATATATCCTACTTTACAGGCCGCACAACATGCTATACAATGGACAATTGAAAATTAACAATTTAAAAACACTTACAATTATGGAAACAAAGAGAATATCACAGAAAGCCGTGGTAGTGATAGATGATTGTAAACAAAAAACCGAAACCAATTGCGAACAAGTTTACGACGTGGTTTTTAATGATGACACGGCAAGCAATTGCAAGCGCATAAACGGTACTTACGAATATTGTATGCAATGGATTGAAGCAAACAGGAACGACGATACAACCTATTTTGGCGACTACAAAGGCGGTACCGTGTCAGTTGTAGAAGTGAATACAGGAAATTATGTTTACACTGAAAATATTTAGCATTATGAAAAAACAGAATGTAGAAAAAGAATTATATCCTATCCTTGAAAACGAAAGTATTAAGATAGGAACGTTTAAAGCTAGTAGAAGTATCGATACATTGAATATTATTAAGGAAAATATCAAATTTTGGAAAAGCTATGACGGGCACAAGTTACCCGAAAAACAGGTTAAACGAGCGTATTATAACGGTACCAGGACACAAAACATAATCAAACTATACAGAGACACGCCCGAATTGATTAAGTTCGTAAGAAAGCACGCAAATGACTATAATACGTTAAAACGAAAAAACGTACCTAGTTGCATAAATATTTGTGGGCAGAAAGAACGTTATTTTTCCGTATATATTGAAAAATTTGGAAAAATAAGTTTTAAAGAAGTTTTGAATGTTTTTCCATTACTTCCAAAATCATATTTAAATAACATTTAAAAAATCATACAATAATGAAAGCAAAAAATATCAATGTAATATTAAGACGAGCGACTAAACGCTCCAATACATTAAACAGAATGAAAGATTACAATTTCCCAATAGAAGTTGAAACGCTTACCATATCAGAGAATTCCCCCGAAAGTATTAAGTTAACAGGTTATACCCCTATATCTAGGGGGTGGAAAGAATTAAGCAATAACGACTTAATGTTACTTAATGACAGTAAATTATACCCTAAATGTAAATTATATAATATTTGGGTGAAAACTGCCACATTAGGAGGAAGAAAACGTATTTGGACGCAAAAAATTAAACGTAAATAACTCACTCAATTTCAACGTTTTACCTATCATTAAACATTTATTAACAAAAATAATTTCCCGAAATAGTTGTTATTTCGGTTTTTATCCTTACCTTTGCAATGTGATTGAAAAAACGATTAACGAACAATTAAAAAAATACATGCTATGATTGAAACATTAATATTATTAGGTTGCTTGTATCTATCCATACAGATAACCGACTATATCGAAAAACAGAAACAAAACAATAACAATTAAAAACGTAACATTATGGAAAGAAGAAACGACATACCCAATTTATTTGCAATGTATATTCGCAATACGCGGGAAATATACGATATTACATCACGGCTGCAAAACTGTATAATCAAAAAAATAAACAAGGGCATACAACCACAAGTGGAATACCTTGCCAATTGCAGCACAATGAAAACTATAATCAGAGAGGCCGCCAAACTGTTATACAAGTACGACGGGATAACACCCACTAGACAGGAAAAACAGAAAGCCGCCCGGGAGCATGCTAAATATATACTTGAATGTGTGCAATACTCCATTCAGAAACACCAATAGAGGGCAAAATAAAGCCCTCTATTGAAAGATATCAATCAATACCGATATATTACCCATAAAAACAAAAAGATATGATTTATAAAGGATATATAATACATTATTGCTTTTGCGGTTATAAAACGAAAATGTATCTAATTAATTTTCCTAATATCCCTACATTTCCAAAAAATATAAAGTATGCACATAAGACCATTAAAGAAGCAAAACGGGAAATTGATAGGGTAATAGATATATTGACGCAAAAATAAAAACATATCGAAATAGTTTAATATTAAAACAAAAAAACATTATGATACTAGTAACAGTAAAAAACAGCAAAACAGGTAGCCAATATATTTGTAAATCGGCTTCAAAAACAGTCAAGGATATAGCATATAAGCATATAGGCTACCATTTTATATGCATGCACAGGAATCACCCGTTTTTTAAACAATTTTATCACGGTCCGAACGGAATACAAATAGGATCGGAAAAGTACAAGGAAATAGAAGCCCTAGAAAAATCTATCTGGAATACACCGATACACGAATTACTAGAGCTAACCATCACGGAAACACCCCTAGACGGTCGTACCAGGTACGCAAAACAGTTACCCGTATATAATGTTGGTGTATTGGCGGAACTCACCTATTAATCAATCAAAAAAAACAATATAATTATAATACGGCTTTTAATTACCCCCCCCCAATAAAAGCCGTAACAATGATTTATAAAAACTATCTGAAAACAGGTACAAGGAATAGACAAACATAAACACCTTGTACCTGTTATTTTTGTGCAAAAATCACGTCTATAATACCGTGTGGAGCACATTTTGAATGAATTTACCGAAATAACACTATTTCGGTTTTTAACAAAAAATCTTACCAAAAATAAAAATAGGAATAAAAAAGACATTCATACAATACCACCATCACACTATACAAAAGACGCATGTATATATCATTATCACAGGGAAACCACACCTATATACACCCATACATACCACCCTAATACGGAACACAAGGGAATTCACCCGCATAATAGCGAAAACACAATATAATATACTGTATTACATTCAATCAGTAGAATAAATCACCAGGAAAACCGGAAATGATAGAATAACGTTCCAACAACATTTAATAGGGCTTATAGTAGTAGTAGATATACGGTTTTGAATGATTTGAAATAGGTTTTTTGAATGGTTTTGAAATAGGAATTGATAGGTTTTGATAGGTTTTGATAGGTTTTTGCCTAGCGTGGAATTCATTGAGAGCAACCAAAACATCTAATTACCCCCCTTTCCTATTCTCACCTTTCCACGATCACCAGGCAATTATTCCACGTTATTGCCGTTCCTGGTATGGTCTGTATATACGCGTAAAACCGCCTAATTGTGTATATAATCTAGTTAGTTACTGATATTCGATTTTGTACATTGTACCTAATATACATATACATTCTTTCGTGCTGCAATACATTCGTATATGCAGCACACACGCGTGTACACACGCATCACAAAACAATGATTTGTCCTATATTATTACTATCAATGCTTCGATTTACATATAAGGGCGGATGCAACGATTTTTTGGCTTAATCGTCTGAATATCAATAACTTAATGAAAACACCCCTGTTTTTGACCCTGTTATAATAATTTACTATATGATAATCGGGAAAGGCACACCCTACCACAGGACACCAAAAACCACATTCCCGATAGGGTGATACACATAGGTACGGGCCGTTTTAATGATGTTACAGGAATAATGTAACAATGGATGGGTAACAGTAGGGAAAACGGGTGATCATTATGTGTAAGGGCTTAAAATAGGGTATATGCGGGTGTAATGCCTGGAGAAGCAAAACACTATGAAACGAGGAAGTCGGGGTGTCGTGCTTAGCAACAAACACCCTCTCTCCCTATATTCCCCGAAATACCTTTTTGGACCTTAAAATTTTTCGGAAAAACAAAAACCGCATTTTACCCCCATGGGTGATGTCCTCTCTTCCTTCCTGCCGAAACCTTTTGGCTTACCATTCCTATTCCAAAATTTTTCCGGGAAATGAAACGGGCGATATACACCACGGGTGTTGCATATATGGGATGGATGTCCTATATTTGCGGTAGTCATATTTTCTTTCAGTAGTTATTTTGGTACTATTATTTTCGATTTCCGTATCATAGGGTGGGTGTAATGCTCACCCTATTCTTTTTGCCACAATCATTGTTCCCATGATAGCGTGGACGTGTTTTTCATAAAAATAACCGAAATGGCATTATTTCGGTTATACATACAAAAACAATGCAGGATCATATCATCACGACATATCCTGCATCCAAATCTAAACTATAAAAAGAATCATTTATTATGGAGAATTATTACAAGTTGCCTGTTGCTGTTTGGGGAAATGGTAACGTACCGTCCGTGACGGACACCGTTACCTGTTTTTGCATAGGTTTTGGTAAAAACATTAATGGACAAAAAACATATCCTGTTGCCCCCTCCCTATTCCTATATCACTTTTCCTAATCATTCACCACTTTCTGTTTTTTGCAATTTATTCCCTCCTGTCTATTATACAGGTATTGTTGTAGGGTGCATCGAATACGACATTATCATCCGTCATTTGATTCACCATCTGATCGTAGGGTGTGTTTCTTCCCGTCTTCCATATCCGCACCCGTTTGTTATGGTTGGTGAATCCCATGACATATTTTGATTTACTGTTCGATACGAACTCTATCGGCTGTTCGTTGATATTGTCCGTCATGAATATGCGGAACCTGTCGTTTCTTATTATAACCGTTATCATTGTGTGTTTATTTTCAGTTGGGTTTCTGGTTGTCGTTGTTGAATATCATGGGCATTTCGATATTGTTCTCCGTGGATTCTTCCTTCTCCCTGTCATTGGGTAGCGCGCCCATTTCCTGTCTTGCCATCTCCACGCGCCTGTCGGATATCATGTCTATGACGGTATCGGTAAGGATGTGTAGGAGTTCGTTGAGTTTTGTGGGCCGCTTGCCGTTGCCAAGCCCTATCTGGTCCATCACTTCTGTCATTGCAAGTGCCATGGCACCCGTTATCTCATGTCTTGACACTTCTCCATCCTCCGACACGTACAGGTTTTCATCCCCTATATAGACGAGTGATTCCTTGGTCAATACCAGCATGATGGATGCAGTGAATGCGTCTGCCATCGCGAACATCCTTTCTTTTTCTGTTTTCAGCTTTTTCATATCTTCTGTATTTTGGTTGCTTCTATTCTTATGATGTTATCTTCGAGTGCCATGTTTTCCGTTACGGTTACTGCCGAACCTGTCATGGACATGATTATCCTGATATCCACCTTCCTTACGGGTTCCTCTTGTCCCTGGTTGAACATGGATATCCTTCTTGAATAGGCTTCGTTCAGCCTGTCATGGGTGTTGCGGTTCATGAGGACGCGGAACTTGAACTTCCTTCCATTTCCCCTTCCTATGCGTGCGACAAACTCGTTGACGTAATTGTCTATCCCGAACGGATCATCGTCCGTTATCCTGTAATAGGAGAACCACACCGTGTCCTGTACTATACGGGTGTTCACCTCCGTACATATCTTTCCGAACTCATTCATCTTGCAGGTTCCTCCCTATCTTTACGAACTGCCATGTGGCGTGTATGAATACGGCAAGGGCGATCATGAGTGTCCATGACGATCCTATTCCTCCCATTATGACGATGTTCACGAGTGAAAGGGAGAAGTACAATGCCCTTAGCATGTCCTTTACAGTCAATTTTTCCATCTCGAAAAATTCAAGCAGTTTCCTTGTTGTTTCCTTTATTGTTCTCATATAATCATTCGGTTTTTAAGGTTTTAAACGGGATGCCACCCATACGGTCCACACCCCGTACACAATCCGTTTCCGTAAATATTGCGGTTCCTGATAATTATCACTTTTTATGTTTTTATGTTTATAAAATGATTCATTCGGAATCGGACCGCGCGTTCTCATTTCTCTATTCCTTTCCCATAGGCACCAAATAGTTTTAATAGTTTGTCCTTACTGTTATCGCTTGTAAGGGTTGCAGTTCCGCGTTTTTTCGCTTTCTGCTCCCATACTTTCACATATCCCGGTCTTATCCTTCTTCTGTTTCCCATATCGGTCATTCATTTTCGTAAAAACCGTTCCTTATGTCGTCCACCACTTTGAGGAATCCGTCTATCTCTTCCCGTGAGGGGATGGATATTTCCTCCAGATCACACAGGTAATACACTCCCGATACGTCCCTGACGGTCACCGTACCTGTCTTGTCACCCGTATCCCACTCCATGTACCGTGTGCTTCTAAGACCCTCTATCGTTCCGAAGCCCTGGTCAAACCTTACCGTCTGACCGATTCTCAATTCACGTATGTCAATCATGCCTTCTCAACTTTATGGGCGACACCTTCCAGATATACGGGCTTCCCGTCTATCTTGGCCGTAGCCGTAAAGAAATAGGAGTTGTTGCCCGTACTTGTGATGGATACCTTGTCACAATTCCCTTTCTCCACCATCCCCGCCATGTCGGGGTAATCTTCCGGGAACACTATCCATAACGGTTCCCCTATCCATTCACATATCCGTCTTTTCGTTTCTTCCGTTGTGGAAGCACCGTTCGATATCTGGCTCATCCTTGTTTCGGAAAGCTGCAACGCTTCCGCCATATCCTTCGCCTTCAATCCCCGGCATCTCAATAGCTGTTTTATCTTGTTCATTTTAAAATATTGTTTAAAGTTTTGATGGCAAAGTTACAATTATCATTTGAATAGTCAAAATTCTCTTTTATGTTTTTATCAACATCAGGAATTTCTTCCGGCATGAACAGGATAGACATCAGTATGAACGATACCGTCAATATGAACAATGTGGCCAGAAAACGTTTCATTGCTTATCCTCCTTTAACAGGGATAATATCTGTGATGCGTAATCGGCAATGGAATTGACGTCCTTTGTTCTTCCTATCTTGCGTTTCGCCCTTAGGACGCTCATCACGTCCGCATAACGTGTTCCGTCAATGGATAGCATGTATCCTTTATAACTGAACCTGTTTACTGCCCACACGTCAAATATGACACCGTGGAAACTGAATCTGTAATGGTGCTCCGTTGTAGGATACCTGCTCGCATCATTGTTGCCGTAATAGGTTTCATTGAGCACGGACAGCGTTTCAATTATGTTCCCGTCACCCTCTCCGATTTCAATCTCCATGTCAATGTCACCGGGAGTGCACTCGAATCCGTGATGATAGAGGGCAAGACTTCCTCCTACTATGAAATCGGATGATATCTTCTGCTTGAATTTCTCCAACGCTTCATCCATTTGCGCTATTGTTATTCTTGTTTCCATTATTATTTAAATTTTATTTCAACTTTCATGTTGCAAATTTAATTGGTTACTTTAATTATCCAAAAATAATTTCATGTTTTAACATTAAATTAACATACAGATAACATTTTATTTAAATAATGTGGGAGTAAAATTTAAATTGTCTACCTTTGCGATGATATAAATTCAGTATTCACCAAAAATTTAAGCACATGAATAAGCAGATAACGGAAAGAAACAAAGTGACCGCAAATTTCAATCGGAATGGGGAACTTGACGAAATTACCGTAACGGATGAAAAAGGCACTCTTACCATTAAGGAAAAGAAAAACAGGCATGAATTAGAGAACAACGGCATTGACAAGTCCGTTGACGTGGGATATGGTATGAACGTGGATATAATGAAGTAGGATTATGGGAAGGATGGCTGACAAATTCCGTCTTGTGTACGGACAGAAGCTGGAAACCTCCTATTCCAACTTCAAGAATTTCACGATAGAATGTTTCCGGGTGTTCCCGTCAACCGATATAAACATGTTCAACCTTGATATACCACACAAGGATTTCAAGAAGAAGCCGGGAACATATTGCAGGCTTATGGGAGGAAGCAGGTACATCATGGACGATTCCCTGTTCCGTGAACACGGATATGAGCCGTTTTTGAAGGCTGCAAGGGGAAACATACTTATTGTGGGGCTAGGGTTAGGGATGGCACTTGAAAGTGTCCTAAAGGAGCCGGAAGTGGCTTCCGTGACCGTCCTGGAGGAAGAACGTAACCTTATCAAACTCATGGAACCCTATTTTGAGGATTCTGCCGTACCCTTAAGGATGATTAAGGGAAGCCTGTTCGGTGACTTTACGAAACTCATGCCGCAACAGGGGAGGTTCTTCGATACGGTATTGATAGACATATTCCCCAATATAGAGAACACCAATGAAAGACGCGCCATGATAGAAGTCGCAAGAAGCAGGCTATTACCCCTGATAAAGCCTGTAAGGTTCAACAAGACGGAAAGGGCGATATTCGTATGGGGAGAACCTTACATGAAATACTTTCCAAGGGGGAAGGGGCCGGATTACAGGATGTAGGAGAAAAAGAAATGGTAAGGGGGAAATTACCGAAAGCCCCTTACCATTCTCGATCAATCCAGATCCTCTAATAACTAATAAGTTTAACTAACTGAAAAATGGCTGACGTTCTGTTTCACAACACACCGAGTATCAAATGCCTTCAACTTCTTCAGAAAGAAGAGTGTTTAAAATGCTTATGTTACAAAACCCAAATTTTTAAGTGCAGGAGCAAATATAGGGATTAAATTTCAATCTCTGAAACTTCTCCCTATAAATTTTATCCATCCGAAAGGTTTTCTTTTCAAATGCGGAGCGATGTTGTTCCTGTCGGGTTCCCATGAACCGTCCGTAAACTCAAAATAACGTGCTTCACGCTCGAATGACAGCATACGGTATGCAGTATGCAGTATCTCCCTTGATCCTTTCTTACAGAGCAAATAAACAAGGTTTCCTATATAGTTCAACCCGTATAGAATATAGGATAACACTACGGATATTACGCAACCGTATATCATGGTATCGAATCCCAGTCCGAGAATAAACATTATGAATGAAATCAGGAAGCCTGTGTACATACATTCCTGCCATTGCAGGGAATGACAATGCTCGTGTGCGAAGAACGATTGCTTGTAATGCTGTGCACTCTTTTTGCACAGCAACCAGAAGAACAGGAGTATCGCAGAGTGGAACGGAATAATGACCTTTGCGATTTTTGAATTGAATATGACTTTCATAATAGGATGTATTTTAATGAAATCTATCTGGTACAAATATAGGAAAATAATCGTGAAAATGTGCCCTACAATACCCCAGAACGTAGAATTGTAAAAGTTAGCATAATATAGGAGTAAATCCTATAAGCTGTAATTGTTCTATTTCATATAAATATTCAATAGGAACAATTATCCACTTTTAAAAAAGTGGAGTAAAACAAGAAGGGGATGGCACAACACTCATTTTCATTCGTTTTGAATGTGCCATCCCGTGCGACTTTGTTGTTTTGATGATAGTAGGAATAAATGATTGATTCCCTCCTATTGAAAAATAAATATTGTGAACTGATATTTTCGTGCGTGCGATAACTTGCTGTGTTATATTCCTATTTAAGTGGTGTTTTGCTAAAAAGTGTTTTAATTTTTGGCGTTATGGTAGGAATACGAAATAAACTTATTATTTTTGCAATAGATAAAACAAGTGATTGTTTTTATTGAATTTCTGTATTGTCTGTACGATATTAGAAATTGTTTACCATATTAATAAAAATTGTTTCTACCAAAAGAGAGAAGGAGTTCTCTCTTTTTTTTGTTGTATATGGTTTTATTTGTATTTTTGTGATATGGAAAAACAATAAAAAATATGGCAAACAATTTGATAACATACATAAAAACAGAAGTTCACTACTTGCTAGTAAAGCAAGCGGAGAAAAACAAAGATCGAGTTTTATACATTTCGGGAGAACAACATATAGTTGATTATCTAAAGGAAAATCTTCATGTTTCCGACAGGACCGCAACCGAAGCGGTCAAACAACTTCTTGCAGACAATTACATCTACTTTAACAAGAACAACAAGGAAATTCTTCATGTCCTGGATTTCATGGAAGAGGATTTGATATACAGTCCACGTCCGCAATATATCCTTGACACCAATCTTCTTTCAGACAAAAGTCTTCATGTAACCCTGAAAGACTGGAATATATGGAGTTACTGCATGAATTTTGCAAAGCATAACAAGGCAGTGTTCATGTCCTATTCAAAAATAGCCAAATCAATAGGTGCTGCCAATATAACCAGTAATTCCGTAAAATATTCGCTTGACAAACTTTCCAGGATAATGGGTTATAAGATTGTTACAGAGCCTTCCAAGAAATGCGGAAAGGTTATGGATTATTGGTTTGACAAGAATGGGGATGTGAAAATGCACGGTTTTCTTTTGGAAAAGCGTATTCCTACCAAAGATGAGTTGAGAGAAAGAATAGATGAACTCCTGACACAGGACGGATTCAAGACAATTGCTGAATGTAAAAAAATTGATTTGAATAATCCTCTGTACAAAAACAGACAAAACAAACTTAAAAAGAGAAAGGTCCGTAGATTAAAATTCCTCTCCTATTCGGGATATGCCAAAGTAAAGCAGATGCAGGCAAAGGAAAAGAAAAACCGTAAGAAAATAAATTGGAGAACGACTTTGCGTCAATATGTACGTTTGGCATTTGAAAACGTTGAGGAACTGAAAAGACGGATGAATTTTCTTGGTGAACGTATTCCTGAAATGCTTCTTGCAAAGAAGAAAAGGTCAAAGTTTAAATTCAGAAAAACCGTTTTTGACGTGCAGGAAGATGCAAGAGAAGTCGGATGGAAGGATTACATGAAAGAAAACAGGATAAGATGGGGTGACGTGAAATGGGTTTTCGGTGCACCACCGCTTGAACGGGAATTGTATGGCTTTGAATATGATTCGGGCCTGTCTGTAAATGAGGATGGAAACATTATCTAGCTATGAGGACACGAAAATCAGTTAATGGCGCGTATGACATATTCGGGAATCCGACACTGATGGACCGACACCATGATATTCACTCCTACCTTATCCCCGATGAGGAAAGAAAGTGGTGGCGATGGTTTCATGTCAGAAACAGGGGTTATTCCATTTTCGTCCATTTATGGAAAAACAGCAAGGACGGCATTTGCAAGACTGTTTCCTATACGGAACTGCAACGGGAATTTTCTCTTGTAAGAAGCAGGGTTGCCATAGAAGTGAAAAAACTGGAACGTCTTGGGGTGATAGAGAAGCTGAAAACGGGTATAGCATACAACAGATCCGTGTACAAGGTCCTGTCACCAAAGGAAGCACGGGAATTAGTTAGACAAGCGTATGTGCAATCACATGGATAAGAGGTGATTTTTATCTATCTTTGAACAAGATAGATAATTAAATATAAAATACATGCAGGATTTTGTAAAAAAACGGTTTAGGAAATATGTCTTTTCCTTCTATTACCCGGTTATCATGGGATTGCCGCTTAGCTTTATAGCGGATTTTTTTGAGGAATTTCTCTTTAATGATTGGGCCTATCTAAAGTTTCTTGTATCTCTGATTGTAATAGACACTATTCTTTCGTGGGTATATCATTTCATAAAAAGAGATCTGTCCTCTAAAGGGTTCTCCATGATAGGATTGAAACTATTGGTTTATTTTTCATTGCTTATCATGGCGAACATCGCATCATCATTTACTGTTCGTGGTTCGGTGGTTGAAGGGTTCGGATGGTTCTATACATTGGTATGCACATCCCTTATCATTCGGGAAGCGATGTCAATAGCGGAAAATGCGGCAAAGATAAATCCTAATCTTGTTCCGAAATGGATTCGGAAGTATTTGAGTGACTTCGATGAGAATGGATTTGCCAAAAGGCCATGTGAAAACAAAAAACAATCTGAAAATCAATAATTTATGGAAACTAGCATTACAAGACAGGAGTTTAATGAACTCCTTAAATCCTCTGAAATAGAGGTTTTTGAAGCCGATAAGGTTCTTGGATGGTTGTCCGAAGTATTGAAATCGGCAGGCAACCTTACCCTATCTGAAATATCGGCAGCGAAAGTGGAGTACGATTCCCTTTCTCAATTGACGGTTGTAAATGATGATCTTACGAAATCGTTCTATTACACCCGTCCTACACAGGTTGAGGAACGTACATTTGTTGAAACTACCGTGGATGGAGTAAATAAATCCATGACAGTGAAGATGTACAAGGACACTCCTTTAAACCGTTTCCGTGGCATAGTGGGAATTGCCGTGAACGACAAACAGTCATTGGAAAAATCGGTTGCCGAAGCCGTAGGTGTCAAAAAGAGATATGCGGACGGACGTGTGTATCAAAAAACGGAAAGCGGGTGGAAGCCTGTTGCGGAGAACAAGAAGCGTCCTGAAAAGATCAAACTGAACACGGCTGGGCGTGATCAGAAGAAAACGTTGAAGGAACGTATCATATCTGCCGTAAAGCGCATGAGTGACGGACAGATAAAGGTGTTCCTGAAAAACAAGGATATTTCCGGATTAAGACGTTCTGAACTTGAAAAGGAAGCCCGGAAACGTGGGATAATGAATTGACAACCAAAAATTAAAACCTATATATGAAATCGCTGATATTTACAGACAACAACGGAATACGTGTCACCATTCCTACTGACGGATGGGGCACGCAATCCGTTTTCAACATTACAGAAAGCCCTAGTGGGGATGGTGCGGACATTCTTGTGAATGAAAAAGGGTTGTGGCCCAAAAAGGGTAGCTGTGTGAGCATGGAAGAGATGGAACTTCTTGCCAAGCTGATGGAGATGGAACTTCTTGAATCCTATTCGGAAGAGGATGAAAGAAATGTTTGTGCTGATGGAAAGGAAGAAAAGACAATAGTTTCACGTGGAACTTCTGTCCTTGATGTAAGCATAGAGCCGAAAAAACTGTATTTGAAAGTCAAGGGAGAAATTCATCCCTTATTTATTACATGCAACCTTCTGTTTACTCCCGATGGCGGAAAATCGGAACTTATAAAGATACCGTATGCCACTTCATACAGTTGGTCAGGGAACTCTGTGAATGTGCATGAACAGTTTTTTAAGGTGAAGGATAGCGACAGGACGGTCATGTGTCTTATGGACAATGACCCGATAGGCAGACAGGCATTCTTCGGTATAAATGCAGTTCTGCCGGAACCCTATAACAAGTCTGCTACAATGACTGTTGTAATGCTTCCTGTGAATCCGTCACCTCTGTTTTGATTTGTCGCATGAAAAGCGTATTTTTGAAACAAAGATAGATTATTAAAACTTTGATATTATGAGATTATATAGATTTATTGACACAGATAAGAAGATTGACGTTACTGTTGTTACCGATGGTAGTTGTGATCAGGAACGCATTTTCATTACCGAGATACGTGGTATTGTAAGCCGTGGAAATGTTGATGCCACTGCGGATGAAATTGAAGGAAGCGACAATATGCAGGCATTGGGATTCAACTGGGTTGTCGGTCAACCTGTAATGCACCAGGAACTTGTTGCATTTGCGGAAAACAACGCTCTTATCCTTGAACTGAATCCGCAAGGACAGAATGAAATCGTATCTGCAAATGTGGAATGGAATGGGGATGATGAATGTGTTATCACCGTAAGAACACAGCTTCCTATCAAAAAAGAAGTTGAAATTTATTTCCCTAATACCGTAACACTGAATGAATCTGCCGGAAGATGGGGTGTTATCCGTGGTGATCGCAAAGGTCTTGTGACAAATATCCTTAGTCGCGTTCCTGTTGTTCTGACAATGGAAGATATGGGTCTTGTAGACAAAGAGGATTTGAATGTGGTTATTATGGCAGAGGGCGGCATTCAGAAGTTTGAGTTCACCGCTAAAGCAGATTAATTATGTTACGGCTGTTGTTTATAAATAGAGATGAAAGTCACCGTTTAACGGTCATTACTGATGGCATAGACAGCCAAATGAATGTTTTTGTGACTGAAAATGTCATAGGTGACAGGGAATATTATGAGGGTATGGGTGTTGTGATACGTGCCGGACTGACCTATAATATCGGAGTATTCAAACAATGGGCCACAAACCATGCACTGCAACTTATAGCTTATCCAGAAGAGTTGGGAGGAAAGGAACAGATTCTTGTTGATATAGTTGAAGAGATGCGTTATTTTCTTATTCCGCAAGATAAGACAATGGCGTTTCCCAAGGAAGGTGACAGCATAGAGGCTGTTGTTACTTCCTATAAGCAACTTTATGTAAACGGAAAGCCGACAGGTGTACAAACACCGTTGGAAGTTGACTTTGAAACACAACTTCCTTATGCAGTAAGTGAAGGTGGAACGGTGACAATTCCTGAAAATCCTACCAATTCCATAAGAAACGGGGTTTTGACCGTAACACAGCATGAGAGCAATAAGAAGATTACTATTGACCTTACGCAAGCTGCATCCACTGTAACCTATACTTACAATTTGGTGGTAGATCCAAAGACACTTTTATTTGTGAATACGGGAGAAACAAAGAAAGTGACCGTTACTTCAACCAAACAGACTGTGGTAAATGGAAAACCGTCAGGGGCTCCTACAAAGATAGGTACGGATATAGAACTTGCCGGAGCAGGATTCTCCCATGAAGCCATTTCCGATGGATTCAACATTAAGGTGACTGAAAATCCAGGTAATACGCAGAGAAAGGGAACTGCAACCATTACTATGGATGAAGGTGGTAAGAGTGTGACAGTGGACCTTACACAGGCAGCATCCGTCATTACATACGAATATTCTTTGCTTCCTACGCCCACAAGTATTGCTTTCGTTGCAAAGGGTGAATCCAAGTCATTTAATGTGGTTTCCGAAAAGCAGAAGAAAGTGAACGGAAAGGATTCAGGTGCACCTATTGTTGTAACTTATACGACAGTTGTTTCAGGAGCAGGATTTACGAAAGGTAGTAATGATACAACAGTTGTTGCGGCTGAAAATACAACCGAATCACAGCGGATAGGAAAAGTTACCATTACTGCAAGTGAAGGTGGAAAGACTGCCGAAATAACTTTAACCCAGTCCGCAGCCACTGTAACTTATGAATATGAACTTACAGTTGACCCCACTTCACTTCAATTTGCCGCAGCCGGAGAAACCAAGGTGTTTGACGTTACTTCAAATAAGCAGAAGAAAGTGAACGGAAAGGATTCAGGTGCACCTATTGTTGTAACTTATACGACAGTTGTTTCCGGCACGGGATTTACTAAAGGCTCTACGGATTATTCGGTAGTTGCAGCCGCAAATACAGGCGCAGTCCGTACAGGTTCGGCGGTGGTAACGGCAACAGAGGGCGGAAAAGAAGCTACTGTGGCACTTAATCAACTTGCTGGAGCTTCGGCATAATATTTTTGCAGAAATGAGTAGAAAACGGAAAAATACATATAAAAATGGGAAGCCTGACTTGTTGAAGTCTTTGGCTTCCCTTGATTTCAATGAACTGGACAGATTAAGCAAGACTGTTCCCATGCTTTTGCAATCAAAATTACAATCTTCTATGATGTCTAGGGATGTGGAAGATGTGATGAAAGCAAATCTGTATCTTGGTTCAAAGACTTCGGATAATGGAAAACTTCAATCCGTTTTCTTTGATCCGCAGGTATGGAACGATAGTGGACGTGATTATCTTGCTCAAAGAGGTATTCTTCCATTCAGTACGTTACGTAGAATGGGTGGAATTTATCTTGTAAGGGCCATCGTAAACACACGTATAGAGCAGATACAGAACTTCCTGCACTTCTCCGATGACGAGCAGAAGGAAGGTTATACCATCAGAAAGAAAAGAGGTTTGTTTGATCCGGGAGATTTGTCTTTATCATCGAAAGACAAGAAGAAGGTAGAAAAAATCGTGGAGTTCCTGGAACGAGGTGGCAACACCGACAAATGGGATAACTATGATACCCTTCCCGACTTCATAAGAAAGATTTCGTTTGATTCGCTGACACTTGACCAGCTTGCGTTTGAAACCACAAGAAACAGGATGTGGGAACTTGACAGATTCAAGGCGGTGGACGCGTCACTTGTACGTTTCCTTGGTGCGGTTGACCCACGGAACAGGCAGGAGTTCGAGAAATATCGGTTTAAGGGATATTTGCCCCGCTACTGTATGGTGTGGGATAATCAGATTCTCAAAAATCCCGTCACAGGCGAATCAATCGTCTATTACCCGTGGGAACTCGGTTTCGGGGTGCGTAACAAGTCAACCGATGTCTACCGTAACGGATACGGGGTTTCGGAACTTGAAACACTCAATGAGATTGTGACATGGTTCTTATGGTCCTTACAATCCAATGGTAATTCATTCAAGAATGGCGTATTCCCCAAAGGTCTGTTGAATATCAAGGGTGAAAATGTTTCCCAAACCACTTTGAACGAGTTTAGGCAAATGTGGTATCAAATGATGGCAGGACCTCAAAACGCAGGAAGAATTCCTGTTTTGGCACAATCACAGGTTGAATGGATTGATTTGACCAAAAACAACAAGGATATGGAGTACAATTTATGGAACCAATTCCTTATTGTGCTGATATGTTCCGTCTATCGTATAGACCCCTCAGAACTAGGATTCCAGTTCAAGGAATCCGCACAGATGTTCGGACAGGACGGCCAACGACAGAGATTAAAGCATTCACGTGAGAAAGGCCTTAAACCCATGTTATCCTTCCTACAAGAAATCATAACAAGATATCTTGTATCGGAACTTGATGAATCATTCGAGTTTGCTTTTACAGGCGTTGATCTTGAAGATGAAGCATTGAAAGTGGAAATCGACAAGAAGAAACTTGAAGCAGGAATGATCTCATTGGAGGATGCTTTTGAAGCATATTCAGGCAGACCGTTCAATCCTGAAAAGGACACAATCCTCAATTCCGTATGGATGAATTATAAAATCAACAAGGATAACGCTGCCGCCATGGGAGGTCAGATGAACGGAGGTGAAGTGGAAGGTGTGGAGAATGAGGAAGAGCAACCATCATCCAATGTGGCAGCAGAGGAAGAAGATCCATTTGCAAAATACAAATCCATGTATGGTGACAATCCCATCATGGACAGGGCCACGGAAGTTATCAACAAGATGTTTGGAGGTGAATGATAATGCAAAAAGGACTTCAATTCATTAAAAAGATTGCTCCTGATGGGAAGATATTCTATAAATCCCGGACAAAGGAGCAACCTCCTTTCCCAAAGGTTCAGGATGTATATGAGAGTGAGGCCAACGACATCTATAAGGATGAAATTTCTAACATGATAAAGCAGATAACGGAAGAACTGATAGATTATGGCAGAAAACAGGATAGATAAGGATTTGAGGTTTTATCCACCTTTTTATGAACAGGACGGAGTAATCAAGAGGATATTCAGAATAATAGACTATCGTCTTGTTCGTCTTATCGTAAAAGTGTTGGGGAAACAGTTTATTTCGGAATCAGACAAGAAACTCCTTAAAGAGTTCAACTTTGATTTTGAAAAGGAGATGAAGCGAATCCCACCATATCAGCAGGCCATGATTTTCGGTAGACTTGCCGGAGTTCTTGAACCAAGACAGACTGCATCATTAGGATATGCTGACTTTTATAAATTCGTATCATCCGAACAGGTTTCCCAATTGACGCTTACAGATCAAATGCGGCTTGGTGTGGCGGCTACAAAAACATATACCTATTTCAAAGGTCTTGGAGATAAGATGAAAAAGGATGTGGCAGAAGCTATTCTTGAAGAGGTTGCATCCCAATATGACAATGCACAGGCAGAAGCTGAACGCAGGGTGATTCAGGAAGCTGTTATGAATGGTGCTGTATTCAATAAAAAACAGACTATAAAACAGATTGTAAGTGACATAGGTCATAGAACGCAGATATGGGAAAAGGACTGGCTTCGTATCATGGAAACAGAGATGCAGAATATCTTTGAGGAAGGAACTGCACTTAGTATTCTTGACTTGCATGGTGAGGATGCCCTTGTATATAAGACAGTGTTCAATGGTGCATGCTCATATTGCATACGTTTCTTTACTACAAATGGACTTGGTTCAAGGCCCAAAATTTTCAAACTGAAAGAATTGCTTGCCAATGGGACCAACGTAGGGAGAAGGCAGAGAGAATGGCTTCCTACTGTCCAGGCTACGCACCCTTTCTGTCGTTGCTCGCTCCAATACTACAACCCGATGTTTGATGAATGGGATGAAAAATTAAGGATGTTCGTCACTTCTCTTATGAAAGAAGAGGAAAGAAAGGTAAGACGAAAATCCAAAATTCATATCAAGGTTGGAACTAAGGAATTTGATGTTTAACAATTAAAACCTATAATCATGTTTTTGGATTCAGGACAAAGAATAAAGTGTGTCTACGAGAATGTTCTTGGGATTAAAAGCCCAAAAGTTCTTAATGAGTTACAGGAAAACAAACGAATTATGACAGGTGACAAGACATTTAGAACAGTGCAAGGTTCTCCTGTTACTTTGCTGTTTGACCGAAATTCCATGAAGTTTTGCGATGGAACCATCGTAAGCGTTACCCCTATCGAATATGAGGGGGATTTGCTTCGATTGGAATTTAAGAACTATGTCGGAAAGAAAACGTGTTTCCCCTTGATGCACCCTGATACTCTTATCATGTGCAAGGAAATACCCGACAATCCTAATGATGTGGTATGGATGCCGTTCATAACAAAGAAAGTGAGTGAAGTTCTTGAAGGGAATTATTGCTTGCCTGATATCGGGCCGGAAAATTCCATGTCATACGGTTCAAATATCATTTATTACAGACGGCACAATATGAATGTTACCCGTATTCCCGTAACATCTACTATATATGAAGTGGAATGTGAGCCGGGATTCTCCTATGTCATGGAAGATACTTTCTTGCGTGCATTGGATATGGAGAGTGCACGGATGTTGACAGGAAACAAGTCAGAATATAAAGGGGAGGAATGATTATGGGATTCAATTCGGGTTTTACAGCGATAAGGACAATAGAGGGTGACAAATACATCAAAGATATTGTTGTTGGTATGTCTGTCATGTCCTATAAGGAAAGCTATCATATAGCCAAGAAACTTGTTCAGGAATTGGCAACCAAATATGATGTTTCCTATAATATAAGATGTGATGATGATATTGTAGGTTATCGTTTTCAAGGAGTGCAGCTTGTTATGTCGGAAGATGGATGGAGATATGTCAAGGATTTGAAAAAGGGAGATAGTTTATTAACTTTGAAAGGGATAAAGAAGATAGTGGATATTGAAAAGATGGAAACTATCAATAAGATATGCTATTCTCTTGAAGTAAATCGGGCGCATAGTTATTTTGCTGACGGTATTTTAGTATGCGATGAGATTATTTAAAAATTTGATTATGAATATAAGAAGTTTACTTGGGTTAGAAACTGCTTCGGATAAACTTAGAAAATATAGAAGTGCTGTCCGTAAGTCTTATGAATACAAAGACAAGGGAAATGAACTTGCCAAGTCTTTCTCTGAAATGTCCGCATTGAAGTCCATGTTCATGGAGAAAGGTGAAATGGATGAAGATATGAAGGATGCAATGAACCGATATGATGATTTTATCAAGGAACAGGGGATAAAAGTATCCGATTTACGTGGCCTTGTTATAAAGAATGAGAGCGTGATGAAATCCATTTCATCCGACAAGGATCTTTCTATTGCAATCAAGGAGATTGACAAGGCGGAAAAAATGAGATACCTATATCAAAAGAAACAGATAACAAAATCTGTGTACTTTGATTTTCTGAAAAGCAAGGGTGCCGTGAAATATGCGGATGTTATTGTTCAGAAGTTCACTCCCGATGGGATAAAAATACTTATCCTTAACCGTTGTACCGATATGGGAGAGGCAACGGATGATTGGTGTATTCCCGGAGGTCATGTAGATGAAGGAGAAGAATTTAAAGTAGCTGCACGTAGAGAATTGTGGGAGGAAACGGGAATAGAGGTGGCCGCAGACCGTTTACGTGAGGTAGCCACCTATAAAAACAACGATGCGGACATTCACTATTATATGGTCACTCTTGACGAAAAGGAAGGTGCAAGCATCCTACTTGACAGCGAAGAGGAAGTTGGTTCTGCATGGATAAAACTGGATGAAATTGATAATTATAACTTTATTTTTGATATGAAAGAGAATCTGAAAAGAATTATGGGTCTTGACGATTCATGCGGTATGACAAGGATACTGAAAGCATATTCGGAAGGATATATCAGCAAATCAGTATTTGACACCTATTGTAAGGAGCATCCTGATGAAGTTTTGAAAGCGCAGAACAAAACTTATTTTTCTCATTCAGAAAGAAAGGATCTTGCAAAGAAAGGTGAAGCGATGCCGAACGGCAAATATCCTATCAGAAACGAACAGGATTTACATGATGCCATACGTCTTGTAGGAGCATCCGACATGCCCAAATCAGAAGTAAAGGCATGGATAAGAAAACGTGCAAAGGAACTTGGTCTTACAGACAAGTTACCTGAATCATGGGGAGAGAAGAAAGAAGGAAAGGTTGAGAAGTCGGAAAACGAAACAGGTGTTGAAGAAAAAGCCATGACTACTGCCGATGCTGGGGAAATCGCTCCTGAAAGTCTTAAAGAAGAAGTTGTTGGTCCACAGGGGTCAGGTGTTGAAAACGGTGACGATAAGGTGGAGAAGGCTATTTCATTCAAGAAAAGACAGTATTCGGAGAAATATGTGGAGGTTGATGAAAAGCCGATAGAAGATGTATATGGACAAGGTTCTTTTAGTTATTCGGGGGTAAATTCCGAAAGTGCGGAAAAGTTCTTTGACATGTTGGGCATGATACAGAAAGTGTCCGGGAGATGCGCTGATTTTTCAGTCAAGGTAATCACTCCTGATAACGGTGAACAGGAATGGAAGTTTAATCATAACTGTATTTATGTAAATGGTTTGAGAAGGAACGAAGAAATAAATAAGTCCGTTGAAAACGATGTCAAAAAGGAAAATGACGATATAGAGAAATCTGAAAAGACAAAGAAAGCCGATTTTCTCTCCTATATCAATTTCTTACAGGGTATGATTACCCGTAAGGACAATCTTCATTGGACAGAAGAAGATAATTCTAAACATGTGTATCTTGATGAAGTGGGTGACTTGATGAATGACTTTAAGGATACTCTTGCCGAATCAGGACAGGCATTGTTCGGGCGATTTGATGCCAATACGGTTGAATCGGAAGAAATCGAAGAATCTGATCCGTTGAAGTTCATCAAACTGTTGTTTGAGAGAACAACCAAATTCCGTAAATCGTTGGACGGGGATGAAGATTACTTTGGTGAACTGTCATTGATTGATGATTTTCTTGTCAAGACAAAACAGTCTATATACCGATTACAATTACATTAAAACAACGGGTGCCATGGTGCGTAAATGTGCTCCATGACACTTTTTGATTGAAGTTTTTGTTTAACCAAAGAAAAATATTCATCTTTGTGTTAGTAAGTTAAGATTAAATATAATAAGACGTGTTTGACGATAACAGATTAAATTTCACACTGGAAGCCATCATTCATAAATCAAAATTCAATCCGTTGGATTATGAAAGAGGTGATGATCGCAGATATCAGAATATGATATTTGAAGGTCTTGCTTCTGACAATTCAGAGGACTTTGAAGGTGATTCTATGGAGCCGAACGGCTTTGTTCTTGACGTGTTCAAGAAGCGTGGATTGATTAATTTAGATCATCTTCCTACACGTTCCCCAATAAACAAAAGTCGCTTCTTTATAGGAGTTCCGTTGGAAGCAAAGGTTGAGAAAAATAAGTTCTATTTGAAATGTAAGTTGTGGAGCAAATCTTCCGAAGCAAGAGCATTCTACGATACAGCACTTGAAATGGAACAGTCTGAACCAAAGCGTACCCCAGGATTCTCCATTGAAGGAAAGGCGTTGGAAAGAGATAAGGATAATCCTAAACACATAACAAAAACACTGATTACCAATGTGGCCCTTACAATGAATCCAGTAAACGGTAATACGTATGCCGATATTGTTAAGGGTATGCAGAAACAGGATTTTTATATTCCTAATGGTGACTTTGTTTATGAGGATAATCTGCCTTTATTGAAAGTGGATTGCGGTAAAAATGTTATTATTGTAAACAAGAGCCTTGAATTGTCCATTGTCAATAAGAAGGAGTTCTCCAAGGATGATTTTGACAGACTTGTTTGTGCGGTCAAAAATGGGGATGTAAATAAATCCGTTCTTATGGATTACATGAAGATGGTAAGCGGAAAAACAGAATAATTTAGTTTGTATATATAAACATAATCGAAGTATGATAAACTTAGAAGAATACAAAGACAACGAAGTGTTCAAGTCACTTCAAGCTGTTTTCAGTGATGAATATATCGCTGAACAAATCGAAGCCGGAAATATCCGTATCGAAAAATCTGCAAAAGCCGGGGATAACGAATCGGAAACTAAGCAGGAAGAAAAGATCGACAAGGAGGAAAAGGCTGCTGTTGATGCTGAAAAGAAAGTGAAGAAAGATGAAAAGGACTACAAGGAAGATAAGGATTCAGAAGGCAAGGTTGAAAAAGGACTTGACGCTGATGTTCTCAAATCTTTCAGAGAAAGCCTTTCTGCTTCTATCGTTGCAGGCATGAAAGAAGGTTTTGCTGAACTGAACAAGTCAATCAATGAAAGATTTGATGCAATGGCAAAAAACACCGCTCCAGGGTTTAAAGGTGATATGGGTTTGTCTGCTATCGAAAAATCCATTGACACCGAAATGAATGAAAAAAACGGCAAGCTGGAGGTTAGTGTTACAGGACAGCGTGAGTTCTGCAAGAGCCTGTTGCAAAATCTTTACGAAAAGGCTGATGAAAACATTCAGAAGTCAATCGAAGATGATTACAAAACATACATGCTTGATTCCTATGCAAATACAGTAGGAAAGAATTTGTACAACTACGCTAAATCAAAAGGTTTTGTTTTGTGCAAATAATGGCGCAAGCTGACAGTTAGATACAAAATACAAATACATTGAATATGGAAGATTTATACAATTATAGTGGTTCATTTGACGGTTTCCAGGTAGGAAACGAAAACTCTGCCGAAATCTTGAAGGCTATGGAAGCTGGATTGAAAACAGGTATGCAGTACAACAACGAAGTTAACACAGGTGGTGGTCTGAAAGTTGAATCTTTGGATGCAGTCCTGAAAGTGTTGACTAACCGTTTGGATCAGTTGGTTTATCTGAACGAAATACCGAAAGACAAAATCGACAACACCGTTCACGAATACAACCAATTGTCAAAATATGGTGAGGAAGTAGGTATCTTCAATGCAGAAGGTGAAACCCCCGAAGAAACCGATTCTCAATACATCAGACGTTCAATCGTTGCTAAGTTCATGGGTGTTACAGGTCAGGTTACTCATCCTGCAATGCTTGTTAAATTGGCTGGTGGCGTAAAGATGTACGCTCGTGAAGTTGAAAACAAGACTTTGTTGTTGCAAACAATGCTTGACCGCAGATTGGTTGATGCCGATTCTTCTTGTGTTCCCGAACAGTTTGACGGTATCTTCCGCCAACACATGATCGGTGTTGTAACAAAAGAAGGTGGTACAATTGAAGGTATGACTTCTGAAAACGTTTTGGATGCTTATTTCAATGACCCTGCTGTTGTTGATGCTGACGGTTCGGTATTGAATGACAAATTGGTTGAGGATGCAGCCAATGTAATCGTTAACGTATATAACGGTGAATTTGACCGTATCATCTCTAATCCGATCGTGTTCAACGACTATGTTAAACAGTTCCACGAATCAAAACGTGTTCTTGTTGGTTATCCTAACTCTGTTGTGGGTGCTACAATGGGTCAGAGCGTAAACGACATTGTTACACAGTTCGGTCGTGTGAATATTAAAAATGACCGTTTCTTCGATGAACGTAAGCCGAAACGTTTGGGCGATCGTGCTACTTCTGCAAAAGCCCCTGTTGCTCCTACTAAGACTGCTGACGCTACTGCACAGGATAATGATACGAAAACTCGTTTCACCAACCATGCAGGTAACTACCGTTACATCGTTACAGCTAAGAACCGTTACGGTGAATCTGCTCCTGTTGCTATGTCTAAGGCAGCTATCGCAGTTACAGCACAGCAATCAGTTGATTTGCAGTTCGCAGCCGGAGTAGGCGGTGCATACGCAGCTACTTGTTTCGTTGTATATCGTACCGAAAAGAACGCTGTTATTGATGCCAACACCAAATACTTCCCGATTTTTGAGGTTTCAGTATCTCAATTGGCTGCCGGATATGACGGTGCTGCCGCAACCAAGGTTCGTGACCGTAACCGTATCATTGCCGGAACCAAGTCAGCATTGATTTACTACAACAACTCTGAAATCAACGAATACTTGCAGTTCGCAGATACTATGAAGATGGATTTCGCTATCACATCTCCATCTCGTAGATTTGCTATCTTGAACTACGGTACTCCTGTATTATACCAACCTGCCAAAGTTGTTCGTATCGTTAATATCGGTAAAGAAGGTTTGGCATAAGTTCAACGATTATAGGTTTTTAATTCAATAAAAGGGAGGGAGGTTACAAACTCCTTCCCTTTTTAATTTAAATAAATGATTATGGAAGAAAAAGTAAGAATTGAATCAAAGGTTTACTCTAATCAGAAATTCATGTTTGGTAATGAACTTGTGAAGTTTACAGGTCGCAAGGCGGAAGTGTCAAAGGAAACGTGGGAAGCAATGCAAGCATCGAAATACCCAGGCGTGTTCCTTGAAGGGAAGATGCCTGCTGCCAATACCAAACTTGAAATCGAACTGACTGACGATATCAAGAGATACAAACAGGAGATGGAAGCGGAAGTAAGCCGTTTGAAAAACATTATCGAAGCACAGAGCATTGAAATCGGCAAGGCAAAAAAAGAAGCCCTGGATTGGAGAAATTTGTGTGCTGAACTTCAAAAAGGAGCAAAAATGCCTGAAATCAAGGATGAAAAATCAGACAACGGAAAGGCGGATGAAAACTCTACTCCAACAGGAGGTGAAATCAGTGTGGAAGATGAATTAAGAAAGGAATTGAAGGCAATGAAAGTTGATGAATTGAAAACTGTCGCTCTTGAAACGGAAGGTATCGGACCGTCCGATATTGAGGGTAAGAAGAAGGATGAAATCATTGACTTGCTTGTAACAAAAACAACGAAATAAAATGGGAAAACTTGTGCTGTCTATTAATTACGGAAAGAATACGGGAATTGTGTATTCGGTTTCTGAACTATACGACTTGTTCCTATATGGAGTAAGCATGAAGAAAGCTGATGGTAGTACATTATCAGATGAAGCTGTCTTTGCTTTTATACGGGCAGCACAGACGGAAATGGAGAATTATTTCAATCTGAAAATAGCCAAGCAATTGATAACAGAATCGGAGGTGTTTTATGCGCTTGATTATTGGCAGTCATTTCCGATAATTCCGTTAAGCTACCCCAATACGGTAGGATTATCCCTAATAGGATTACTCAACAAGATTGAGCAGATAATCTACCCGAAAACATGGCTTTCGTATGCAAAGAAAAGTGATGGTCCAGGGGCAAGACGGTTGAGTGTCGTTCCTACGGGAGCATCCACCACACAGGCAAATGCAGATGTGATATTAACGGGAATAACATCACAGATAGGTATGCAGCGTTTTGACATGATACCCGATTATTGGGATGTACAGTACATTACGGGATTCGATCTCAAACATTTACCTTATGACCTTATGCAGATTATAGGTAAGCTGGCGGCAATACAATTCCTTGCAATCGCAGGTGACAACGTATTCCCTATTGCCGGACTTGCAGGAATGAGTTTGAGTGTGGACGGACTTTCACAATCCATACAATCCACAGCGTCAGCTACTTACAGTGCATATTCGGCACGAATAAAACAATATGGTGATGAAATCACATCATCATTGAAGAGATTGAAAATGGTATATGATTCCATTAAATTCATGCCTATTTAAAGATGAATAATTCAAAATCCATATTACAAAAACCGAATCCCAATACCGGATGGGCGAATCCTGAATTTATCAAACCAGCTTTCGATCAGGCGGTATGGGATAACGGTTATGAGGTATCTCTCGAACGTGCGGTACGCTGTCCGTGCTGCAAGGGAGGGGATGCACTCATTGATTGTCAGAACTGTTTCGGAACAGGCTATTTCTACGTGAACGCCATTTCCACCCGTGCGCTTATTACGGGAATAAACGTTACCAACCGATACATGAGATGGTCAGAGGAACTTTTGGGCACGATAGCCATTACCGTGATAGCTTCTGACAAAAACAACCTGTCATGGTATGACCGCATTACTATACACAATGAATGGTCTTATTACAGTGAGGTTCTTACAGTGCGTGAAATAGGCTCACAGAGGTTCGTATTCACGACTTATCATCCTGTCGATATATTGGGTATATATCAGTACGTAAGTTCCGTAGAACCGCTTAAAATGGTTTCTTCTGACAATTTCATAGTCAGTGACAAGAACGGGTATTGCGTATTGCTTGGTGATAACGTGGACATACAGGCAGGAGAAACATTGAGTATCTATTACAAGCACGAGCCGGAGTTTCATGTAATAGACATCCCGCATGAGATACGGTCTGATTGGGAAACGGCACAGGGAGGGAAAGACAAGATATATCTTCCTATTCAGGCAATAGGCAGACGCTCCCACCTGATAGCCATAGAAAAGCCTAATTTTGACGGTACAGGAGTACAGACAAATGAGAATATGAAATACGGAGGATAGAGAAATGACAAACATCCCGATAGACATTGACTTTACAGACCTTGTAAGTGAGTTCTCGCTTTCCGATACGGAAATTTCGAGAATAGAATCATCTATCATAGATACTGTAAGTAGTCTGTATTGGGAAAGATGGACTTCTCTAGTGAATCAAGGACTTCATGGAACACGGCCCGAATACAAGAAGGCCATGGTCCAGGACAGGGTTGCCCCCAATGAAATAGTTTTTGGACTGTATGCCGATTTTCCTCTAATGATAGAGGATGGAGCATCTCCGTTTGACATGAAGCCCGGATTCAGAAATTCTCCGAAAGTAAAGAGTAAGAAGATTGGTTCAGGATGGTACATCGATATCCCTTTCCGACATGCAACCTCACAAGCGGTTGCAGAATCGGGGGGATTCGATTCTATAATGCCATCATCCATCTATTCTAGGATAAAGAAAGAAGGCGGGCCGCTAACAAGAAATCAATTGGGGAAATATAACGTACTTGGTTCACGCAAGGAAATAAATACCCCTCAATTGAAAGTGCCCGAATATATTCATAAATCTCCCAAATATGAAGGTCTTGTCAGAGTGAAGGCTTCTTCTACTGTAACGGAAAATAGAAGTAAATATATGACATTCAGAAGGGTAAGTGATGCTTCCAGTTACGCATCATGGTTTCATTCTGGAATTGTTGCAAGAAAATTCATGGATAAGGCACTTGATATGGTGGATGTACCCTCTGTGGTTGACAAGGTTGTGGATGTTGTTTTGGACAGAATTTTAAACGGTGAATAGTTATGCTTCCTATTGTACACATAAAGAAAATGGTGGAAGCCTTGCTTGGTGTAATACGCAAGGATTCGCAACAGGACGATCAGACAAATACGTTCCTGTATAAGATATTCAATGATTCAACGGACGGTACATTCAACTTTTATGAACAGGCAAAGTCACTGTTTCTAAGAGGTGATGAAAGTCCGAGAAATGTAAAGGTAGGATATGAACTTCCCAAAGACAAGACAGAATTACCCTGTTATGTTGTAAGGGAACCCCATAAAATAAAAGGTCCGGGAAACGCAATAGGGAAGATTGTTGCCTTTTCTCCTGACGGACAGAACATAGAATACAGGGATCATCGTAGATATAACATGGAAATACTTTGTGTATCAGATAATTACCTTGAATCTGTTACAATGGGGGAAGCCCTTTACGCAGCCTTCCTAGCTTCCTACGACACATTGGCAACAATGTATGATACGATTGAGTTTTCACAGGATGAAGTGATGGTGAATACTGATTTGGTACCGTTTCCTGTGTTCATGAAAACTGTTTCTGTTGATTTGTCGGCAATGGAATTGGTGACGTCATTCTCGAATGTGGACCTGTTAAGTGACGTGATATTCTTGGATGGAGGACAGGCCGCAGCAGATATGGAGTATGGAACGGAATAATTTCCTATCTTTATAATCAGAAAGATAAAGTAATAATTATAAATATTATGGCAGTTATTTTACCAGGAACTTATGTAAGAATAGCCGGAGCGATAGGAAGCGAAGGGCCGTTCAGAGGTGCAGGGGGCGGAAGTTCTTATGGACCCGGTTCCTCTCCTAATCCGGGAATATGGAATAAGAAATACGGCACTATGAGATGTATCCTGGCAACAAAAGACGGTTACATGGTGCAGACTAACGAGAAAGCATTTGTGGTCACGAAACCAAAGAAACTTCTTGTTCCTGTTGTATTAAAGACACAGGGAAATGGTTTTGTGGAAACAAGCGATGGTTTTATGGTTGCCGTAAGACAGAAGTAAGAATATATCTGATCTAAAAATTAGAAATTATGTCAACAACAAAGAAAACAAAAGCAATGACGCAGGCAGAAGAAAAGGTGCAGCCTGTTGCAGATCCGGCAGTAGATCCATTATTGGTGGCAGAACTGCCTTATACCAATCAGGAACTGATTGACCGTTTGCAAAAAGGCACATACATGGATGTGGAAGCTGCCGGATATGGTGGTACACAACAGGAGTTCAACGAAGGTATTGCAAAACTTCTCACCCCTACTCCTGCAAACAAGATAACGGGATTCACATTGAAGGCTGTTACAAATAAGGCAAGCTATGAAGCCAATATGCCTGCCGAATATGTAGCACAATATCCTTGGAAAGATGAGGAAGCTGCCGGATATGGTTTGCCTTGGGTTATTGCTACATTTGAATCAACCGTAGCTTTGGATGAACAAAAGAAAAACCGTGTTCCTATTCAGGTATCATTTTCTCCCGAAGTTACATTGAATGAAGCTGAAATGAGCAAAGTGGGAGTTGTTCTTCCTGGAAGGAAATCACTTATCATGAAACGCGGTAACGGTGACTGGACTTCCGTTTCATTGCATAATGACCTTGGACTTGTAGAAAACTTCACGGGAGAGGTTTCAATGTATGTAATGGATTCTGACTTCAATCTGATTGTAGAGAAGATTGAAGTTCCTGCCGTTTCATTGAAATAATTTTGAAAGAAAACATTAAACGCTTAACTTTATGGCAGATAAAGTCTAAAGTTGGGCGTTTATTGAAAAAGTTAGAATACAAACAAATTATACAACTATGGCTAGTATTTACTGGAACAATAGAAAAATCACACTCCCTGGAGCATATTCACGCATCATAAGCGGTGAATCACAGCCCCCACGGGTATCAGATTTTGGAACCGTGCTGATCATCGACACAGGTGTTTTCGGAGCAGGATTTGGCGGTGGTAGTGGTATTGACGGGCAGAATTTTCAAGGTCAAGAATCCATCTATTCATTCTCTACAATATCAGAATTTCGTGATTTTGTAAAAGGTGGGGCATGGTGGAGAATGGCGGAAAAACTGTTTTCTCCCGATCCGTCAAATTCACAGGCAAACGGTGTTTCACAGTTGATGTATGTGCGTGCCGCAAAAACTACATCAGCAACTATCACATTGACAACTACGGCAGGCGGAACATTCGCAGTCGACACACTGGACGAAGGTCTGTACCCTAACGGAAAGATGCAGGATGACAACCTTATCACAGGTTACGGGGCGAATTGTATTCCGGGCGTGGAAGATCCTACAAAATACATCGTACAGTTCTGGAGAGGAACATATACGGGTAATGCGGAAGATGGTTATCCATGGGGTGACACAGTAGCATCAGCCGCAAATCCCACACTTGTATTGCAGTCACCAGAAGTATCCACAATCAACGAACTGATTGACTGGGCACAGAACGGAAGCGACTTCGGGGAAGTGTTCACATTGAACTCCGCTTCAAAACCGCAGGGTGATGGAACAATCCAGGAAGAGGATGTTGAAAAATGGAATGCTTCAACCTACATCCTTGCAGCAGGCGGTACCGAAACATTCAACGCAGATTATTTCAATGACGTATTGGAACAAATCAAGCCGTTGGATTACAGTTTCTGTATTATTGACCAGTTTGGCACCAACGCAAATAGTTCGCTGGTTAAATCCTATATGGCGCACAACTCAACAGAAGCAAAATTCACTCACTTCCTGTTTGTAGGTGGATATGATTCCAAGGCAGACTTTGATAAGTCATGCAAGTTGGCACAAGGATTCAATAGCGATACTGTATGTCTTGTACATGGCGCGGCAGGAATGCAGTCGGCATTCGGCAACCGTTTGCGCTGGTACGGTGTAATGTACAACTTATGTGCAATCGTAGGACGTACAGCAGGAAAGGCACCTTATATCCCTGTAACAAACAAGTCAATCGGTATTGACAAGTTAATGCACTCACCCAGTGATGCAGAAGCTGAAAAGGCTATCAAGTATGGTGTATTGGTTACACGCTGGAATACATACGTAAACAAATACGTTGTATTGCAGGGCATCAATACTTTGCAGGACAACGATGTATTGTTCAACACAAGCGGACAATCCTACTCCATTCAGTTCATGCGTATTGTGGCACAGATTAACAAGGAATTGGTTATCAATTCGGAACTTGACCTGTTGGCCAATGAAAACGGTGTCAATGCAAACACATTGTCGGAAGGAGCAATCAAGAACTGGACTATCGCCTATTTACAGGCACGTGTGGCAACAACACAGCAGGATAATCTGATTCTTGGATTCCAAGATGTTGCGGCAACACGTCAGGGGGAAGCATGGTTTGTAACCTACAAGATTCGTGTAAACAACGAAATTAACAAGTTATTCTTCACAGGATACTTGATCTCGTAATTCTAAAAAGATGTAATTATGCCAAAAGCAACAGTAGGGCAGGTATTTACTGCACCACAAGCATATATCAGAATTGACAATCAGATTGCAGGTTTTGTTCGTAACCTGCAATGGCAGGAAACTGTTCAACGTGCAAACGTACAGGGATTGGGAAGTCTTATTCTTCAAGAAGTTCCGCCCGTTGGCTATCAATGTACATTTACCGTTGATCAGTATTTCATTGATTTGAATACTCCCGTAATGGAAGGTATGCTTCACAGACTTGGTTCTGTACAGGCTATCATTGACACCCTTACATTGGGAGAACTCGGTTTTGCTCTTGAAGTGTACAAGAAGAAAATCGCTCAACAGGATGCAACAACCAAGATGGTTACACAGGTTAACGAAACGGGTAAGACAATCGTAATGTTGAATCCGTGTTTTGTAAATAACCAATCGTTTTCATTGGCAGAGGGGGCTTTAGCGGGCTACAATGTTACCGGAATCTACCTTAACCCAATTTCAACGATAAATAACTCAAATGAGTAATTTAAATCATTGATAATCAAGGACTTACAGAAATTGTAAGTCCTTATTTTTTATCATAAAATATTGTGGTTATTGGTTAAAAACAGTTAATGTAATAACAATATTTGGATAAGTGATTGTTCATACTTACCTAAAATTTTCCAGTACAACAACTATCCTGTAACATTTAATACAGGGAAATCTACAATGATTAATGCCACAGAAATGGCGAAACCATTTGGTAAACGGCCAGCAAAGTGGTTGGAACTTCCATCTACAAAGACCTTTCTTTCATCACTTTGTGAAGTCCGAAAATCGGATATCACTAATTTAGTGGTAACAGCCAAAGGGAATAGTGGTTCATTTCAGCAAGGTACATGGATGCACGAAGATGTGGCTATGGAATTTGCCCGTTGGTTAAGCCCAGAATTTGCGATATGGTGTAATGACAGAATTAAGGAACTCCTATTGAACGGAAAAGTTGAAATCAACCAATCTCCTTCCTACATGATAGAAGATCCGATCGCCCGTGCCGAAGCATGGATTCAGGAACAGAAAAAGATGCAGGAAGAAAAGAAGTTGTTGCAACTTGAATCTGATATGTGGAAGAAAGATTCCAAAGAGATAACGGAGGAACTTGTATCTCATATCCCTAATCTTGAATTTGTAGAACGTGTTGCTACCCGTCAAACAAAGGGGATGTATAAGATGAAATTCATTGCCGGAATATTGAATATCCGTTTCCGTTCCAATAATTCCCTATTGGGAAGGAACAGACTATATGAACTGTTACAGGATGAAGAAATTCTTGATTCTGACCTGATGCCATACCAGGAATATATAAACTATGGGTGGTTCGTGTTGAAAATGTATTCCGACAATGGTTCACGAGAGTATGAACATTACAAGGACAAACCTATCGTATATGTAACCGACAAGGGATTGTATCGCATTCTGATGCGTATCCTAAGGAACCATTCCGAGAAGTATGTAACCGATGTAAATCCTGATAACTTCAAGACATTCTAGGGTACAATCGAATGGCAGTTGCGAAACCGACTGCCATTTCGTATATTTGTCCTATATTAATAACCTTATAATAATTGAACAAAATGGAAGAAACCAAGATTGTAAAAATCAAAGGAAAGGAATATACGGTAAAATTTCCTAATGTAGGAGAGTTCTATCGTATTGAAACCAACAAACAGGCATTAGGACGTGGTTACTACAACACCATGCTGTCAAACCGTACCAAGATGGCCCAAATGGCACTTGATGTGATTGATATTGAAGCTACGCTGACGGTAATCTGTCCGAAACTTATAGACGATATCAAGGTTCCCATAAGTGAACTTGGGTTTGCTGATTTCAAGGAATTGCGTGACATATACATGAAAGAGATATTCCCGTTCATTAAGGAGGGATTTGATCTGTTGTCATCAACAGAAAACTGATTCCTATGGCGAATACCAGGGATGAACTCAAAGATTTTGTCATCCGTTGGAACACTCGCTTTCCTTATGACAGATATGTCCGCAAGAAACATAACATAGCCTTTCTTTCGGAGGAACATAAGAGCATGTCCTTTTTCGCTTCCATGATGGAATATGAAGAGGATATGCTCTTTTCGGAATTAAGGAAAGGTGACAATGAGGACAAGAAAGTGGAATACATTCCTAATACGGGTGATTGGTTGATGTCTGACTTTGAAGCGACAGGAGGTGAGATTCAGGAAATAACCAAGAATGATATGGCGATGTTCCGTGAAGAGATATACAGGATAATGAAAGAGGAAGAGGAAGCCGCCAAAGAACAAGGAAGTAAGGAAGAAAACATAGAGAATTAACGCTATGGCAATTGAAAAGGAAATAAGAATAAAGGCAGATGGTTCCGGGCTACGGCAGTTAAGGGAGGAAGGTCTTGCCATGTACAGGGATCTGATAGGAGGTTCACAGCAGCTTTCGGAACAGCAGGAAAAGGCTCTTGAAAAATTGCGTGAACAATTGCAGGTCATTAATCAGAAGTCAAGTCTTGACAAACTGATAGGGGATATCCGTTCCAGTTATACGGGAGCAAAACGTGTACAGGTCATGCCTGACGTTTCCGATGATGTGATACAGGATTCCAGGCAGATTGCCGTAGATAACATCCGCCAGCTTGTTTCCGATATGGCGGATTCTTTTGAGGAAGAATTGAAGCGACAGACGGATGCACGCAGACAAATGGGTGGCGCAATCCCTCCTACTCCCGACCGTACAGAGGAAAAGCCGGCCCCCGGACAGCCGAAAGTCATTTACGATGATGATGGGAACGTTCAAAGTCTTGAATGGACCGTTGAACCGCCTGTTGAACAGAAACCAAAAAGAAAGAGGAAACCGAAAACGGAAGCAATCGAGTTCGATGTTGACGGGCAGCCCGTGACACCGCCACCGTCAACTCCTGTTGATACAGAAGGTGTTTCCGCAGGATTTCCGATACCACTTCCCGTGCAGGAAGTTAACCCTATTCAAGTACCTGATTATAGCGATATATTACGTGAAATAGCTGACAACGGAAAACCACGTAATAATGCCCGTACTTCTACCGATCCTGTACAGGAACAAATTGATTTTGAAAGAAAGTTGATACCAAGACGTGCGGCAGCAGGTCTTACGGGTGACAGTAAAAAGATTGATTCCATATCAAGAACGGTTGATGATTTAAAAGATGATGATATCACACCTATTTCTTCCCAATCACAAGAGGTAACAAATGTTTCTGATACAGGGGGTGAAACCATTAGGGGTGAACGTAATGTCCGTACCGAAGTCGTTAACGAAACCAATGTAGAACGGAATGTCAACAATGCCCGTGAAACAGTTGACAATTCACATACCGAAACGAATAATTCCTCTACTATTGAGCATATAGCCGAATCAACCCGTAACATAGACAGGAACACGGAAAACATAAACGAAACTGTCCGCAATGTAAGCAGGGTGAATGAGGATATGAAGGCTGAACCCGTATCATCACCTGAATTTAATAGGACAGACGATAGTAACACGTCTTCTATCAATTCCTACGATGATAGTGGCATTATATCCTCTATTGAAAAGAACGGTGAGATAATTACAGCGGTAGGTGACAGGATGGTTGGTATGCTTCAATCCCTGTCGGAAGTCACGTCAAAGATACGCCCCGTAATACAACAGGGTAATGCGAAACTAGAATCAATCTACGGTGCCATCGTATCGCAGTCACAGAGATTGGATGATTGGCGGCAAGCTGAATTGGATGCCATAGATGATTTGGGTGACAGGATAGGTGATACCAATGTGGGGGCAGGAGTGAACGTTCCCGATGGTGATACAGGAAGTATCGGCAAATCGGTATTTAAAGGGGTACTTGGCGGAAACATAGCTTCAATGGTTGCCCAATTCGCCATTGATTCACTTAAAAACGCATGGGAGGTATTCAAACAGCGTGATATACGTAATTACGAATACGACATGCGTTCCACATGGGATAACCCTATCCAAATGACAGCCCAAAGAATGAGGGTTGAAGCACAGAATGAGGGCGATAAGGTAAGATGGATTCCTTTTGTCGGTGAATGGCTGGGAAGAAGAAAGGATGTTGAAGGAGAAGTGGCGGCAGACCGTTTTCTGACTATCATGGACAGGGTGCAGGAAATGGAGCAAAATGTTCTTGCATGGTCACAAACAACACAGGATTCCATCACGCAATCAATCAGAAGAGGATATAGTGAGGGAAGTTATGCGGCTTCAAGTCTTGGCATGACTGTTGACGAATATATGAACAGACGTGCAGGGTTGTTGCGTGCTTCTGGCGGTGTGATAGGAACGTCACAGACAGGTGATATCCAATACGGTCAACGTGAAGCGGAATCATTGATGGCCGCAGAACGCCTATATGGATTGCAAAGCGTAGACCAATTACAGGGAGTTATGCGTTTTGCATCTACCGAAGATAATATGGTACATGCTTCATCCGTTATCATACGTTCATTTGAACAGGCAATGGCGAAAGTTGCTACTCCGTTTGAACAGATAGCTTCTACCCTTGACGAACACATTCAGACCTTCACGGATATTTCCCGTGACGTATTATCCCGTACAGGCGAAACGGATGCAGCCGCAATCGCAGCCATACAGGGCATAGTACGTGAAAGGGGTTTTGTAGGAGAACAGGGTGACAGAATATCCAAGGCACTTGCAGGACAGGGCATATCACAGAACGATGTTGCACAGGCTTATTTGCAACGTGCCATTGTTGAAACGCATCCCGAAGTAAATACGCTTGCCGATGTGCGTGTTATAGCCGATGATTTGTCACGACAGCCCGAAGTCATAAGAAGGCTTCTGTCCAATTTCCAGGAACAGTTGGGAACAGGTGAGAGCGGGTACAACAAAATGCGTGAAATCCTTCCTAATATATTCACAGGCCTTAGTGATACCGATATCAAGGAACTGATGGATGAATCACGGCAGATGATACCCGAAGAGCAAAGGACAGGGCAATGGTATGACCTCAACACCCTATTTGATTCCATCATGAAACGGATGGGGGAATTGAAGGAAGCGGAACCCGGTACCATGCAATATGAACGTGAAGCCGCACAAAGGACTGTCGGACCTGTTGAACAGTTGATGGATAACTGGAAAAACAAGATCGGTGGAATGGCTACGGAAGAAACTCTTGGTTCTATAAAGGAACTCCTTGAAAAACTTTATGAAGCCGTTAAGCCGGATATAGGAACAGGTCAGGAGATTGCCAATGCGGTTGAAGATAAGGTTGGACGTTATGACAGAAATGTATATGATGGTCCAGCAACAACGAATCCGGGTGTATGGAGTTTGTCACAGGAACAGATGGATGCAGTAAGGGCGTTCTTCGGATTGAAATCTGCAATAGATGAAAATACAAAAGCTTTAAAGCGTAAGAATATGGCAATGACGGGGGCTGCAATAAATAATGTTGTTGCGGCAGAGAATCAATAATTGAATTTGCTTATTACCAAAAAGAGGGAGAAAATCATTCTCCCCCTTTCTTTATAGGAACTCCTCTTTCAAAATCTTGTTTCCATTGTAGTTCCTGAAAGAAATCTTCCTTAATCTTTTTCTCCGTTCGTCCAAGACAGTGAAGCATCAATATTGCAAACACAGGGGTCATAAAGATAGCGCATACTGTCCATATAAAAATATCCCTTCCTAATTTTTGTGCCAGTTTGCTTGTTTGACAAACGAAGATAATGTACACTACCACACACAATACGAACCACAGTCCGCTAAACAATACTACATCATTTGTATTCATACCCATAATATTTAAAAAGTTTTACATATAATTGTCATTGTCATAATCACTATCATACCAAGGATATACAGGATAACACTGAATTTTATCCCAACCCACAATCCATAGAAGCCCCACCATATAACTGAACGGTCTTTTTGCTTCTCTTTCCTGTTATTTTCAGTATCTTTGTTCATAATCGTTAGTTTAATTTGTTGGTGCAAATTTAAACTATTTCATTTAAACTTGAAATAAAATTTAAAGAATTAACATTTAATTAACATATAATCGTTATGGCAGAACAGGATAAGGAATATCTTTCCGTCATTACATCCACAAAAATAGAGGATGTTCCGGGATGGATCGAAAGTTACCAAAAGCGTGCTCCGAAAGACCAGGAAAGGAAATATACTCCTGAAAAGTTTTGGACGGAGTGGAAAGACGAGAAATTAAATAACAACAACACCAATTTAGAAGTTGTGTGGAATACCTATGACGATATAGAAAAGGTGAAATATAAGGATGCTTATGATGCAAAGGCACTTCCGTTCATAAAACCGCAGACCACCGTAATATTCAAGGGTGACGGATTTGAGCGCAGGTCATTCCCCGATTATCCTAATATGGATTCTGTGTTTGAAAATATGGACGTAAAACCTTATTATTCGGCACAATACCTTGAACTTGTGGGGGATGATAAGTTTATAAGATCACAACAGGTATTAAATTCTGATTTCGTTGAAACAGGAATGAGCCTTCTTACAATGCGTGCGAATTGTCGTGTGTACCTATATATGGTGTCACTTGACAAGGTTGTTGATATTACTCCCCTTGTAATATCATTGAATACATGGAAAACAAGAAAGACAGGTTCATTCTCCATGACGGTTGCCCCCAACTATAAATCGGTTCTTATGGATACAGGCGGTTCCATTGTGGAACAGTATGCGCAAATGTCGGGAGGAAAATATCAGACCAAGAGTTTCCTTGAAAAATTCGTGCAGTACAATGATACGGTGTTTATCAAGTTTGAAACATTGGAACTTGAAGAATGGGAGGATTTGCAATCAACAGAGGAAATGGATCTTGTCATACAGAATAACAAGCCCGGAGAACTGTACTGGGATATGATAGGGTTCGTGGACAACTGTCAGGTATCTTATGATGGACTTGACAACATTACGTCCATAGAGATAACAGGAAGGGATATGTCGAAATTCTTTGATGAAGATGGCGATTGGTTCCTACCGTTACAGACAGTTTCCAAGGCACTTAATTACAGCTATAATGCCGAAAGTACACAGCAGAGGAATCCTATAACAGGGGAATACGACTTCCTGTGGAAACTTGACTTCAAGAAAATGAAGGAATGCGTATGGTGGATAATAAACGTAATGTCACATGTAAGAGCAACAAGGGGAACTATATTCGATAATTTTCCTGACAAACGTTCAAGTGATGAATCAGTGCCGGGACAAAAAACAGACAGTCCGAAGGGCGTATGGCAGATATTGAAAGTCTACATAGATTCGGAACTTGACAATCTTACGCTTTGTGATCGTGGCATAGCCAATCCGGGAGGAACAATGACCGAATATATGGACAAGGTGTGTCAGTTCCCGTTTGTGGAATATTTCTTTGATACCTATATCAATGACATAAACCTTGTTGTACGTAGACCGCCTGTTACGAAAGCTGCAATAGAGGAAGTGTTCGGTAGCAATACATACGTTACCATAGACGCTTCAAACATCATTTCACAGTCACTTTCCTATGATGATAGATTCTATTCATGGTATCAGATAGATATAGGAAACTCATGGCTGGGTTCAGACCAGGGTACGGTACGTACATTCATTCCTATTGTGTCAATTCCCGAATTTGCGGAGATGTGGGGTATGCGACAGTTAAGAATGACAGATATTTATTTGCAGGTTACGGATGCCCATGGCCCGGATGCGGTTCCTATCATAAGCAATTTCCAGCTTGCATGCCTGACAGACCTTGTATTCCTTATTGAATCCAATATGTATCTTCCGTTCACAAGAAGGGGTACGATAACCATTGTAGGTGACAGACGGATAAAGGTAGGTACATTTGTGAAGTCGGAATTTTCCAATGAGTTCTTTTACGTAACGGGTGTTACGCAAAACCTGCAATTCTCCACTGACGGAATACAGAGAACAACAACGTTGAATGTGGAAAGAGGAATGTACGTTCCTATTCTTGAAGGAAGTTCGCTTTCTGACGTGAACAAGAAACGTACCGATAATTCCAACGGTTTAAGTGGGGTAAAATCCTATTTCGATATAGTTGACCTCAAACCGTTACGTGATATGGTACAGGAAGTGAAGCAGAAGAAAGAGGAAGCCAAAACAATTGCATCATGGAAAAATGAAATACACGTCAAACAGGATGTATTCGATTTCTTCGTGCAACGCAAAATGTTTGGTGAATAACAGGCGATTCCTTATTTTTGTGATAAAAGGAGAATATAAATGAATAACAGAGGAAAATACAGGGCACTGGCAAATTCGCTTGACGGGATGAATATAGGATATATAACCATCCCGTCAGGATGTGAACGCAAGGATTTCATCGATACTTGCATGAGAAGGTGTAAGGTGATGGTGTACTTTGACGGTGGCGTGTTCAAACAGGATGTTCCTATTACACGTGAAGCATTGAACAACATTACGTTTCCTGATACTCCGGGAGAATTGGGAAGTCCTGTGGTGGTTATGTCGAACAGATACACCAACGCTTCCATTGTTACAGGAACGCTTGTGAATGAAACGGAAACGCCTTCCGGGTATGAGAATACGATCCAGTTCAGAAAGATTGTCAATGGTGTTTCCTGTGCTGTTACGATTGATCCAACAAACAATCATATAAGCCTTGATGTTCAGAGCAAGGATGAGGTGTCAGTGGATGTGAACGCAACAGGAAGTGAATCTGCAAAAATCAACCTCTATTCCACGGGTAGCGTGAACGTAAAGGGATGCAAGAAGATAGAATCAACCTCCTATAAGGAGCATATAGAGAATCTGAAAAACCCCAAACTGCCAAAGGAAAAGTTGGATGATGAGGTGTATGAGATAAAACATGACCTTGAACAACTTTCCTATAAGCAGATATATGGCGATGATAAGATAACAAACTCAATCTTGTTCAACAAGGATAAGTTTGAACTTATACAGAATACCAGCAAACAGACCGTCACCATTACGGATGATAAGTTTGAAATGACATTTGGTGAGAACAATGATTTTATCCGAATGACAAAGGATAAGATTGAAATAATGTCGGGAAAGTTGGTTGAAATAAACGGAGGAAAGAATAGAGGGGTGCTTAATATTGCACAGTTTGAATCATTCATACAAGCGGTGGCAAAAGACCTTCTTGCAGCCATGTCCGGCTCACAGGTATCATCATGGATGGCCAGTGAAATGCCCAAGATGGAAGATAAGAATTTTACACATTGATGTTATGGGAAGTCTAGGAATATCAAAGGAAATGATTGTCCGTGCCAAATTCAAGGATTATATAGCCACATTGGGTGACAAGGCGGATGATTTTGTAAAGGGAATGGTGGATGCGGCCGGAGATGCGCTTCAAGCAAAGATAGATGAAGCGGACCAACTGTATGATTCGATAAAATCCTCTGTTGAAAACATAGCTTCTACTATCGGAGGTTCGGCAGCGAAGGCGGTTGCGTCAATGGAAACCGTGAACACATCCGTATCAACAACGGTTACGGGTACTGCTGGACCATATCCCGTAACAGGAGCGGGATCGGGAGCAGGAACAGGGGCAACCACTTCCACCAATGGAGCGAAAGCATCTTTGAGTGGTACGGTTGATGGGATGAACAGTGCAATAACTATGACACAATCCTCTGTAAAACAGCTTTCGGGCCTTGTTACACAAATGAGTATGCAGGATGTGGCAGGAGGTCTTGTTTCAGGACTTGATTCGGTTTTAAGTGGTGCAAGTTCCGCATTGCAGGCAGCAAAAGCACTTCTAGGATGATATTTTAATGAGAATAAACAATGGCAAGTAGTATTGTAAATACAATAGTCAATACAGCGATAGAAACCGCAAAAACGGCCGGAAAATCGCTTCTTGCGTCAAAGTTCCCTACGGATTTTGAGGTGTATCTTTGCGCGCTTGAACTGACTGATGATAAGGGTAATACGATAGACTATTTCACCTTCCCCATACAACCCGATTCCATTTCGGTAACGGAAAGCAAGAATACGACAGTGCAACAAACGGCAGGAGGTCTTTCAGTGTTATCCTCTACTGCCTTTGTTCCCAAAAACATAACCATAAGAGGAAATTTCGGCAGGCAGTTCAAGATTATGTTGCAGACAGGTGTGACCATATCGGGTTCTGCATTTTCCATATCAGCCGGGAAACGTGCCCTCTATCAGTTAATGGGGAAATCCAATGGATTGAAAACTGTTTCGATAGACCCTTCTGGAACAGTGAAAAACGGGTTCGGGTGTATCAAGATAATGCAGTCTATCATAGACAAGAGTAATGGAGTGAGTGATCAGACAGGAAAACCGTTCAGACTGTATTTCTACAATCTTGCATTAGGGGAATCCTACATGTGTATCGCACCGCCCAACTGCCTTAACTTTTCCCAAAGCATGAATAGCAACATGATATGGAACTATCAGTTAAGCCTTATGGGGGTCGCTCCATTGGAAGCCGTGCAGGGTGCACAGAACAAGACGAAGAAGGCATTATCTTCGGGTTCGATACAGAAGGCAGTATATGATATTGCCAACGTGATAAGAAATAAACTGTAATGATATGACAGATACCACCGCATATAACAGATTCAAACAGGCCACGGGATATGATATAAAGGCTTTTTTTGAGGAATTTGTGAATTTCTCGAATACATACTATGCTTCCATCGTTACCTATTACCAAGGAGGGGAGATGGTTCCCGAAGCCTTTTCGCGACTTGACGATATGGAAAGGAAAGTCAAGATTATCGAGCCGTTGTTTTCTCTGAACAAGACGGTTCTTGACGATATATCCATGTGGGATATTCTTGACGATTTTACAGAGGTACAGACAAAGATATGGACCATCAAAAATTCTGCAAGATGGTTACGTTCTGCCGAAGTTGACAATACCAACTCGATACAGATAACCACACGCCTGTCACCTAATCAGACATTTGAGGATATGTCCTATAAACGTGGTGACGGCAATCCCGAAGATGATTGGTTGAATATCGTAACACGCCAATATATCATAGAGGAAGATTATACCCCCGAAAACGGTTCCAAGAATACGTTCCACGTCAATTTCAAAAACTCCGGCACAAATTCCGTTGACAGTGTGATAGACACATTGTCGGGTAAGAATGTGTTGGGGAAAGATGTTACAACGGATTTTTCCATTGATAACAATGACCTTAGAACAATACGGGAAGAGCCTTGTATGGTGCAGGCACTTGATATCATATCCACTGCAATGAAGGGTTGTATCCCCGAATTTCCCGAATACGGCCTTCCTAATGAGTTTGTGGGAACAACGCTCAATGCCATACAGTATGCTTCACTCTACAAACATCTTCTGAATATGTTTCAACGTGACAGTAGATGGGTATCCGTGGAACTTCTGAATCTTAAATCGGAAAATGATGCTGTGTTCCTAGAAGTAAAGGCAACCTCTGTCGGCAATCAGGAATTTGTACAGAAAATAAAAATATAACTTGAATTAAAAATATAATCGTAGTAAGAAATGATTACAAAAGTAAACAACGGTATTTCTACTCTTAAAAACCTCTTTTTAGAGGTATTGATTGATCAGACATCGAAGATAAGCAATGTTGCTGACGGTTCAGTGGTCAACGCCATTGCATTTGGTGTAGGTAAGGTGGCACAGAAGGCAATCAAGGATATTGCCATTGTGGAAGCACAGTTATTCCCCGAATATGCCACAGGTGATTATCTTGACAAGTCGGCAGCTTTGTTTGGTGTAAGCCCAAGAAAGAATGCTCTTGGTTCGTCCACGTATGTACGTGTATATGCCGAACCGGGAACAAAGTATGCTGTTGGTTCTACTTTTATCAGTAAATCGGGTGTACGTTTTGAAACGGATGAAGCACTTACCGTAAATGAATCGGGTTACGGATATGTTCATGTACGAAGTACCATTACAGGACTTGCATCCAATGTGGAAGCAAACAGCATTGTCCAGATTTCCCCACGCCCTTTAGGACACATTGAATGCACGAACGAATATTATGCTATTGGCGGACGTGATTATGAGGATGATGAAACGTTCCGTAAACGTATCAGAAATAACGGTAACAGATATTCCCAAGGCACGATGGAATATTGGACACAGATATTCCAGGAAGCTGATGATAGGGTTTTGAAGGTGATGAATGTCGGCCTTGGAGAGGACGGTAATACCTATATCTACCTTGTTACACAAAACGGTGTATTGTTTACGGAAGATGAATTGGGTGTGCTTCTTGAAAAAGTGAAGTCAAAATTCTCCATTTCCGAAATTGACCTGAACGGAGATGTAATCGGAATACGTCTACGCAATGCCAAATGGATGATTGTAGGAGGTGAAACAGGTATAGACTTCCGTGTGGAACTTAGTTCGGAATATCAGACAGCCGAAGTAAGACGAAATGTTCAAGTGGCATTGACCAAATATCTTGACTTCCGTTTTTGGGATGCAGGAAAGACGGTTCAGTGGGATGATTTGCTCTCTGTTGTGAAAAATGCGGAAGGTGTGAAATATGTTCCCGATGAATACTTCAATCCAAGATATGATATGGAGGTTCCAATCAATCAGCTTCCAAGAATACAGGGATTCAGAATGAGGGATTTACAGGGTAATATCCTGTATGATTCAAACCAAACACTTTCGTCCTATTTCTATCCTGCAAGTGAGGGGGATAAGATTGTGTCACAGATAGGAACAGGCATTACCTATCTTGCATCATTTAAGGTTGTAAATACAAGAAACAATCCTGTTCCTGATGCAACAATCTCTATCGGAAACTCTGTTATCACAACTGACAGTAAGGGGACGGCAAACATTCTTCTTGAAAACGGAGAATACAATTATACGCTTACCAAGATGAATTGGGTGACACGTACAGGACAGTTCGTTATTCTGAATCAGCCCGTATATATCACAATCAATGATTTCTACGCTATCCCCTACAATGTAACGTTCAAGGTGATTACAGGTCTTAATCCTGTTGAGAACGCACTCATTACAATCAACGGTGAGGAACACACCACAGGGCCGGATGGTACGGCTGTCGTGTCATTGGAACCGGGTAGTTATGCCTATACGATAGAAAAAGTTAACTATCAGACCATTACAAACGGATTGAGCGTGCTTAATCAGGATATTCTGATTGAAGAGGAAATGTTTGTGGAAACGATGAAGGTAAATTTTGCTGCAATAGACAGAATGAATCAGATATTCGTTCCCGATGCAGTCATTTCCGTCCGTAACATGACTACCAAGACAGACCTTGAAGGACAGGCTTCCATGCCGTTACAGATAGGAAGCTATGAACTTGATGCGGTCCGTGACGGTTACTTATCTTTCCACAGAGAATTTGATGTCGATGCACGCATAGACAATTGTGTGCTCCTTGAAATGGAAAGCGCACCCTATCAGATAACATTCACTGTCATTGATATTGAAACGAACAAGGTCATTCCCAACGCTTCATTGCAAGTCAACAATCAAACCTATCTGACGGATGAATCGGGTCAGACAATCGTTTCCCTTGTATCGGGAACATGGGATTTTGTCGTGTTCAAATCCGGCTATCTGAAATACAACGGTACTGTTGTTGTGGATGGAGCAAGCAAATCGGTTCTTGTGCAACTTAGTGTTGCATATTACAACTATTATCTTGTATTCCGTGATATTGATACAGGAGATTACTTGCAGGGTGTACAGGTAACTATCCGTGGAAAGATATACATTTCTGATGTGAACGGGCAGATTGTCGCAACACTTCCTAACGGTTCATACGATTATATTGCAAGAAGGGCGAATTACAAGGACAAGTTAGGTACCATCACCGTACAGGACCAGGACGATAAGGAAATCGTCTATATGGAGGTACGTGACAGTATCAATACGATTACCGTACTTGACTACCTTTCAAACAATCCGATAGAGGGTGCAAGTGTGAAGGTGTATAACAAGGGTACGGGTGAAATGATTCAGGAATTGTTCTCCCTGTCAAACGGTGTATGCCAGTTCTCGGCACATTCGGGAGAATACTATCTGATTGCAAGTCACCCCGATTATATTGATACCCCGCAGCTTGACTTCACTCTTGAACGTCTGAAAGACATGACAATGAATGTTCTTATGGACAGACGTACAAAGACCTCTATCTTTGAAATAGATGAAATTATCCCGAAAACATCATCATCTCTTGATTCTGATGAGGAAGCTGCAACGGCCAATCCTATTACCAATGGTATAAGTATCAAGGTAACAGGTCTGCAATGGGTGTCAACCAACAAGTTTGAAACTGTTACCCAGACCTATGCAATCAGTGCAAACGGACAGGTGACAGTTGACATTCTTCCTCTTGTCGAATACACGATAGAGTTTGTTGACAAAGGATTCTATAATCATGATTCAACCAAGCATTCATGGAAAATGGATGTTGCAACAGACTTTTTCAGATGGACCGTAACCTGTATTAAAACATTGACTTTCAATGTGTTACAGAAAAACTCAAACCTTCCTATCGAAGTAGAGAACGGCCCGGAGGAATATCCCGAAATTGCCGTTACAGGACAGTCACGTCCTCAAAGAATACGGGTGGATGCACTAGGGGCATCCACATTCTATGTTTCTCCCGGAACATTTGATACGGTCACAACACAGGTAGACCACATAACACAGAATAACGAACTTACATTTACAACACCTCCTACTGTCGCCAAGACAATCCATCTTGACTATCCCGAATTGATATGGAAGATGGATATTGACGCAGATTTCCCTGTATCAACCAAGGCAGTAGGATTGATTGTAGACATTCACAGACAGCTTGCTCCTGAATATGTGTTCACAGGTGTTACAGATACGGACGGACAGTTTGAATCGGACGGTAAACCCGAAATGTATCCCCTGGCACCCGGATATTATGTTTATGAATGGGGTTCGGATGATAACGATTCTGATTGGAAGCCTAATACCGAACGTATCTATTTCCCTGTCGGACATCAGAAACCGACTGAATTTATCACAGATATCGCATTAAGAAAAGTTACCGAAAACAAGGGATGGACATTGACACGAAGATATACTGTACAGGATGGTATTGCTCCACAGGTAGAATCCCCGCTTCCTGCAAACATACCGTTTGATATTTATGCGAACAACCAATTGCTCCTATCCGATCAAAAAGTGAATGCACAGGGCTTGATTTCATTCGACACGTTCGCAGGGATAAGATACAAGTTCCAGTTCAAGGAGAACTACAACATATTCTATGCCGAAATAGCGCATGTAGTCCTTCCTAGTGAATTGACAGGAGGAAATTTGCAAATGGTGACAACACCGCTTGTATCGCATGCCATAACATACAACAACGTGATATACCCGTCACAGACCATCAGTACGGTACAGAATCTGACAGTGGAACTTGACACATCCAACACTGCACTCAAACAATCGGCAGCAACGGCAACGCTTCCCAAAAATATCTGGCTTTCTCCCAATGAAATGCGTCTGACGGGTGAACTGAAATACTTTACCAATACTCCCAACGTGTTCAACCCGTATGATCATATAGGAGAAGAAGATGTGGAAAGGATAAAATTGGATTTCACGGCCAAGCAATATAACATTCCTGTGAAACTTACGGAATCAATTACAGGAGGTATTGCGGCAAACTGTCCCATAACTATTGTTTCCAAATGGAATCCCAGCATCAAATATACGGCAACAACGGGCAGCAATGGTACCGTAACCATTCCTAATGTATATTACGGAGATTATACCTATACACTTGGCGGGAATGCCGTATATGAGCAGAAAACAGGTGAGGTATCATTTCCAGTGAACGGTGTGGAATCACCTCTTGCGACATGGACAAACTCGGTAACATACAATACGAGCGATGTGACTGTCAATATGAAATGGCAGTACAGGGAAGGACTTGTTGTCAACCTTAACGGAGGTTCGTTCTCGTTCCAGCAGGAAGGTAATGAAGCAAAGACATTTACAACCGATACAAGCGGAAATGCCACCATCAGTGTCGTTATCGGATTGCCCGTCAGCTTCACGTACAAGAACAACAATAACCTTATCGCCACCAATGCTACTTTCTCCCATACATTCGATGCAGTAGGTGAATCCTATTCATATACCCTTATATCCAAGGTGTACACGCAGAAGATTGTTGTAACGGAAAAGAATACGGGTGACAAGGCAGACGATTGTCGTATCATTCTCACACACCAGCTTAATTCATCCATCAAGTTCGATGTACGTACAGGAACGGACGGCACTGTCACCATACAGAATGTTCCTTCCGGGCCTTACAACTGGACGGCAGGTGAGGATGTTACGTATGACAGTATATCGGGTACGGCAACAATTCCTATTGGTGGCGGAGCGACATCCAATGACCTCAACATACAGGTTGTATATAACACAGGGCAGGTGTCACTGGAAATATGGACAAAAATCCCGGGATTCGGTGATCAGACGAACGGTAAGATACATTCAGGACTTGCCGTTACTGTCACACAAGCAGGGAAACAGCTTTTTTCCGGCGTGACCAACGAACAGGGAAAGGTGTTCTTCACCGCATCACTGGAGGTTCCTGTCACATTTGAACTTCCCGATTCGGCAGGAATATGGACAGGAAGCATCCCTGCACACACCTATCATGCGATAGGAGAGAATTACAAGGTTCTTCTTACAAGAAAGACAGGTACGGCCACCATAACCGTAAACAACTCCACAACGGGCGGAAAGGCGGCTTCCTGTCCTACAAGCATGTCACAGACATTGAATGGTGTTACCGTATCATTTTCAGGAACAACAGACGCTTCGGGAGTATGGACCGTACCTAACGTTCCTCTTTCGGGTGGTAATTATGTGGTCAAGGCAGGAGGAAACAATATATTTACTTCCGCTTCGGGTAATATGCCAAGTAGAACTACTTCCATGTCAATTACCCTTTCGGTTGCATATCAGCAGGCGACATTCAACGTTACGGTTCGTGAGATTGTTCCGGGATTCGGTGATCAGGCAAACGGGCAGTTACTTGGAAGTCTAGGTTCGTTCAATGTCACACAAAGTGGTGCAACCAAGCAATATACGTCAAACGGAAATGGTGTATTAGCCATACAGGGATATGTAGGGGTTCCGTTCTCCATACAGATACCCTATTCGGGTAACTATTCCAACGGTACACAGTCATGGACACCTGCAAATACAGGTTCTTCCACCACATTGAAGTTTACGATAAGCAAGAGGGTACGTCTTACGTTCACCAACAGCATATTCGGTCAGAATGTTACAGGCGTTGCGGTATCGGCAACAGGCGCAACCGCCACACAGACATATAACAGTAGTGGTAACAATTATGTGGATGTATATGTAGGAGCAAGACAGATTTCCGCAACCGCATCACGTGCCGATTACAACAATAAGGCAACAACCATATCCCAAACATCGGGAAATCTTGGTGTTGCAATGGAACCCGTCAAATACAACGTGACAATAACCGTCAAGGACGGTACATGGACGGATTGGGTTCAGAGTATAAACGGTGCGACAGTAAAACTGACTTCGACAAGAAAGAACACCGTCACCTATACGGGAACGACAAACGCGAGCGGACAGGTTGTGCTGAACGTCTACAAGACATCTCCTTATACGGTAAATACATCAGCCACCAATTTCACGGCTACAAGCGGATCACTAGGAGAAAATGCGACAGCACTCACAATCAACATGAAGCGTGTATCGTTTAACAAGACAGTTACCGTACAGATAGGAGGGAAGAACATTACGAACACGGCCGTAGAAATGATGTGTTGTGAAAACCATAAGATATTGTTCAACAGTAATACAAACGGTTCAGCACAGTTCACAGCCACCTATTATCAGGGATTACATTACATAAGCCGCATAAAACCGTGGTCAACAGCTTTCACTGCGGGAGGAATCACTTCCCAAAATTATCAGGAAATACGGTTCACCATACAGAACGGATGGAACAACGGTTCGGCAATAAGTACCGTATGGTGGAACGGAACACAGAAATTCAACCATACTCCGGGTGGAATCACATCGGGAAACCGACTTATCTGTACGTTAAGGGTGAAGGTGTCGGACGGTTCAATCACCTATTATGAAACACGTGACACGGCCACATGGGTGAACTGGATAAAGGCGAACCTTACGACAGGCGGCTATATCGCAATCGTCCATACCGTATGTTACAAGACGCAGGGATTCGCCCTGAACGCTTCGGAAGCGAACAGCATTGTCAATATGGGTAATTTCGGACAGTGCTCTATTCCGGGATGGTGGACACTGGGAGGAAGATATGTGTTCGTCCTTACCAATTCCCCTTCCGGCAGCGGACAGAACACGGGATGGATGAATCTTGACCTGACAAACAACACGGTAGGAACATACATAAGAAAGGGTTCCGTATCACCGTTCACCGAAAACAACAATACGGGCGTATGGGGTTACAATCCTACCACATCCGACACGGCAGCTTATACATGGAACATCAATCCCGGATCGATAAATGCTAACGGTGGAACATACCCGTACAACCATTTGAAGTGCATTGACGGTTTCAACAGCGGCATCCTTTCGGGTGCGACAGGAGTTGTCACATACTCCATGGGATACCAGACACAGACCACAGGTTCATTGGCGGACAACGGTGAGTGCTGGGGCAAGATGCTTCCCGGAAACGTGTCATGGTCTGTTTCCAAGTCGGGTTATCTGTCCGCTTCCAAGGGTGCTGTCGGATTGTGGACATCACGTTATCAGGAAATAACGCTTGCCAGACAGGGTATGTTTGTGAAAATGACATTCCGTGACACGGCACAGAACGCGACAGCCCCTGCGGGCGTTGCCGTTCAGATAACGGGTACGGACGAGAACGGTGCGTCAATAGGAACCATAAATCTTACAACAGACGCTTCGGGTTCGGTCATCTACAATGCGAAACGATTGAAGCAAGGATCGACCGTAACATGGAAATTCAATTACAATTATGCGACCATGGGATGGTTCGATTCGACAGGCAGCTTCACCTTACCTACAAGCATCCCCTCCGGCGGTACATACGCTGTCACCCTCTCCGTAGACCGCATCGGTGACGGAACACCCTGGGTGGAGGAGAGGGGGTTTAAAACCAGCAGCATCTGGGATGCTGGTCTTTCATCCTTAAGTGAGCAGACATCCGTTTACCCCGTCCAGGACATATACAGGCGAAATATATGTGCGATCGGGCCTGCTCCCTTTGGAACACAGGCATCAGCCGCCTACAATCCTACTCCATGCCTTATTTTCGCCTATCTGATGATACTAAAATTTGGTTCGGGAAGTTCTTCCAGATGGTCTTGCGTTCTACATGGATTGTCTGCACAGCTTGCTTTTGATCCAAACATATTCACCCTTTATTATAATCCGACAGGTTTCATAATAACTCGTCCGCAGGTGATAGTGGCAGGGAATAGTGTGAACATGATGTGTTCATGGAATCTGACCACCTTCATATATACAGCCGTTTCCTATGGTGACAATACATCATATTCCTTTACCAGCACTTTTGGATTTTTTACATATTACCATACCAATCCGCCCTATTTTATTTTTGCAACATATGATGATACTATTACCATGCAAGGTGACATCGACCATACTGCATGGCCTGCATACCATGCAGGAGTAATATACCGAAACTTTTTTACCACAATCGGTACAAGTCGTAGCAATTATATGCTTGCCTATGAATATTATTTCATAGCGGAATATAACAGTAATATGTTTGGTAGATTTTATGTTGCCTACGGTAGTTTCCAAAGTATGAGGTATAACGACACTGGTATCGATAGCCCCATCGTCGCTTCAAGTAATGTGTACAGGTTTGGAAAGGCTCTGACATCATCATACAAATTTTACATGTCACCATGTAATTATTTCACCAACACATCCCTTTTCATAGCGGAAGCCATCATGTATAATGGAAAGGATTATTCGTTTCTGGAAAGCGTAATCAGAAACAGGGATATGTTCCAGTCGGTCATATTCTACAATATACTAAAGACACAGACTGTATCCGGGATGTACATCCATCAGTATTTTTTCGACAATTTATTCGGTGTTTATTCTACATACACAAAACCCGTATCGGGAATTACGGGAAGCGGAGCGAATGCCCTGTTAGGATTGCAGTTGTGTCATCCGTTTCAGCCGGATAATACCATGACAACCCTGAATCGGTACATCACATCGGATTGCAACGATTACATAGAGTATTATAATACGGGAACACTGGTAAGCGGAAACGTGTACAACAATTATATATTTGCACACAACTTCACAGGCAACAAACCGAACTTCTACCTGTTCCTTACCCTTACCGAATTCAAGAAGGATGTGTATATCAACAATTACTCGGGATGGCAGATAGGAAGCATGGATGTGACCGATCTGTCGTCACAGTCACCATGGAACACCCTTCTATCGGGTTACGGGAATTTCAAATCCGTATGGAGGGTTCAGGCAAACAGCGATTTCTCGAAAATCCTGATCTACATGATAAACCTTAACAATTCACAAAGGATTGGATTGGCAAATAATCCGGAAGGTGGAGAAATTCTCATGTACTCATCATCCAATTACTGTACCCTTAACGGAATAATAGCCGTACAAAAGGTTTCAAGTGGATCATATAAGGTAGTGAACAACCTCAATCTGATAGGATGGACGGATGCAATGAGGAACAAGATCATAGGGAAACCTGTTGCCTGCATGGGATTCACGTCACGAAGGCCTGCTTCCTTTGTTTCCGTAAGCAACCCCAATGGGGATGTGGATTCAAGTAAAATCGTAGACAATGATGAAAAGAAAAGAATTATAGAACAGTTCAGCGTACCCGAAAAGCATGCCGTTGTCATTAACCATACACTATCCGTTGTAAACAACATGTATCTGAAACAAAGTGCCGTAAACAGGGATTCAGGTGCCGATCTGATGACAGAGTTCATCATAAAGTTTTAGGAAGGATTATAACCCTATCGGTTTTTAGGTTTTCCGATAGGGTGTTATAAAATACCAAACAAATGTTAAATCTTTAAATTTTGGATAATGTTTGTTTGTAATCTTAAAATAAAACTTTATATTTGCACCATAAAACTTTAAATAATTTAAATATGGATACAGTAAATATAAGTGTTTTGGCTGGCCACGTGAATGTTGTATCTGCTATTCACGACAGACTTTATGTATGTATAAATGCCGATAAGAACGATCTGGTAAATGAGGTGATTTCTGAATGTGGCGGACAATATATCCTGTCAAGAATGAATCAGGACGAGATAATCTCCCATCTCGAATCATTGGGATATAAAGTCGAGTGATATGGATTTAAGAGAGAAAATAAAAACCAAGGAGGTGAATAATGAATAGTGTACAGACACAAACACTTTCCATTAAAGGAAATGGAGGTGGCGAAGCATATATTGACTTTTGTGATGGACAATTATGTGTTTCTGTTGTTGTAGAAGGGAAACAAGCGGATTTTCACTTTGAACCTGTTACTCTAGGAATGTTTGCCCATGCTTACAAACTGCATTGTGAAGAGTGTAAAGCCTATGAAAAACGTAACGAAAATAGCCAAGAAGTCAGCCGGACTTAGCCAAAGATGTTCGATTTGCCCGCTTTTGAGAAGCTGCACTCCGGAAATAAACAGAACTTGCTTTGACAGCTTTGTGGAGGGATTCAAGAAAGGGGTTAAGGCGGCAGAAAAGGAAATAAATGAGAAATTCAAAACAGAACATATATGAATGAGATAGAACAAGATAAAAGATATGTTTTTGGAGATATGATTATAGTAGCCACTACTGACTTTGACTTTAATCCTATTTTAAAAATTAGCACAGATGCCGGAAATGTGATTGTAATGCCATCATCCGATAATAAGATAATTGTAAAATCAACCGTAGATAAACAACTATCAAAACGTATAAAATATGAATAATATAATTGTGTTTTTGATGTGGGTTCTATGGTTGATAGCTTCAATAATTCTTGCAATTATCATATTCGGTTGGCCGTTAGTATTCAAAGAAGAATGGTTAGATCTTGGCAGTAATTTAATTGAAAAACTAAATAAAAATGACTAAAGAAGAATTTAAATCAAAGAAAGAAATTATCAATTCAAAGATGAATGAATTGAATAACGAAATGATAAAATTAAAGAAGGAGTACATTAAATCCAATGTGAAGTATCCTATCGGAAGCAAGGTGTGTATTACTACTCCTGCATCCACAAATACAAGATTAGGTAACTTAGAAAGTGTTACTGTCCCCGAAATAAAACAATACGCTTATGTTAAAGATTATATAATTGATTTTTTTGATAACATTGAACCACTGTTTAGAAGAGTGAAGAAAGATGGTACTATGTCGGAGGTGAATTTGTTTGTTATTCTTACGAAGAACACTACGATAGAACTAGTAAAGGAGTAATTGTTATGGCAAAGGTAATGAATTTAGGAGTGCATTGTAGTGAGTGCATACACTATCAAGGTATTCGTCCGTTTATGTATTGCATGGCTTTACAGAAGAGAATAACGGCTAGGAAAACTCCTAAGTATTGTAATCATTATAAAAATAATAAAATATGACTAAGAAGATTGCTGTTGTAGGTTCAATGATAAATTCATCCGAATACCTTCTATTTGAAAATCTGGAAACAGGATATTCCCTTGAACGTTATGATTCTGTTGAGGAAGCTAGAAACAGTGATTGTGATGCTGTTATAGTAACGGATAAGGATAAGATTGATAATGAAGAAACGTCTATTCTATATTACAATAAGCCTGTTGTTGAAGGTTTTGATATGATTTCATTTGATTCACCTAAAACGAAATGCCGTATCAAGGACGATAGGTGTGTCAGAAAGCAGATTGCGAAACGTAGAAAAAGAAACAAGAATCCTAAAACACATAGAAAAAGATGAATACATTTTACGGAATCAGCTTTGCAATATACTTTATGTTTATCACCCTTGTATTGACCACATTCATATATGGCTTAAAAAGGGATAAATATAAGTTTTGGAAGTGGGTGATTATAACATTATCTTACTTCATATTTGTTATTATTTACACAATTTTTTGTTTACGGTAATGGAAAAGGTAGAAGTAGGAACCCTTGACATGGACGAACTGTTTGAACACAGGGGTGTAATATATGAAGTATTATACAAGACGGATTATTGTGTCCGTTGCCGATATCCTAACGACAAATACCGTTACAGGGATATATGGAAATATCTCTATACCGAATTTAGTTTGTGGACAAAAGTTAATAAATTATGAAAACACTGGTTTTTGATGTGATGCTTGACGGGCGGTTTATACATACGTTCAGATACCAATATTGCCCGTTGTTTCCGATAGACGAACAGGAACTGGAGAAGTTTGTCACTGACAGGCTTCCTACATTAAAAGGAAAGGATTTTAAAATAGTATTTTGATATGAAACAGACAGTAGAAGAAGCGGCATACGATTATGCTACTAATAAAACGAAGTTCAGAAAAGACGTTCTGAAAGAAGTTGACGCGGATACCTACGTTTCACGTCATGCTGATAGTATGGACGATTTTCAATGTGGTGCAGAGTGGCAGTCAAAGCAATCACCTTGGATAAGTGTTAAGGAACGGTTGCCGGAAAAGGATGGGTATTACTTTGCTACTGACGGTGATGTCGTTGAGAAAGTTTATTTCTTTAAAAGATGGAATAAGTTTGCATCAACTAGAGATTATCCTCATCTATTTTACAATGAAGGCGAAATAAAAGCCTGGCTTCATATCCCCTCTTTCGATGATATACTCGAAGCCAACAAGGATGTACTTGAACGGATTAAAGAAAAAGGAGATTAATATGGAAAGGTACAGAATCATACGAGGAGAAGGGTACAACGGTTGTATTCCCATAATAATATATTGGGTACAAGTCAGAAAAGACAAATGTATTTCATACGAATGGGTGAATGTAAAGGGCTTTGACACCTATAAGAGAGCTAAAGAGTTGTTGAATGTTTTAAAAGGAGGAATTGATTATGAGCAAATATAGATACAGAGAAATAAAGAACTATATCCATAACGAACTAAAGTTAACTAAAGAGGATATAAAGGATACAATAGTTCCAATTGTGAAAGAGGAAGTTAAACGTATCTTCCGTAACACCTATGGGGACGATGTTAATATAGAGAGGTGGATTCGTTGTATGGTTTCTGACGAGATACAGAAAAACGGTGATTACTTAATGATAAGAAATTTGTGTAGGGAGATAATTAAGGAGGAAATTGTCGATAGGTTGTCAATTGATATAAGCCTTAAAAAGAAGGAGGAATAATTATGAGCATATTTACGTTAGAGGAAGTGAATCAAGCGATCAATATGGCAGTTGACGAAACATCTAGAAAGGCAGTTGAAGTTCTTTCGTCTGTATTGGACAATTGGGTACATGGCGGTGATGCAGATTGTATCATTGCGGAGTTTGAGGAAAAGTTAAATGAAGCGATTAATGGATAAAAGATGAAAATCATGAAAGGAAATATATTTGACAAAATAAGAAAAGCATCTAATAAATACATAGAGTATATGATTGCTTGTGATGATATATCCAAAGAAGCACAAAAACATATAGATTGGGATGATAATGTTTCATGTGAATATTATCCGTCTGATGGAATATGTATAATGATAGACGAGCATGTTTGTTATGCCAATACATTCTTTGGCTTGGTAGAAGAATCAGAAAACGGTATGATTGATAGGAAAACATATATGAGAAATTGTATTTGATTATGGAAATAAAGAACGGAATAATAATAGACGGGGTGTTGCATGAAATGGTTGAACTGATTGATGCGTCCTGTACGAGTTTTGATTGCACTAAATGTTCATTGCTTAAGGAATGTGATGAGTGTGAGATGAAGCATAAAACATATCTGTGTGATGTGATGGGTTGTTTCTTCTTTGTCAATCGTGGTAAAGTAACGGAGATTAAAATGGAGGAGAAAAAGAAATGAAACAGGTATTGTCAGTTGGACAGATAAAACATTTACAGAAGATTAGGTTTGATACGAGCGATGGGAGCATGTGTTTCGAGTGGAGTGAATCAGATCCAGATAACATGGTTGTAACCTCTCTGGATGCCGATACAAATTACGACTATTGTCGTACAACTTACACCTTGCAGGATATTCTCGATAAGCTGCCTTGCTTCATCGGCAATGAAGTGCTTACCATCCAAAAACTTGCAGATAGCTATACATGCTTGTATATGGAATATTATACTAGGTCTATGATAAATATTACAGAGAGTAAAGAACTCATTGATGCAGCATACGATATGTTGTGCTGGTGTATTGAAAACGGATATGTTAAAGTTGGAAAGGAGGAATAACTATGGAAAATTACATTAAAAATGTATTCGGTGTATATGATGGTTTACATACTGATACTTTAAGGCATATTCCCGAAATTAGTTGTTATAACCATAACTACTATATAGGATTGAAAAGGGGAAACAGTACGATACATGATTTGCTTTTTGCAGTAAGTAATGATGATAATCTTACAGAGTGGTATATCGTTCTTGGAAATTGTATCAAATATATTGGATATGAGTATTCAGACGAAGGAGTGATTAATTTATCGGAGGAATAACTATGGGATTTACAACACCGTGTTTTATACGCAAAAATACACAGGAACTTCGGAGAGGGCTGGAAGAATTGGGGTATTCACATGGTAAGCCTAAATATTATGCAGATGATGATAATAAGTATGATTTTATTATGTGTCATAATGGAATATTCTTTTTACTATCCCAAAAGAATCATGTGATAAGAAATGGGCATCCTTTGAAAAAATATGGAAGTGTTGATTGCGGAACGAATGAAGAACTATTCCTGGCTATCGCTGCATTGAGGGATGATAGTAACTACATGCAGTGGTTTATAGCAGATTCCATTCTTAGCGTTTCTTATGGCGATTCTATTGGTAATGATCATTATTTCACAGAACTCAAAGGCATTATGTTCTTTTGGGATGAAAATTGGGATAATGCAACCATTATTTCAGGACGTTATCACAAGGCTACCGTAGACGAACTGATCGAATACTTTAAAATAAATGATTAAACAATGAAAGCAAGAGTAAAATCAACAGGAGTTTTGGTAGATGTAACTCCCCAATTAAACATCAACTCTCAACATAACAATAATTATTTATATGTATGTGATAACATGGTTTACAGAGAATGCGAACTTGATTTCTTTAGTGAAACTATTGACTGGGAACAACGTAGATATGAATTGGCGAAAGCTGCCATGCAAGGATTTTGCAGCAATTCACATGAACAGGGAATGAGTAATGGTTCATATATGACAGCCCAAAGGAGTCTTAGTTATGCCGATGCGCTAATAAAAAAATTAAAAGGAGAATAAAATTATGACCGAAGAACTTGTAACATTAGAAACAGCGAAGCTGCTAAGAGAGAAAGGATTTAATGAGTATTGTAAAGATATTATTAAAGAGGACGATAATCGGATAATGCAATCTGTGTTCCGAACAAATAAGAATTTGCCAAAATTGTGTTATAGTCGTCCCACTCAATCCGTTGCACAAAAGTGGCTGCGTGAAATAAGAGGTGTGTATGTATATGTAGAACCTGTTATTGGAAAAAGATGGACGCTTTCTTTTTGTGATTTCAATGTTCCAACAGAAGAAAGCGACTGGATGGAGAACGAAATAAACAAAGGGAATGGCTATAAAGTATATGTCACCTACGAAGAAGCACTTGAAGCAGGATTACAGGAAGCATTAAAATTGATATAAATATGAGCCTTGGGCGGCTTTGTAAAACCCACATAAATTTTTGATATGAAAAAGTACATTGGAACAAAACAGATTGAAGCAGAACC
>ULWW01041801.1_pt1 | contig 62314 bp, 63 predicted proteins | sample 1960741 | NCBI WGS metagenome assembly ULWW01 (sample SAMEA4835823, study PRJEB28245) | human gut metagenome | biome: gut microbiome; material: fecal sample | place: Denmark | collected 2008
CTTTCTTTTAAATTTTGTTTCATTTGTTCTTTCCCCCTTCTGTGCTATATATTTTATATGCACTTTAAATTTTAATTTTATTTATTTATTTTTACTTATTTTAAGCACAAAAAGATAGCAAATAAAATCTACCTATAAACTAATTTTGTCTTTAAAATAAATTTCAAAACTTATTAGTCTATAACAATAGATTTCCTGCTATCTTTTTATTATATTTTTCTTTTATTCTATTTACTAAATATATCGTGTGTGTGTGTGTGTGTGTAGAGTCTCAAGGGTTACACGGTTTATCTTCAACATAATTCAACCAATTCCTTTTTCTTTTGTTTTTAACTTCTTGTTTATTATACATAAATATGTATTTTTTTGCAATAGTTTAATTAAAATTTTACAAGTACCTTTTCTATATTTCTAACCTTCTACACTTTACAAAAATCACAAATTAATTTAAGAACACACAAAAAGCACCAGTATATTGAACTTTACATTTTCATAGTATTGCTCAATACTGATGCATTTTTTAAAAGCTTAAGAATTTAAGTTTAGAACTCTATTTTTTCTTCTATCCATTTTTCCAAATCATCAATTTTTAATCTTATTTGTTCCATAGTATCTCTATCTCTTACAGTTACTGTCTCATCTTCTAAAGTATCAAAATCCACTGTTACACAATAAGGTGTTCCAATTTCATCTTCTCTTCTATAACGTTTTCCAATACTTCCAGATACATCATAATCACACATAAATTTTTTAGATAATTTTGTGTATACTTCTTCTGCTTTTTCAGATAATTTTTTAGATAGTGGAAGTACAGCAACTTTATATGGTGCAAGAGCTGGATGCAAGTGTAATACAACTCTTGTGTCACCTTCAGAAATTTTTTCTTCGTCATAACTGTTGCATAAAAATGCAAGTACAACTCTATCTGCTCCAAGTGATGGTTCAATAACATATGGTACATATTTTTCATTTGTTTCTGGGTCTTGGTATGACATATCTTGTTTTGAATGGTTCATATGTTGTGTTAAGTCATAGTCTGTTCTGTCTGCTATTCCCCATAATTCTCCCCAACCAAATGGGAACTTAAATTCTATGTCTGTTGTTGCTTTACTGTAAAATACTAATTCTTCAGGTGAATGGTCTCTTAAACGAATATTTTCTTTTTTCATTCCTAAATTTAATAAAAAGTTTTCAGAATAATCTTTCCAATATTTGTGCCATTCTAAATCTGTTCCAGGTTTGCAGAAAAATTCTAATTCCATTTGTTCAAATTCTCTTGTTCTAAATGTGAAATTTCCAGGTGTTATTTCATTTCTAAATGCTTTACCTATTTGTGCAATTCCCATTGGCATTTTTTTTCTTGATGTACGTAAAACATTTTTAAAGTCTACAAATATTCCTTGTGCTGTTTCTGGTCTTAAATATATTTCAGAAGTTGTATCTTCTGTTACACCTTGAAATGTTTTAAACATAAGATTAAATTTTCTTATATCTGTAAAATTGTTTTTTCCACATGATGGACATGGAATTTTATTTTCTACTATAAAGTCTATTAATTGTTTGTCTGTCATTCCATCTGCTATCATGTCTTTTCCATTTTCATGTGCCCACTCTTCTATCAATTTGTCTGCTCTATGTCTTGTCTTACACTCTTTACAGTCAATTAGTGGGTCTGAAAAGCCTCCAACATGTCCAGAAGCAACCCATGTTTCTGGATTCATAAGTATTGCAGCATCTAATCCTACAATATTTGGTTGTTCTTGTATAAATTTTTTTCTCCATGCTGCTTTTACATTGTTTTTTAATTCATTTCCTAAAGGTCCATAATCCCAAGTATTTGCTAATCCTCCATAAATTTCTGACCCTGGGTATATAAATCCTCTATTTTTGCATAATGCAACTAATGTGTCCATTGATTTTAACATAAAAATTCTCCTATTGTTTTTATTATTTTTTATTTTATTATTTATAACTACATTGCTTTTCTAAATAATTCTATAAATTCTTCTTTTGATACATCTCTTGGATTTCCTGGTTTACATGGATCTTCCATTGCTTTTTGTGCTAACATTTCAAAGTCTTCTTCTTTTGCTCCATAATCTTTTATTGTTTGTGTTATACCAACTTTTTTGCTAAGTTCTGATAACATCCATACAAATGTGTTTATGACATCTTGATCATTTAGATGTTCAGCATCTGGTCTTCCTATATTTACTAATATCTCTCTAAATCTTTGTGCACAAACTTCTCCATTAAATCTCATAACTGTTGGAAGTAACATTGCATTTGCTATTCCATGTGGTGTGTCATATACAGCTCCTAATTGGTGTGCCATTGAATGAACTATTCCAAGCCCCACATTTGAGAATCCCATTCCTGCAATATATTGAGCTAATCCCATTTTTTCAATTGCTTCAGGATCTTTTTCATTAACTGCTGCTGGTAAATACTTAAATATCATTTTTATTGCCTTCATATGAAACATATCAGACATTTCGTTATGAGCTTTTGTAATATAGCCTTCTACTGCGTGTGTTAAAGCATCCATTCCAGTTGCAGCAGCTAGACTTTTTGGCATTGATGCCATAAGTTCTGAATCTACTATAGCTATAATTGGAATATCGTTTGGATCAACACATACCATTTTTACTTTTCTTTCTTCATCTGTTATTACATAATTTATTGTAACTTCTGCTGCAGTTCCAGCTGTTGTTGGTAATGCAATTATCGGCATTGCTCTATTTTTTGTATTTGATGCACCATTTAATGATTTAATGTCACTTCTATCTGGGTTTGTCATAACAATTGCAATTCCTTTAGATGTATCAATGCTTGATCCTCCACCTACAGCTACTATAACATCTGCATTAGAATTTTTGCATGCTTCTACTCCATCTGTTACGTTTTTTATTGTAGGGTTTGGTTTTATTTCTGAATATAATGTATATTCTATATTTGCTTTTTCTAATTCTTCTTCTACTTTTTTAGTTACTCCTGCATCTACTAATGATTTGTCACTTACTAAAAAAACTTTTTTAAATCCTCTTTTTTGTATTTCTCCGGCAAGTTCACTTCTTGCTCCATTTCCAAAATATGATGTTTCATTTAATACAAATTTTGTACTCATCCTTCGTTCCTCCTTAATTTAACCTTTGTTATATTCTTTAGGTATTTCAAAGCTTACGCTATTGTCTATATTATAAGACATTTCAACTTTTAAAAGTTGTTCTATATCTCCTATATATGTTTTTATATATTTTAGGTTGTTACCTTCAAAATATAACCTTGTTTTTGTTTTGCTATCATCTATTGTTGCTTTATAATTTATTAAAAATGGATAATTTCCGTACATATTCTTCATAGTAATATTCTTTATTATCTATTTTTTCCATACCTGATACATAGTCTTGTTTTAATAATTGTCTCATATTGTTTGTAACTTTTGTAAGGTATGTATTATTATTTTCATATGTGTAATATTTTTTTGTTCTATCTACAAGTACTGTTGTATTATTATTGTCTACAATATAAGTATTTTTTTCACCTTCGTCTACCACTTCAACATATGCCTTGTTTTCTTTTCTCGCTATTACAAGTTGGTTTTCATCATTTAGCATTGTTTTAAATGTATAGGTAGGATTTTCTTCTAATTTGCTACAAATTTCTTTAATCCTTGATATTCCTGTGTCTTGTTCTTGTATTTTAGTGCTATTGCTTTTATTGCTACTAAATATTATAACTAAAGCAACTGCAATTATTAATAATATCGCTATAATTGATATTATTATTATTTTCTTTTTTTTCATGTTTCCTCCTTTGTAATTATCAAAAATATTATATATATATTCCTATAAATGATAAAATAAATGCTACAACAATATAAATTACTTCAACTAATACAAATGTTTTTATTGCCTCTTCGTCTTTTTTATTAAATACAAATTTAACAGCAAAATATGTTAATACAATTGATATTGCTGAACATAAGCTTGAAATTGGACTTGTAATTTTATATGCAGATGAGCTTAATAAGTTAATAAGTGATATAAGTGCTGAAATAATAACAGGTATTTGTGCTACAGTTACAGCTGTAATCATTGTTGTTAGCGATTTTTTCTTTTCTTTGTTTAACATAAGCATTATTACTGCTAAAACTATTATTCCTAATGCTGGTGTAATTATTGCTCTAACTATTGCCCATATTGCAGCTCCTGCTGTTTGTTTAAATACTCCACTAAAGCATAATCTGAATAATTTTATTATTGTCCATATTGCAATTATTATTATTGCATATTTAAATGTTTTTCCTGTATTATCTTCTACTACTTTCTTTATTTCTTCTACAGGTTTTACAAATAGATTTTTCACAAAATCTTTTGTTTCTATACTGTCTTGTTTAATATTTACATTTTTTATTGTATCTTTAACTTGGTTTACAGTATTTGTTGTTTCTGATTTTAATTTTTCTGTATCAAAAGATCCTTCTTTCTTTTCTTCTGCCTTATTTTCCATTTTTTCTTTTATTTCTTCTGTTTTATTTTCTGTTTTTTTCTTTTCATCTTTTACTTCTTCTGTTTTGTTTTCTACAGTCTTTGTTTCTTCTTTTATTTCTTCTTGTTGTTTATTTTCTTTGTTTTCTTCCATTTTTATCACATTCCTTTCCTTTAAAAATATATTTATATTATACAACTTGTATTACAATTTTTCAACATTTTATTTTCCTAAATTAATTCCTATACTTTGGGCTGTTTTTATTAATGGATCATCCATTGTAATTTTTCTAATATTGCTGTTTGCTGTATTACCAGATGCTGCACCAATTTCTTTGTTATTCCCAACAACCTCTTCTAATGATGCACAATCTAATTTTCCGCCTTTGTATGTTACTAATACATTAAATTTTCCTTCCATTGCTAGTTGCATTGCTTTTACACCATATTTTGTAGATAAAACTCTATCATATGCTGTTGGAGTTCCTCCTCTTTGTACATAGCCTAAAACTGTACATCTTGAAACAAGTCCTGTTAACTCTTCTAGGTCACTTGCAACTTTTTCACCTATTCCTCCAAGTCTTATATTATCTAGTCCTTTTCCATCGTCTAATTTTTTCTTTACTACTATTTCTCCATCTTTTGGTTTTGCACCTTCTGACACAACTATAATACTAAAGTTTTTTCCTTCTTCTTGTCTTTGTTTTACTTTTTTAGCAACTTCATTTATGTCATATGGAATTTCTGGTATTAATGCTGCGTCTGCACCTCCAGCTATTGCTGATTCTAGTGCAATCCATCCCGCATACCTTCCCATTACTTCTAATACCATTATTCTATGATGAGATTCTGCTGTTGTATGAAGTCTGTCTAAAGCTTCTGTAGCAACTGATACTGCTGTATTATACCCAAAAGTTACATCTGTGTGTGCTACATCATTGTCTATTGTTTTTGGTACTCCAATTACATTTACTCCTCTTAATGAAAAGTCTCTTCCAGATTTTTGTGTTCCGTCTCCTCCTAGTGTAAATATGCAATCAAATCCTGCTTGTTTTATATTATCTATACATTTTTGTGACATATCTTTATAAACAGTTTTACCATTTTCTTCTACTTTTAAATTGAATACATTTGTACTGTTTGATGTTCCTATAATTGTTCCTCCTCTATGTAATAAACCTGATGCATTTGTTTTTGTATCCAATTTTACATAATTATTCTCTAATAAACCTTTATACCCTTCTATATAACCATAACATTCTATACCGTTAGTTTCAGCTGTTTTAACTATAGCTCTTATTACAGCATTTAATCCTGGTGCATCTCCTCCATTTGTAATTATTGCTACTTTTTTTACCATAATAAAAAATCCTCCTTAGTTTTGTTTTTTATTATTATATCAATAATAATAAATTTTACAACACTTTTGGAAGATTTTTTACCATTTAGAAACTTATTTTTTAATTTTAGTTATATATTATGCAAAAGGTAAATCCAAGCCATTTTACTTAGTAGATATATGTATATTTTGTATTTCACAATTAAGTTCCCTAGAAATAATATTTTGTATTTGAGCTGTTTGCTCTTGTTTTAAATCATTTGTACCTATTATAACACTTACACTTTTACCATTTACAAATACAACATTATTAGAAAATCCCTTTGTTTTTATTAGATTTTCACAAATCATTATACTATTTTTTGTATCATTGATTTTTGTAATTTCTTGGCTAGCAGATTGTTTTTGTGTTTCTAAAGAATTGGAACTATTTAATATTTTTTCATAACTTTCTAACATTTGTGAATACATTGTTTCTCTTTCTAATTTTGATTTTACAAAATAGTCATCTGAATTGCTTGTGCTATTTGACGCTGTTTGTACCACATTTTCTGATTTGCTTTCTTCTATATTTTCTGTTGTATTTTGAGCTTTAGTGTCTGTTATATTTTCTTCTACATTCTCATTAGTTTTATCATTTTCGTCCACAACATCATTACTATTTACTAATTTTGCATCACCTATATCTGATGTCTCATTTTCGCTTACATATGTTTCTTGGTTTGCTGTTTCTAAAGAATCTTTATTAACTTTACTTGTATAATTTAAATACCCTGCTGCAACAAGCATTAAAGCAAAAGTATAAATAACAATTTGATTTTTCTTAAAACTTTTCATATTTTCATTCCTCCATTTTAATTCATTTCAAAAACCTGTATTTTATGTGTTGCAATTCCTGTTGCCGCTTCTACTGCCTGCATAATGTTTGATTTAGTTGTTGCATCATTTGCACCTTGTGCTGTAATTATTGCTCCTTCTATTTTTGGTTGAATAATTTTTTGCGTTATTGGTATTTTTTCCCCATTTTCTTCTTTAAACACTATATCTTTTTGCGAATCTGTTGACTCTATAACTCTTTTGCCACCTGATGTATCTGTTTCTTCTGTTTGGCTTACTTTTGAATTTTCATTATACATTGCAACAGTTTCACTACTTTGTGAATAATTAATAAAAACCTTTACCTTTCCAACCCCTTGAATTTTAGACAAGATATTTTCTAGTTTTTTTTCAAGATCAGAGCTTTCGCAAACTTCACTTGTTTCTTCTGTTGTTGTGTTACTTGCCAGTTTTTTAGAATAGTCTTTTGTTGTATCTTTTGTGCTTTTCTTTTCATCTCCATTCCATATTACATTTATTACTATAATTGTTATTATTAAAATTATTGCAAATACCACTAAATTTTCTATTTTCCTTCCATCTTTTCCATCTGGCTTACTGTCTTTACTTCCAATTATTTTATTTAGTTTATCTCTAAACATTTTTCATTCACCTCATACTCTTCAATTAAAAATTGTTTTAAATTTTGAATATCTGATTTTTCAAGTGATGTTTCTTTATCTTCTTCAATTTTTTTAGTATTTACTTTTTTTATTTTCTGTACTTGTGTTACTATTTGGTTTTCTATGCTGCTATTTTCTTCTTGTTTTACTTCACCTGTTTTTTCTACTTTTAATTTAATTTTGGTAATTCCTGTTTCTTCTTCATTTTTTGTGATTTTGGCATCTACTTTACACATGCTTACCTTATACCCCTTTTTTTCTACTTTTTTTATTATGTCTTTTTCTATTTCCTCAATGTAAAGTTCTTCCAGTCTTTCATCCATAGATTTTTGTTCAACATAATTTTTATTATTTTCATTTACATATTTGCTAGCATCTATTTCATTTAAATTTTTTAGGTCATTTGCATTTATAAATGGTGAAATTATATTAAACAAAATAAAAACTCCCATTACCATTTTTATATATTTTTTTGTTTTATTATTTGGCAAAAGCATTTCTAATATTGATACCACAATTACAGCAAGAGTTATTCCTTTTGCCCATGAACTTAAATTTTCTATCATTTCATTTCCTACCTATACATCATTGCACTATTAGAAATTTTTACTACAAGTGTGACACCAATTATCATTAGTACTGAAACTGAAGCTAAAATTGCTAAAAATATTTTAAAAATATCACCAATTTGGTCTAACAATTTCATTATTTTTTCATCTGCTATTGGCTCACATATTCCAGCTAAGATTTTGTAACTTACAGTAATTAATGCAAGTTTTAAGATTGGTGTTATACATATTCCAATAATTATTACAACTCCTACTATTCCAACAGCGTTTTTTAATATAATCCCACATCCTAAAACTGTGTCTACTGCATCTCCTAGTATTTTACCAACTATTGGTATTGCTGAACTTACCACTGCTTTTGTAGTTTTAGCACTTATTCCATCTACACTACTAGATAGTGTTCCTTCTAAGGAAATTACAGAAACAAAAAGTGTAAGGAATATTCCTAAAGCCCATACAACACCAGACTTCATAAAATTTGAAAGCTTATTTATTTGTACCTTGTCTGAGATTTTTGAAACAATACTTAGTGCTGCAATTACCAAAACAAATGGTATTAATACACTTTGTATTAAATTTCCTATTAAATTTACTAAAAACAATATTACAGGTTCAATCATACTACTTGTAGTAATACTTCCTGTAAAAACCATTAGTGATGTTAGTAATGGTATAAGTAAATTAATAAATCCTACCATGTTAACTGTGGCTTCTTTTACTATTTTTACTACATCTGAAAAATTTGTCATAATAATAGTAACTATTAATATATATTGAACATAATAAATAAGTTTTGAAACCCCATCATTTTCTAAACTATCACTTATTGATTTTAAGATACTATGTATAACAATTATTGCTAAAATACTTACAAGTGTTGATAATGTGCTTTTAAATTCTTTACCGAATATGCCCCAAATTTTAGCTGTTATGTTTTTGTTATTAACTTGTCCTTTTATTGCATCATCTAATAATTGATTAATATCATTTTCTTCTAAAAAGTCACTTCCTATGTATTGTTTTGAATTTTTTATAAAGTCGTTAATTTCAAATGTATTTTTTTGTTCGTTAATTGTATTATCATTGTTTGCAACTGAACATGGAATAAGTATTACTAAAAAAGCTATAAATAAAATTATAATTTTCTTTTTCATTTGTTAACATCCTTCTTTATGGCAATATTTTAACAATAAGTTCCAAAAGACTTGAAATTATTGGTACAGACATAGAAATTATTATTATTTTACTTCCAAGTTCTATTTTACTTGCAATTGCACTTTCCCCAGAATCTTTGCATATACTTACTGCAAATTCCGCTAAAAAGGCAATTCCAGTTATTTTAATAAGTAGTACTATAAATGTTGTATTTATGGATGCTTTACTTGCTATAGATTGTATTAATGTTATTATTCCGAGTAAGTTTGTCCATAACCAAAAATAAAATTAAAATTCCTGTAAGAATACTTATGTATATTGCAAATTCAGGCTTATATTGTTTTAATAATATTATTAAAATAAGTGCAATTAACGAAATTCCAACTATTTTTACAATATCCATTTTTTACCTCTTTAAAGATTAAATATTGTTCTTACAGTATCAAATAAAGTGCTTATTTCTTTAATTACCATTGTTAAAACAATTACAAGTCCGTGCAAGTGTTGTCATCATTGCTTGGTCTTCTCTTCCTGCTCTTACTAAAACTTGATGTAATACTGCAACTAATATTCCTATTGCGGCAATTTTAAATAATAAATTTATATCCATAAAAACTCCTTAAATTAAAACTATTACAATAGCAAGTCCAATAATTGTTCCTAATTTTTTGTATAGCTTTTCATTTTTATCTTTTTCGTTTTTGGCTTCTTCTATTTGCTTTTCTAAAAAATTTTGTGTTAGGTCTATTTGACTTATTTGTCCTTCTAAATCAGACTTTCCGAAGCATTTTTGCCATAACTTTTAATGTTTTTTTGTCTTCTTCTTTAAAATTATTTTCTGATTCATCTATGGCTTTTTGCCATGCTGTTTGTGCATCTGTTTTATCCATTTCTAATTTTGCCATTTCAAAAATATTTGCTATTGTTTTGCTTGTATTTTTTGATATTTCTAAAAATATTTCTGGAATTGGTTCATATGTAAATTCTATTTTGGTTTTAAATATATTTAATGCACTTTTCATTTCTTTTAATTCTTCTAACCTGTATGTATATTTTTTTGCTATAGATTTTCCAATAATATTAGATAATATAAATATTAAAAATAATATAAAATATTTAATAATTTGCATTTTAACCTTGTCCTTTTTTCTATATTATATTCATACAAATTATATTTAGAACCTTAAATAAATATTATTTTTTCTATTTTTTTATTTTCTACTAATTTATAAACTTCTTTATTATTTTTTATATCTTCCAGCGTTCTTCCATGCATTGTAAAGATTCCTTTAACTCCTGATATCATAGCCCTTTCTATTGCAAGTATATCTTCTTTAGATCCTATTTCATCACATGCTATAATATCTGGCGCCATAGACCTTATTAGCATTTCTATTCCTTTTGTTTTTGACACATTTCCTATAATATCAGTTCTAATTCCTACATCATTTTGTGCCACACCTTTGTAAGTTGCTGCTATTTCTCCTCTTTCATCTACAAGGCCTATTGTTTTACCACTAAAGCCTTTTTCATCTATTCCATTACTTAAATTTCTTATTAAATCTCTTAATATTGTTGTTTTTCCTCTTCCAGGTGGCGAAACAATTACAGTGTTAAATATTGTATGATTTTCTATGTCTAAAACTTCATTTAATATTTTTTTACTACATCCTATAACCTCTCTTGCAATTCTGCAATTTAGACTTGATATGTAATTTATGTTTATTATTTTATTGTCTTCTATAATTACTGTTCCTGTTATTCCTATTCTGTGTCCACCTTTTATTGTTAAAAAGCCTTCACATATTTGATTTTTATATGCATATATTGAGTTTTCACATATCCTTCCCAACAAATCTAATATTTCTTCTGGGTCTATTTTGTAATTAATAATTATATCTTTGTTTCTTGTTTTTAGTATTATGGGCTTTCCTACTCTTATTCTTATTTCTGTTATTTCGTTCTTCAAATTCTCTTTTTCATTTAGTTTTTTCATTATTAAATTATATATATTTCTACTAAAATACCTTAATATTTCTTCAATTTTGTCCATTTTTCTTATATAATCAATATTTATAAAATTTAATTGATTAATTCCTTTCTTTTCTTTTTAATGCATAAAAAAAGCATATAATAATATATGCTTTTTTTTGTATTTTAGAACTATTAATTTTCTGTTATATTAATTTCATTTATATATTTTTCGTCATCATATTTACATTCCACTTTATATGTTTTGCTGTTGTCAATATTTTCTGGCATTTGATTGTTTATAATTTTTATATCTCCTGTAACTTTTATTTCTCTATCTTCTGCCATATTTCCTGCAATTATTTCCATAACCAAAGATTTCACATCTGAACCTTTTTTACTATCTCCTTCATATTTTGTATATTTAGAGTTAAATGTTTGTCTTTGTGCTTCGTCCATTGTAACTGTAGTATTTGATGAATTGCTTTGGTCATTATTTTGTGTTGAAGTTTGATTTAAACTTAATGTTTCAAGTCCACTGCTTAAACCTGGTACCCAATAAATAAGAGGATTTGCTCCATTTATTCCAACTTCATCCATATTTTCTTTATTTACTTCTTCTATTTTACTTCCAATTTGTTCTAGTATTTTTGCTAATCTTTCTGATGATAATTTATTTAAAGTAATAGAATCTTTACTTCCAAAACTTGTAATTTCAACACTATCTATAAATTTAATTTCGTTTGATATATTATACTCATATTTACTGCTTTCTTCATTTCCAAAAGAAAGTGTTATTGCAGCATTTTGTTTAACATCTTCTAATGCTTGCAATCCTTCATATGTTATTTTTAAATCTACTTCAGCATTTTCATTGTTTATGTTTGTTGTTATTTTTACGTTATATTCTAAATTGTCATCCCCAGACTCCTTGCTAAATTCAACTTTTACTTGATCATTAATTTGTATTTCTATTTTATTTAATTTGCCTTCATTTTGATATACAGTAATTGTTGTTTTACCTTCTTCTACTTCTTGTCCATTTACACTATCTATTGCAAAGCTTATGGTATCTTCGTCAATACTTTGTCCTGTTAACTTATTTATTTTATTTTTCATAACATCATCTGCTTTTAATGTTTCTAATATGTTAACTAATATATCTTTTAATTGACTATTACTTAATTCAACCATATATCCTTCTGCTTTAGATGTTGAAACTTTAGAAAAATTTCCATCATCAATTATATTTTTTATGTTGTTTAAATATAATTCTTTTATTTTGCTAATTTCTTCTTCATTAAATGCTATATTTTCAAAGTTTAATGCATCTAAATCTATATTGTTTGTGCTTATTTTTATTCCAAGCATTGATAACAAATCACTTATTCCGTCTTTTTCAACTACTAAATATTGTTTTGCAACTTTATTTAATTTTATTCCATAAGAGTCATCTACTTTTTTTACATTAAATGCAAAATTAACATTATCAGAATAATTTATTTTTATTAGTTCTTCTGCACTGTTGCTAGCATTGTCAATATTTCCTACAAAACTTATATTTAAATCATTTATTTTTTTTAGTGTTTTTTCGTCAATATTTTCAGAACTTATATTTGCTGTAATTTTTCCATAATTTTCATATACAGTATTTTTTTGTTTTTCGTTATATTGTTCTAACCTGTTATCTCCAAATCCATTTTCATTGTCAAACATTTGTGATGCATATTTAAAAAATAAATCTTTATTACTTTTCATGAAGTCTGTTTTTGTAAGTGCTAATACTACCCCTATAGCAACTGCTATTAATATAACTACAACTATTGCAATTATTAATATTTTCCTTTTATTTCCTTGTTTCATTTTTTTACCTCTTATTTCTTATTCTTCCCAATTATGATAAATATTTGAAACGTCATCTAATTCGTCTAATCTTTCAATTAGTCTTTCCATTTTTTCTACTCCATGTTCATCTAAGCTTACTGTTGTTGTTGGAACCATTTGAACTTCTGCTTCTAAGAATTCTATATTGTTTTGTTCTAGTTTTTCACATACATTTGTAAATTCACTTGGGTCTGTTGTTATTTCATATACTTCTTCTCCTGCTTCAAAGTCCTCTGCTCCACTTTCAATTGCAAGCATCATTAATTCTTCTTCATCCATTTTGCAAGTTTCTTTTTCTATTACTATAACTCCTTTTTTGTTAAACATGTATGATACACATCCTGTTGTTCCTAGGTTTCCTCCCGCTTTGTCAAATACATGTCTTACATCTGCTGCTGTTCTATTTTTATTGTCTGTTGAAGCTTCTACTATAACTGCTACTCCATTTGGTCCATAACCTTCATATGTTATTTCTTCATAGTTTTCGTTACTTGATGATGCTTTTTTTATTGCATTATTTATTGTATCATTTGGCATGTTTGCTGCCTTACATTTTGCAATTACACTTTTTAGTTTTGAATTTCCAGCTGGATCTGGTCCTCCTTGTTTTACTGCTATTAATAATTCTCTTCCTAATTTTGTAAATATTTTTCCTCTTGCTGCATCTGCTTTACCTTTCTTTGCTTGAATATTATGCCATTTTGAATGTCCTGACATGTAAATCTCCTCCTTGTTTTTTAAAAAATTCTTTTTAAATTGTAGCACACTTTTTTTGTTTTGTGTAGTATTTTTAAAAATATTTTCCCTTTATTATTAAAATATTTTTGGTATAAATATAATAAGTCCTACAATTGCTGCAGAAATTGCAGTGACAAGGACTCCACCGTGCTGCTATATCTTTAGCCTTTTTTGCATTCTCATTTTTATATGGAGTTATCATATCTACTACAATTTCTATAGCCGAATTTAGAAGTTCTGCACACATAACAATTCCAAATAAAATAATACATATAATCCATTCTAAAGGTGTTATTTTTAATATTATTCCTGCAATTATTACTAAAATCATAATCAAAATATGTATTTTCATATTTTTTTCATTTTTTATTCCTGTAATAATTCCACAAAAAGCATATTTAAAGCTATTTGTTATTTTCTTTTTATTTGTCTTTTTAAATATTTCTTCTTTTTCCATTATTCATCCTTTTTTAATATAAATTTATTTGCAACCCCTATAAATATAATTAAATATGAAATTGCAAGCAAAAATCCTGTTAATACATCACTTGGATAATGCACTCCTAAATATATTCTACTTGTTCCTACAATAAAAATCAATAGACCTAATAATAAAATTAAAATCCATTTTATATATTTATTTTGTATATTTTTATAAATTAAATATATTAAAAAACCATAAAAAGATAAACTTACCATGGAGTGTCCGTGATGGAAAACTAAAACCGCTTTCGCTTATTAGTCTAATTGATTCATCTGGTCTTGGTCTTTGTACAATATTTTTAAATAAAAAATTTATTAAAGCAGATAATGCTAAATTAATTGTAATACAAAGACCTATTTTTTTATTTTTTATGGTTAATAATAAAATTAATGTTAAAACAATTAAAAAAACAGTTCCCCCTATATTTGTTAAAAATACAACTGTAGGGGTTAAACTATCTGATATTATATTGTTTGATATTACATTATATATTGATGTATCCATTGATAATATTTGTTTTTTTGAAACTTCGTTATATAAAACAAATATTAAACACATACATGCAACTAAAACTATATATTTAAAATATTTTTTTGTAATTTTTTTTACTTTTTCCACTTGATTTTTCCTTACTCTTTATTTACATTACATATAATAAAATGCATAAAAATTGTAAAAAACTTCCTGCTAAAATACATAAATGGAATATTGAATGCATATATTTATGTTTTTTTCCTATTCCATATAATATTGCACCTATTGTATATATTATTCCACCTGATACTAAAAGTATAAATCCTTTCATTGTTAGTAATTGTGGCAATAAAGGAGCTTTTACTATTATACACCATCCCATTATTAAGTAACATATCATTGAAAACTTTTTGTATTTTTTTAAATCTATTGCATTTAGTGTTATTCCAAGTATTGCAACTGCCCAAATTATTCCAAATATTGTCCAACCTGTAGCTACATCATAATTTCTTAATGTACAAAGTGTAAATGGTGTGTATGAACCTGCAATTAATAAAAATATACTGCAATGATCTAATATTTGCATAACCTTTTTACCTTTTAATTTGGGATTTAAACCATGGTAAACGCTAGACATTGTATATAGTAAAATCATTGTTACACCATATATTGCTCCACTTACAACTCCATATACATTTTTATGTATGGCAGCAGTTACAATACAAAGAACTATTGCAACAATTCCTAGTGCTCCACCTACAATGTGTGATGTCATGTTAAAAATTTCTTCACCTTTTGTATATGCTGGAAGCTCTCTATCTGCTAATTTTGTCCTTGTCATTTATAAATTTCCTCCTAATTTAGTTATATAAATTTTTTTATTTCTTCAAATCTTTTTATTTTTTGTGTTGATGTTTTTATAAAGTCTTCTTTGGTTAAAATCATATTTTTTATATATTTGTATTTAGGTAGTAATTTATTTGTTTCTTTTACTTTATTCCATATTAGTTTTTTTATTTCTTCTTCATTTAGGTTTGGATATTTTTCTTTTGCTACTTTTTCATTATATTTTATTTCTACAGATAATAATAAGTCATCTCCTTTTGGCATCCCAAATACAAAACTTTCTTCTACAAGATCAATTTGGTTTACTAGGTCTTCCATTTCCTCTGGAAAAATTTTTTTACCGTTTTTTAAAACTATCATATTTTTTTTTCTTCCAGCAATAAAAATATACCCTTCTTTATCTCTATATGCCAAATCTCCTGTATAAAACCATCCATCTTTTATCACTTCTTTTGTTGCTTTTTCGTTTTGGTAATAACCCATCATTACATTTGGTCCTTTTACTTTTAATTCTCCTATACCATTTTCGTCTTTATTTACAATTTCTACATCTACACTTGGCATTGGAAACCCTATTGAACCACTTTTTCTATATTTATAATTTTCTGCAGCAACAACAGGTGCTGTTTCTGTTAAGCCATATCCTTGAACTGTTTCAATCCCAAGTTCATAAAACCCATTTGCAACATCTTTATTTAAAGCCGCAGCACCACTTATTACAAATCTTAATCCTCCTAAATTGTTTATTATTTTTTTATATGCTTTTCTTCTAACATCTATCTTACACTTTAACAAAAAATTTGTAAATAGTTTTGCAGTTTTTATTAATTTTGTTTTTCCTTGTTTTTCTATTTCTTTATTTACTCTATCATAAATTGCTTCTATAAGCTTTGGAACCCCAACAAAAACTGTTACTCCATATTCTTTTAAATTTTGTCCAATATATTTTAGACCATCTGGAAATACTGTTTGAATTCCTGAAGCTAGCATTACAAGCTGTCCTGTTGAGCCAAATGCATGATGATATGGCAAGAAAGCAATATTTACATCACTGCTTTTAAATTTTTCTACCATAAGCATATCATGTATATTTTTTGCAATATTATATTGTGAAAGCATTACTGCTTTTGATGCAGAAGTTGTTCCAGAAGTAAATATTAATACTGCTAAATCTTTTTCATTTATTTTAGCATTTAAAAATTCTGTATTTCCTTGTTTAATTAATTCTTCTCCTTTTTTTATTACTTTATTTATAGTATTTTCATCTGTTTGTTCATCCATACAAATAAGGTGTTTTAAATTAATATTTGATTCATTTTTTAATTTTTTTATTACTTCTTCATATTTTACATTATATATAATTGCATCTACCTGACTTCCGAATTAATGCGTTTTTTAGTTCTATTTCAGTAAAATCCTTGTCTAAAGGCACTGCAACCATTCCGCCAAGCAAAATACTTACATAACTTAGTGCATATTCATATCTATTTTTAGAAATTATAGCTACCTTTTTACCTTTTAGACCTAAATTGTATAGTCCTGTTCCTAAATTATTTGCTTCTTCTAATAGTTTTTTGTATGTTATTTCTTTATATTTTACTTCTTTTCCATTTTTTTCTTTTATTTTAAATGCTATATTGTTAGGATATTTTTCTACTGAATTATAAATTATTTCTTTTATATTATTAAAATCTGGATATTTAAAAAAAGTTTCTTCACTTTTCATTTTTGTTTTTTTCCCCTCTTTATCTAGTTTTCGATACTAGGTTACCATATGGCAAATATATTGTCAAGTAATTGACTATATGTTATAAAAATGTTATTATATTATCATTAGAATAATAAGAGGTGATTACATGAAAAATAATTTTGCGTATGAAGATAAAGAAATTGCAGGATTTCATATTCCAAGATGGAATGAAATACCTAAAATTGATTTATATTTAGATCAACTTGTATGTTTACTTGAGCAATATTTATCTAATTATATAAAAAATGACGATAGTGAAAAAATAATTACAAAAACAATGATTAATAATTATGTTAAACATAAGATTATTAATCCTCCTGTAAATAAAAAGTATAATACAGAACACATTGCTTATTTATTTGTAATTTGTATTTTAAAACAAGTCTATAGTATAAATGATATTGCAGAACTTATAAAACTTGCTATAGATACTGTTTCTCCGGAAACCGCATATAATCAATTCTGTGATGAACTTGAAAAAGCAATAAGCCTTACATTTGCTGGACAAGAATATACTGGACGTGAAATTATGACAAAAGAAAAATATATATTAAGAAATGTTGTGCAATCTTTTGCTAATCAACTATATGTAAAAAGAGTTTATTTAAAAAAATAAACTCTTTTTTTATATAGTTTTTGATTGTTAAATTTAATCATATATTCTTCCTAGAACTCCCAACAAATTTTATATTTTGCAATTTTCTTCCCCAACAATACTTTTAAAAAATTGTAAAATTTCAGGTGTTAAATAAATTTGTCCACATGGTTTGAATTCATCATTTACCTTAATTTGAACATTCATATTGTTTTTGTCACCATGGAAAAATCTAATTGCACCTCTCAATTTTGCTTTTTGGCTTTCTTCTAAGTTTGTTATGTCTAATGTTAAAATTTTTTGTGTTTGATTTTCAGAAAAATCTTTAATTTCATTTGCAATAATACTTGCCTGTTCTTCGTCTCTTATACTAAGTCTTCCGGTCTACCATAACTATATTTTCTTCTACTAAACTTTTTCCTGCATTCATATAAGCATTTTCAAATACAATAACTTCAACTGTTCCATATAAATCTTCTATTGTAACAAATGCCATAATTTTGTTGTTTTTTGTATATTTCTTTTTTATTTGTGTTATTATTCCTGCATATTTTACTTTTTGTCCATCTGTAAATTTATTTATATTAGTTGATATAGTAGGATTTGCCTCTTCTGGATTTAAATTGTTTACTTGTGTTATATTTTTTATTTGCATAGAATTTATATTTGTTTGTGCTTCTATTTGTTTCCTTAGTTTTTCTAGTGGGTGGCCTGATATATAAATACCAAGCATTTCTTTTTCTATTGATAACAATTCTTTATTTGATAATTCTTCTTGTTCATTAAATGTGTATTTTATTTCATTTAGAGATTCTTGTTCTTCTTTACTTCCCCCTAAGTCAAACATTGAAACTTGTCCTTGCATACCTTTTTTATTATTTGATTGTATTTGGTCTATTATAAGTTCAAAAGATGCAAGTAATGTACTTCTTGTTTGTTCAAATTCATCAAAGCAACCCGCTTTTATTAAACTTTCTACACACTTTTTATTTACTGCTTCATTTGCAATCCTTTCACAAAAATCTGTAAAACTTTGGTATTTTCCATTCTTTTCTCTCTCTTTTACAATTATTTCTACTGGTATAGTTCCAACATTTTTTATGCTTCCTAATCCAAAACGTATTTTATTTTGTTCAACTGTAAATTTAGTATTACTATTATTTATATCTGGCTTTAAAATTTCAATTCCTAATGTTTTACATTCATCTACATATTGTGGGATTTTGTCTAAATTTCCTAAAAAACTATTTAACATTGCAGCCATAAATTCTGCTGGATAATATGCTTTTAAATATGCTGTTTGATATGATATTACTGCATAACACGCAGCATGAGATTTGTTGAAAGCATATTTTGCAAATTCTGCCATTTCGTCAAATATTTTATTTGCAGAGTTTTCATCTATTCCATTTCTTACACAACCTGGAACAACTACATTTTTATTTTCATCAAGTTGTCCATGAATAAATACTTCTCTTTCTTTGGCCATTACATCTAGTTTTTTCTTTCCCATTGCACGTCTTACTAAATCTGCTCTTCCTAAAGAATAACCTGCAAGTTCACGAACTATTTGCATAACTTGTTCTTGATATACCATACAACCATATGTTACATTTAATATTGGCTCCAAACTTGGATGTGTATATTCGTTATGTCCTGGATTTTGTTTTCCACGTATGTAACGTGGAATTTGGTCCATTGGACCTGGTCTATATAATGAAACTCCAGCTATTATGTCTTCTAAACAGTCTGGTTTTAGTTCTTTCATAAAATTAGTCATTCCTTGAGATTCAAACTGAAATATACCACATGTCTTCCCATCTTGCCATAATTTATAAACTTTAGGGTCTGCCATTTCTTTATCAAATTGTACATCAATTCCTCGGTTTTGTTTTACTAAATTTTTTGTATCTTGTATAACTGTTAATGTACGAAGGCCTAAAAAATCCATTTTTAGAAGGCCTAATTCTTCTAAAGTTGTCATAATATATTGGGTTGCAATTTGGCCATCTCTTACATATAAAGGTACATATGTATCTACTGGGTCTTTAGTTATTACAATTCCACATGCATGTGTAGATGCCTGCCTTGGCATTCCTTCTAGTCCCATTGCAATGTTTAACAATTTATGTATTTGTTCATCTTTTTCATATAAGTCTTTTAGTTCTTTGTTTTGCTCCATGGCTTTTTTTATTGTTATATGTAATTCGTTTGGTATCATTTTTGCAAGTGTATCTGCCTCTGAATATGGCAAATCTAATACTCTTGCAACATCTCTAATTACCATCCTTGCTGACATTGTTCCAAATGTTATAATCTGTGAAACATGATCATGCCCATATTTTTTTGATACATAATCTATAACATCTTGCCTATGTTCATAACAAAAGTCAACGTCAAAATCTGGCATACTAACTCTTTCTGGATTTAAAAATCTTTCGAAAATTAAGCCATATTTTATTGGATCTATATCTGTTATTCCTATTGCATATGCAAGCATTGAACCTGCTCCAGAGCCACGTCCTGGTCCTACAGGTATTCCATGGCTTTTTGCATAATGTATATAGTCCCATACTATTAAGAAATAATCTACATAGCCCATTTTCTTTATTACGTCTATTTCATACTTAGCCCTTTCTAGTATTTCTTTAGAAGGATTTTGTCCATATCTTTCAATTATTCCATCATCACATAATTTTTTTAGGTAGTCATAATGTGTTGGAAATTCTGGCGGTACATCATAGTTTGGAAGTATTGTATGTCCAAATTCAAATTCCACATTACATTTTTGCGCAATTTTTACAGTATTTTCTATTGCATCTGGAAACGCACTAAAATAGTGTGACATTTCTTCTGGCGATTTAACATATAATTCATCTGTTTCAAAACGCATTCTATCTACATCACTCATTTTTTTACCTGTTTGAATACATAATAAGACCTCATGATTATATGCGTCTTCTTTTTTTAAGTAATGTGCATCATTTGTTGCAACAAGTGGTATATCTAATTTTCTAGCAAGTTTTATTAGCTTTTGGTTTGCTAATACCTGTTCTTGTAACCCATTATTTTGAATTTCTATATAATAATCTTCGCCAAACACTTTTTTATGCCAATTTGCTATTTCTTCTGCTTTTTCTTCATTTCCATTTAATAATGCCTGATTTACTGAACCTGCTAAACATGCACTTAAGCAAATTAAACCTTCACTATATTTTTCAAGTACTTCTAAATCTATACGAGGTTTATAATAATACCCATCTACAAAACCTATAGAAACAAGTTTGCTTAAATTTTTATAACCTACATTATTCTTTGCAAGTAATATTAAATGATTGTACTTGTTATCTATTCCTGGTTCTTTATCAAACCTTGAACGTGGGGCTACATATACCTCACATCCAATTATTGGCTTTATTCCTTCTTTTTTACAAGCTTTATAGAAATCTATAGCACCATACATTACACCATGATCAGTAATTGCCATTGCATTCATTCCAAGTTCTTTGGCTCTTACTGGCAAGTCTTTTATTCTATTTGCACCATCTAATAAACTAAATTCACTATGTATATGTAAATGTACAAATTCTGACATTTTTTCTTATATAATCAATTAAATATATATCAAACTATTTAATTGATTAATTCCTTTCTTTTATTTTATTTATAATTTTTTATTTTCCAAATCTTCTAAAAACATTTTTGCTACATTTTGTGGAAATAATAAAATGTCTTTTATTTTGTCTTGTGGTATTATTTCTGGTAAATATTTTCCTGAATCTATATGTTTAGGATCGTTTGAAAATTCTGGTCCTGTACCTGTTCCAAATGTTCCACTTATATACTCACATAAGTAAAATATTTCTAATTGATTAAATTTTTCTGACTTTATTTCATATAATTTTTTTATTACTTTTACTTTTATCCCAAATTCTTCTTCAATTTCTCTAATTACTCCCTCTTGTGGAGTTTCATTTTCCTCTAAGCCCCCTCCTGGGAATGTATAATATTCTTGGTAATCTTTTCTTTTTATTACATCTTTTCTATGCATAAATGCATAGCCATTTTCCATTTTTAAAATTGCAGCTACTCTTGTTCTTTCCATTTCTATCTCCTTGTTTATAAGCTTTTTTATATTTGTTACAATTGTATATTTTGTAAAGTCTATTTTTAGTGTTTATTCTACACTTTTTAATGATTCTATCATATCAATTCTTTTAATTTTTTTCTTCATCATAAAGTTTGTAATTAGTGTAAATGATAATGTAATTAAAATAGATATAACAACATTCAATGTATTAAATTCAACCGGAAGCATTATTGTTTCTACCTCTGCACTTTGAATTATAATTCCAAGTACTCCTATTCCAATAAATACCCCAAGTATACTTCCTAAAATAGTAAGAATTATGTTTTCTCTAAATACATATTTTTCAAGCTCTTTTTTGTAAAATCCTAATAATTTAAATGTTGCAAGTTCTCTTCTTCTTTCCTCAATATTTATGTTGTTTAAATTTACTAAAACCATAAATGATAGTAAACTTGCACATCCTATAAATAAAAATACTATGCTACTTAATCCAGATAAGCTTTTTTTGTAATCATTATTTAAAGTTCTTATATATACGGTTCCACTTATTTTTGTATTTTCTTTTAATTTATTAGCAAATGTTGTTTCCTCATCTTCACTTATGTTATCATAATTTGCAAAAAACAAATTGTATTTTATATCTGTTTCAAATACTTGATTATACATGTTTGGCGTCATATAAATATAATTATATAAATAATTTTCTGCAATGCCAATTACTTTAACCTTTTTTTCTTTATCATTTTCTTTAATTGTAATATTATCTCCATTTTTTACCTTTAAAGTATTTGCCAGTTTTTCTGTTAATACAACACCTTCATCTGTTAGGTCTATTTTTTCTTTATTATTTCTATTTTTTAATTTAATGTAATCTTCACATTTACTTCCATCTATTACTGTATAAAATACGTCTTTACTTGTTTTATTTGCTTCTATTGTTGTCATTTGCTGTCTTACAGGTGTTACTCCGTGTTATTTTATCTTGCTGTTCTATGTATTTTTGTATGTCATAAACTTCATTTTGAGTAACTCCAGATGTTAAGTTGATTTCCATTTTATATGCTCTTACATCTCCAAATTGTCTTTCTGCTATATTGTTTATTGTATCATTTAGTGCTATTCCTGTATAAACAAGCATTGTACAGCCTGCAATACCAATTAGTGTCATAAACAACCTTCTTTTATACCTAAATATGTTTCTAAAACATATTTTAAATAAAAAGCTAAGTTTTGACCAAAATGATGGTATTTTTTCTAAGAAAATATTTTTTCCTTCTTTGGCAGGTTTTGGTCTTAATAAATCGGCTGTCTTTTGTTTTAATTCTTTTTTAGTTATTATAAATGTAACTCCAACTGTTGCTATAACTGAAATTATAGTTGCAAGTGCAGTATATAAAACATTTATTTCTATTATTAGGCTTGGCAAATCATATAAACTGCCATATGCAGCAAAAAGTACTTGGGCAATTAATGTACTTCCTAATAGTGTTCCAATTATAACCCCAATGATTGTTGCAGATAATGAGTAAATTATATACCTTTTCATTATGGTTGTTTTACTATATCCTAACGCTTTTAATATTCCAATATTTGTTCTATCTTCTTCTATCATTCTTGTTATTGTTGTAATTGTAACTAATGCTGCAACTATAAAAAACATAACCGGAAAAACTTTTCCCATTATTGCAATTTTTTCTAAGTCATTATCTAAAGATTTAAATCCGCTACTTTCGTATAATTTTGTAACTTGTGATAACTTTTCGAAGTTTTTTAAATCATTTTTAGAATTTGATAATTTTGTTTTTGCTTCTTCTATTTTTTTATCATAATTTTCTTTTTCAAATTCGGTTTTTGATGTATTAAGTGCTTCTTGACTTTTTTTAATTTCTTGAACATTAGCTATTAATTCTTGATTTCCAGTTCCAAGCATAATGTCTTCTGTACTTAAGAAATTATTATAGAAATTTTCTTGCTCTTTGTCTAATTGCTCTTTTAATGTTTTTATATTCTTCTGTTTTTCTTCTAAATCTTTTTCTAATTTTTTGTATTTTTCTTCTACAGCACTAAATTCCTTTTTCTGTAAATTGTATGTATAGTCAAGTTCATTTGCTTTCCTTGTTTGCTCAATATATTTAGGATTATTATTTCCAAGTAAATGTATTTCATATAGTTTATTATTAATATTGTTATTTAATTTTGACAGCTCATTTTGTTTGTTTTCTACTTCTTCTTTTAACTTCTCATATTCGGTTTCAATTGTATTTTTTTCACTATTTAATGTTGAATATGATAAGTATAATTCATCAAGTTTTGTTTTTTTAGTCTGAAATCTTTCATATATTTGACTTGATTGATAATAATTTGCAACTAATGATGATACTTGCAATATAGAACTGTTTATTTGTTTTTGTGAATTTTCTATTGTTTGTTTTGCAGTATTTATTTCATTTTGTTTTGTAGTCAATTCATTTTGAGATTTTTCTATTTCTTTAGTATATTTTTCATATACTTCTTTGTATTTTTCGTCTAATAGACTATTTTGTGTATCTTCTACTTTTTTTGCAATATCATCTAATTTGTTTTTATATTCTTCTGATGTTTTATTTATATTGTTGTCAATATTAGTTTTTAAGTACATTGATGTATATTTTTCAAGCTTAATATTGTCCTCTAAAACATTTACATATCCTACAAGTTCACCATTTTCTAGCTCAGTACTCCCATAAAAAATTGACAAATATGCAGGATTTCTTGTAATTCCAACTATTGTGTATTCTGTTTTACTAATTACTTTACTTAAATCTTCTTCATTTTTGTGAATTTTAATTTTGTCCCCAACATTTAAATTATATATACTGTGTAATCTTGTATCTATTAAACATTCATTTGGGAATTGTACATCTTTTCCTTCTATAATATCATTTTTGTTTATTTTTTGGTCTTTTGTTTTAGATATTATTCTTACTGGTAAATTTTTATCATTTATTGTTGTTAATACATCATAATTATAAACTGGCTCTACTTCTGTTATTTCTTCTATTTGTTCAAACTTTTCTACATCCTTTTTATCATATCCTAAATTAGATGCTAATTGTATGTCAAATACATTTGAAGTTTTTAGGTATTCTTCTGTTGTTTTTTTCATGTCTGGAGCAACTGAATTCATACCAACAAAAAAACCTACTCCTAACATTATTATAACTATGATTGATATATATCTAAAAATACTTGTTTTTAGCTTTCGTATCGAATCTTTATAATATATTGTTAGTTTCATTACCATTCTACCTCTTCTATTGATATTACTTTTTTATTTATTTCGTTTTGTTCTATTTGACCACTTTTCATTTTAATTATTCTATCTGCCATTGGTGTTATTGCTTGGTTGTGTGTAATTATTATAACTGTCATATTGTTTTTTCTTGCCATATCTTGCAATAATTTTAAAACTTCTTTTCCTGTTTTGTAGTCTAGCGCTCCTGTTGGCTCATCACATAATAATAATTTTGGATTTTTCGCAATAGCTCTTGCTATAGACACCCTTTGTTGTTCTCCACCTGATAATTGTGATGGAAAATTGTTTATTCTATCTTGTAAACCTACTTGTTCTAGCACTGTTTTTGGTTCTTTTGGATCTTTACATATTTGTGTTGCAAGTTCTACATTTTCTAACGCTGTTAAATTTTGTACTAAATTATAAAATTGAAATACAAATCCAATATCTTCCCTTCTGTATTGTGTAAGTTGTTTTTCTTTATAATTTGATATATCTTGTCCATCTATTATTACATTTCCTGTTGTTGGTGTGTCCATTCCTCCTAAGACATTTAATAAAGTGGTTTTACCTGCTCCACTTGCACCTACAATTACTACTACTTCACCTTTTTCAATTTCAAATGATACATTTTTTACTGCTTGTACTTCTATATTTCCTGATGAATATGTTTTGTTTAGATTTTTTACTTCAATAAAACTCATATTTTTACTATCCTTTCTTTTATTTTACAATTTAGTGGTAAAATTTTACAATTTCACTTATTCTTTAGAAATAATATCACGATTTATATTTTTTAGCAATGGAATATATAAAAAAAACTTAAATAAACTATATTTTAAAAATAAAGTTCATTTAAGCCCGTTTATTATTTTTTTACTTTTACATTCCAGCATCAACATATACTCTTTCGTTTGGTAAATACATGTCTAATCTTTCTCTTGCTGTTTGTTCTATAAATTCTAAAGAATTAACTTCTTCTTTTTTATTTGCAAGTTCTTCTTTATACTCTTGTTCTTCTTTTAATTCTTGTGCTAAACTTTCACTTGTTTTTGTATAATCATTTAATGTTGCTTGTTGGTTTATTAATGTAATACCAACATAAAGCATAATTGCTATTATTAATAGTTTTTTATACAATTTTCTTGTTTTATTCATATGTAAAATCTCTCCAATTCATCATAAAATGTTATTGTCAATATAATTATTTTATTCTACAAAACTTTGCAAAATCCTTCTTCTATTTTACAATTTTTGCATTTTTTTGTCGCAATGGTTTATTTATTTTTATTTTTTTAAATAAATTTGTAGAAATTTTTCTTATATTAATAGTAACAAATGAAATTGGTCTAATAAATATTTTCTTTAATATTTTAAACACAAATGAAAATGGTATTACAAAAACTTTTAATATAAAGCCAAATATCTTCTTAAAAAATTTTATTATATGAACACTTACACTTATAATATAACCACTAAACAAAGTCATGTATAAAAAGGCCCCAAGTGCTATTCCTAAAAACATGAAAAATCTAATTTCTCCATTGTTAAAAATAAAAATTGAGTATAAAACAATAATTCCTGTTATAATCCAAAATATAATATCTTCAATATATGTAACAAAATCCCTTGTTTTAAAACTAAGTCTTAAAATTCTAAAAAAATCAAATAATAAACCAATTAATAACCCATTTATTACAAATATTAAAAATAAATATGCCTGATTAGTTATCATTTAGATTACCCTTTCTTTATTTAAAAATTTTTCCTATTAAACTTCCTTTAGATTTTTCTTGATTTTTTTCACTATAAGATAGATGTGAAATATTTCCTTCTACAATTACCTCTGAAGTATCTATACTTAATTTATTTATTCTTATTTCCTCCCCTTTTACAGTAAGCAATCCGAGTTCTGTTTCTATCATTACAACCTGATCGTCAAAACTCAAAACATCAATAACCCCCGAAATACTTAATTTTTCTCTATTTTCCAATATTAAATTTTGAATCACTCCTGTTTTAACAGAATTTCTTTCATCTATTGTCATAAAAGTCCCTCCTTATTTAAAATACACCTAATTATATATATTCACAGTTTGTCTTATTTAGAACTAAATAAAAAAAATTGCCACGGTGGCAACCGTAGCAACTGTGGCAATTTTTTATTTTAAATATATGCTAGGGTCTACTTGAATTGAGTCTTTTAATATTTCAAAGTGTAAATGTGCTTCATCTGCTACTTCAAATACAGCTGTGTTTCCAACTGTTCCTATAGATTGTCCTTTTGTAACTTTTTCTCCTTCTGTAACAAATTCAGAAGTTAATAAATTTGCATATACAGTTTCAAATCCATTTTGGTGTTCTATAACAATTGTTAATCCATATCTTGGGTCGTTTTTAATTGTCTTTACAGTTCCTGCTTCAGCAGCTTTTACTACTGTTGTTTTTTGAGCTTGTATATCTATTCCAACATGTGTTGTCCATTCTTGTAATGTTTGTGAATATATTAAGTTTTCTTTTGCAAATTCTTTTGTTATTTCTCCTTCTACAGGTTTTTCAAATGATAATTCTTTTTGGTTTGTTTCCTCTTTTTTATCTGTAGCGGCTTGTGAATTTGTTTTTGCCGCTTCATTACTACTTTTATTAGTGCTTGTACTTTTGTTTGATTCATTTGCACTACTATTGGTTTTATCTGTTTTTACATTATTAGTAGTATTATTTGTTACATTATTTGCTAAATTTGAATTTGTACTTGAAGTTGAATTAGAAATTTCATTATTTGTTTGTGCTTTACTTGTTTCATTTTCTTTTTCTTCTACACTTTTTCCTATAGATGTACTTGCACTTTGGCTATTTGAATTATTACCATCAACTAAGCTTGCAATTTTATCTGCACTTAATTTGCTTTCTTGCACCTCATTATTTAGAGATCTACTATACATAAGAAGTGCAAATACAATAATAGCCAATGTCAAAACTCCTATTCCACTATACATTATTACTTTATCTAAACCTTTTTCAGATTTTCTCATTCTTGAATTTTTTCTCATATAATCCTCCTTAATTTTTATTTATTACAAGTATTTCCCAAATTTAGTTGTTTATTCATTTAAAGAGAATTTATATCTTTTATTTCTATATTTGTATAAAAATGTTTAATTATTTCTTCTGCATTTTTTCCTTCTTTTGCCATAGCATCAGCACCTGTTTGGCTCATTCCAACTCCATGTCCATATCCTTTTACCTTAAATGTTATTGTCCCATTTTCTTTTTGTAATTCAAAATTTGCAGATTTTAATCCTAAAATACTTCTTGTTTCTACACCGAGATAACTCATGATTCCCAAATTTTATAGTTTTTACTCTATTACTATTTGTGTATTCTAGTATTTTTATATCATCATCATTTTCAAAATTTATTTGTATATCAGAATATTTTTCTTTCAATTTATTATTTAGCTCTTCATATGTTAATTTGACTTCTGAACTATATTGTGTATACCCTTCTTCTCCTGAAGTTTGAACAACTTGCAAATACGGATAATTTGTTCCGCCCCATACTTCTTTTGGAACTTCTGTTGTTCCACCACTATTTGCATGAAAAAATGCATTTATTGGAGCATTATTATATGTAATGATTTTTCCTTTAGTAGAATTTACAGCATTTGAAATTTTTTCCCAATAATTTTGTCTTTGGCCTTCATCCCATTTTGATAACCTATCTTCTTTAGAAATCCAAGCTTGGCAACATAAACTACTGTCACATATATCTGCATTATCGTGTTTTTTATTATTTATTTTATAAATAGTATATGTTCTTGCAACAATTGCTTGTGCTTTTAATGCTTCTTGCTCAAAACTTGCTGGCATTTCTGCTGATACAACATTACATAAATAATCATCTATTGCTACTTCTTCAATTTCTCCTGTTTTTGTATGTAATAATTTAACTGTCCCATAATTTTTATAATTGTAATTTTCTACTAATTCATTTTTTTCAGTTCCACTATTTTCTTTAGCATCTTGAAAGACAGATGCTTGTTTACTTTTATTATTTTGTCTATTATTGGTTAAAATAGCAGGAAATATAAAACATATAAATATAAATAATATAAAATAGTTAAAAAATTTTTTCAATATTCTCATACCTTCTTTTTATATAATAAATATGATTATGTATTAATTTTTATTTAAAATAATACATAATCATACTTGATTTTTATGATGTTAATTTTAACTTCATAGAATTTAAAATTCTTCTTTCTATTCTTGATACTTGAACTTGTGTTATTCCAAGTATTTTTGCAACTTGACTTTGCGTTTTTTCCTTATAAAACCTTAGCATAATAACTTCTTTTTCTTTTTTATCTAATTTGTTTATTAATTCTTTAACAACTATTTTATTTGTTATAATTTCTTCTTCATTTTTTCCTGTTGATATTTTGTCTATTAAACTTAATTTATTTTCTTCATCTCCAAAAATGTTTTTTTCTATTGATTCTACTGGTGCTACTGACTCCATGGCAAGAGCAATATCTTCTTTTGTAACTTTTAGCTCTTTTGCAATCTCTTCTATTGTTATTTCTCTTCCTTCTTTTGCTAAATAATGTTTTTCCAATTCCTTAATTTTTGTATTTAATTCTCTAATACTTCTACTAACCTTAACTGTACCATCATCTCTTATAAATCTTTTTATCTCTCCGTATCATATATGGAACTGAATATGTAGAAAGCTTCACCTCAAAATTTGTATCAAATCTTTGTATTGATTTTATAAATCCTATACAACCTATTTGATATAAATCTTCTAATTCATAGCCTCTTCCATTAAACCTTTTTACTATGCTCCATATAAGTCCGATTATTATCTTTAATTAATTTGCCAAGTTCTACTTTATCGCCTGTTTGGGCTTTTTTTATAGATTCTAAACTATTTTCGAACATACTTTTACCCTTCTTATATTAATCTTTTGTAGCATGGCTTAATTCTTCTTTAATGTTTAATTTATCGCTTTTTATTTCTTTTTCCATTGTTACTTTTGTCCCTATATCAAGTATAGATTCAACATCTACTTTGTCCATAAAACTTTCCATTATTGTAAATCCCATTCCTGATCTTTCTAAATTAGGTTTTGTTGTATATAATGGTTCTTTTGCAATATCTATATTTTCTATTCCTTTTCCAGAATCTGATATTTCTAATATAATTTTATTTGCTTGTAATTTTCCTACAATTTTCACTATTCCTAGTTTATTTTCATAGCCATGAATTATACTATTTGTAACTGCCTCTGAAACAGCTGTTTTTATGTCTGCCAATTCCTCTAAGCTTGGATCTAATTGTGATACAAATGCCGCAACTGCAATTCTTGCAAATGCTTCATTTGATGACTTACTTATAAATTCTAATTTCATTTCATTTTCAAATTGTTCTTTCATCTTTGATTTCCTTGTATAAAATATTTAGGTTTTTATTGGTTTTACCTATAAACCTGTGAATAATTAATACATTTTTTACATTGCCTTATTAAAAAAAGTTTCATCCAAATTTGCAACAGGTATTAATCTAAGTATTCCACTCATTTCGAATATTTTTTTAACACTTTCTGTTAGGTTGGCTACTTCTAATTTTCCGCCTAACATATTTACAAATTTATATCTGCCTATAATTAAACCTATTCCTGCGCTGTCCATGAAAGTAACACTATCAAAATCAAATATAACTTTTCTAGGCATATATCTTTTAATTTCATAATCTGCCTCCCTTCTTATCTTTTGTGCACTAAATTCGTCTATTTCATCGACTATTTTAAAAACTAGAAGCTTGTCCTTTTCGTAATAATTTGATTCCATATTATTTATCAATCCTTTCTAATTTTTCTTAAAATATTATAAAACTATTTCCATTATTTTCCAATAGCAAATACTAAGAAGTTTTGTCGTAATTTTAGAAATTATCGACATTTTTTGACATATCTATTGACCATTATTGTAAACTATGCTATTATTATTTCGTACTTCCCAAAAAGGAGTATAATAATTATTTATAGGGAGGGTTCGATATGAACCAGACAACTACAGCACAGGCAAAAACAAAAACCTTGCTTAGCGGGTATGAGAAATTCCATTTTCTTACTCACGAAGACGCCAAAAAAGCAGCTATGCTGCTTGGGGAAAAATACCCTGGCATTATCTTCAAAGCATCACACTCTGGATCACTGTTTGCAAAAACTGGCGGTTCTCTGATTCTTTGGTCAAAGATTGTGTCAGATGTTACAAAACTTGGAGGTGTCGCTGCAAGTGGAGCATAAATAAATCGTGCTTTCTAGTTCTTACTCCTTCATTTTTATTTGTGTTCTTGCAATAGTGAGAGCATGAAAAAGGCGCCAGCTTAATTGCTGGCGCTTCTTTTATTTATATATTATCAAGTCTACTTTTTACATTTTGTAGCATATTATTATATTTTGCAAGTTTTTCTTTTTCTTCTTTTATTTTAGATTCTGGTGCTTTATTTACAAAACCTGGATTTGATAACATTTTTTCACATCTTAAAACTTCATTTTCTAATTTTTCCTTTTCAGCTTCTAATCTTTTTTTTTCTTCTGCTAAATCAACTAAACCTTCAAATGGTATATATAACTCAATTTCACCTTTTATTATTCCAATTGCATTGTCTTTTATTCCATCTTTATTTTCTTGAATTTTTAATTCATTTCCCAACCCTAATTTTAGTATAAATTCTTTTGCTTGTTCCAACTCTTTTTTATTAGATTTACTTACAAATATTAACTCAGATTTTTTAGAAGGGTGAATATTCATATTGGCTCTAACATTTCTTATTTCTACTATTGTTTCTTTTAATTGTTCAACTAATTTTTCTTCATTTTCGAAACTAAAGTTTTTCTTTACTTCTGGCCAATTTGATATCATTAAATCTTTATTATCATAACTTACAAGTTCACTATAAATTTTAGTTGTAACAAATGGCATAAATGGGTGTAATAATTTAAGTGCTGTTCCAAATACATAATTTAATATATAACATACATTAGTTTTTATTTCATAATTGTCACTGTATATTCTTGGCTTAACCATTTCTATATACCAATCACAAAACTCATTCCAAATAAAGTTATATATCTTATCTAATGCAATTCCCAAGTCATAGTTTTCTATATTTGTAGTTACCTCAAATACTAATTTATCTAATTTATTTAAAATCCATTTATCCTCAATTGCTAATGAGTCTTTATTGTACTCTTTATTTTCTTTATTATAAATTCTTTTTCCAGCCTCTTTTATATCATTTTCGCTTACATTAGAATTTATTATAAATTTAGCGGCATTCCAAATTTTATTTGCAAAGTTTGATGCTTGTTCTAATTTTTCTGGCATATATCTTATGTCATTTCCCATTGTAGTTCCAGAAAGAACTGAAAATCTTAGACTATCTGCTCCATATTTATCTATTACCTCTATTGGATCAATTCCATTTCCTAATGTTTTTGACATTTTTCTTCCTTGAGAATCTCTTATTAATCCATGAATTACAACATCTTTAAATGGAACCTGATTTGTAAATTCTAACCCTTGTGTCATCATTCTTGAAACCCAAAATGTTATTATATCAAATCCTGTAACTAATACATTTGTTGGATAAAATCTTTTATAATCCTCACTTTCAATATTTGGCCATCCAAGTGTTGAAAATGGCCATAATGCTGAGCTAAACCATGTGTCTAATGTGTCTTCATCTTGAGTTAAATGTGTACTTCCACATTTTTTACATTGTTTTGGCATTTCTTTTGCTACATTTATTTCTCCACACTCATCACAATAATATGCAGGTATTCTATGTCCCCACCATAATTGCCTTGATATACACCAATCTTGTATATTATCTAACCAGTTAAAATATTGTTTTTCATATCTTTTAGGAACAAATCTCATTTCTCCATTTCTTACAGAATCTGCTGCTCTTTTTGCTAAATCTTTCATATTAACAAACCATTGTGTTGAAATTTTTGGTTCTATTGTATTTTTACATCTTTCACATTTAGCAACATTATGAGTGTATTCTTCTGTTTTTACTAATGCACCTAACTGTTCTAATTTATTTACAATTACTTTTCTTGCATCTAATAAATCCATTCCTTTTAATTCTGGAACTAAATTTCCCATTTTGAAATTTTCATCAAATACTTCTATAATTTCTAAATTATGCCTTAAACCTGCTTGGTAATCATTCATGTCGTGCGCTGGTGTTATTTTTACACAACCAGTACCAAAGTCTTTTTCTACAAATTCATCAGCAATAATTGGAATTTCCTTATTCATTATAGGTAATATACAAGTTTTTCCAACTAAGTCTTTGTACCTTTCATCATCTGGATGAACTGCAACAGCAGTATCTCCTAGCATAGTTTCTGGTCTTGTTGTTGCAACAATTATGTATTTATCATCAGTTCCTGTTATTTTATATCTTATATGCCACAAATGTGATGGTTCTTCTTTATACTCTACCTCTGCATCAGAAATTGAAGTTTTACAACTTGTACACCAATTAACCATTCTTTTTCCCTTATAAATAAGGCCTTTTTCATACAATTTTATAAATTGCTCTAAAACAGCGTCTGACATCCCTTCATCTAAAGTAAATCTATTTCTTTCCCAGTCACATGAGCAACCTAATTTTCTTTGTTGTTTTTGAATAATTCCACCATACTCATGAGTCCAATCCCAAGCCTCTTCTAAAAATTTTTCTCTTCCTAAATCTTGCTTTGTCTTACCTTCTTTTCCAATTTTTTGAACAACCTTCATCTCTGTAGAAATAGCTGCATGGTCTGAACCAGGAAGCCATAAAGTATCAAAACCTTGCATTCTTTTAAATCTAATTAATACATCTTGTATAGTATCATCTAAAGCATGTCCCATATGTAACTTTCCGTGTTACATTTGGAGGAGGCATCATTATACAATAAGGCTTTTTATCTTTATCCATACTAGGTTTAAAATACCCTTTATCCTCCCATTCTTTATACAACTCATCTTCAAAATTTTGTGGAATATATTTTCCATCTAAATCATGTTTACACATAGCATTTCCTCCTTTTTTATTGCCACGGTTCCGGGTTTGTTTGGCAATTTTTATAATAGTTTTTGTGGTTTTTCTTTATAAAACAAAAACTCACCCTTAAAATAAGGGCGAGCATTATTTCTCACGGTACCACCTTAATTAATATTTATTTTATAAATATTATCTCAATTAGCCTTTAACGCTGCTTATGCGAATATATTTACTTTAATTTCAATATATCAACTCCAAAGCTACCTTTTGTTTACCTTTTTCTTAAGAAGCTTACAGCCTATGACTTCTTTTCTCTTTTAAGCAAGTATAAACATACTCCTCTTTTTCTTTGTTTTTTTCTATTGTTTTATATTATTGCACATTTTTTATAAAAAATCAATGGTTATTAAATTTTTTTATAATTAAACCTAAATAATTTAAAATGTAAAAAGCCACTTAAAAGGTATTATTTAAAACCATTTAAGTGACTTTTAAGGGTTTATTTTTTTTGGTATCCCTGCATATAAATACGATTTCTTGTATTTATGTACAGCCTTTTGTCCATGTCGAAAACCTGCCTCATTCCTACCCAAAAAACGTCTTCAGAAATTTTAAACTTTTCCAAAGCTTCTACGTAATCACCTTCTTGTTTAGAAATATAGCAACATACTCTATATACTTTGTTACTAATTTTCTTATACATTAGAGGTTCTAATGTCTTAAGGTTCATTACTGATTCTCTTATTTCCTGCTTGGAAAGTTCAAACTCCTTTTGAGCTTCTGACATAGTGTAACCAGTTAGCAAAAATTCACCAACTGCCCGTGCCAGGTTAGCCTCATAATCATTTAGCATTTTAACCCCTCCTAATAAAGTCTAATTGTTTTTAATGTATAGCTTTATTATAAACCATTTTACATAATTAATCAATATTTTTTACATTTTTTGTAATTTTTATTTACTATAAAAATATTAAAAGAGCCAGCATGTGCTAGCTCTTTGCTTCTCATTTAACAACCTTATCTTCGAGTATAGATTTATACTCTGTGTCTTTAAGGCATGTTTTAAATCTCCTTGTCTCTTCTGTATTCAGTGACAAAAGAATGTGAAGGTCATTGTTCGATTCCAGTTCCTTTACAGAATCAACTACCTCCTGTCTAGCCTTAGAAACTTCTTCATTGTTTTGAGCAACATCAAATTTGTCCATGGCCAACCTTATATTTTTAATATAATGCCTTGAATCATAGCAGAATATTTCCATTTTTATTTTTCCTCCTGTAAGTATAATTATCTATGTCATAGCTCCTGCTATAATAGTGTTAAATATATATCAATTAGAGCAACTTGCTCTAAACTATTTCTATTATATCATTATTAACATAATATGTCAAATTTGTTATATTTTTTTAACATCTATATTTAAATTTTCTCCATTAATATTCATTTCAATAGAATCACTTGTTTTTTCACCATATTTAATATTTACTGTTAATGTATCATGTTTAATTAATTCTTCATTTTCTTTTATTAATTTTTCTAGCATCTCGTTTCCACATACATATAAATTAATATTATCAAGTACTTCAAAACCTTTATCTTTTCTCATGTTTTGAACTTTAGATAAAATTTCTCTAATATAGCCTTCTTCTTTTAGTTCTTTTGTAATGTGTGTGTCTAAAACAACTCCTATTTCGCCTTCACCACTAAACGCAAATCCTTCTTTTCCTTGCATTGTAATTAATAAATTATTAGAATCTAAATTAATTTCAGTATCATCTATTAATATTGTCTCTACCTTACCATTTTTTACCTTGTTTGCTAAATCCATTTGATTTTTCTTTGCAATCTCTTCTTTTATTTTTGGTATTAGCTTTCCATACTCTTTTCCAAGAACTGGTAGGTTAGGTTTTATTTCAAAATCAACATATTGAGACATTTCTGCACCTAATTCTACTTGTTTAACATTTAATTCTTCTTTTACTATATCTGCATAATATTTAGGAAGTGTATCAACAGAAATAAGCATTTCTGAAAGTGGTTGTCTATTTTTTATATTGCTTAAATTTCTTGCACTTCTTCCAAGTTTTACAATTTTATATGCTAAGTCCATTTGTTCTTCAAGTTTACCATCAATTAAACCTTCATCAACTTTTGGCCATGTACATAAATGAACGCTTTCTGGTGCATTTTTGTCTAAATTAACAACTAAATTTTGATATATTTCTTCTGTCATAAATGGTACAAATGGTGCTGCAACTTTAGAAAGAGTTACTAGTACTGTATAAAGTGTTACATATGCTCCAATTTTATCGTCTGTTAAATTTTCACTCCAAAATCTTTCTCTATTTCTTCTTACATACCAATTTGAAAGTTCATCTGTAAAGCTTTCTATTTTTAATGCTGCATTTGTAATGTCATAACTATCTAATTTATTATCTACTTCTTTTACTAATGTATTTAGTTTAGAAATAATCCATTTATCCATTACATTTGATATTTTAAAATCTTTATATTGTAATGGATTAAATTTATCAATTTCTGCATATAAAACATAGAATGAATATACATTCCAAAGTGTACTTAAAAATCCTCTTTGACTTTCTTTAACATTATCAATTGAAAGTCTAGATGATAGCCATGGTGCACATCCTGTATAAAAATACCATCTTGTTGCATCTGCTCCAACAGAATCTAATAGAACAAGTGGGTCTACACCGTTTTTCTTAGACTTAGACATTTTTTGTCCTTTTCCATCTAATACATGTCCAAGTACTATACAATTTTCAAATGGCGTTCTTCCAAATAATGCTGTACCTAATGCTGTTAGTGTATAGAACCATCCTCTAGTTTGATCAATTGCTTCTGATATGTATTGTGCAGGGAAGTTATTTTTAAACATTTCTTCATTTTCAAATGGATAATGCCATTGTGCAAAAGGCATTGAGCCTGAGTCAAACCAGCAATCTATAACTTCTTTTGCTCTTTTCATTTTTTTACCACATTTAGGGCATTTTAAATAAACATTGTCTATATATGGTTTGTGAAGTTCTATATCATCTGGTACATCTATTCCTTTTTCTTTTAATTCTTCAATTGACCCTATACATTCTCTGTGCCCACAATTTTCATCTTCACATGTCCAAATTGGAAGTGGTGTTCCCCAATATCTATCTCTAGAAATTCCCCAATCTATAACATTTTCTAGGAATTTTCCAAACCTTCCTGTTTTTATTGTTTCTGGATACCAGTTAACTTTGTTATTATTTTCAACTAATTCATCTCTTAGTTTACTCATTGCAACAAACCAACTTTCTTTTGGATAATACAATAGTGGTGTATCACATCTCCAACAATGAGGATATGAGTGTAAATGTTTTTCTTTACTAAATAGTTTATTTTCATTTGCAAGCCATCTACATATATCTTCGTTACAATCTCTTACAAATTTTCCTGCCCATGGTTCCACTTCTGGAACAAATTTACCAGTTTTATCTACTAAATTCACAAATGCTATTCCATTTTTTTTAGCAACCAAACTATCATCTTCACCATATGCTGGTGCTATGTGAACTATTCCTGTACCATCTGTAAGAGTTACATAGTCTCCATGTATAACTTCAAATGCTTTTCCTTCTATTTTTGCAAATGGCATTAATTGTTCATATTTAGTTCCAAGTAAATCTTGACCTTTAAATGTTTTTACTATTTCATATGGTGTTTTACCTAAAACTGATTCTATTAAGTCTTTTGCTAATATATAGTTTTCATATTTTGGTTCTTCTTCTGTTCCGATATTTGCTTTAATTTCAGCATATTCATATGATTTATTTACACATAATGCAAGGTTTGATGGTAATGTCCATGGTGTAGTTGTCCATGCTAAAATATACTTATCTTCTCCAACTATTTTAAATTTAGCAATACATGTTAAATCTTTTACGTCCTTATAGCCTTGTGCTACTTCGTGTGATGAAAGTGCTGTTCCACATCTTGGGCAATATGGCATAACCTTGTGTCCTTCATATAATAAACCTTTTTTCCATAATGTGCTTAATGCCCACCATACAGACTCTATATATTTATTATCATATGTTATGTATGGATTTTTCATATCTACCCAGTAGCCAACTTTATTTGTCATTTCTTCCCATATATGCACATATTGGAATACACTTTCTTTACATTCTTTTACGAATTTTTCAACACCGTATTCTTCTATTTGTTCTTTTCCTGAAATTCCTAATTTCTTTTCTATTTCAAGCTCTACTGGAAGTCCATGTGTGTCCCATCCAGCTTTTCTAATTACTCTATAGCCCTTCATAACTTTATATCTTGGAATTATATCTTTCATAACCCTTGTTATAATATGCCCTGCATGTGGCATTCCATTTGCTGTTGGTGGTCCATCATAAAATGTAAAATATCTTTTTCCTTTATTTAGGTCAAAGTTTTTTTGAATTACATTTTTTTCTTTCCAAGTTTTTGCAACTTCTCGTTCCATTCCAACAAATCCATCTTGTTTTAATTCAACTTTTTTGTACATTAAAATTCCTCCTTTTATTATTTTAAGAACTTAAAATTTATTATAATAATGTTTTTAAGTTCTAATTTTATCATCAAAAAAAGCTATTTAGTCCTATCTTTTAGGACGAAATAGCTTTCAAATTCCGCGGTACCACCTATTTTAATATAAAAATTAATTTTATATTCTCTTATTTTATCTTTAACGCAGATTTACGTCTAACTTATTTGCCTTTATTTGGCTTTCAGTTTAGCAATAACATAGGTGATAATAAATAATTTTTCCTTGCCAAAATTTCAGCTTTATTTGGCTCTCTGTAAAGTAATTTTATTATTTACCGTGTCCTTGTTTTTATTTTTTGAAATTTTTATTTTTTATATTATACCACCTTTTTTTATTTTTTCAAGGTTTTGCTTGTATTTTTTTGAAATTTACTTAAGTTCAGGTCTTTTATTTGTTTCATCCCATTTCCAGTAACTTGTAAAATCAAATCCAGTATAAGATTCTTGTTTTTTAGCATTTTCGTCTGATAATTTGTATGCTGATACATCTTCTGTTTTATCTCCATTCATTTTTGCAATATCTTGATTATTCAATTTACAATTAAAATATGATGAATCTAATGTTAATCCACTGCTATATCCAGCAAATGCACCAAAATATGCATTATTTTTGTCATTTACTATATTTCCATGGAAATAACATTGTTTTATACTTGAACCCCCATAGCCAAAGAAACCACCAACATCATTAGAATTTCCATTACATGTAATATCTCCTACATGGTAACAATATTGAACTGGGGAGTTTCCACTAGAGTTTCCTATTAGTCCTCCTAAAAGTACTGCATTATTTGCTTCTATATTTCCTATATGTTTAGAATTTGAAATAGTATTTCCACTTTGCATGTTTCCTATAAGCCCCCCTACATTACTTACTAAACTATTTGAACCTGTTACTGTAGTATTAGTTGTCAACTTAATATTTTTCTTTGAAGTTAGAGAAGTTATTAAATTTGATTTTGAGTTCATATATAAATTTCCTACAATTCCACCTATATTACTTACCTTATTATAGTCTTTAACTGTAATGTTTGCATCATTTGTACTAGCTACCAAAATACCAGAATGATTATATGATTTTCCTATAATGCCTCCTATGTCATATGAATAAACATCTCCTATAATATTAATATTTCCTGAATTTGTTGATGTTGTAATTCCGCCACTATTTGTCAATTCTCCTATCACTCCACCAACTGAATATATATTGTAATTTTTACCACTTGTTGAATTTACTGTTATTTCTGCTTCATTAACATTACTATTAAGGCTTGAACTTGTTTCAATTCCTCCTATACATCCTCCAACGATACTAACATTTCCACTTGCAGAATTAATGTTTATTGTAGCAGATTTTTTATTTGTACATTGATTTATACTTCCACTTGTTAAATTTGATGCTTGTCCAATAATTCCACCAATATAATTAGATGAACAATTTATTGTAATTTTTCCTTCATTATTATTTGCACTACAACTTAGTTTAGCATAATTTACATCACCTATTATTCCTCCTATATCTGTTGAGAAACTGCTTCCTTCACTTGTCATTAATTCTCCAGAATTTGTGCATGCATTTAACGAAATTTCTCCCGTTGAATTTGCACTTCCATATCCTAAAATTCCCCCCATAAGACTTGTTCCTACAATTTTTCCTTTATTTACATTACTTGTTATAAATGCAGTTCCTTGAGAAGATAAATATCCAATTATTCCACCTAAGTTTTGCTTTCCACTTATTATTCCGTAATTTTCATTTTCACTTATACTTAATCCACAGTTAACATATCCCATAATTCCTCCAACATTTTGGTTTGTTGATGAAATATTACCTGTGTTTTTACATTTCATTATTGAAACTGTTTTGCTTGTGTAAACATACCCTACAATTCCAGCAGCTGATGAACTTGTTTCTATATTTCCTTTATTAACACATGATTGACAAGCAACATTTGATGATAGACTACCTATAATTCCTCCAATCTCACTTGAACCGTTTGTAAAGTTTATATTATTTATACAGTTGCTTACTAGTCCTTGTGCATCGCTTTCAACTGTTCCAACTATTCCTCCTGTATATCCACTTACATTTTTGCAATCAGCTTCTCCAAATGTTTTACAATTTGTAACTGCTCCTGTTTTTAATTTTCCAAATGCACCACCAATATTGGCACTAGTTGATTTTTCTACCCCTACTTTAATATTTACATCTTTAATATCAAGGTTTTTAAGTTCTCCTTGATTTAATTGGCCAAATAACCCATAGTCACCGTCTTTTGTTATGTTTATTGTCATTCCAGAAATTGTTTTATAATTTCCTTCTAATGTAGTTACAAGTTCTGGTATAGGTTCCCAATTTTCACCACTTAATGAAATGTCCTGCATTAAAATATATTTTCCATCTCTTTTGTAGTTATATATTTTATTTTCTTGAGTAACATTTACATCTTCTCCACTGCTTATTTTCTTTAATTGTTCTTTCGTATAGATTGGAATATAATCTGTAGGTGTTGTTTCATATAATTTTCCCACCTTTTTATTTTCACTTACAGGTACACTTATTTCTTCTAATTGATCTTCCCCATATGTTTTTGCTGGTATTTGTATAGTAGTTGGAAATGTATCAGATGTTTTGGTAATATTTGTTTTACCATGGTTTTTATTCATTTCATCTACTATTCCACTTGGAGTTATGTCTTTATTTTTACTTATTATTTCTGCTATTTCTTTTTTTGCTTTATCTTCATAACTGCCCTCTGTAACACTGCCAACACTTAAATTTAACTCTACTGGTACTTTAATTGTTTGTTTTACTGATGTTATACTTTTGTCAAATACAATATAACATGGCAAATTTCTAGGTTCTGTTGCCCCTTCTCTTTTTTCAAAAGTGATTCCTTCACTTTTTCCTTCATTTTCCTTTACTTTATCTACAATATTTTGAGCAGTAATATCACTTGTTTTTCCTCCTGTTGAAAGTTTTTCTGTTACAAGTTCACTTACTGCAAGACTAGTAGTTTCTTTTAGTCTTCCTTTTTCTGTTTCGATTTTTGCATTTGATGCTTTTCCAAGTATCCCATTATCTCCTGTTAGTGTAACAATTGCAACTCCAGCAAGTATTAAAAGTACAATTATTGTAATAATAAGAGCTATTAATGTTATACCGCTTTCATGTTTTGAATTTAATTTTTTCTTCATGTTTTTTCCCCTTCCTTTTCTTTAGAATTTAATTATATTTACAGAAAAATTATACTAAAGCACTTAAAAAAAATCAATATATTTTAATACTTTTATTATATTTTTTTTTCATATGTAAATACTATTTAAAAAGGTGATTTATATGAATCAAATTTTAATTACAAACCCTTCTAAAACCGACAAAAAAAGATTAATTGTTCAATTATTAATTTCAATAATAGCAATTACAGTTATTATCTTTTTATATGTAAATTATAGAAATAAACTTAATAAACAAGAAAATTTTTCAAAAATTTTATCTAAAAATTATAAATTGTCTAAATTGTACTCTTCTAGTAATGTGAAAAATTCACAAACTAATGACACTGATATTTTAGGAACTATTAGTATTCCTAGTTTAAATATTTCCTATACCTTTTTTTTCGGAATTTCTGATGATTTATTAAAAATATCTCCTTGCAGGCTTTCTGGTCAAATGCCAGATTCCAAAAGTAATTTATGCATAGCTGCCCATAATTACAATGACGATAGATTTTTTGGTAAAATTTTTCTTTTAAAAAACAATGATAAAATAATTATTAAAGATAACTCCAATAATCAATTTACTTATTATGTGTATGATAAGTATGAGGTAAAAGAAGATGACCTTTCTCCCATTTCTGATAATAAATTATTTTGTGAGTTAACTCTTATTACTTGTAATAATTTTAATAATAATAGATTAATAATAAAAGCAAAAACTGGAAGCCTACAATAGACTTCCAGTTCTAATATTTTATTTTAATTAAACATTTTTATAATCACTAATTTTTTTATAAGCATATACAGCTGATATTGCAAATATTACTATAAGCACTGCTGTTGGTATTGAATCCTCTATACCTGTTTTGGGTAAATTTGTGTTTGTATTATTGTATGTGCTTGAGTTTTTATTTGCATTGGCATTATTTGTGTTTGTGTTGTTTGTATTTGTGTTACTTTTATTTGAGTTTGTATTTGTGTTATTTTTATTTGTATTTGTGTTGTTAGCTGTGTTTGATGAGTTTGAAGTATTTGATGTGTTTGATGATGTGTTATCATCTAAATCAAAATCTAATTCATCTGCAGCAAATACACCTGTTGTTCCTATTAAAACTACACTTAATAAAATTACTAAAAATCCTTTAATTAAACTTACTTTTTTCATATTTATTTCTCCTTACTAATTTAATCTATTTCTATTATTATTTTACAACCACTATTTATTATACACTAACTTTTTAAATTTTTCAAGTGGTTTATAAGAAACAATTAAATTTTTCTTTTGCTTATACTTATATTTTAAACTTTTATATTTTATTAGTCAATATTTTTAAACAAATATTTTTATTACTTTTATGTTACAAAAATATTACAGCTTTGTGACGTTTTTTTATACTTTCTTGTATATCAACATTTTACATACTATACATTAAATTTAAATAATACAATATCTCCATCTTGCATTATATATTCTTTTCCTTCTTGACGAACTAGTCCTTTTTCCCTTGCTGCAACCATTGAGCCTTCTTTCATTAAATCTTCAAAAGATACTACTTCTGCCTTTATAAATCCTCTTTCTATGTCTGAATGAATCTTTCCAGCAGCTTGTGGTGCTTTTGTTCCTTTTTTTATTGTCCATGCTCTTACTTCTGGTTCTCCTGCTGTTAAAAATGACATTAATCCTAATAAATCATAGCTTTTTTTAATAACTTTGTCTAATCCTGATTCTTCAAGTCCCAAAGCTTCTAGCATTTCTTTTTTATCGTTATCATCTAAGCCAGATAATTCTTCTTCTATTTTTACACATAATGGAATTACTTCTGCATTTTCTTTTAATGCATATTCTTTTACTTTTTTAACATTTTCGTCATTTTCAGGATCTTCTATTTGTTCTTCAGAAACATTTGCAATATATAATATTGGTTTTGTTGTTAATAAAAACATGTCTTTTACTAGTTCTTGTTCTTCTTTTGTATAATCAATTGCTCTTGCAGATATTCCATTTTCTAAACTTGTTTTTATTTTTTCAAGTAAATCAATTTCTTCTTGGTATTTTTTATCTGCTTTTAAGTTTTTCCTTGCTTTATCTAGTCTTTTATTTACTGTTTCTATATCTGCAAATATTAATTCTAAATTTATTGTTTCTATGTCTCTTACTGGGTCAACACTTCCATCAACATGTACTACATTACTATCTTCAAAACATCTTACAACTTCAACTATAGCATCTGTTTCACGTATATGTGACAAAAACTTATTTCCAAGTCCTTCTCCTTTACTTGCTCCTTTAACAAGTCCAGCTATATCAACAAATTCTACAACTGCATGTGTTGTTTTTTGTGGATTGTACATTTTAGTCAATGCATCTAGCCTTTCATCTGGCACTGGAACAACTCCAACATTTGGCTCTATTGTACAAAATGGATAATTTGCACATTCTGCTCCTGCTTTTGTAATACTATTAAACATTGTGCTTTTTCCAACATTTGGAAGTCCTACAATTCCTAATTTCATTTAACTTTTTCCTCCTTAAAATTATTCACCTATACTTTTTTTATCTTTTATTTCGCCTAGTACTTTTTCTATAAATTCATCTATACTTATTGTTCCTAAATCAGCCTTACTTCTTGAACGTACTGTAACTTTATTTTCTTCTTTTTCTTTGTCTCCAACAACTAGCATATATGGAATTTTTTCCATTTGAGCCTCACGTATTTTGTAACCTATTTTTTCATTTCTACTGTCATATGCAACTCTAATTCCTGCTTTTTGTACTTTTTCCAACAATTCTTCACAATAATCATTTTGTTTTTCACTTATTGGCAATATTTTTACTTGTATTGGAACTAGCCATAAAGGTAAATTTCCTTTTGTTTCTTCTAATAAGAATGAAATAAATCTATCAGAAGATCCTAGTATTGCTCTATGAATTACAACTGGTCTATGTTTTTGTCCATCTTCTCCAATGTATGTTAAATCAAATCTTTCTGGAAGCGCAAAGTCTAATTGGCATGTTGGTATTGTTACATCATGTCCTAATGCTGATTTTATTTGAATATCAATTTTAGGTCCATAAAATGCTGCTTCTCCTTCTGCTTCATAAAAGTCTATGTCCAATTCTTTTAGAATTTTTCTTAATTGATTTTCTGCTGTTTCCCACATTTCGTCATTGTCTATATACTTTTCTTTGTTCTTATCTCTTAATGATAATCTAAATGCAAATTTGTCTCTAGAAAATCCAAAATCATTCATATATACTTCAAATATTAATTTTAAAACTTTTCCAACTTCATCTTTTATTTGATCAGGTCTTACAAATAAATGTGCATCGTTTTGACACATTTGGCGAACTCTTTCTAATCCACATACAGCTCCTGAATTTTCGTACCTAAAGTCATGTGCTAATTCTCCTATTTTTATTGGTAAATCTTTATAAGAATGCATTGAATTTTTGTATATTAACATATGGTGTGGACAGTTCATTGGTCTTAATACTAATTCTTCATTGTCCATTTTCATAACTGGGAACATATCTTCTTTATAATGATCCCAATGTCCACTTGTCTTATATAATTCAACATTTGCAAGAGATGGAGTATAAACATGACTATAACCAAGTCTTAACTCTTTGTCTTGAATATATCTTTCAAGCTCTCTTCTAATTGTAGCACCATTTGGCAAATACATAGGAAGACCTGATCCAACTAGCGGATGTGTCATAAATAATTCCATTTCTTTTCCTATTTTTCTATGGTCTCTTTGTTTAGCATCTTCTAGGAATTGTAAATATTCTTCTAATTGACTTGCTTTTGGGTAAGAAATAGCATAAATTCTTTGTAACATTTTGTTATGTTCATCACCTCTCCAATATGCTCCTGAAGATGATAATATTTTTATTGCTTTAACTTTTCCTGTACTTACTAAATGTGGTCCTGCACAAAGGTCTGTAAAATCACCTTGTTTATAGAAATCAATTTCTTCCCCTTCTGGTAAATCATTAATTAATTCTTGTTTATATGGTTGTCCTTCCATTAATTTTAAAGCTTCATCTTTTGGTAAAACAAATCTTTCTATTGGTAAATTTTCTTTTATAATTTTTTTCATTTCGGCTTCTATTTTTTCTTTGTCCTCATCTGTAAAAGGCTTTTCTACATCAAAATCATAGTAAAAACCATTATCTATTGAAGGTCCAATTGCAAACTTAACGCCTGGAAACAATCTTTTTACAGCCTGTGCCATAATATGGGATGTTGTATGCCAATAAGCCTTTTTTCCATCTAAACTAGAATCAAAAGTATGAATTGTCAAATTACAATCTTTTGTAATTTCATATCTTAAATCTTTTACCTCTCCATCAATTTCACCACAAGTTGCAACCCTTGCTAAACCTTCACTAATTTGTTTTGCGACATCTAATATAGTACTATTTTCTTTAACCTCTATACTAGATCCATCTTTTAATGTTACTTTAATCATAATAAAACCCCCTTAAAAATTGCCATCGGTTCCGGGTTTATTTGGCAATAAATTGCCAAAGTACACGGTTTAATATTTTCGATGTTTAATCTAAAAAGCACCCTTATGGATACTTTTTATCCATAGGAGTGCTTTTATAACACGGTTCCATCCTATTTTTTTCTTAATTTAAGATTGTAACGAATCTTACTCGTCTAGCTTGTTCACTAGAAACCTGAAGAGTTAGTTTTCAAATATGTTTGCTTAAATTAGCTTCCAGCCTTGGCTAATTTTCTCTGTAAGTAACCTTTATTTTACTTGTCTCTTACTTGTTTTTATTTATATCTTTATTATTTTAACGCTATTTCGAAAAAAAGTCAATGAAAATTATTTACTTTTTTATTATTGTAATGTATAATGTGTCTTAGTTGCTTCTATAGCTCAGTTGGTAGAGTGCAGCCTTGGTAAGGCTGAGGTCACGGGTTCAATTCCCGTTGGAAGCTCCATATATTATAAAAACTCCTCTGGCCAAACCAGAGGAGTTTTTTAGTTAAATAAATTTTTTATTGCTTTTTTTCTTATTCTTTGTATTGCGTTGTCAACAGATTTTACTGGTGCATCCAGCTTTGCTGCAATGTCAACATAGCTTTCGCCTTTTATATATCTATTTAGCACTTGTTTTTCAAAACCACTTAATGTTTTGTCTATTGTGCTTTCTATTTGTTCATAATACTCTTTTTTCATTAATGTATCTAATGGGTCTTCTATTGTTTTGCTATCAAATGTATTTATTAATTCTTCGTCATTGTCTTCATTGTCATATGCCGAATTATTTAAAGATAAGTATGAATTTAATGGCATATGCTTTTGTCTATTTGATGTTTTTATCGCTGTTATTAATTGTCTTTCTATACAAATATTTGCAAATGTTTTGAATGAATTTTGCTTTTGAGCATCAAAACATTTTATTGCTTTAAATAAGCCTATCATTCCTTCTTGAACTGTGTCTTCTCGTTCTGCTCCTACTATGTAATATTTTCCTACTTTAATATTTACAAGTTCTTTATATCTTTCTAATAAATATGAAAGAGCTTGATTGTCTCCTTGTTTTATTAGTTTTATTACATCTTCATCGCTTAAGTTATTATATTTATTTGTAGAAAAATATACATTTTGCTCTTGCATTAGTCAAAATACCTCCAAATGTGCTTTTTTTGTATTATATATTTCAAATTTAGCTAAAGTCAAGTGTTTTTTTAAATTTTATTATTAATTATACAATTTTTTATATATTTCATAATCTCTTAAAATCTTTCTTACATAATTATTTGTTTCTTTATAAGGTATATTTTCTATATTAGAACCATCTGCCATTAATGTTCCATTTTCTACCCATGTATCAACATTTCCACTTCCTGCATTATATGCTGTTAATGCAAGTTCAATATTACTATATTTAGCAAGTAAATTAGATATATATTTTGTTCCTAAATTTATATTAAACTCTGGCTCTAATAATTTTTTGGAAATTTCTTCTTTAGTAACTTCTATATCTAATTTTTTAGCTATATCTTCTGCAGTTTGCGGCATAAGCTGCATTAACCCCTTTGCCTCTTTGTTTGATACAGCCTGCTGATTAAAATTGCTTTCTGCTTTTATTATTGCATAAATTAAATTTTTGTCTACTTCATATTTTGTAGAATAATTCTCAACAAAATTTTCATATTTTATTGGATATATAATCTTTAGTATTTTATTTTGGATGTTTATTGGTCCAAAAAGCAAAAATACTATTAGTAACAAAATCACTATAATTATTACTCTTCTACTTAATAATTTTGTCAAAACAATTGTCTCCTTCTTTATATTCTATAGTTTATAATATATATTTTGTAATGGCTTGTGGGGACCGTCCAAAAATTCTTTAAAAGTTAATAAACTTTTATTAGAATTTTTAGGATGGGGAGAATGGAAAAATATATATTATAAACTTTATACTAACTATTTACAATCATACCAATTATTTGCTTCAGAAACCTCCACGATTAATGGCACTTTAAGCTTTACTGCTGTTTCCATTTTTTCTTTTATTATTTGCTTAATTTGCTCTGTTTCAGAAATATCTGCTTCTATCATCATTTCGTCATGTACTTGTAAAACTATTTTTGACTTTAAGTTTCTTTTTTTCAATTCTTTGTATACATTTATCATTGCAATTTTCATTATGTCTGCTGCTGTACCTTGTATTGGTGTATTCATTGCGACCCTGTTTCCAAATTGACGTACCATATAGTTTTTAGAATTTAGTTCTGGTATATATCTTCTTCTATGGAATAAGGTTTCTACATAGCCTTGTTCTTTTGCTTTTTCTATAATATTTTCCATGAATTTTTTTATTCCAGAATATTCTTCTAAGTATTCATCTATATATTGTTTTGCTTTTTTTCTTGATATTCCTAGTTGTTCACCAAGTCCAAAATCACTTATTCCATACACTATTCCAAAATTTACAGCTTTTGCATTGCTTCTTTGTTCTTTTGTAACTTCATCTATTGGTGTTTTGAACACTTTTGATGCTGCTTGTTTGTGTATGTCTTCATCATTTATAAATGCATTTACCATATGATTGTCATCCGAAAAATGTGCTAATACTCTTAATTCTATTTGTGAATAATCTGCATCTATATAAATTTTGCCTTGTTCTGGTTTAAATACTTTTCTTACTCTTTTTCCAAGTTCAAATCTTGTTGGAATATTTTGAAGGTTTGGTTCTGTTGAGCTTATTCTTCCTGTTGCTGTTATTGTTTGATGAAAAAATGAGTGTATTCTTTTGGTTTTTGGGTTTATATATGGTTTTAAACCTTCTACATATGTTGAATTTAATTTCATCAATTGTCTATAGTCTAATATTTTGTTTATAATTGGATCTTCTCTTTTTAATTTTTCTAGTACATCAACATCTGTTGAATAGCCACTTTTAGTTTTCTTAATAACTGGCAATTGCATTTTTTCAAATAGTACTTCTCCTAATTGTTTTGTCGAATTTATATTAAATTCAACACCTGCCAATTCATATATATCTTTTGTTAATTTTTCTATGTTTTGTTTTAGTTCATTTCCAAATTCATTTAATTCCTTTTCATCTACATACATTCCATTCCATTGCATGTCTGATAATACCTCTACAGTTGGCATATCTATATTGTAAAAAAGTTCTTCTGCATTAGATTCTTTTAGCTTATTTAAGGTTATATCTTTAATTTTTGCAATTGAATATGCAAAAACTCCAATTTCATATTTTTCAGAATCTACGTTTTTGGTTGTATCTTCAAATAAGTTGATTTGCTCATCTTTTTGATTAGCACCTTGTTTTGATAAATAATCGTCTATATCTAAACTTAAAAAATCGTTTGCAAGTTTTTTTATATTTATTTTGTTATCTGTTGGATTTAATATATAACTTGCAACTTGAATATCATAATTTATATTTTGTATATTTATTCCTACTTGTTTTAATAAAATATATTGTTTTGTTAGATTTATTCCTATTTTCTTTATATTTTTATTTTCAAATATTTCTTTTAATTTTAATATTTCATCTTCATTTTCTAATTTTGCAAAATAAGATATTTCATTACTATAAATTCCTATACTTGTTATTTTTTCTTTTATTATTTTTTCATTATTTTCGTCTTTTTTTGTTCCTAATGTAAATATTAATTCATCATTACCATTTAGTAATTGTATTACTTTTTCTATTGTTATTTCTTCTATTTGAATTTGTATTTCTTTTTCTTTTGCTTGACTTTCATGATTTAACCCAAATCTTTCTATATATCTACTAAAGTTAAGTTCTTTAAATATTTCATATACTTTTTGACTGTCCCATTCTTCTACTTTGAAATTTTCTAATGTGTCTTCTATTGGTACTTCTAAATTTATTGTTCCTAAAAATCTTGACATTTCTGCTAAATCTTTATTTTCTACAATTTTTTCTTTTTGTTTTCCTTTTAAATCGTCTTTTCCTTCTTCTATTGACTTATATAAATTTTCTATTGTTCCATATTTTTGTATTAGACTAAGTGCTGTCTTTTCACCAATTCCTGGGACCCCTGGAATATTGTCAGAAGTATCTCCTTGCAATCCTTTAACCTCTATTAGTTGTTTTGGCTCAATTCCATAAGTTTGTTTTATTTTTTCTCTGTTATACTCTTCTGTTTCTGTTTTTCCTGCTTTTGTTCTTGGAATTCTTATTGTTACTTTATCTGTTGCAAGCTGGAATGTGTCTCTATCTCCTGATAAAATTGTAACTTCCAAGCCATGTTTTTCTCCATACCTAGATAATGTTCCAAGTACATCATCTGCTTCATAACCTTCTTTTTCTACTATATCTATATTCATAGCTTTTAATATTTCTTTTATTATTGGCATTTGCTGTGCAAGTTCTTCTGGCATTCCATGTCTATTTGCTTTATAGCCCTCATACATTTTGTGTCTTGCAGTTGGTGCTTTTAAATCAAATGCAACTACAATATATTCTGGTTTTAGGTCTTCTAGTAGTTTAAACAATATTGCTAAAAAGCCATATACAGCATTTGTATATGTTCCATCTTTTGTTGTTAGCATTTTACTTCCCATTATTCCATAAAATGCTCTATTCATTATACTGTTTCCATCAATTAAAACTAATTTTTTCAAATTTTTTCCTCCCACAATTTAAATATTTTTTGTATAACATTTAATTTTTCTTTTTTGTGTTTGTTTTTCTATTGCATGTGCTAATCCCAATGTTGCTGCAATCATTATAATTACAAATGGTGTTCCATTTATATATCCTTCTCCGTTTAACAAAAATACACTATTGGCAAACTCAGAAATTATACCAACTAATGCCATTACCTTTAGTGTGTTTGGTTTTTGCCACATAAATACAGGAAATACCCACATTAAATACCATGGTTGAAACTGAGTTATTAGTCCAAACAAAAACACAAGTAAAAATATATTATAATTTTGCATTAATTGCCTAAATTTAATTTTATTTTTATATAACAAAATTAAACATGAAAATGCATATATTATAATAAATATTGCAAGTAACATTTGGCTTAGCTTTTCAACTGAAATATTGGCAAAATATTCTGAAATTGGTATATATATACTTTTTGCAACTTTATTTTGTTGTGTTACCATACCACTTAATATACTTAAATCTTTTGCATAAAGTAAATATGGTATTAATAATGTTATTATAAATATTACTCCATATTTTAAGCAACTTATAAATCTTTTTAAAGGTTTTTGGTTTCTTACATGATATATTATAATAAATGGTAAAAGTAAGATTGAAAAATATTTTATTCCTGTAGCAAAGCCTAAAAATACTACGCTTAATACTATATTTTTCTTTTTTAACAACATATACAATGATAATAAAGTAAATAATATTACAAACATATCATTGTGAACACTTACTATTCCTTCTATTAAAATAAATGGATTTAAGCCATATATTAAAGTAAAAATTTTTTTACCTGTTATTTTATATATCAAATAACAATTTAATATATGAATTATTAAATTTATAATTTTAAAGACTAACAATCCTATATCTATATTTCCAAATGATAATAAGGCAATTCCCTTACAAACTAACTGCCATATTGGACCATATACTACTGTTGTGTCTGCCCAATCATTTAGATTTCCTTGCATTAATACCGTATCTTTTTCTAATTTTTCGTTTTGATTGTTTTCTACATATTCTTTTATTGTTGAATAATATGGATTTTGGTTATATTCTTGGTCTATTCTTCCAACTCCTAAGTAATAAAATACATCTGAACACATAAATGGTATTGTAAATACATAAATTGTTCCAATTAATGCAATATATATTAATATATTTTTAATATTTTTAAATATTTTGTTTCTATTTTTTATTATCAATATATAAAATATTGTAATTAATGCAAGTATTATTATATACCAAAGTGTTTGCATTTCTCTATTTGAATTGTCTAACATAAATTTAAACCAATTATCAAATTTATATACTGTTCCAAATTTGGCAAAATACCTTAATGATGGTATTATAAACAATATTGATGATATAATAAACAATAATTTTAATATATTTTCTTTTTTTATTTTCATCTTTATTTTCCTTTGCATGAAGTTTTTTATTACTATATCATATTATTTACAATATTTCTATAAATTTAATATTTTTTTAATATATAATTTAAAATGTATTTTTTTAGCTTATAACTAACAAAAAGGAGAATTTTACTAAATTCCCCTTTTTTGTTTAGTGATTAATTATTCACTTAAATTTCTTGCTAATTGTACTCCTGAGGCTGACGCCATCATAAGTCCTCTGGTTAATCCGCAGCCATCTCCTATTGCATATAAGCCTTTTACCGAAGTTTCAAATGTTTTGCTTAAAGACACTTTATTGCTATAAAACTTTATTTCAGGTCCATAAAGCAAGTTAGCTGGGTTTGCAAATCCTGGTGCAACTTTGTCCATTTGTTTTATAAACTCTAAAATATCTGTCAAAACCCTATATGGCATTGCAAGGCCTATGTCTCCTGCAGTAGCTGATGTTAGTGTTGGGTTTACCTGATTGTTTTCCAGTTCTTCGTTCCATGTGCGTTTTCCTTGCCAAATATCTCCTAACCTTTGTACTAAAACATTGCCTCCTGCTAAGGTATTCATGTTTTTTGCAATCTTTCTTGAATATTCCATTGGATTATCAACATTTTTAAGGTTTAAAGAAACAAGAAGCGCCAAGTTTGTGTTACTGCTTTTTATGTCTTTACATGAATGTCCATTTACGAGAGTAAGTCCTTCGTCATAGACTTCTGTAGTAACAAAGCCGCCTGGATTTTGGCAAAATGTACGTACTTTGTCATTAAATGGGTTTGGCTTTCCTATAAATTTTCCCTCATAAAGGTATTTATTTATTTTTTCCATTACCTCATCTAAAAGCTCATACCTTATGCCGATATCAATTGTTCCTGGCTTTGTTTTGATTTTGTGCTTATCACACATTTTTAAAAGCCATTTTGCCCCGACTCTTCCAACTGCCATAATTACAGTTTGGCTGTATGCTTCTTCTTGTTTTTGGTTTGATTCATACCTAACCCCTTGTACAGAGTTGTTTTCGACTAAAATGTCCGTAACTTCTGTGTTAAAAAGCATTTTAACTCCTGCTTCTTCTAGAGTTTCTTCGATTTTTTTGTACAGGTCATGTGCCTTGTCTGTTCCTAAATGTCTTATAGGAATGTTTATAAGGTCTAAGCCTGCACTTTCAGCCGATTTTCGAATATTAGATATTTTCCCTGGGTGAGTAATTCCTTCAAGCTCTTTTGTTGCCCCAAAGTCAAGATAAATTTTATCTGTATAATCTATCAAGCTTTTGGTTTCTTCCACACCAATATATTTGTGGAGATTTCCACCAACATAAAAGTCATCATCATATTTGTTATACAATGAAAGCTTTCCATCAGAAAATGCTCCTGCTCCTGAAAAACCGCATGTTATGTTACAAAATGGTTTGCATTTTACACATTTTTTTAGTGTACTTTCAGGACATTTCCGTTCTTCTACCCGTTTTCCCTGTTCAATAAGAAGAATTCTTTTTCCTGGATTTTTTTTAAGCATTTCATATGCAAAAAATGCTCCAGCAGGTCCTCCTCCGACTACAATAAAATCATAATTTTCATGTCTCATGTCATATTCCTCCTTTTAATTATGATTTGTTCAATTAGCTTTTTATAACATACAAATAAATATGTTAAATATAAGTAAGTTACATAAATACTATACAATATAATTTTATAATATGTCAACTATTTTTTTATAACTTCTTCTACTTCTTTAGCTATTTGCTCTGGTGTTAACTTATTTTCTTGTAATACTTCATTTACATTGTATTTATCATAAAATGCTTTTTTTATTCCATATTTTTTTACTTTTATATTTGTATCGTTATAGAATCTTGCTATTTTTTCACCAAATCCTCCATCTAATATTCCATCTTCTAATGTAATTACTATTTCATGATTTTGTTTTAAATTTTCTAGCAATTCTTCATCTAATTTTGTTATAAATCTTGGATTAATTAATGTTGGATTCATATTTAATTTTTCTTTTAAATCTTGTACTACTTTCTCACCTAATTGGTAAAAATCACCCAATGCTAACATTGCAACCTTGTTTCCTTTTTGTTCTACTTTATATTTATTTATATTGCTATAATCTTTGTCTGGTATCCTTTTGTCTGATATAACTCCATTGCAATGTATACGAATTGCCACAGGGTATTTTGTTTGTTCTATTGACCAGTCAAGCATTGCAAAATATTCTTCTTTTGAAGTTGGTGCTAAATATACCATGTTAGGAATATTTGAAATCATTGATATATCATATAAACCTAAATGTGTTATATCATTCATTCCATATACTGATGCACCATTTACTAAAATTGTAGCTGGATTATTGTTTATACATAAATCTTGTGATAATTGGTCATAAGTTCTTTGCATAAAGCTTGAATATGTTGCAAATATAGGTTTTCCTCCGTTTTTAGCTATTCCAGAAGCTAAGGCAACTCCGTGTTCTTCTGCAATTCCTACATCTACAAATTGTTTGCCAGCTTTAATTCTTCTGTCTTTTGTAAAACCAATATTTGTTGGAACACCTGCAACTATTGCAACAACTTTTTGGTCTTTTTCCATTTTTTCCAATAAATATTTTCCTGTTAAGTCCCCATAATCCTCTCCTTCAAAGCTGTATGTTGGTTTTCCTGTTTCTATATCAAATGGCATAGTCCAATGCCAATTTTCTTTGTTTTCCTCTGCTAATTTGTATCCTTTTCCTTTTTGTGTGTTGATATGAACAACTATTGGATGATCTATATTTTTTACTTTTTGGAAAGCTTTTATTAATTCTTCTAAATTATTTCCTTCATTTACATATATATAATCTAATCCCATTGCATTAAATAAATTACACTTGCATGTTCCATTTGAATTTCTTAGTTCTTTTAGATTTTTATATAATCCTCCATGATTTTCTGCAATTGACATGTCGTTATCATTAACAACTATAATAAAGTTTGTATTTTGTTCTCCTGCATAATCTAAACCTTCTAATGCTTCTCCACCACTTAAAGAGCCATCTCCTATAATTGCTATTACATTATAGTCCTCTCCTTTTAAATCTCTTGCTTTTGCAAGTCCTGAAGCTAAACTTATAGATGTTGATGTATGTCCTACATTAAACCAATCATGTTTACTTTCATTTGGATTTGTATAACCTGTTACATCATCATAGTGTTCTTCATATAAAAATGCATCCTTTCTTCCTGTTAGAATTTTATGTGGGTAACTTTGATGTGAAACATCAAATACAAGCTTATCTTTTGGTGATTCAAATACATAATGCATTGCAATTATTGCCTCTACCATACCAAAGTTTGGCCCAAAATGTCCACCATGTATACTTAATTTTTTTAATAGTGCTTTTCTTATTTCCTCTGCAAGTTCTTTCATTTCATTAATTGATAATGTTTTTAAATCTTTTGGACTTTCTATTTTACTTATTATATTTTCCATTTTATCTCCTCCTTGCATTTTTATATCACTTGGACTTAACTCTAAGTCAATAGTTTTTTTATAATTTTTTTATACTATAAAACATTATAAATAAATGCAGCCTACATGAACTCTACTTTTTAGGGCAAGTTCAAACATAAGGCTGCTTTTTATTTATATTAATGTTTTTTATTTACATTATTTTTTTATTTATTTTTAATGTAATTATTGTTCCAGCAAGTGCTATTACAAATATTGTTACAAATAAAAATATTGTATCTCCTGTTGTTGGATTGCTTGAATTTGATGTACCTTCTACATTATTTTCTTCTTTATTATTTTCTTCTGAATTTTCGTCTGATTTGTTATTTTCGTCTGAATTATTGCCTTTGTTTTCTTCTGAGCTATTGTCTTTATTTTCATCTTTTTTACTGTCATCTTCTGTTTTTGTCAATGTATCAGCATAAGCTAATGAATAGGTTGAAAATTTGTCTGTTTCAAATGATATTGTTCCATCACCATTTTCAGTAGCATCTAATATTGTTGCTTCTCCATTATGAATACGAACTATATAATAAGCTCTTTTATAACCTTCTTTTACTCCTTCAACTGATTGTGGTATATTTACCGTAATTTTCATTAATTTAGAACTTTCATCTAGTTTTTCTACTTTTACATATAGACTATTTATAGTTGTATCACCATTTAAGTATTTTGCTGTTGTAAATGGTATAATTAAAGTGCTGTCGACATTATTCCCCATCGAACTTCCAGCAGATGTTAGTACACCAATTACTGTATATTTATCTCCATCTATTTTTATTTGTTTTCCAACAATATCTTCTGTATCAACATCTTCAAATAATGTATCTGCAATATCAGTTCCTAATAAACAAACTTTACTTGTATTTTTTAAATCTATATTTGAAAGAATTCTTCCATCACTAATTGTTAAATTCATAACACTTAGATAATTTGGTATTGTAGCAAGTATTTGTGAGCCCCTCGAAGTTGTTGTTCCATAGCTTACTGTTCCACTTACAGTTTTATATGGTGCATACATTGATACATTTGGTACTTTTAAAAATTCATCTAAATTTTCATATTCCAAACTTGTATCTGAATCAGAATTTATTGTAAGTGTCAGAGTCCCTGTTCCTAAAGATTGTACACTTGTATTTACATTTGATGTTGCTCCTGTTGGTTCATCAGCTAAAATAATTTCAGGTTTACCTACTAATGCTCTTGCTATTGCAACTCTTTGTTGTTGTCCTCCTGATAATTGAGTGGGAAGATGTTTTTCTCTTCCTTTCAATCCCACTTTTTCTAAATACTCATATGCTTTTTTATTAGCTTCTTCATGTTTAACACCTCTATACATTAAGGGAACTTGAACATTTTGTACTGCATTCATTTTTGGCAACAAATTAAAATTTTGAAATATAAAACCTATTTTTTTATTTCTTATTTCTGCTAGGCTATTTTCTTTTGCATTTTTTATCATTACATTATCCAATATATATTCACCTGAATCTTAGCCCTAAAATATTCATTAATGTAGATTTTCCTGAACCGGAAGGTCCAATTATCGAAACAAATTCACCTTTTTCTACTTTAAAATTAATATTATCTAATGCTTTAATAGTTTCTCCACCCAAAGTAAATGATTTACAAATATTTTTTAATTCTATCATTTTTGTAAAAAGCCTCCCCTCTATTTGTTTCCACTAGTTCCTGGATTTCCTCCTGATGGCATTCCACTACCATTACCACCTGATGAATCAGGACGATTGCCTTTCATATTTCCACCTTGTGTATCTCCATCAAAATTTTTAAAATCTTCGCCATTCATTCCTTTATCAAGTCCATTTAATCCTGATTTATTATCATTACTTGTTGTACTTTCAGTCGTTTCTGTTGTTATTTGTACTTTGTCATTTTGTTCTAGTCCTGATATTACTTGAACATAACTGTCATCTGCAATTCCTGTTTCTATGGTTGTTTCTTCTACTGTTCCATCTTCTTTTATTTTATTTACATATTCTTCACCATTATTGTTTTCATATACGGCTTCTATCGGTACACTAATTACATCTTTTTCTTCTTCCAAAATAACAGTACAAGATAAGCTCATACCTAATTTTACATTCCCATCATTTTCAAATTCTACTGTTGCTGAAAATGTAGTTCCAGATGTTGAATAACTTCCTATAGAATCTATTTTGGTTATACTTCCGGTATATTTTTTAGTTTCATCTGCTGTTAGCGTTATTTGCACTTCTTGTCCTTTTTTTACTTCTCCTATTTCATTTTCACTTATTGATATTTTTGTTTGTAATGTAGTTAAATCTGATACCTCTATATAATTTGAAGATGTACACTTTGCTTTTGTTTCTGGAACACTAATGCTTTCTATAACTAAGTCATAAGGTGCTGTTAAATATGTTCCATTTGTATATTTTAGTATATTTTCACCTTTTAATATGGTATCGTCTTCTTCTACACACATTGCTTCAAAGTATTTTGTTGTTGTTAATTCTAACTTTTCTGTTGTTTTGGCTAATACTTGCCCAGATCCTGTTAGTGTCTTTTTTATATCATGATTTGAAACTATTTCCTCTGTAATAATTGTTTTTGTTTTATTATCTTTAGTATTAAATCCTACTTGTCTTCCAACAAAAAATGCCCCTCCAACTAATAATATTATTAATATTTTCTTTTTCATCTATTTACCTCCAATATAATTTTTGTGCATTAATAATATAAAACATAAACATTGAAAAATTATTGAATATATTAAATTTTTCCAAAAAATTTTTTTCTAAAATTATACAAAAAGCATAAAAAATAGCCTATTTTTTAAAAATAAGCTATTTTTATGTTTTTCCTTATAAAATACTTTCCTTTTTTAATTTTATTTTATCAAGTTTGGTAATTATTTTAAACAATATATTTTTGATAATTTGTCTATTTCAGAAAGTCAAATTGTGATTCTTTATTATATTCTTCTGTGTTTTTATATTCTCTATCCAAAATTTTAATAAAATCCTTCGGAATGTATTTTTTTGCTTTCTCTATTAACTTTGAATCGACTCCATAAATTGCTTCAGCCATTGAACCAACAATACAAGCATTTGTATCTGTATCCCCTCCATAAGATAATACTTTATATATACTTTCTTCAAAACTATTGCTATTAAATACTGCATAAATGCAATTATCAAAAGTCTCACTACATGTGCTATTGAATTTTCCAAATGGTTTATATTTTAACTTTATATTTAATTTTTTAAGTATTTCATCTTTTGGAATATTGTTCCTAGCATAAAATATAATAAGAGCCGTGAGTGTTGAATATACTATTGCCTCTTTAGAATTATGAGAGGGAATCGTTGCAAGCCTGGCATTTTCTTTTACATCTTTTTCATTATTAAATAAAAAACCAATTGGTGAAATTCTCATCATTGCACCATTCCCAATACTTGTTCCAATCTCATTTGAATTACACCATTTGATGAAACTTGGTGAAAAACTTGTTTTAAAATATGGTTTATAGTCGGGTTTATAATCTTTATATAAATTCCCATATTTTCTTAAATGACTTTCATAATCATGATCTGTTTGAATTGCTTCTGCAATAGCAATAGTTAATATAGTATCATCACTAAAAAAGCCTTTATCAGGGATAATTTCATTTGTTTTTATACTTTTTACTTCTTTTATTTGGTCAAATTCATAAATTGATCCAGCTAGGTCTCCTATTATTGCTCCCCACATAGTTTCCTCCTACTTCTTTTTGAACTATTAAGAAATTCTCATTTTTCATTTGATATATTAACATTTAATCTTTTATATTACTTTATATTTTTTTAATATTAACTCTATATCTGTTCCTTCTATTTTTTTCAAAGCTCTTTTACTGCCAATCTTTGTGGCAAATTTATTTCCATATCTGTTGTTTTTTGCCGTCTCTTAATTTTACAGTACAGAGTATTTGTTGTAAATATTGTATCTCTTTTTGTAATATCCGACATATTGCACCTCTTATCCTATAAAATCTAATATATCATCATATACAAGATTACTTTCTTTTTCATTTAATATTTCGTGTCTCATTTCATCATATAGTTTATTTTGTATATTATTATAGCCTAAGTTTTTTAAAAAATTTTGGCTTTCTATCCATTTTTCTTTATTTATTATAACAGGATCATTGCTTCCAGCAATGAATAAAATTGGTAGATTTTTATTATTTAACTTCCAACCATTCTTGTCATAAACATCTATCATCAATCCAATATTTTTCTCCTTTTAATTTTTCTACTAATTTTGCAGTATTTAACCCTACCTTCGCATATTTATTTCTACTTGGTGAACCACAAATAATTAGCTTATCTATCTCATCATCGTATTTTTTAATATATTTTCTAACTACCATTGAACCCATACTATGTCCAAACAAGACAACAGGTTTATTAGGATATTGTTCCTTCATTAGCTTTGTTATTTGATGTAAATCTTCTACTATTTATTTTGTTTTCAGGCTTAATCACTGTTATGTCTAAATCTAGATCATCGCACTCCGATTTCACTGTAAATATTTTCTTTTCCACTTAATTATCTCCTTTCAAATAACAACTTGCATTTTTTCTTACTTTAAGCATATTTATATTTTTTTCTATTCTTTACAATACATAATATAATAAAATCTCTCTTATATATTGTCGTTAGAATTATACAAAAAGAACTACTATATTTCAAGCAGTTCTCTGAAAATAAAAGTGAATTTGCTAATTACTTTAATTTTTAATTAGATGTTTCTGGTTTTAATTTTCCATAATAATATGATGCAGTTGCTCCACCATCTATTAAAAAATCTGCCCCTGTTATGAAAGCTCCTTTCTCACTCATTATAAGTTCTGCAACATTTGCCACTTCATCTGCCGTTCCAGGTCTACCGGCTGGACATTTTGCAAACATATTCTTATAAAAATCACCACGAGGTCCATTAAATTCATCTATTGCAAGTGGCGTTACTATAATTCCAGGAGATATAGAATTTACTCTTGCTCCTCTTTCAGCCCATCTGCAAGCCTCAAACATCACTCTTTTTTCATTACATCTTTTTGCCATTTGATATGCATGTAATGTATCAGCAATATTTTCTGGTCTTAATATATCTAATTTTAATAATTCTTCTGTATCTGTTATAGCAAGTAATTTGTCCTCTTCTTTAGTTAATTGTTTCATTCTTTTTCCAGATTGACTTGAAATTGTAACACCAACTCCACCTTTTTTTATAACTTTTCCAATTTCACTATTTTTAATAAATAACATCTCAAGCCTTTTATTTTCAATCCCCATAAAAGCAATAGGTATACTATTTTTATCTTGTAATTCCTTTTAAAGCTTGTGGTACATATTCTTTTATATTTTTGATTTCCACATTTGATAAAAATGTATGTGTTGCTTTTACTGAATCTTCCCATACATCTAAAAGTTGATTTATTAATTGGGATGTTATATCTTTTACCTCAATTATTTCCATTTCTATTCCCCAAATTAACCTTTTTTGTAAAAATGGAAATCACAGCAATCTCCACCATAACCCAAAGTTTTTGTTCGTGTAAAGCCTATTTTTTTCAATCCACCATATGTCACATTGTCAACATCACAAAAAAGGCGGCATAAATTTGGACAACCATTTTCTACACAAGCTGTGTGCCAAAGGCATTTTTTAATATTTACATCAAAATAATCCTTACCACATTTTTGTACACTTTCCTGCAAGTCAGTTGTTCGCATAATTCTAAGAAATATTTTGCTATAAATTGAGTAAAATCCCGGTATTAATTCCATTTTTGCCGTAGATAAATGCTTTTTTGTTGCAACTTTATCAATCATATATTTTCTCATATACTTATATACTTCATCTTCCAAAAGCCCTTCTTTTGACAAAACTTTATACATCGCTATTCTAGGAAGAATAGTTTGGATAAGCGTTTTCATTTGATTTTCTGTCTTATTTTTTGTATTTTTAATAAGTTCATTTAGCATTCTTTCTTGCTTTTCAAATAATGTTTTTCCTTTTTCTTCTCCTAATTCTTCAATTAAAAATGCTTTTATCTGCTTTTGCTGTTTTATATTCATAATTATACTACCTCCATTTACTACTTTTCTAACAAACTACTAAATTGTAATTTGTCAATTACTCATATCTTTCTTCTGTTTG
>ULWW01062015.1_pt1 | contig 51447 bp, 57 predicted proteins | sample 1960741 | NCBI WGS metagenome assembly ULWW01 (sample SAMEA4835823, study PRJEB28245) | human gut metagenome | biome: gut microbiome; material: fecal sample | place: Denmark | collected 2008
GCCTTCTAGATTACTTTAATAAGTGAGAAAATTATTTTTCACCTTTTATACATTAATAAAAAAATTTTAGGAAATTTTCAAATTAGGGTTTATTTTTTCCTTCTAAGTGACTGTACAAGTGAGAGGATATTTTCTCAATTGTTTTTTTACATTAATTATTTCTATTTAATACCCACTTTAGAAATGTACATTAACCAAAAATTATGAAAGGAGGAATGCTTATGCAAAGTAGTTTTAAAGCAAAAGAAGATTTACCAGCTGTATTATCTGCAAAAGATATTAGTAAATATTTAGGAATATCAAAAGCTAATTCATATCAACTTATGGATAGCAAAGGATTTCCTATATTGAGAATTGGTAAAAGAAAACTTGTACCCAAAGATAAATTTTTGATTTGGATTAACAACAATTTAAATTTTAATTAACGTCATTTCTTCTTTTGTTTTTCGAATATATAGAAAAATTTGTGTAAAGTTTAAAAATACACCTTCTTATGATATTATATAAATGTCATAAGGAGGTTTTTTATATGGCAAAAAGAGAAAAATAAGTGAAGAAAGAAGAAAATTGATTAAGGAATTCATAAGTAGTAATGAATTAAAGACGGCTGGTGATGTTGAAGATGCATTGAAAAATTTATTCAAAGATACACTTCAAGAAATGTTAAATGCCGAATTAACAGAGCATCTAGGTTACGAAAAAAATGAATATACAGATGACAACGAGAATTATAGAAATGGATATTCTAATAAAACCATACATTCATCTCAAGGAGATATATAGTTAAATGTTCCAAGAGATAGACAAGGAAGTTTTGATCCAATAGTTGTTGAAAAAGGACAAAAAGATATTTCAAACATTGAAAATAAAATAATAATAATGTATGCAAGAGGAATGTCAAATAAGGATATCCATGACCAAATAGAAGAAATATATGGCGTAAAAATAAGTCTAGACATGGTAACAGCCATAACAGATAAAATAATACCAGAAATACAAGAATGGAAACAAAGACAATTAAATGAGCAATATGCAATAGTATTTGTAGATGCAACATATTTTAGTGTTAAAGAAAATGGAGTTGTAGTGAAAAAAGCCGTATATATAGCATTAGGAGTAGCAATGGAAGGAGAAAAAGAAATACTTGGATTTTACATAGGAGATTCAGAAAGTGCAAAATATTGGATGAGTGTACTTAATGAATTTAAAAATCGAGGATTAAAGGATATTCTAATAATGTGTGCAGATGGCTTAAAGGGATTAAAAGAAGCAATAGCAGCAGTATATCCAAAGACTGAATTTCAAAGTTGTATAGTACATTTAATTAGAAATACATTGAAATATGTTTCGTACAAAGATAGAAAAGAATTAGCACAAGATTTGAAGTTAATATATACAGCATCAAGAGAAGACGAAGCATATAGCAATTTACAGGAGTTAAAAGAAAAATGGTCAAAAAGAAAAGTTTCATTAGAAAATTGGGAAAATAATTTGGATAATGTACAGCCATTCTTCAAATATAGACCACAAACAAGGAAAATTATGTATACAACAAATGCAATAGAAAGTTTAAATAATTGTTACAAAAGATTAAATAAAGGAAGACGAGTATTTCCAACGGTTCAAGCATTAGAAAAAGGTATGTATTTATCAACTCAAATGATTATTGAAAAATGGACTAGTAGATACGCAAATTTGGGTGTAACATTGGCAGAATTAAATATTTATTTTCCAGATAGGGTTATTATTGACTAATTGAAAAAGGCTAATTTTAAGCCTGCTAAAATCGAAATTTCAGCAGGCTTAAAAATCATACCTTGACAAATTTAAATTTGTCATTTATATTAATTTTTGTTAAAAACATAAATAAATTTTTTCATATTTATGTTTTATATCATAAGAAGTTTAAAGTTTACACAAACTTTTCGATACTCTCATTTACTATGGTCTCAAAGTTCCCACTTATACTTTTTATTGTTTTTCTTTATTCCTATTTATTAATTCTTCTACAGCTTTATAAACTCCTGTGTATGGATTACAAGTTTCGCTGTCTAATGCTTGTCCTTCTTTTAATTGATATTGTTCTAATCTTTTAGCATTTTCAATAGCTTGTCCTGTTAAATCTTTAACAGTTAAATATGTATTATTGATCTTTGAATAATTTGGTATTTTTCTTGCCAATTCCTCCTGCAAAGCCTTATTTGAAACAAATACTTTTGTGGTAAATCCGAAGTGTAGCAAAAACCATAATTCGAATGTAGGAGTTGAAGTTATTATTTCAACCCCATTCTCTGCTGCTAAACTTTTTGCTTCTTCTATTCGTTGTTTCTTATTTTGTCCTACATCCGTATCAAATACCGCATAAACTTTATCATTTTCTTCTAATTCAATTTCATTGCTCTTGATAAAATTTATTAAATCTTGCACAATTCCTATAGGGTCTGTGCTATTTCCTTTAGAAAATTTAATAATACATTGTCGACTATTGAAATTATTAAAATATATTTTTTCAGTTTTATTTTTTCCTTCACATCCAATTATAACAAATGGATTTCTTTTTCTTTTCTCAGTATTTCTTCTTCTTTGTTCAAATCTTTTCATTCCTGCCATAAGCTATCACCTGTGGCTACAAAAGGGATTGCTCCATATCTTCCATTTAAATATCCTTTCTGAATATTTTCTGTTTTTCTTACTGAAAAATCATCTAATGGATATAATTCAGTAGCACCTTTCTTTGGATCTTTTTCTGCAAACCATATCTGATCTCTTCTAAATAGATCTAATGATAATAAGTTTGTATCATGTGTATTAAATATTAACTGAGCATTTCCTTTATTTATTTCTGAATTATGGAAAAATTTGATTATCATTTCTACTAAACTTGGATGTAAACTTCTTTCTATTTCATCAATTCCAAATATCTTGCCTCTCTCAAATACATTTTTTAACAATGGAGCCATTGCAAATATTATTTTAGTTCCAGAAGATTCATTTGCTAAATCTAAGTTGTATACTTTTGTTTCCCCGTTTTCACTTGTAATTTCATGAGACATAGTTATACTTTTTATTATGGTTGTTTTTGGTGTAATTACATGTGGTGGAACATTCATGCTTCTTAATTGCATTATCATATTTGCATCCATTTCAGCTTCTTCTATTTCTATATTATAGTCTTTAATAACAATATCTGCTTCTTCCAACAATTTTAATGTGAATTTTTTTAGGCTTTCATTTTCATCATCATTATTATAAGCTTCTATTGAAAATGGATTAAGTTCATTACCTCCTATATAAGTATCAATCATTTCTGCAAACCATAAATATGGTGCTCTTGTTTTATCATAATTCCATGTTGTTGCAGTTGCTAGGAATAATTTGTTTTCTAGGTTTTGACTTTTAATTGAATTTAATTTTCCTTCATCAGACTGTAAGAATTTATATTCTTCACCTGTTCTTTCAAATATTCTGGTCGCTTTTGCTGAAAAATACTGATATAAATACTCTTCATGTATTTTATTTTTATCTGCTTTAAAACCATATACATATTTACTATTATTTGTATAAAAAATAAATTCAAATTCGCATGGTTCCACTTTTGTTTTATCATCAAATGCAAATGGTTCCATCTGCATTAATTTTTCCCCAGGTTGTCTATTGTTTGATAATCTAACCATCATTATTGCAGCAGAAAATGCACTTATCAAATTAGTTTTTCCTGATGCATTTGCTCCATATAAAGCTGTAGTTTTTAATATTCTTTCATTGGTTTCATTGAGCGTAACTATATTCTCAATATTTTCATCACCAGTTCCTGCTTCCATACTAAAAACCTGTTCTTCTTTAAATGATTTGTAATTTTTAACACTAAATTGAATTAACATTTCTCTCACCTCTCTTTATATATTATACTCTATTTTTCAAAAAATGCAAGTGATTTCAATATTATTTTTATCTTTTTTGTATTTTTTATGCAAATGTTTTAAAAATAATATTGATTTTCTATGTTTTATCTGTTATAATTAGCTTATCATCAAATTTTTAGAATAAAGTCAAATGGAGGAAGGATTTTAATCCTAGAAAGGCGGTGATATTTATGGCAGGATGTAAAAAGACATCTGCAGGAATTGCTTCTAAAGCTTCAGAAGTTTTAAGAGATGGTAGATCTTCAGCAAGAACAAAATCTATTGCTGGTTCTGCACTTTCACAGAGGCAACCAAAACATTCACATAAGAAAAAATAATTAAATTGGAAGAGCAGACTCATTAATGGTCTGCTCCATATCATCTGCTTTTTTGTGTCTACTTTTTGTTGACAACTTCACTCTTTAAGCTCTGTCTATTTTACTTGTTTTTTTCTACTACCAATTACCTTATCTATTGCCTCATTATTCTCTTCTGCTATTTTATACATTTCTTCAACAATTTTGTTCAAATTTTCAATAATACTTTTTGAATCATTCATTCTATAACTCTCTGTTTTAAATGTACGATGTTTGATTTCTGGAAATATATTTCTCGTTTTTCCTTCATTATGTATCGCAAAAATTATTTTAACATTATTTCCAATTATTCCATCTTCGTTCCACAAAATCTCATAATGTATACCACTATACTGTTCATTTGTCCAGCTCTTCTTCCAAATTTGAATACATTTCCATTTGTTATTAGTATATACCTCAAAATTTTCGCCAAATTTACGTTTAACTATTTCTTCCAGCTTTTCTGCTATTACTTCAGATTGCTTTTTATAATTTGAAATCATTGTATCTATTATTTTTTGATTATCAATATATACTTCCACATCTTCTGTTATTTCTAATTGTGTCTCATTCATTAAATATCCCTCCACATGTTTAATAAAATCTTCTATAAAGCAATAGTTTTCTTGTTCTTTTAAATCATATTTTGTAACGTTTTTCAGTATTTCTACTATTTGGCTATATGTAACATGTGCAAATTTTTCATTTACCATTATAGTAGGATTATATTTAGGTTTAATACAAATATACTTTATAGGTTTTATATTTCTTTCTAAATCTTTTTCATACTTAACTGATTGAATGTCATTTTCCATAGAATTTATCTTGTTTTCTATTACTATTACAAAAGTTGAAAATTCAATCTTAATATCTATCCTACTTCTCTCTGAAATAGCCTCTTCCAGTTCTATGTTTTCAAAATATGTGTTTTCATTTTCTAATAATTCACAAAAATTCTTCTCATCCTCTGGAATTTTAGAAACATTTAGCAATTCTTTTATGATCTTTGTTGTAGTATTTTGCGGGTTTAATAGAAATGCTAAACATCTTGAAATTGTTACCTCATCAAACTTTTTATTGATAATACTTAAAAATGTATTTGGCATCTTTTTTATTCTAATTCTTTTAAGTTTTCTATCTATTTTTTCAAGTTCAGCTTTCATCTTTTTCCTTCCTTTTTTATGCTCCTATCTTTTCATCTCATATTCTATCATAATTTTCTAGTTTGTTCCACTTATTTTGTTAAAATTTTTATGATATAATATATCAAAATAATTTTTAACAAAATCTTATGCAAGGAGGTAATACAGTGAAAATAATAGAATATGAAGATAGATATGCTGAAGAAATATCAAAAATTATTATACAAAACCTATTAGAAGTAAACTCAAAAGATTACGGCATTGAATTTGTTCAAAACTTTTCTAAAGAATTTACACCTGAAAAAATTCGAAAAGTTCTTCCTGAAAGAACAAAAGCCTTTGTAGCTTTAGAAAATCACAAAGTTGTTGGTACAGCTAGCATTGATAAATCATGGTATAACGATAATGGAGAGTATTGGATACTGGCTGTATTTGTTGACACAGCTCACCACAAGCAAGGTATAGGTAAAATGTTAATTAATGAAATTGAAAAATTTGCTTTAACCATTCCTGCAAAAAAACTGGTAATTCCCGCCTCTATTACTGGATGTGAGTTTTATCACAAACTAGGATATGAGTATGCTAATAACAAAAAGGAATTAAATGAAGAACAAATGTATATAATGGAAAAATATTTATAGCAGATAAAAAGTAGATGAATTAATATTCTCATCTACTTTTTATTATAAATTTAATATTCTACTATAACTCAATTTCTCTTTCCGCAATTTTTCTCGCAAAATACCTATCATGTGAAACAAATAATATAGTTCCTGAATACGCCTTTAAGTTATCTTCAAGTATTTCTCTTGTTGAAATATCCAAATGATTAGTTGGCCCATCCAGTATTAAAAAATTGGTTTGCTTAATTACTAGTTCAGCAATTAAAAGTCTTACTCTTTCTCCTCCAGATAATTCTTTCATCCTTTTAAAAACATTTTCCCCGTAAAACATATATCTAGCTAAAATTGTTCTTGCCTGTGTTTCACTGCCACCAAAATTTTTCAAGAAGTACTCTAATATTGTATCAGATTCATTTTGAAACTTTATTTCCTGAGGAATATATCCAATTTTTACTGATGGATTTATTTTTATTTCTCCACTAAAATCATTATCCTTGCCCAAAATTATTTTTATAAGTGTTGATTTTCCAGAGCCATTTTTGCCTTTTAATTGCACTTTTTCTCCTCCACTTAATGTGTTATATTCTTTCTTTAAAAAATCATCATCAAATTTAAATCCTGAACAAATCTTTTTAAATTTTTCTTCTAATTCATATCCTCCTAAAGCAATATATTTTTCTTGCAATCTTCCATATTTTTGAAGAACTCGCTCTAAATTTTGATTTGGATTTGCCATTTCGTTTTCTAATTCTCTTAGCCTGTTTTTCATGAGAGTAAATTATTTAAAGCTTTCTTTTAGGTAATTTCCAACTATTATATCTTCTTGTTCTTTTTCATATATTTGCTTTAAGTACCCTATAGTAGCACCTTTTCTTATATTTACATTGCCGAGTATCTTGTTTTTCATCACCACTAATTATTTTTAAAATAGTTGATTTTCCAGAGTCGTTTTCTCCGATTAGTGAAATTCTTTCTCCTGTCTTTACTTCAAAGCTTACTCCATCTAAAACGTTTTTCAAACCAAAATTCTTTTTTACATTATTTAATTCTATTTCTATCATCTTTTATATCTCCTTATCTTTTAATTCTTAAAAATAACGAGATATATTTGCTATAACTTTTAACTATTACAACCTATAGCAATTATCTCGTTGTAATAGCTACACAGCCGAAGCTTCTGTTTTTTATTTTGTTCATAAAATTTTGTTTTTTATTCATAATTTTCCTCCTATAATAATAACTCCTAGCTAATCTCTAGGAGTTATTATCTTACTTTGGTTGCGGGGGGATAGACTCGAACTATCGACCTTCGGGTTATGAGCGAACATTGGTTCTTTTTGCATAATATTTTATTTTGTTTTAAAATGGTGTGAAGTGTTACCGCTCTAAGCGTACGCTTGTTATATTTTAGTGTATTTTATTTTGCAATATTACCCCTTATTTTCCATTTTTGAAACTTTTGCCACTTTTTCGCCACTTTTTTTGATGGTAATATATGGATTGTTCGGTTACCTTAAAGTGTAATTTTTTCTGGTCGACCAATGGTATACCAAGTGACAACCAAGTGGATACATTTTGGATACAGAAAAAGCAGGAAATTCCTGCTTCTAAAAAGGTAATTCATCATCATTATCACTAAATGTAAATACTCCAAACATACCATCAAACATCTTATGCCATTCATTATCCATAGGCAAAGCTTTCAATTTCCTTTTAAATGTGTCAAACCATATAGGACTATTTCTATATCTTAATCTATCATTTATAGAATTTAAAAGATCATATTCTGGTTTTTTTCTTGTGCTAGTATTTCAAAAAAGTTTTCTATTATAAAATCAAATTCAAATTCATTATTTTTTGAATCCACAAGCTTTTCATAGATACATTCTACAATTTCTTTTTTATTATCAAAAAGATTGAACAAATGCTTTGCTCCAATTGCTATATCTCCATGTTCTTGAACTAAATCATAATCAAATGAATTATCAGTGGTATATACATTGCATTTTTTGATGTCTTCAAGAACCATATCCTCAATTTTTACTTTACTTAAATCATTAAAGTTTTGCCATACTTTTTCTGAAATAAAATTTAGTATTTTTACAATATCTTCTTCTTTACTTTTCCCAAATATGTCTGTTTCTATTATAGAACAATATTCAGTAAATTCTTCTTCATTAAGTTTTTTAATTAATTCATTTATAATTGTTATTTTTTCATCTTTCAAATTTTCTTTGTTTTTATATAATTGAACAATTAACTCGTATATTTTATTATTTGGAATGTTATCAGCTAAATTTTTAGCATATCTATTAGTATTAGGGCATAACTCACTTGTCACTTCCAAATACCAATCTTCTATACTATTTATACTTTTACTTTGAGTTATCTCTTCTAAAAGAACTTTATCAATTATTACTAATAAAGCGTCTGCAACTTCCTTTGAATAGTTTTGTTTTGCATGACTCATTGGATTTCTAAAATATTCAACAATTCCTTTTGACAAATCATTTATTCCTCTATGCTTGTTTTTTTCTGTTTGAGTCTGCATCTTATTTATTTTAATTAATGGTTTCTTTTCCGAAAAAGCCTTATTTATCAGGTCTACGCCATCATCATCTTGTAAATCAGACTTTTTTCTGATTTCATTCATTAAGCACAATATAGCATCCCTAATTACTTCTGTATAATCTTTATTCTCATAGTGCATTTTTATTGATTCTTTTAATACTTCCTTCATTGCTTCATCATCTCCATATTATTGTGTTACCCATCTATATCTTTGCTTTAGCTCTCCCATCATATTCCATCCTAATTTTCCATCATGTTGTAATCTTCCTACAACAATGCCTGGATGTATATCATTATCCTTTGCAAATTTTATAATTCGTTCCTTTGTGTAATTATTTTTTTCAACAAATTCTTTGTATATATTGTCATTCAATATCATATTTCTTGAATAATTATCTGCTTCTAATTCCATTTCTTTATCTTCTGTATCTTCAGTATCAATAAAATTCTTAGATTTCTTTGCATGTAACATCAAATGTCCTACTTCATGGAAAAACGCAAACCAAAAATGATCATTTGAACAATATCTTAAACTTATCTGAATTAATGGATTTTCTCCAATCCATGTAAACGCTCCTCTAACCTTACTATTTGGAACTGCTTCTTCCATTACAAAATAGACTCCATTTTCATTGCAGATTTCTTTTATTTTCTTAAAAGTATCTACATCATCTTTTTTTATTAAACTTTTAATATCCAATATTGCCTTTTCAAAATTTTCTTTATTATATTCTTCTACATTTTGTTTACGTGCTTCTAATTCACACTTTCTGATCCAAACTAATAATGGCTCTATTTGATATCCATCTTCTTTAAAAGAGTATTCATAAACTCTGCTTGAATAAACTGACAATATATTCTCTACATTTTTTACACCAAAAAACTTAAGTAATTCATATACCTTTTCACTTTTTGATGATCTTTCTGGTAAATCTAACCATTTCTTTTTTCTCATAAAATCTATTTGATACTTTTGACATATTTCATCTAAATTTTCATTTTTCAATTTTTCTAATTCTTTTTCTTTTTCTAAAAATCCTCTATATTTTATTTCATACCCCATTAAAACTTCATAATTTATATTTATTACCTTTTCTAAAGCCATAGCCATATCCATTGTTAATAGGACTTTATTATTCAATAACTCACTAACATGTTTTTCACTAACATTTAATCTTATCGCTAATTCTTTTTGACTTATACTATATATTTCTAATCTTTCTTTTATTAATTCTGAAGTTGGTACAAAATAATTTGTTACTAAACTTCCCATATTCTCTCCTCACATTCTTTTAAAAACTTTCTAATTATGATAATTTGTTATTTCTAATATATCTATTTCTTTTATTAAACTCTTATCGTATGGCATTTCATACCCTTTTGGTTTAATTATTATTCTCCATTTGGCATCAATACATACAGCGTAGCATCCTTCATAATTACCTTCTAACAAATGGCATCTCTCTGGCTTATCTACAGGAACCATGGAAAGATTATCTACAGTTTGAAGTGTATTGATTCTTAACATTAATCTTTTACTAATCTCATTATATTCTTTTTTAATATTTTTTTCACTTGATAAAATCTTTTCTAATTTGTTATTTGGCACATTAATTTTCATATACAACATCTATGCCGTCAAAATATATATTCTCTTTCACTCTGATTCCTCCTTCCTGTTTCTTATTTTAACACGCTTTACCTCAAAGGTAAAGTATTTTTTAATAAAAACTTGACATTTTTTTATTTTTAAGTGATTAATAATAACAATTTGAAGGAGGGTGTCTTATGGGAAGTTATAGAAAAGTTGGCGATGATATTTTAAAAGAATGGTTGGATTTTAGAGAAGAAGAGCTTGGTTCACTCACTTGCAAAGAAGATAAAGAACATTTTATTTATTTTGAAGAAATAACAACAGATATTTTAAATAATGTTTCTGGTAATAATATGGAATATGTAAAATCTCAATTAGAAAAGCTCGATGATAATATTATGGACTATATGCATTATTGGTTTGAAAAGTATTATAGAAATGGCTTCTGTGATGCAGTAGAATTATTATCTATCTGTCTTAGATGATTGTATGGATCAGTATAAAATATGTCCTAAATGTAAACAAAAATATACTCAACATTCTGCTATTTCTAGAATAGATAATAAAACCAATATATGTCCAACCTGTGGAATTAAAGAAGCATTAATCCAGTTTATCAAACAACAAAATGCCCCAAGGAATTAACTCCCTGGGGTTGTATTTTTATTGTTTTGTACCTCTGCCACATGGACATTTAAACATTCTTAAAATCTAAATCGACGAAGTCATTATCATCTAATATAACCTCTGAATTTTTATACATTTTTATAACTTTGTGCATTGCATCTTCTTTATCATCCGCTTCAACTTCAACTGTTTTTTGTAAAGTTTCTGTTATTTCAACTATATATTTATTCATTTCCTTCACTCTCTTTCTTATACCCAGGAGAATTGTATAGGCATAATTCATCATTTATTTTTATTATTATCAGGATTAATAATATCATAACTTGTAAATAATTAGTATAATGTATGTCAGATTTATTATCTCCTACTTGTGTACCATGCAAATTTGAATTTCTAATATCATATCCATCAACAAATTCTGACTTATTTAAATAATAATTAAAATAATCTTGCTCATTTCTAGAGAAAAGGGAAGTTCCAACATCTAATAGTCCTTCATTAATCATTTTGTTTAATTCTTTTCTTTTTACATTAGAACTTTTCCAATAGCAAATAACTTCTTTTTCATTTAATTCTTTATAAATAATAATCCTATTTATATTTTGGATTTGAATATATCCTTCTTTATCCACAATGATTATTTTTTTATCTATAAGCCAATCCAATATTTTCCTTTCATATTCATGATATTCATCATATCTTACTTTTGTCCTTACAATTACATCGCAAAAATTTCTATATTTTTCATTGAATCTTGGCAAATATGTTAACATACATTGATTAGAAAACAAATAAAACAAAATTAACATATTATCTTCTTTATCTGTTAAATATAAATACTTTTTATTTATCAAGCTTGGTATATTCTTAAAGAACATATGTGTAGAAGATATTGAAACTAGCTCTGGATCAATGATTCCATCCTCAACTAAAAACTTATACTCCTTTAAAATATGATCAAATTCAGGTAAAATAGATTTACATTTTTCAAAATAATTAGAATTTTCAGATGGCATAGAAGTATCATAATTTTTTATATTAAATTCTTTATCAAGATATTCTTTGAAAAACCATTCTATTATTTCTTCTATTCTTACTCCTACACTTTTTAAATATTCATAATATAATTTAAACTGCAATAAAGATATATATCTTTTCGATCCAAATATACTATTGGGGTTATATGAATTTCTTGCATTGAGCTTAGTAATTCTTTCAAATGTTTCAATATCCTTTGATATATTAACTAATTGTATTCTTGCATCCTTATCCGTATATTCAAATAAATAAATAAAATTATTTAGTAGTGTTGGAAAATCAAGATTGTTTTCTATCCACTTTTTACTATACATACATTTAAACTTTCCATTCTCATATTCTTCCTTTTTTCCTTCATATTCGCTCATTTCATTGTCTAAACCTACTAAATATTCTATTTCAAATTTAATACCATTGTTAAGGATTTTTTCTTTTAATTCTTCACTCTTTTTTCTTGCCAATAGCTTAGTTTTATCTTTTAATACAATTCCATTTTTGTTATCCCTTGATAATAATTCCACATATCTAGAATCTGCATATTCGCTGTTTATATAATTTATAAATATTTGTTCTATATCTTGTAAATCTAATGCATCAGGCATGTTAATTATATCTTTATTATCATTTTCCAAATAATATTTTTCTATCATAATTCTTGCACTTTGGTTATACATTTTGATCATTATTTCTTTTAATTCTAATGAATATTTTTTTACAAGCTTATAGTTTTTTAAAATATTTTTTAAAAATACATCTCCTTCTTCAATTGCTTTTTTAAATACATTATTTGATATTTTTGAATTTGAAATATGATGCTCCATTATTTCAAAAAAATCTTCTTCATATTCATTTGGAATTTCATTTAATAATGCTTCAAAATTATCATCATTTAAATTTGTATTAAAAAATATATGAATTTTAATTTTCATATTATTTACTATGTTTTGTACATTTTCTATCTTTTTATCGTTCCATGTCTTTAGATAAAGCTTATTATCAATAAATTTAGATATATTGTAAAATTCCAATAATTCAACTATATTATATTCTTTATTATTTTCAAAAGATTCTATTAATTTTTCTGCATTTTTCAATTGTTGACCACATAATAAATCATTTATAGAATAAAATTTTACTCTGTCTTTATTCATTTTTTCTCAGCCTTTCAAAAAAAGACAAGATAGAATAACTATATATACTTATCTTGTCCTTTGTAAATTTTTTTATTGTTTTTTAACATCTTTTTCTATGCATAATTTTTCATATAACTTTTTCCAACTTCTTGGAGGTTGTTTACATATTTTATCAGTTCTTACAAATGCACATACTCCAGGTAAGCAATTAGAATTACATATGTCTGGGTTATTCTGTCTACATCCATATGTCTGCTCCAATGTATCTTCTTCATGTAACATATCTTTAAATGTATGTAGTTCTTTTTTCATTTTATCCTCCTATATAATATCGTTTAATTTCTTCCAATGATCGTTATCTGAAATATCACTTATATACTTATCTGTTTTCATAAGGATAAACGGATCATCTTCTATAAATCTAACCACTGAAAAAATAACATCTTTAAAAACATTAAATCTATCCATATGTTTTTCCATAAATGGTTTGATAGCATTATACTTATTAGCTGTGTATTTATCTATATCGTGCAATCCTTTTGTTTCTAGAATCAACAGTTTATTATCTTCAGTCAAACAAATGTAATCTGGATAAAATGCTTTTGTTTCAATATTATGAGTTTCTGTGTTTTCATAATCATACACTATTGAAAAATATTCATCACCTAAATCTCCATTTTTTAACCACATTTTTATTTTTTTATTAGCTAATAAATATTTATTAAATTTGTATTCTGGTTCTTGAATTATTTCTTTTTCATACAAATAATTAAAATCAGGCAATTTATTATATAAATAATTATTATCTTCTTGATTTTCAAGATATTTAATAAAATAGCTTTTTTTAGGTAAGCTATATTCTTCTTCTATAATGTTTTTTAAATTCTCTTGTTCGTATTCTGCAATTGCTTTTTTTATTATTAATGATATTTGTTCTTTATTTAAAAGGAACATTTTTCTAAAGTTACCTCTAGATATATTTTGATTCTCTGCGATAACATATAAATAATTAGATAAGTTGAATTTGGGATATAATTTTTTTATATAATAATAAAATCTGTCTGCAATATCTTTATCGGAAATTTTAATTTCTCTTGTTGAGTCAATTGATATTTGATCTTCATAAAATTTCTCTGTGGCAACTATCCCTTCTACCATATTTTTTGTTATAGGAGTATCATAATTAAAATCCTTTATAACTGGCAGAAAAACTTCCAACAATTTTTCATATAATTTCTGTCCATTAACATATGAATTATATTCAACGATATTTTTTTCCATAGGTATTTTTAGTAACATCTCTTGTTCCATATATTTTTCTTTAATAAATGATTCATTTTTTTCTGTTCTTATTTTAGATTGCATTTGCTCATCTATTGACGAATTGTATTCAAAGTTATCATCATCCGTATAAATATATGCTTTATTTATAGATTCATCTTTATAATGATGAAGTTCTGGCATTCTCATTATTCTTCCTATTGTTTGTATGTCAAATATAATGCTGGATGTTTCTCTTAATCTTATTAGTATTTGTGCTCTTGGGCAATCCCATCCTAAAGCAACAGCTTCTTTAAAGATCAGAAATTCAACATCATTTTCTTGTATATCTTTTAAATTATCACTGTGTTCTCCTGCTAACCATGTTGCAATATTTTTTTCAGCTACACCATATCTGCAAAGTTTTTCTTTTATTTTTTCACAGTTTGATACTGACTGTGGATTATCTCTCTCCATTGAAGAATCGTTTTCTATCTGTATTAAACACAATGGTTTTACATTAGATTCATTATTTCTATACACATTTTCTAACTCATTTCTCTTATCTATTGCTCTTTTTATAATATAATCAACAAAAGTATCTCTTCCTGGCTTTACAACATCTTCATTAATTGATACTGCTTTTTTTATTAGTTCTTCTCTTATAACATCATCAATTGGTACATTAATGCTTTTACCTATAATATTTTTCGGAGTAGCTGTTACATATATAGTAAGAAAAGGATTAATTTTTTCTATTATGGATTGAGAAATTTCTGTAGATGAAGTATCATGCGCTTCATCTATTAATAATATTTTTTTACCAACAAATGAATTTAATATATATTCTAATCCATTAAAATCTCCACTTCTCCATGCTATATTATTATCACTATTAATCTTTTGCCAATCTGTAAAAATTGCATCTAAATTATCTATTTTTTGTTTATTTAATAAATCAGCTAATAAAATACATTTAATATTATAAGACATATTATATATTTTCTTTTTACTCTGCTCATCTAATTTACCTTTTCCTGGACTAATCCAAATAAAAGCAATATTTTCATTTATTCCCATAGCTTTTAATCTGTTAGGTAGTTCATTCATGTATTTTCCAAGCATCATGGTCTTTCCGCTTCCAACTGGTGATGAAAAAGTAATATCTATATGGTCTTCTTCAAAATTATTAATTGTATATTTTAATAATCTTTCTATTGCATTAGTTTGAAAATTTATTTCTTTCATTTATACATTTACTCCCTTCATAAAATCATCAGGGATTTGTCCAATTTCGATATTTAAATTAGCTACATTTATATCTCTAGCATTTTCGCTTCTTACATAGATCTTATTAGTCTTACCCCTATTAATTTCACTAGCAATTTTTTTCATATCTTCTTCTTTAACAATAATCTCAGGATAAATATATACACATTTATCTATAGAAGAAATTGTATAATAATTCTTGTTTTTATTTTCTATTTCATATACATCTTCTTTTAATTTTATAAAAGTATCTATTTTTGACAAATATAAGTCTTTTGTTTCATTTTCATCAAAACTCTTTTCAAGTAAATTAATTCTGTAATACAATAAGTTTTCATCTACGCCTTTTGTTTTTTCTTCTACTTCATTATATCCATTAATATAAATAATATTGTTTTTATACTCTGTTTTAATGCTTTGATAATCATTTTTATTTTTTTCTATGCAAAGTTTCATATTGGTGTTTATCTCTTCAAAATAGTTTTTTATATCTTTTAATTCTATTTTGGTTTTATATAATTCTGTCTTTTTATTTCCTTTAAACTTATATCCATTTATAAAATTGCTCAATCTTCTCCAAGTTATTGCTCTACATATTCCCATTTCTTTATATTTCTCTTTTTGTATTTCTTCTTTATACTTATCACTAGCCTTAAATTGTTCATAATTATTCATATATTCTTTATATTCTCTACTACGCTTACTTGTTGGAATTTCAGGTTGTATTTTATTTTCTATAAAATAGTTCAATTCTTTTTCTTCGTCTACTTCATTGTTAGTACATAAAATAAATCTTCTACTTCCATTATCTTGCTGATTTAATTCCATAACAGCTTGTCCTGTAGTTCCAGATCCTGCAAAAAAGTCTAAAATTATTGCATTTGGATCCGTTGATCCAATAGTAATTAATCTCTTTATTAAATCTGTAGGCTTTGGAAATTTAAATGGTTCTTCCTCTCTTGGAGACAATTCCAATACTTCTTTTAATTGGTTTTTACCTGTTATAGATGTATGTACATCACCAAAAACACTACTTTGTACATTAAGACTTGGAACATTGATAAATTTTTTCTCTCTCGGTACTCCATCCCCTCCATTAGCAAAGAAGATTTCATTATTTTTTAATTTTTCTTCATATTCTTCTTTTGATAATGTCCAATTTCTTGTATATTCTTTTCCTGTTGGAGTTGTAATTGTATAGTATTTACTTCCTGTTGTAGATGTAATACCATTTCTAGAAATATTTGCAGAAAACCATGGACCTCTTGGATCATCATCTGGATTTCCACATTCATTTGATAACATTCTTACTGCTGAATATTTCTTTAAAGAAGGGTTTCCCTTATAACAAGCTATAATATATTCATGTTCTACTCTAACTGTATTTGATGGTGTTTTTTCAAATGATCCCTCTGTTTTATCATTTAAATACCAAACATATGACTCAACTTTATCATATCCACAGATTTGATTACATAGCATTCTTAATTGTGAGTGTTCTACGTCATCAATACTTATAAACATTACTCCCTCATCCTTAAGTAAGTCATATGCTAATCTAAGTCTTTTATTCATAAAAGATAACCATTTACTATGTTTCCACTCATCTGTTTCATTTATTTTTTTGTCATTATATGCATAATCTCCTCCTCTATTGTATGGTGGATCTATATAAATAACATCTATTTTTCCTTCGTGTGTCTGCTTTAATATTTTTAACAATTCATAGTTATCAGCTTCTACAAGTAAATTATTGTTTATAGACTTTCCTATTATACTTCTTTTTTCATCAAACTCTAAATATGGAATACTTTTTTCCATCAATTCTGCTATATCTTCAGGTTGATCTTCCCAAACTAATCCTACAGTTGTTTTTTTTGTTTTCTCATATAATTCTGATATTAAGTTAACTACCTCTTTTTTTGACATATTATTTAAATTGTTTTCTATTTCCTTTTTATTCATTTATTACACCTCGTTTTTTTATATAATAATTTTTATTAATACTCAATAATATCATCTAATGTACAATCTAAAACTTTACAAATTCTGACTAATGTTTCCATCTTTACCATTTCATTCTTACCCATTTTAGCCATTTCATTTGTAGTAATTCCCGCTTTCTCGCTTAATTGAGTCTTATTTATTTTCTTATCTATCATCAATTTCCATAGTTTATCATAATTTACTTGCATAAATTATTCCTCCATAAAACGATTTTTTATTACAAAATTATTCTATCATTTTACCTCTTTTTATTCAAGATTTTCTTGAATATTTCAAGAAGTTTTTTCAATAATATATTTTATCCTAAACTATACTTTACTAATCTATACTTACCTATCCTTACCTGTGTATACATATTGTATACAAATTGTATACAAGTGGTTGTCACCTGGTATACCAATGGTTGACCAACCTTTTCCAAAAAACTCACGTAAAAATTTACTTTTGTGTGAATGTAGGTGGGCTGTGGGTGGTGAAAATATAAAAGAATTGATTTCTTGTATGTCGGGGGGGATTACCCTTTCAGAAACATTTAATCAATTCTATTGAAATTCGATATATTTTTATTTTTTATACCCTTAGATATGTAATTTATTATTATTAAATTTTTATTTTCTAATTCATTCGATTTTCGATAGAGTTAGCATTAAATTTTTGATTTATTTAACACTTCCTATCAATGTAGGTCGAGATAAAACTGATGTAATTTTCCTTTTATCCTCAAAACTTAATGTCCAACTCGCTCCACTTACTTGATCTCTTATTTTATAAACTTTACTTGGCTCACCTAATTTATCTTTTAGTTTTTTTATTACTGTCTTTCTACAACTATACAAATGTATTTGACTTCTTGCATAATCTATATGTACTATAGTTTCTTGTTCTTCAAAATCTGTATTATATAATTTCATTCTTACCTCCTCAATTTTTATCGTATGTTTTTTCACACAACGCATATATGTTAAATCACACATATCAAAATTTATTTTGTGCTTTATCGTTATGTAAAATCCCACAACTGCTATTCTGCTTATAAGTATTGTTATATCAACATTTTTCATCTTTTTTATATTGTTTTCTATTTGATACTTCAATATATGTGAAATCACACATGTTTTATAATATTACCATACCCTTACTATTTTATTATCTCTTTTTCTTATATCTTTTATCTTCTTCTGGAATATAAAAATTATCAGTTCCATATAATTTCCACTTATCAGAAAAACCATATTTATTTGCTTTCATAAATGGTGCTCCAGAAAAAGTTTGTTTAATAAATCCTCTTTCAATTAGAATATCTATATCAGCTCTGAATGTTCTTAAATCTCCATATTGTTCTTTGGCTTCTGTAGCTGTCATAACAATTTCATTTCTATTATCTTCACCTGTTCTAGGATTCTTTTTATATTTACTTTTTAATGTTAAATATAATCCTTTTTGTCTTGGTTTCAAAGACATCCATGCCTTAGATTCCAACATATCGATACATATTTTTGTAAATCCTGATCTAGATAAACTACTTTCAAAATTTTCATTCATAGGCAATTTAGTCTTTTTCGCCATAAAATCACCTCGAATGAACCAAAAGATGTTGATTTTTTCTATTGTCTGATGTATACTGTAAATAAGTTTTATGATGAACTCGTAGAGGAAAATAAATGTATTCGGTTTGGCTTATGTAATACATTCGTTTTTCTCTATTTTTCATTTCATTCATTTTTCATCACCTCCACACTTTTCATGCATTGGTTTTGAATCCAAATGTCTATTAATTCTTTCTTAAAATAAAATCTATTTGCAATTCTAAAGTTTGGTATTTCCTTGTTTTTAATTAGTTTCCTCACTGTAGAATCACTACAGCGAAGATATTTAGTTAATTCTTTTACATTTAATACCTCTTCCATAATTTATTCCTCCTCTTTATTTTTTTCTTCAGCTAATTTTTCCTTAGCTTTTTTAAGCCAATATCTTTTGTTAATTTCTTTAATTTTGTCTTTGTTTTTTCTAGCCCATGCCTTCGATCTTTCATTTTTTAGTTTTCTTGCCATAGCTTCTAATTGCTTGTTTTCTTCCATGTTCTCACCTTCTTTCATAATTATTTTCATATACCTTGACATCTTAGAAAATAAATTGTATACTTAAGATGTTAATGATGATTATTATTATACTTGTTTATAACATATAATCAATTTGCGATAAAAAGCTTTTAGTTATCATTAACAGAAAGGACGATCAAATATGGAAGATACACGTATTATAGGAGATTTTCTATTATCAAAAAACTTTGAAAATTTTTCATTTAGACGTGGTTATAACTTCAGCTTATTTAATATAAAAACTGATAAATTATCTGCTCCAGGTAATATATTTTTAAATCTTTTAAATAACTATGAATTGATTATAGAAGTATTAGAAAAAAGTAAATCTATAATTCAAGAACCATACTGGAATGTTCCAGATTTTATTAAAAAGAATTTATTAAAACATGATAAATTTATTGCAAAATTTATTAGTACAGAAATTGATAATTATATTTCTGAGAACAATTCAATCCTATCTCTTTTAGAAAAAGACTTAAAAGAAATCGAATCTACTATAAGCAAAGTCAAAAGCGATAAAGAATATGATTTAATAAAAGAAATGGAAGAAGATAAATTAGAAATTGTTGATGAATTAAAAAAATATAAGGACAGATCAAAAAATCTAGAAGAATACATTTCAAAACTAATTCTAACTTTTACAAATTATAAAACATATTTAGATTTGTATTTTGGAATACTTGATAATAAAAAATTCAAAAAGCAGGATCTCTCATATTTTCAAAGTTTCTTTATGTTGGAATTTGATATTCCAAAACATAAGATGAGTCAATTCTTTATAGAAAACAGTCAAATCACATTAGCAAATAATATGCTACTTTCTTGCTATAAAAATTTGAAAGAAAAGACAAAAAAAGAACATCTTTCTGATGATGAGGTATACTCTGAATTGTTTGAAATGAATAAAAACTTACTAAAAAACAATGAAATTTTTACATTAAGAAATTATGAAATATCTTCATTAAAAGATTTGTTCTGCGTGTTCTTTAATTATTTATTTGAAAATAATATAACAATAAATAAATGTAAAAATTGTGGCAAATATTTTATTCCTGCTAATAGAACAGATGAAAAATACTGCGAAAACATAAGTCCACAAAACTCTAATAAAACCTGTAAAGAAATAGGCTCAAAACTATCATTTGCTTATAAGAGAGATTCTGAACCAATCTCTAGAGAACACAATAGAACTAAAGTTGCACTTTCTATGAGAATTAGCAGAGCTAAAAAGAAAAATGATTTTGAAGAAGTAAATAAAGTTTCAAAACATTTAGAAAAATACTTATCAAATTATCAAAAAAAGTTAAACAACTACAATAAGCATAAGATTTCTGAAGAAGAATTAATTAATTGGATTATTTATCAAAAAGAAATATAGATATTTAAAATTTGAAAGGAGGTGAAAATAATGAGCGTGATGGAAATAACTAAAAACAAAAAGTATAGAATTGAAATTGTTCTTGGCTATAATGGTAAGAAAAAAATTAGACATATTGAAACCTACTATGGCAAAAAAAGTGAAGCTAAGGCAAGAGAATTTGAACTTAAGAAACTATTAAAAAACGGATCTGTATTTCAGAAAAAGAATTATACTCTTAAGGATCTTAGTGATGAATATCGTGATTACAAAGCTGATCTTGTAGAAAAGAAGACATTTATCAATTATGAATACAGATTAAAATTAGCTATGGAAAAAATGGGCTATGTTAAGCTACAAGAATTAAATGTAAAAATACTTGAAAACTTTTATCATTATTTAAGACATACTTATATTTCTGCTAGGAATAAACCTCTTAGCCCAACTACAATCAGAAGTTATTACGATATTATAAACAACATGTTAGATTATGCGGTTAGATGTGGGTATATACAAGAAAATCCAAATGCAAAAATTGAAAAACCCAAAAGAGCTCAGCCAAATGTTTCTTGTTATTCAGATGAAGAAGCAAGAGAACTTCTTTTATTAATTTTACAGGAGCCAATTAAATATCAAGCAATAATATTTTTATCTTTAGATTTAGGCTGTAGACGTGGTGAACTTACAGGTCTTACTTGGGATGATATAGACCTTGATTCAGGTAGACTAGAAATAAATAAGACTACTCAATATGCCTATGGTGAAATCTATGAAAAAGGAACAAAAACTGTAAATAGTGAAAGAGTAAATTATGTTTCTGGAATGACACTTGATATACTTAAACAATGGAGAAAAGAACAACTTCAACAGAAATTACTTCTCGGTTCTAAATGGGAAGGAAGTAACAGAGTTTTTACAACAGATTATGGTGCTGATATTCATCCAGATACTCCTACAAAGATATTTAAAAAGATATTAAAAAAGTATAATCTAAGAGAAATCAAATTTCATAGTTTACGACATACCACAGTTAGCCTAATGATTCGTAAAGGTATTCAACCACAATTAATCAGTAGAAAAGTTGGACATTCAAGTGTACAAACTACAGATAGAATATATTCTCATTTCTTTGAGGATCAATTTAAAGATGTTCCTAATGTTATGGATGACCTTCTTACTGTAAAAGCAAATTAAAATAGACGAGATTTAATTTATGATCCCGCCTATTTTTTAATCTACTATCAATGTGTCTTCAAAGATAATTTTATTACCTCTTGCTAATCTTCTTTCATGTTTATTAATTTGTTTATTTAAAAAACTGATTGCAACTTTATCATCTTTATTAACAATAAGATATATCCATGCTATATCCATATCGGATATCTTACAAGCCAATAATTGATAAAATTTTGTTCCATACTTTTTTCTTCTAAATTTTGGTTCTATAAACAAATCCATGCCTTTTCTTTTTAATCTATACTCTTTTTTTGTTATCCAAGCATTTCCAACTATATTGTCATCAACAACTAAATCATAATAAATTCTTTTTGATGTTTCATTAGTTTTTTTTAGTATATATTTATCAAGATATTCATCAGGATGATTCTCATACTTTTTAATAAATTCATCTGCCTTACTGATCAGGTATGCTATCATCATTCTTATTATTTCTATTTCATTATAAGATAATTCTTTTAAATCATATCCTGGATAAAATATAAAATCTAATAATTCATAATAAGCATGTGAAAAATCTTTAGCTTGATTACCATATAATGTTTTTGTAAAAGTTTTTGTAATTCTCTGTATACACCCTATTTGTCGCTCAGTTAGATTACTTTCAATTTCAATGTTTTTCTTATTATCTACACAATATTCATTTATATCAAGTAATAATGAGTTTAACGATTTTTTATTATCTTCATAAAATTTAATATATTCATCAATACTCCATCCTTCATCTGATTTCTTTTCAGGTTTTCTATTATGTACATATTCCTTAACAATTGTTTCTCTAAATGATTTATTTCCCACATCGTCACCTCTTTCTACTTCAATAAAACTAACTATATTTTATTTCATTCATTTTTTTCTTATCCTTCAATAATTCTCTTATTAATTCTTTTACTATATCTTGTAACATAAAAGCAATATGTTGAAGAATCCAGGTTTCCTCTTTAAACTCTGTATAATCAATATCAAAATCTTTAAGATATATTTTTTTGTATTTTTTTAAATGCTTCTTTAAAGAACTATAATTACCATGCACCAATCGTGATCGAATATCATATACAAGACCACAATACTTTTCTTTTTCCTCTATACTCTTAAATTTTGCATTGTTAATATAATTTTTTGTTTTATTAATAAAATCTTCTTTAATCGGTTTATTAGGATTTAATAATAGCATTTCTATAATTAAAACATTCGTAATTAACATTTGTATTTCTGTATTATCATTTATTATCATATCCATTATGTATTCAAGTTTATAATAATCTAATTCATCCTCTATATAATTATCTATTAATCTACCAAAGTTTATTAATTCATCTAGCTTTCGATCATTATCCTGTATGCAATTGGGATTAATATTGTTTTTTTCATTCATTGCAAAATTTTCAAATAATCTATTACATTGCAAATTTTTTTCAAAATATAATATTGGATTTGCACTATAAGCGAAATGATCTATTCCATCATATTTTCTAACGAACTCAAAAAGCTTCATAAATCTAAATTCAATAGAATACTCGTTTAATTGATTACTCATTGGCTTTTCAAATGTTTCATTTTCAAATATGCATCCTTCAATGTTATATGCTTCAAGTAAATTTATATATTTAATCAATTCGTGTCTACACTTATTATCATTGCATTCAAATGTTATTCCTTTAAAATAATCCTTATAGTATTCACTTTTCATAATTTGATTAATATTTAAATCGCTTTTTAACCATTTTTTTCTATATTTCTTTATTTTCTCAAAATCTTCTCTTAATTCCTTTTTTATATAATTATAATTTTCATCCCCTTTATGCGGATTATCTAAAAACAAACCTAATTTTCTTGATATACAAATATCATGTTCTAATATTTTTAAAATACTAATAGCAATCACAAAACCACCTTATTCATTATTTTCCACATTATACCACTTTTTTCTCAAAAAATAAACTAATCACAAATGTGTTGTTTCATCAAACAAAAAATACTTTTATAAACTTTCGCCACTTTTTCGCCACTTTTTTAGGCAAATAAAAAAATCAAGGAACTTTGAATCCCTTGATAAATCTGGTTGCGGGGGTAAGACTCGAACTTACGACCTTCGGGTTATGAGCCCGACGAGCTGCCAACTGCTCCACCCCGCGATGTATTTAATTTCTTAACCTTTATTAGTATACTTCTTTTTCTTAGTATTGTCAATATATATTTAGAAAAATCCTTGATTTCACAGATTTTTTTATTTAATATTAACCATTTATTTTAATCTACATCTATATTAATTATACCTAGCATGAGCTCAGCCTTTTGCCTTGCTCACACTATAATTTTATGCTATTTTACCGTTACATATTCCTTTATATTTTCAAATTTTGCTTCTCCTATTCCTTTTACTTCTTGTAGTTCGTCTATTGATGTGAATTTTCCGTTTTGCTCTCTGTATTCTATTATCTTTTTTGCTATTGATGGGCCTATTCCAGGCAATTTTTCAAGTTCTTCTTGCTTTGCTTCATTTATATTCACTTTTTGCTTTTTACCTCCTTCTATTTTATCTTTTATAATCACATTATTTCCACTTTCTGTAGTTATATACACCTTTCCTTCGTTTGCTTCTCTTTCTTTTTTGTTTGGTATATATATTTTTTGTCCGTCTGATAGTACAAATGCCAAATTTACTTGGTCTAAGTCTGCTTCTTCTGTTACCCCTTCTGCTTGCTCTATTGCATCTGCAATTCTTGATTCTTCAGGCAGTTCTATTATTCCTGCATTTTTTACCTCTCCTGTAATGTGTACAATTATTGTGTTTCCTTTTTTCTTGTCTGGCTCCGTATTTGCATAAAAATTATTGAAATCATATTCTTCTTCTGCCTTATTTGCCCAATATATGTATACCCCCACTCCTACTATTATTAATACCCCAACTATTCCTATAGCTAACTTTTGTTTAAAACTTAATTCCATATTTTAATCTCATACATCAAACATGTACGAACTCCTTTCTTTTTAGCATTATCCTTCCAAAAAACTTGAAATTTTGGCAATTTTAATATATATTTATATTTGTAACTTAATATAATAAACTTATAGGAGAAATTTCATGAAGAAACTTAAAATAATTTTTTTTATTTTTATATTTTTAATGCAATTTATCATATTTATATCTCCTTCTTATGCTGATAGTGATAATTTAAAGACATATTGTCCTTCATGTATTTTGATTGAAGCTAATACTGAAAAAATTTTATATGAGAAAAACTCTAATGATGTAAGGTTTCCTGCAAGTACTACTAAAATTATGACTGCCATTTTAACTGTTGAAAATTGCAATCTTGATGATGTTGCAACAGTCAGTCACAATGCTGTTTATTCAATTCCTTATGATTACACTCATGCTAGTTTAAAAGAAGGCGAGGAACTTACAATTGAACAACTTTTGTATGCTCTTATGATTCCTTCTGCAAATGATGCAGCAATAGTATTAGCAGAACATATTTCTGGTAGTGTTGAGGAATTTGCTAAATTAATGAATAAAAGAGCTGAAGAGCTTGGTTGTAAAAATACTCATTTTGTTAATCCAAATGGTATTCATAGTAAAGACCATACATCAACATCTTATGATTTAGCTTTAATGGGAAAATTTGCTATGCAAAATAGCATTATTAGAAAAATAGTGTCAACTACCCAGTTTACATTACCTGCAACAAATAAATATAGTAAAGCTGACAGAACCTTTAATAATTCAAATGATTTATTAAATACATATAGTAGATATTATTATGAAGGAACTACTGGTGTTAAAACTGGTTATACTGGTGAAGCAGGAAATTGCATTATTGCAAGTGCTAAAAAAAATGATTTTGAAGTTATTTTGGTTGTACTTGGTGGTGAATCTACAAATACTGGTTTAAGTCAAAGATATTTAGATTGTAAAACTTTATTTGATTATGCTTTTAATAATTATTCATTAAAAACATTAAATGAAAAAAATGCAGTTTTAAAACAAATTACGGTTCGTGGAGCTACTGAAGAAACACAAAATTTAAATGTTCTTATAAAAGATAAAATAGAAATTTTTTCTGAGAATAGTGCAGATTTATCTAGCTTAGAACCTGAAATTACTTTGGATGAAAATTTAATGGCACCAATTTCTGCTAATAGCGCAATTGGTAAAATAACTTATAATTATGATGGTCAAACATATTCATCTGATTTAATTGCCGAAACTCAAGTACTGTCATCTGATTTTTTACCACTTTTATTTAGAATTTTATTAATTTTTGTTGTTTTATATTTGCTATTTTTACTTTTGAAAAAACCTAAAAATAAATCTAAAAAAACATATAAGAAAAAAACTAAAGGTGGAAATTATAAATTTACGCAGTTTAGTAATTATTAAAAATAATAGGGCACTAATTTTAATTAGTGCCCCATATTTTTTTATTCATCTTTTCCTAAAATAATCGTAACATCAACATCTGTTTCTTCTGCAGATGAACTTCTTTGAGTTTGTACTAATAATTTCATTTCATCTATTGCAGCGTTTTCAACATTTCCTCTTTTTATTATTATGCTATTATCAATGCTTGAAGTTTCTGAACTTTGTATATTAGTATATCCAGCTTTTTTTAATCTGTTTTCTATTTTTTCTAATTTAACACTACTTCCACTTCCGTTTAAAACTTCAATTTTAATTTTTGATTTATCAATTCCAGTTGTATCAACACTACTTGTGTCTATTTCTTCATCTTGTAGTTCTGGGTTTAAGAATAGTTTGTCAATTACTTTTGCAGTTTCTTGCTCTTCTGCTGCATAAATCCAAACTCCATTTGTGTATTCTGATGCACCTGGTAATTGTTCTGTTCTTAAATTTTCAGTGTTAAATTCTACTATATAAGGAATGTAATCTTTAACAATATTAAAGTCTATATTTGTTTCAACATATTTTTGTGCAATGTCTATAAATTCATTTATTTTTAAAATGTTTTCAACTTTTAATGTTTGCTTTGCAAGTGCTTTTAAGAAATTTCTTTGTGTTTTCATTCTACCATAATCTTCAATTCCATATTCAGATGGATATGTTGAACCATCATTATTATGTCTAAATCTAACAACTTGCTCAGCCTTATCACCATCTAGTTTTTGAACTCCGGCTTTCAAGTTAATATGTAAATTCTGTCTATTTGAATCATACTTCATATCAATTGGTACATCAAATGTTACTCCACCTATTGCATCAACTAATGCTTTAAATGCTTGTGTATCAACTTTTAAATAATATTTGATATCAAGTCCAGTTAACTCATTTACTTCTTTTAATGAATTTTCAGCTCCTGTTTGATATACTGCATTTATTTTATCCCAAGCTGTTGCTTGACTTTTATTATATCCAATAAATGTATCTCTAGGTATTGAAAGCATAGAAGCTTGTTGTTTTTGTGGATCATATTCAGCTATCATAATAGTATCTGTTAAGTTTTCACTTTGTCCTAATAATAGGCAATAAATTTTAGGTAAAGTTTTAACTGTTTCTTGGTCATGTCCAATTGCTGTAGCTAAAATTCCTTTTAAACCTCCACCATTTTTATGTACTTTATATGCAAATACTCCTCCAACTATTAATAAAAGTAATAATAGTAATAATAATATTTTTTTACCAATTCCCTTCTTCTTCTTTTTATTTTTCGTTTGTTTTTCTTCTTTCAATTTTTTCACCTAATTCCTTTTTATTTGACAATTTATATAATAACAAAAATCTTGCCTTTTGGCAAGATTTTTAATTGAAATTTAAAATATGATTTTTAATAATAAATTGTTATTATACATTGCACTTCCTATAAACGATTTTTGTAATGCAATTATAAATGAAGTATTATTTATCATTGGGCTTATAAATGAAATTATTGCTAATGCAATATATATAATTACTAAAGATTGTAGCAATCCGTATACTACTCCTCCTAGTTTATCACATTGTTTTATAACTGGTAATTTAGTGATTAAATTTGCCAAACCTTTGATAAATAATAGAATAATTCTACTAACTATAAATAAACCAATTGCAACTGCAATATTAATAATCATAATAGCAACATTTCTTGCTGTTGATTCTACTATTGCTGTTTTTGCTTCATTTCCAGCTTTCTCTACTGATTCATTTATATAATTTGTAATAACATCTGGCATATTTTCTTGTGTTTTTTCTTCTTCTGGTTTTTGTTCTTCTTGCTTTAAGAAACTTTGTTTAATTGCCTGTTCTAAGTTTTCATCCCAGTCAGTTTTATTAATTATAAAATTTGATACAGGTTTAAATAATATAAATGCAATTATTAACGCTAATACAAATGATACTATTTTTAAAAGTGATCCTGTTAAACCTTTGTGATAACCAATTAAAATACATAATGCAATTATAGCAACTATTACTAAATCAATTATTATACTCATTGTAACTCCTCCTATAAATTAACAATTTCTATTTTGTCTCTATAAATAATTCCGGCTACGCCGTCGCCCAATATAATTTTTTCAATTACTTGAGAAGATGTATACCTTTTTATAAGCCATGCATTTGTGTCTACAAAATAAACTTCATCTCCCAAATTAATTGCTATTACATTGTTACATGAATCCACAGCTTTTGCAACTTCTTCAATTGTGTATATACTTTCTTTTCCATTTGATGTGTTTTGTATTTCTATAACTGTATCTGCGCTAAAAATTCCTGTTGACTTTTCATAAGTTCTAAATATATGTCCATCTAATCCTATATCTGCAAATGTAATTTTAGGGTTGTCTTCATTTAATTTTACAAGTTCAACATCAACTCCAGATTCAAATTTATGAATTCCATCATCATACATACAAATTAATTGGTTCTTGTCTTGATATTTTATTCTTAAAATTAAGCTATCTTGTGGTGCATTATATGTGTATTTTGCTTCAGTATTTTTTTCTTTTACATCTTTAATTGATATTATTTTTATATTTGATTGTATTACTGTTCCAGAATTATTTACTTCTGCATAAGCAAATTCTGAATTATCTGGTGATACATAAGCATCTACTGCAATAGTATTTGATAAATATGTTTTAAATAGCTCATTTCCTTTTGTATCAAATGTACTAATTACTGCTTTATGTGTTGTTCCTGTTACTATTGCACATACATATCCATTTTTGTTTACTGTTACTTTATTTAAATTTCCATCTATGTTCTTTTCCCATATAACATGATCTTCTGATATTAAGTATATTTTTTGACTATTGTTTTCTGCAATTACTAAATACTTTCCATTCACATCATATATTGGGTTATTAATTTCAATTTTTACTTCTTTCTCTTTTTTACCAGATGCACTGTATTCATTTAAAGTATTTTCTGCAAGTACACAAATATATTTTCCATAAGTAAAAATATTTGTATTAGAATCATAATCAATTTCAATTATTGGTACATTTTCCTCTGTTACATCTTTTCTAAATATATATCTGTCCATAAAGTTTCTAAAACTTTTATTAGTATTATATATTATTGCTGATGTAATGACTAATATTATTAGTATAATAATTGCAATTACTATATACAATTTCTTTTTATTAAATTTTCTATCTTTTCTAAATTTTATTACTTTGTCCATTGTTTTATTCCTTTATATTTTTATACAATAACTATATACTACATTCAGTTAAATTACAAGTATTTTACTTTCAAAATGCCCCAAATTTGTATTAACCCCAGCACACCAAATATTGGATATAGCAAACTTACCAAATTTGAAAATCCCACTGGCGCAACTAATACTGATATTACACAAATTCCAATCATCCATATTTTTTCATTTTTATTAACATTTTTTATAAATCCATAGCCAGATGCTATTGCAGTTGTAAATATTGCAATTAATATAACTATTACATAAATCACTGAATATATATTTCCAAATTCTTTTGTTATCTGTATAAGTGGCAATTCCAAATTTTGCACATAATTATTTCCTCTTAATAATAAAAAATATAATGCTAAGCCAAGCACACATAAAATTGCACTGCATAATATACTGCACATTTTTATTTGACTTTGTTTTTTTATATATACATTAAGTTCTATTAAGATTGGAATTAATAAAATACTGTTATAACTTGCATACAATACACTACTAAATAACCAACCTGTGCAATAATTTATTTGGTTGTTGTTGCTTGCTATAAAATTAATATTTTTTATTCCAAGATAGCTTATAAAGAAACATAAAAATGGTATTAATATTGTATTTATTGATACAATGCCTTTAGTATTATTCTTAAATGTTATATAGCATAATATGCTAATACATATTGCTGGAATATAAATTAAAATTTTAAATTCCTGGTTAAAGTATGCACTAAATCCAGCTATCATTACAAAAAATGATATTAATAAAAAACATTGTATTATTACTTGCATTAATTTATTTAATTTTTTATTTGTACTTAATATTAATAAAAAATCAGAATATGATTTTACAGATTTTATATTTAAAATTTTAAATACCTTATAAATAATAAATCCTGTTATTATACATGAAAGTATCATTCCTATAATTCCCATAAATCCATATTTATTAAAAAATAAATATATTTCTTGCCCAGATGCAAAGCCTGCCCCTATTGTTGTTCCAATTATTACAAAAACAATTTTCAAAACATTTTTCATAAAAAAACTCCCTCATATAAAATATATGAAGGAGTTTTAAATTTTATTTCTTTCTTCTTCTAACTTGCCATACTACAATTCCTACAATTATTATAACTACTGGTATACCAAATATTATTGATAAAATAATTTTTGTTTGATTTTCTGTAACATCATAAGTAGTAACTGTTTCACCGGCTTTTCGAATTGTTATATTATCTTCTCTTTCAGTTAAATATGATACTGAATTTAATAATATATCTTCATTATTGCAAAATTCTATAGCATATCTATAATACATACCCATTTGTATTTGCGCATTTGTTGCAAATGCAGTATTTGAAAATACTATTAATTTTGAAATTTTATCTTCACTTATTGTTTTTGTAAGCATTGCAGCAACTGTAGCTCCTGAAGCACTCTCGTCACTTGATATTTTAGTTTGACTACTTGATGTTAAATCAGTTCTATAAAATGCTTTATCACTTACTGTTGCTAAAGTTTCTAGAGTAACATTTTTCTTAGCTAATTCATCTGTTGATTCAAATGTTAGTTTTCCTGCTGTCATCATACATACATTTAGCCCCATGTTAATATCTTTTACAAGTTCAGAACTTGTATTTATAGATGCGATTATATATGAAGGTGCTCCTGATACCATTTTGCTACTGTTAGCTTCCATAATAAATCCTTCTGAATTTTTTACTCCATATACATCTAATATTTTTTGGAAATTAGGTGTTTTTATTTTACCCAAATTTGGATCCATTAATAGTAAAATTTCTCCGCCATTGTTGATATATTTTAATATTTCATCTTTTTCTTTTTTATCTATATCATTTTTTAAAGCTGTAATCACTAATACTTTACAGTCTTTTGGTATACTTCCTGCTGTTAACAAGTTTAAGTATTCAACCTGATTAACTTCTGCTTCTAATGAACTTTCTAAATATTGAAAATATCCATCATTATACAAATTATGACCTGTTAAAATACATATTTTAGGTTTTATATTTGTTGTAACATCTAAAATTGCATTTGTTATTGCCTCTTCTGTTATATCTATTTGTTCATGAGTACTATAATCATAAGTATATAAGTCACTATCTTGTAAAATTTTAATTTTTGACTCAGTTTCAACTGCAACAAATGATGATGTATCAGTTAAGCCATATTCTGTCTTCCATTCTTGTTTTGAAGTTAAATTTTCAAGTTTTTCAACTGTTATGTTATCATTTAGTGTTGCATACTTGTTTGCAAAATCTTCTACATATTCATACATATTGTATGTTGTAATTGTAATTTTTTGATCTAAATTTTCAAGTTTATCTTTTGTTGCTTGAGATATAGAATAAATCTTATCTTTTGTAAAATCTAAATCTGTTATATTAGCTTTGTCTACAAAATAACTGATTGTTAAAAATGCACATATTATAATAGCAAATAGTAAAATAGTAAGTACAACACTTTGTAGCCATCTCTTTTTTATAATTTCTATAAATTTTTCTTTCATGCTTTTTCATCCTTTCTATTATTTTATTGATTTTTTTCTTTGCATAATAATAATTGTAAATAAAATAAATACTACTGTTATTCCCAATAAATTAACAACTTCAGACATTGATATTAATCCTGCTGGGAACTTTTGATAATTGCTCATTAAATCAATAATAGAAAAGTTATCATTTAGGTTTGGTAAAAACCATGAGCTTACAAAAAATACTATTGTAACAACTGCAGAAATAATTTGATTTTCTGTTAAACTAGATATAAACATTCCTATAGAAATTGCAGCCATTCCTACTAGTAAAAATCCTAGTATCATAACAAGTGTTGGCACTAAGTTTGGTGCTTTAAAAAAGCATAAAATTGCATAATATATAAGTGAAAATATTAATGTTATTACTATTACACTAACACCTGCCAAAAATTTTCCAAGTACTATTTCAGTAATACTTCTTGGAGATGTTAGTAATAATTGCTCTGTTCCATTTTTTCTTTCTTCTGCAAACATTCTCATTGTTAGTATTGGAACAATAATTAGTAGCCCATACCTTGCTGTATTAAAGTATAAATTTCCTATGTCATATCCTCCTACACTAACAGTTGTTAGGTAGAAAAATAAACTAAATATTAATAAAAATAAGCCTATTGTTATATATCCTGTAGGAGATAAAAAATAACTTTTTAATTCTTTTTTATAAATTGCAAACATTACTCTTTTCCTCCTTTACTTTGTTTTTTAGCTTTCTTTTCTTCTTTTTCTTTAATTTTCTTTTCCTTTATTTTCTCTTTTGATTCTTCTTTGTTTGTATTTTCTTTTTTGTCAGAATCAATTAATTTTATAAATGCATCTTCTAATGTGGATTCATCCTTTTTAAGTTCAAAAATTGTGATATCCTGTTTTGGTAAAATTTCAAATATTTTTTTTCTTAAGTCAACCTTATCTGCTGATGTAACAGCATATTGTTTTGTACCATCTTCATTATCTTTTACCAATTTAATCTCTTCAATTTCTTTAACTTCTTCTTTTAGGTTTTTCATTTTTTCATTTTTGTCTTCAACTGTAACAAGAATTGTATTTTTCTCTTTTGTTTTATTTTCCAAGTTTTCAGGAGTATCTATCGCAACAATTTTTCCGTGATTTATAATTATTACTCTTTCACAAATTTGGCTAACTTCTGATAGAATATGGCTACTTAAAATTACCGTATGTTTTTTTCCTAGTTCCTTTATTAGACTTCTAATTTCAGTAATTTGCTTTGGATCAAGTCCAACCGTAGGTTCATCTAGAATTATTACTTCTGGATTTCCTACTAAAGCTCCTGCCATACTTACTCTTTGTTTATATCCTCTTGATAAATTTTTAATTAGCTTGTTTTGTACATCTTTTAATCCTGTTTCTTCAATTGCTTTTTCTACTGCTTCTTTTCTTTCCTTAGCTTTAACATCTTTTAGCTCAGCCATATAATTTACGAATTCTCTTGCAGTTAGTTCTGTATACAAAGGAACCCCCTCTGGCATATACCCAATTTGTTTTTTTGCTTTCTTTGATTTTTTTACAATATCAAAGCCATTAATAATAATTTGCCCTTCTGTAGGCTCAATAAATCCTGTTATCATATTCATAGTTGTAGTTTTTCCTGCTCCATTAGGACCTAAAAAACCAACTACTTCACCATCTTTTATTGTAAAATTAATATTGTCTACTGCTTTGATATTAGGATATTTTTTCGTGACATTTTTTACTTCTATCACTTTAGATTCCTCCTTTTTCTTGTTTCCGTATGTTTTATACCTCGTTATCTTATCACTATCTTATTTCCCTGGCAATGTTTTTGTAAATATTTCACATAGAATTTACATTTTTTGAATATAAATCAAATCAAAGAGGTGTAACTTTATGGAATTTATTTATCCTTTTTTTATTTCATTTTTGATGGTTTTTGTGAGCGAACTTGGTGATAAAACTCAACTTTTAGTTTTATCTTTTTCTGGTAAAGATAAAACTTTTAAAATTTTATTAGGTGTTGCCATTGGCTCCTTTTTTAGTCATGGATTGGCTATTTTATTTGGAAGTAGTCTAGCACTTTTTGAAAATCAAATTTTACATCATACAATTGAATTAATTACATATTCTTCTTTTATTATAATGGGAATTCTCTCTTTACTACCTAAAAAAGAAAAATTAGTAATGGATAATTCCAAAAAAGAAAATTTACTATATAAAATTACAAATTTAAAAATTAATTATTGTTTTTTAATTGCATTATGCATAATGGTTGGGGAACTTGGAGATAAAACTTTTTTAGCATCTATTGGACTTGGAATTCAATATTCTAACTATAAACTCTCTTTAATTTTAGGTGCAATTTTCGCAATGGTTGCATGTGATTATATTGCTATAGTTTTAGGAAGATTTTTAAATAAATATATTTCTGAACAATCAATGCAAAAACTTTCTGGAATTCTATTTTTGATTTTTGGATTTATCGGTTTTATTTCAATGTAAATTGCTTTTTTAGCTTAATCATGTTATAATTATATAGTCGAAAATAAATAAGAAAGAGGAATAATTATGACAAGTAAACAAAGAGCTTATTTAAGAGGTTTAGCAAACTCAATTGATCCTATTTTTCAAATTGGAAAATCTGGATTGTCTGAAAATTTGTTAAAACAATTAGATGATGCTTTAGAAGCAAGAGAATTAATTAAAATAAATGTATTAGAAAATTCTGGCGAAGATGTAAAATCTTTAGGTAATGCAATTGCAGATAGTATAAACGCTGTTTGTGTTCAAACTGTAGGAAATAAAATCACTTTATATAGAGCTAGAAAGAAAAATCCAATTATTTTACCAGACTAAAAAAACAATCCTTATTTTAAGGATTGTTTTTTAATAAATCTCTTACATATACTTGATTGCCTTCTCTGTCTTTTGTTCTTAAATTTGGAAATGTTTTTTCCATACGCTCATTTGTAAAATAGTCATTTTCTATTTTAGAAATTATACTATTATTATTTTTTGTTTCAATTGTCTCATTATAATATGTTGCAATCGCACGATTTTCGTAAGTATTTATGCTCCATATAGTTACAAGCATATCAATTAATAAAAATAATGCAAACGCTATTTCAATAGGCCATTTTATTTTGCCAGAAATCTTATTAACCAGCTTATCCATCCTTGGCTTTACAAATCTCATCATTCCAATTGTTAAAAATCCCCAAAACAATGAATATAACAAGCAAATTCTACCGTTTATATCTTTTCCAACACAAGAATAATCCCAAAATCTAGCACCATATATAGCTTCTATACAGTAGCTTAATAAATATTCAACAACCGAACCTATTAAATATCCCAATATAAATAATTTAAAATAGTTTTTCTTGTCCACCTTGTTTAATAATATTATTAAGCATGTACCACCTACTCCATATATTGGGCAAAATGGACCCCATATAAATCCTTTTCTACTTTCCCAAATTCCCATAGTAAATCGTGCATATAAAGTTTCTATTGCTAAGCCCAACATGCTAAATAATACAAAATACCAGAAAATTTGATGTACATTAATCTTTTTTTCTTCTTCCATATATTTCACCTGTTTTGATTATAACTTACCTTTATATTTTTTTCCAGTGTTTTTTACTATTTTTTATTGACAGGATTTAAAAATCGTGTTATTATAGTATTTGCTAATAGATAAATATTTTTTCTATTCACTAATGGGTCAGTAGCTCAGTTGGATAGAGCACAGGCCTTCTAAGCCTGGGGTCGGGGGTTCGAATCCCTTCTGGCTCACCAAAAAGATATTCATATATAATATGAATATCTTTTTTATTTTTTCATGATATCAATATATAATTTTATTATTGATTAAGATTTTATTTAATCATAAAATTGTAATGACAAATAAATCTAATATTTAAAAATCATATAGTCTTATATAATAAATTTTTAAACATTAGTTTGAAATGGGGAAATTACAAATATGAATATTGATAGAATGATGAACATTTATAGTGTATTTACTGGATGTAAAATGGGTAAATCAATTGATAATGAGCAAAAAAGTAAAATAGTTGAAATTTTAGCTCAGGAAATATCGGCAGTATGTAAGACTAAAACAAGAAATTATAAATCTATTAAATGAAAATGATATAGGTTATTTGATAAATCGTACTGGAAGATTTAGTAGAATATGCCCAGACGGAATTTATAGTCCTACTAGTAATAATTTGTATGTAAAAGACGAATATATTGAATATATGATTGAATCTGGTAAAAGTAGCATAGTTGTTATTCATGAAGCAATACATAAGTTACAAAAACTCTCATTTCCAGAACAAGCATCTCAAGGCATTCAATCTTAACATTGTTGACCCTTCGAGTCCTCAGCTTATTTAGTGGATATCATTCCACTAAATAAGCTTTGATGGCACATGTAAACGTAGCTAAATTATTTAGCTACGTTTTTTTATTTTTTTTTAATTATGCATTTTTCCAAAATGCCTCATATCCCCTATGTGCTTCATATAAATCTAATTTACTTGTAACCTCATAAGGTGAATGCATTGAAAGTACCGGAACACCACAATCAATAACATCTATTCCTTTATTAGCTAAAATATATGCTATTGTGCCTCCTCCTCCAATATCTACTTTTCCAAGTTCAGCAATTTGATATCTAACATCATTTTCTTCAAATATCTTTCTAACTTCTGCCACAAACTCAGCATTTGCATCAGATGCTCCAGATTTTCCTCTAGCTCCTGTATATTTATTAAGTCCTATTCCTCTTCCTAAATATGATGCATTATTTTTTTCTGAAACACTTGCATATATTGGATCTAGTCCAGCATCCACATCTGCTGATAACATTTTAGAATTACAAAAAACTTTTTCCAATAAATTAGGTCTATTTATTCCTAATTTGTTTAATATTTCTGAAATGAATGTATCAAATACATGTGATTCCATACCTGTATTTCCCATACTTCCAATCTCCTCTTTATCAGATATAATGCATACTGCTGTCTTAACAGGATTTTGTACATTCATTAATGCTGTTAAAGATGCATAAACACATATTTTATCATCTTGCCCATAACCAGCAACCATGCTATTATCAAATCCCATGCTTCTGCAAGGCATTGCTGGTACTAACTCTATTTCTGAACTTAATAAATCTTTTTCTGTTATTCCATATTTTTCATTTAATATATTTAAAATATTTAATTTAACAGATTCAGCTATTTCACTACCTATTGGCATACTTCCAATTAGTAAATTTAAATCTTCTCCATCAATTCCGTCTGCTAATTTTTTCTTCATTTGGTCTTGTGCTAAGTGTGGTAATAAATCTGTAATTGTAAATATTGGATCATTCATATCTTCTCCTATATTTACAGTTATTTTTTCGCCATTTGTTTTAACTATAACTCCATGTATTGCTAGTGGAATTGTTGTCCATTGATATTTTTTTATTCCACCATAATAATGTGTTTTTAAGTATGCAAATTCAGAATCTTCATATAAAGGATTTGGTTTTAAGTCTAACCTTGGAGAATCTGCATGTGCACCTATTATATTCATTCCCTCTTCAATACTTTTTTCTCCTATAACAGCTAAATACATGCTTTTTCCACGGTTGTTCCAGTAAACTTTATCTCCTGGTTTTAAAGTTTCACAATCTTTTATATCTTTAAATCCATTTTGATGTGCTATCTCTGTTGAAGTATTTATAATCTCTCTTTCTGTCTTTGATTTATTCATATAATTTATATAGCCTTTAGCATATTCAAAAATTTTTTGTTTTTGTTCTTCTGTTTTTGCATTCCAGCCATTTTCCTTTTTATTAAATAATTTACTTTTTAATTCTTCAGCTTCTTTTTTGTCCATCTTTTGTCTCCTTCCATTTTTTTGTTATTGTATCACAACATTTTACAATTAGTATACACAATTTCAAAAAAATTATTTAGTTTTTTTACTTTTTATATTAACATTCCTAAAACTAAAATCCCAATATTGTCATTATATATTTCATCAAATTGAGATATCGGAAGTGGATTTTCACCTATTCCTGCTTCTATTGTATAACCTGGCCTTTTATAATTTTGAATAAACCAATCTTTATATCCTGCAAAACTCGAATTATATGGCACATCTGTCAAATTATAACCGCTAACTTTTTCAAATATTTTACCTATTTCATAACCATTTGGTGGATTAATATTTTGAAAATCCCAATAAATTTCTTTTCCCTGTGTATGATATGATATTGTTAGTTCAAAATTATTTTTTAATGTAAAATTGTATATTGCTAATGCTTCACTTTGTGTTAATGGACCTTCTCCCACAAAATTTTGAGGTGCAGGTTTTGTATATCCTTGTTCAAATTTTATTTTTCTAGAATCTTGCCAGCCTGCCGGAAATTGTAAATTCAAATCCACTCCATTAGAATTTGCTTTCCAACCACTTGGAAATGGTATATTAGGAAATTCACTTGAAATTTTTAAATACTTTTTATATATATCACTATTTTTTTCAACTTGATTAGTAACTATATCTATTCCATCTGGATTCATCATTGGTAAGATGTATAAAGAAACATTATTAAATAATTTTCGTGCATTTTGACCAAATATTCTACTATTTAGAACATAGCTTTGACAAAAGTTTTCTACAAATTTCATAAGAAAAATACAACATATATACTCATTTGCATGCATTCCTGCATTATACATTATCCTTCTTCTTCCGGTTCCTATTTTTATGTATGAAAGCTGTTTTCCAAGTGTACTAAAGCCTATATTTCCTACTTCTAAAAAATTGTATTTACTTTTTAATTCTTGTATGTTTTTCATCATTAGTGAATAATAGTATTTTTGATTTGTTGGAACAATACTCATAAAAAATCACCTGCTATAATTTATTCAAATTAAGCAGGTAATGTGATTTTATTGTTTTAACTTACTATAACCATTGCTATAGTCTATTTCTATATTTGGTTGTACATTATAAATATACACATTAAAGCATATTTCATTATTTTCTACAGACTGTGCTTCTATTTGTACTCCACTTGCCACTAAATTGTTTCCTTCAAATATTGGAGTTACCCTGTATAGTACATGATTATTTTCATTTTCTTTTAAATAGTTTAATACCTTTGTTTCAAATGGTAACATTCCGCTTGTGTTAAAATAATTGGTTCCTGTTATAAGGTTTTGTTTATTCGCATTTTCTGCTGATAAACTATACGCAATTAAATGACAACGATTATATAAGCTTTTTCCATTATACTCTACACTTTGCCAACCAGATGGATATATATGACTAATTGATGTTCTTTTTTCTCCTTCTTTTGGCATTGTATCTTTTCCTAAATTTGCATACGCAACTCCACATCTACCCAGTTTGTCTAATTTGCTGTATTTTTCAAAGCATTCATTTGTTAAATCACTTTGTTCAAAATTTGGAATATTATTATTTATTGTTACATATATTTCTCCATTGTATTCTGGAATTTCGCCTAAATTATAAGATACTTCCTGAGTTGCATTATCTAATACATTTTCATCTAGCTCAATATTTCCGAAATAAACTCCTGTAATTATTGCAATTAAAAATATTATACTTGTAATTAATTTTTTTGTTTTTCTTTTGCTCATTTTTTCACCTATTTTATATATTTTCCATTTACTCTTTTTACTATATCTCCAACATTAAAGTCTGGATATAATTCTTTATATGTATATATTGAACCACTTCCATTTTCATGTGTTAAATAAATTTTATCATCAGTTATTTTTTGCACTACAAAATTAGTATTTTCGTTGTCTCTTAATACTCCATACAAATCATCTAATTTGTACCAAGCATCATCACTTTTTATATCTATTTCTCCATTATATAACTCACATTTATCTCCATTTAACTGTACTTTTTGACCTGAGTATAGATTATAAAAATCTAATTTATTCATTTTATATATATTTTCATAAATTCCATGATTATGTAATTTCTCCAGTTCATTTTCAGTTGTATATATGTATATATCTTCTTCTTTTCCATTTTCAGGATTCAGCAATGTTATTTTTTCATTGTCTAAACCATATACTACCCCTATATTCATATTATTCCCCTTATCTAAAGCTTTTGCTAATTCATTAACGAAACTTGATACAAAATTTTTAGTTTCATTACCTAAAAGATTAAAAATTTCTAAATTCATAAATTTCCTTTCAAGAATTAAATATTTTTTGAATAAAATTTTCTTTAATATATCACATATTGTGTATTATTTACAATGCTTTTTTATTGCTTATTGATTTTTTTAATGATACAATTTATTAAAAGTTGGTGAAAAAATGTATTATACATATATGTTAAGGTGTGCAGATAATTCAATTTACACTGGAATGACAAATGATTTAAATAAAAGAATAAATGAGCATTTAACTAAAGATAAAAATGGTGCAAAATATACAAAATCACATAATGCTGTAAAACTTGAATCTGCTTGGAAAAGTAAAGATAAATCTTTGGCTTGTAAATTAGAATATCAAATAAAAACTCTTTCAAAAATGCAAAAAGAGTCTTTAATAAATGGCGAAAAATTGTCTAATTATTTAAGTGGGAAAGTTGATTGTAGAAGATATAAAAGAATTGTTTAATTTAGTGAGATAAAAAAAGTGGTAAGATTTTTCTTACCACTTTATACTTATGGTCGAGGTGACTTGTTTTTCACTTCGTCAACCTCTTATATATCAAACGTTTCATACGTTATTTCAATTCTAGAACATAATTCTAGAAAAAACTAGCTTTTCGGTCTTATTATTCCTTCTACGTCATTCCTTAGTATTTTCTAAGGATTTAACGATTTTTCTTCTTTTGTATATTCGTTGATAGAATCACCCAAAAGCATTTTAACACTATCAACATATTTTTGCAACTCTTTTCGTTGCGTTTCTATTGGAAGATCTGTGTAAGTGTCCATTGTTTGCCTTATATCCGAATGTCCTAAAGTTTCTTCCATAACTTTATAGTCAATTCCAACAGAGTAACTATTTGTAGAATATGAATGTCTTAATTTGTGATTATGTGCATTATCTTCAATTCCAATAAACTTACAAATTCTTTTTAAACAGTCATTTAAAGTACTATCAGTAAAAACATTACCCTTTTTATTACAAAATAACAAATCGTTTTCATTTGGTTTCATATTTTTAATGGCATGTTCTAAAACTGGCTGTGTTAATTCAGTAAGTACAATATCACGCTCTCCACTTGGTGTTTTTGTTCTATCTCCTAAAATAGTATGTCCTTGTTTATCCAAAGTTGTAGTTCTTTTTATGTGTAATAACCCATTTTCTAAATCTACATCTTGTTTTTTTAAACCTAAAACTTCTCCAATACGTAACCCACAATGAATTGCTATTAAATATTCATCTCTATGTGAATATTTAAAATCTGGACTATAAAGATATATTAGTAATTTTTTAAAATCCTCAATATTAAAAGATTTTACTTTCTCTGTTTTTATAATACTTTGAGGCATTTTTATTCCATAATATCCAGCAAAATAATCTTCTTCAATAAATTTTCTTTCTTTTGCTATTCCAAAGGCTTGTTTTAATAATTGATAATCTTTTCTCAATGTGTTTTGAGCATATCCTTTTTCTCTCTCATAATTTAGGAAATTTTCAACATCTTTTCTTGATATTTTATCAATTTTTTTATCAAACCAAGAACCAGAGTTTCTTTTAACGCGTTTTAAAATCTCTGAATAAGTTCTGTATGTGTTATCATTGTTGGTTCCATTGTTATTTTTTTGTTTCATAAACTCAAGTGTTATTCCTTCAATTGTCATTGGAGATATTTTTTCTTTATTCGGTTTAGATTTTAATCCTCCTGGATTATCCTTTTTAAATTGTTCAGATTTATAAATTGCTTCATTTTGAGTTGCTCCTGTAAATTTTTTTCTAATTGTTTCTCCTGTTTCTTCATCAACTCCTACTACAATTGTTACACTATATTGCTCAGATATATAGAACTTATCGCAATGCTCGTTATCGGAACAATTATGGCAATCTGGACATTTATTCATTAGTTTAAGATTTCTTCTGTGATTGCAAAAATCTTTGTTTAAGCATTTGCTACATTTAGGACACATAGGTCTATCATTTTTTACTCGTGCTTTTTTTACCAAATATGGTGCTTTTTCATTATAATTTTTCTTCCTTTTGGTCATTTTGTATTCTCCTTTTTCTTGTAAATTTCGAAGAATACCTTGTCAAATCAAGTTTTTTAGATTATAATAGATTTAGCAAGGTATTCTTGCTAAAGATAATTTTAAGTCTTAAGCTTATTGCTTAAGCAAAGTTTTGTATTGAAGATTTAAAGGGCAAATTTAAATCTTCTTTTTCTTTCTAGTTTTTTTCATTATTTAAATATTTTTTTAAGTTATCTTCACTTATTAATAGTTTTCTTCCAACATATCTTGCACCAGACTCTTTCATTTTCATTATAGCATAAGCTGTTTCTTTTGTAACGTGTAATCCTTTGCAAATATCTTGTGCTGAAAACATTTTAATTCCACACATATTTTCCATAGTATTTGTCTCCTTTCGTTTGTATTTTGTAATCTACATTTATCTCATACCCTAAATTACACTGGGCTTTTACTGGTCGTTGATTTTTCAAATCTTTGGAATTTCACCACTACCCCATCAGGGCTAGCTACACTCTTTGCGTGCGATGGTACTTTTAAACCACTCAAGCTGAGACTGTGTAGAAGAGCATTTCTGCTTCTATCCAGTAACGGATTATTCAATTTTCAATGTGCTATCCGTGATTAGTTTTTGCTAACCATTTAATAACTACTAACAAATATTTTAGCATTAGCTATTGCATATGTCAATAGTTTGTGATAAAATATTTTCAATAAATAACAGAGAGTGACGGTGAGGTAACATGGAAAGATTTGAATTACGTTTAAAAAATCAATTTTTTATAAATAAGTTTAATAAATACAAATTTATGGCATACCAAGATTTAAGATTTAATCAAAAACATAAAAGTTATGAAATTTATAATAGATATGAGAAAATCAAGTTAGGAGTTCAATTATGTGACTTTTTAAATACTGATTTTTCAGATTTAAATAGTATTAGAGAATTCATTGATAAATATGGTATTACAACAATAGCTCATCTATCTGATATAAAAATTTATCAGTATTATTCTGAAAAAGAATATAATGAAATGGTTGATGATGTTATAAATAATTTAAAAAACAAATTAGAAATGTATAAAAATGCTTTCATTGCTGATATTACATATATCTATAATTTAAATGACTTAGAAGAATTGAATGATTTAACTACTATACAGAGATTACATATATTAAGAGATAGTAAAAAAGAATCTGAAGTAAGAAAATTATATGATTCAAATAATTTGAAATTAACTTTAAATAATTTTGGAGATTTTACAGAGTTTTCTATAACAAGAGAAGATGACGCACAAGAGATTGCAAAAAATGTTAATACAGATTATTTAAATACATATTGTTTTGAGAGCAATGATATAATTCAAACATTTATAATTGAATTATTTGAAATGACTGAAATAGAAAGTACGGCTATTAAAAAATGTAAGAATTGTGGCAAATTCTTTGTTCCAGATAATAGAGTTGATGAGTTGTATTGTAATAGTATTTATGAAAATAATAAAACTTGTAAAGAGGTTGGACCTTTTAGAACTAAACAAAAGCTTATGCAAGAAAACGATGATTTAAGAATTTATAGAAATGTTTATCAAAAGTTATTATTAAGAACAAGAAGAAATCCTAATAATGACCAGTATGAAAGAGATTTCCATGAATTCAAACAAAAAAATATCGAATTAAAGGAAAAGGTTGAAGAAGGAAAATTAACTCAAGCTGAATATATGGAATGGCTTGAGAAACAATAAAATTATAAATTTATTTTTACCAATCACCACCAAATCAATTAACCTATGGTGGCAATTAGGTAAAAATATCTATGGAGGTTTTGAATATGGAAAATTATCCACCTTATACGATAACTGACAAAATGTTAAATTATGTATCAGATATAATGAAAAAAATTGGAGAAGCTAATTATTTTGAAAGTTTAAATAGATATCCTGAATTAAGAAGAAAATCAAGGATTAGGTCAATTCATTCTTCTTTGGCAATAGAAAATAATCAACTATCATTATTTCAAGTTGAAGATGTAATAAATGGAAAAATGGTAATCGGAGACCAAAAAGATATTCAAGAAGTAAAAAATGCTTATGAAGCCTATGAACAAATTGATAAAGTAAATCCTTATTCTGTAGAAGATTTAAAGAAAATACATGGAATATTAACTTTTCTAGTTGAAAAAGATGCAGGAAAATTTAGAAATCATGGGGAAGCTGTTTATGATGGGAATGTTGAGATTTTTATGGCACCACCACATAGATTAGTTCCAACTTTAATGGATAATTTATTTAATTGGATGAATGAAGTTAAAGACACCATAAATCCACTTATACTATCTTCAGTATTTCACTATGAATTTGTATTTATACATCCATTTTCTGATGGTAATGGTAGAACTGCAAGAATTTGGCAAACTGCAATTTTATCACATTGGGAAAAAGCTTTTACTTATTTACCTATTGAAAGTATGATAAAGAAGAGTCAAAATGAGTATTACAAAGTAATTGATAATTGTAATAAAGCTGGAAATGCTACTGAATTTATTGAGTTTATGCTTAAAATGATAGATGATACAATTGATGAAATAACAAAAACTACTACACAAGAAACTGCACAGGAAACTACACAAGAAAAAATTTTAAAGCTTATAAAAAGTAACCCTAGTATAACTCAAACTCAAATGGCAAAAGTTCTTGGTATTACTAGGGATGGTGTTTCTTATAATATAAAACAATTAAAAGATAATGGTATTATTGAAAGAGTCGGAGCAACAAAAAATGGATATTGGATTGTAAAATAAAATTGAAATAATAAAGTATAAAGGAGTTAAGTAATGAAAGAATCAATAAAAAACATAATAATATCAATATCAATAATTATAATTGCTATTCTAATATCTTTATTTTTTATAAATAATTCTAATACTTCACTTAACAATAAAAAGAGTAAGGGAATAGGCATAGGCAGTAGGACAATAAATATTAATATTTTAGATAATAAAATACTTTGTGAAGATGTAATATTGTTTAATATGCATTCAAGAGAAGAACTTAAGTACAAGTTTTTTCAAGAATATGATTATTTGAACAATACCAAGCTTTATATAAACAATTCAGATAATTTTTATTCGACAAGTTTAAAAATGGATTTATTAAAAGGCTATATAAATATAGATAAAAGGTTATTAAATGGTTTAAAAATCACAGATAAAAATGTAAGTATAAAATTAACATATGAACTAGATCTAGATTATATTACAAGATACACAAATACAGATGTTTTACCTCTTTATATGGATTTAGAAAATATAGATTACTTAAATAATTTAACAATAAACTTGAATTCAAATTATACAATTACAAATTTAACTGTAGATAATGCAGAAATAAGCAAAACTAAAGATGGATATGCTGTTAATATGAATAATATAAACAACAGTGATGATATGAATATATTATTTAATATGAATACATATCTTAGTAACACAATAAATTCTGATTATGTTAATCCTAATATCTTAAAGGAAACTGAAGAGTATGACTATATTAATGAAAGAATATATATTTTAGTGATAATAATAACTATTTCTGTAATATTATTAATATTATCATTAATTATTAATAACCAAAAAAAGACTACTAATTATCGAAGAGATACATCAAATTTAATTTCTCCAATCTTAGCTGAAGCTATCATAGATGGGAAAATTGGATTAAAGGAATTAATAATGACTACTATTGTAGAATTAAATATTAGAGGAAACATCAATATTATAAATAATGATACATTAGAACTAGTATCTTATGATAATCTTGAAATATATGAGCAAAGCATTGTAAATCTTCTATTTAAAAATAAAACTATAAAATTTAGTGATATAAATAATACTTTTGCTAATTCAAATAAATCAACAATACAGTTTACTCAAAAAATGAGTTTAATTAAAGAATGTTTATTAGAGAAAATTTATTCTATGAATATTTTTTCTAAGGGACTTACATTTTTAAATAAAGCTATTGGACTTTGTACTATTTTAATTAGCATAAATATGCCACAAATACTTTTGAATAATTCAAGTTCAATGAAAAAATTCTTTTTTATATTAAGTCTTCTTATTACTTTTTATTATATAAAAAGTAATATTGGCAAAAAGACTATAAGAGAAGAAATTATAACTAATAATAAAAGGCGAACGGTAATAGATATAAGAATAGTATTTCTACTTATATTAACGGTATTTATAATAATAAGTACTTCTATAAGTGTTGCTAAATATCATATTGTATTTTTTATGTTTACATTACTTGCAATTTGTCTAAATATTTATATAGCATATCATAGTCAAGGTATCATCTTAACTAAAGAAGGAAAGGAAGAACAATTAAAGCTGGTAGAATTGAAAAATTATATAAATGATTATAGTTTAATCAGGAATAGAGATTTAGAATCAGTTATTATTTGGGATAAATATTTAGCTTATGCAACAGCTTTCGGAATACCAAATAAGATTACAAATAGTATATATGAAGAATGGTATAATTTAAACATAAACTTACAAGTAGTAGAAAAAATACTGAGTTAATTTTTAAAGTTTTATAGATACAATATTAATAAAAGTTATTATTATTTCATAATAGCTAAAACTAGTAATTATTATTAGTTTTAGCTATTATCTTCTTAACTATAATTATATTAATTTAAAATACTTTTAATATAATCTTTTTAAAAAATAATGACTTAATGCATAATCAGCAATTAAAATAATTAAACCGATTAAGTTATGAAAAATCATTGAATTACATCATTGAATTTTGTTGGATTTGTAATGATTTGTTTATTAATGCATCATCTCCTACGTTATTAAATATACCACCAGATATTAGCAAGATTATCATTATGACAGTTAAAATAGTAGAAGCAACGATACCTATAGTGGAAAAAATATTTTTTTCTTTCTTGCTAGAAATAATAGCTAATATTAATGCAATTATTTCAAATATTAATGCTATAATAATTCCTAAATTTGAATATAGTATCCATCCAATAATAAATAATAAAATTGAAATTATTCCTAATATTTTATACTTACTCACCCTATTCATTCCTCCTTTTTGTTAAGTATAATATATTGGGTTATAGTTGTCAAATGTAACACGAATAATTCAATAATTTCATAACAAAATATGAATATTCTAAATTTATCTGTTTCTAATTTTCTTATTCCTATCAGTTTTTATCAATGTATCTTCTCTTTCCTTATTTTGTATATTTCTATTATAATCATCTCTAATTATAAAATATTTCCCAACAATCCTATCACAAGCATTTCTTTGTGCATGAATAATATCAATATTTTCAGTAAGTTCATTAATTTCTTTTTTAATTATATTTTTATCATTATCATTTGTAGCTTTATGATATTTTCTCCATAAATCTTCCCTTTTCCCTTTCAAGTTAGGTAATTTACATTCTAAATCTAATTTATAATTTTCTACTTCTTTAATAGACTCAAATTTGTGCCTAACTAGAAAATTTATTTCTTCAAATATCATATTATTTTTTCTCTTTTGCTTATAATACTCTGGTGTCATTTCTCTATATTCATTTTTAGCAGGTAATATTTTAAAAGCATATAAATAATGCACATATAATCTATATAGTGAGCTTGTTTGCAATAAAAATTTATTTATTTTTGGTCCAGTATATAGTTTTCTATAATATTTCTTTTTAAAATTTGCAACTGGTGGTAATTCTTCTTTCGAATATCTATAAATTCTTTCTTTAATTCCTTGAACTGAATATTTATCTCCAAAAGCCCTATCAATTCTTACATTTCTTGAAAAATAAGGTGTTTTCATTGTAAGATATTTGCCACCATCTTTAATATTTTCATAGCCTTTTGCTTTTAGAACTAATTTAAAGTCAGAATACTTTTTAACAGAATTTATTGCTTCATCCATATCAGTTATTATCTTTTGAATTTTTTCATCTCTACGGTTAAAATAATCAATATTATTTTGTCTAAATTCTTTTTCTTTATCAGCTTTAGGAGTATTTACAATAGATAGCCCATAATTTAAACATAATCTGTCAGAAGCTTCTTTCATAAATGCAATTTCTGCATTAGAATTATGATATTTATTTCCATCTACAAAAGAAACAGAATTTATAATTATGTGATTATGGACATTTTGCTTATTTATATGAGTACAAATAACAACTTGATATTTATCTCCCCATAGTTCTTCAGCAAGTTCTTTTCCAATTTGATTCGCTTTTTCTGGAGGTACTTCATATCCTTTAAATGATTGTATTATATGATAACCTAATGTTTTGCCTTCTTTATGAAAGAATTTTTTTGTAAGTGCCATTTCTTCATAAGTAGTATCCACATTACAATTAATACCTGATACTAAAATTCCATGTTCTGTTTTTTCTCCATTTTTACCATAATTGATAACTGCTTGTAAATTACTTTTAATTGTTTTTATTTTTATTACCGCCATTAAAATCACCTCCTATTCTCTTGAATATATTTTCTTTTGGAATTCTAAAATAAATTTATTAATAGTATTTCTTAAATAATCAAGTTCATCTGCCCCAGCATATCCTCTTATATTAACTCTAATTGCTATTTGATTTATATTATTTGCTATGCCAGAAATTTGTTTTGTAAATTCTCTTATTTCTTCTGTAGGTTGTTCTTTTATTTTATAACCTTTAATACAGCTTCTTAAAAATTCAGATTCATTCAATCCTGCTTTTTTAGATTTTGTTTTTAATAAATTTTCTTCTTCTTGGTTTATCCAAAATTGTTTTTTGATTGTTTTTTCTCTCATAATTTTATTTGCTCCTTTCAAAATTCTTTATGGGGTTTGGGGAAAGAATTTCCCCATCAATTCATTTTTTCAAAAAATGACAAGCTGTATTTATACGGGAGTATAAATGCGTCGCTTGCTTTAAATATTTCATTTGCCGATATGTGCCAATTTCTAACCCCATTTTTAAAAAAATTGGTACAAAAAAAGAAGAAATCTCATTTGAAATCTCTTCTAAAAAGTATTTTTATTGCTACTAAATGTGATTTATTTTTCTTTGATAACGCCTGTATCTTTTAAGTAAAAATACATCTCTTTACCACCTAAAAGGAATATTTCCTTTTCCTCAAAATCACAAATTTCCATATAAATTTTAGCTAGTTTTTGGAACATTTTACATTCAGTTTCATTTAATATCATTTCTCTATCTTCTAGTATTAATTGTAAATTTGGATATTTATTCATAATATCATTGAATTTTTCCCTTAATTCTTTATATTCTTCATTTCTATTTATTAAATCAGTTTTTCTTTCTTCAATAGCCTCATTTAAATACATTTCATATAATCTTACTTCATCCATTTTGGTACCTCCTATACATAAATTAATTCACTTAATACAATTTCTTCAACGCGATTTTTAATTGAATTCATCCTGCAAACCCATTCCATTTGATTAGTTTCTTTTAGTTTTTCAGTTACATTTTCTTGTTTTACTAACTGAGATATAATTGTTTTAATTCTATCTTCACAAGCAATATCTATCTCGTGTAAATATCTATTTAATTTGCCATCCATAAATAAAACGATATATTCGGCTTTTTTATGATTTTTTAAATAATTCAATTTCATTCTGCCATATTTTCCAATTGTATAATTTGTTTCTTCTGGATCTAATACTAAATTAGGCAAGTAATAATCTCCTTGTTTTATATATTCAATTCCTGTTTTTTCATCTACAAATCTATTTTTTACATTTTTATTTTCCATTTTCAAATCCTCCTTAATCATTATTTTCTATCAAATCGTTTAAATTGGTAATTCCGTTTGATTTTTTATAATTTTCAACGCTATCATTGGGTAAATTATAATTAACATATAGCTTGTCTAAATATCCAGGTGGATAAACTCTGCCTTGATAACCACTTTTTTTACTCTGATAGCTTTTATAATTATTATTTATATATTTATTATTATTGCTATTATGGACTGTCGATTTTCTACACTCAGGAGTGTTGATTTCATGCTCTCCTGACTGCTGATTTTCGACACTCCTTAATTTATCTATTTTTTCACTTTCTATCATTCCTATGGTTTTGCCTAAATAAATAATATTTGGCATATTTTTGCCTTGCTTTTTCTCTTTTATAAGATTACATTCTTTTAATTGTGCTATTGCACTATCAAGTGCAGCACGTTTTATATGCATTTTTTCTTGTATTTCTTCTCTCTTAAAAATTACATACATATCGCCTTTTGCATCATAGAATTGTATTTTTTTGTTACTTTCTATTTGTTTGAATGATAATTCCAACCTATCGGTTAAAATAGAATATAGTAACATAGCATTAGGTGATAGAACTTTATATTCTTCTCTATTTAATAATTCTCTTGGAAATTGTATAAAACTTTCAAATGAAAGTTTATCTGTTTTCTTGAATGGGGCGAATTCATACATTATAGACCTCCTTTCATCTAACTTAAATCTAAATTGTTCTAGAAAAGTTCTAGAAAATAATCTTAAAACACTTGATATGACTGAATTTTATTCTTCGATAAATTTTATTTTTGAAATTTTTTATTTAGATTTCTGTTCTAGAAAATTTTTCTAGAACAAAATTTGATGATGTAGAAGGTTTTTAAAAGACTTTAGACAGAAAAAATACGTTATTCCAATTTCTTGAAATAACGTATTTTATGCACTTTTGATATAATTTTCGTCCTTCTGTAGTTTTCTACAGAATTTACATTTTATGGTCGAGGCGACAGGGATCGAACCTGCGACCTCATGGT
>ULWW01068594.1_pt1 | contig 50733 bp, 33 predicted proteins | sample 1960741 | NCBI WGS metagenome assembly ULWW01 (sample SAMEA4835823, study PRJEB28245) | human gut metagenome | biome: gut microbiome; material: fecal sample | place: Denmark | collected 2008
GATGGCTCTTGAGAAGATCAGATTCATGCTGTCAGCACAGGTTGACAACGGCGGTGGACTTCCACTTGTAAAGTTCACACATAACGCAGGTCATGAGGATACACCGGATGATCCATCATATGTACAGGAGACAGGACATCCTGCATACCGTGCAGACGACGCACTTTGGCTGTTCCCAACTGTATATAAGTATATTGCTGAGTCAGGCAACCTTGACTTCATAGACGAGGTTATTCCATTTGCCAACAAGGATGAGGGTACAGTTTATGAGCATCTTAAGAGAGCGATAGATTTCTCCATGAACAGACTTGGAGATAATGGTATGCCGGCAGGACTCTGGGCAGACTGGAATGACTGTCTGAGACTTGGAAAGAGAGGCGAGTCAACATTTGTTGCAATGCAGCTCTACTATGCGATGACAGTTATCAAGTATTTTGCTGAGATGAAGGATGATGCAGAGTACATAGATTACATCAACAGCATTCAGTACAAGATGGGTGAGACCATTCAGGAGAAGTGCTGGGAGGATGACAGATTCATCCGTGGATACAAGGAAGGCGGACAGGTCATCGGTTCAAAGAATGATCCTGAGGCAAGCATGTGGCTGAATCCTCAGTCATGGGCAGTTATAAGCGGACTTGCCACAAGAAAGCAGTCTGAGATCGCCCTTGAGTCTGTTCACAGGGAGCTTAACACAGAGTACGGTGTGAGACTTATGTTCCCACCATACAGAGAGCATGCATTTGACGGAGCACTCATGCTTCTGTTCAATGCAGGAACAAAGGAGAATGCGGGTATATTCTCACAGCCACAGGGCTGGATAATACTTGCCGAGGCGCTCATGGGACATGGAAACAGAGCGTTTGAGTATTTCAACGAGAGCTCTCCTGCATCCATGAATGATAAGGCAGAGATCAGAAAGCTTGAGCCATACTGCCATGGACAGTTCACAGAGTCTGTTGGAAGTCCATTTGAGGGTCGCGCTCATGTACACTGGCTTACAGGTACAGCATCCACATGTATGGTTGGCTGCGTTGAGGGTATCATGGGTATGAGACCAGACTTTGGCGGAATCAAGATCGCGCCTTCAGTCCCATCAGACTGGAAGGAGTTTGAGATCGAGAAGATGTTCAGGGGTAAGAAGCTCTCAATCAAGGTTCAGAATCCTGATGGACATGAGAGCGGTTTCCAGAGCCTCACATTAAATGGTGAGAAACTTGAGGCAAATTATATCCCTGCTGACAAGCTTGCTGATACAAACGATATCGTGCTTGTAATGTAATGAATATAAATACATTATTTATACCATATTAAGTTAAGAAGGGCTCAGCCCTTCTTAATTTTTGCCCTGATGCGGAATGAGTGGATTGGGGTTGGAAGGTGGTGCAGGCGAAGTGGAATCGGTATCGATCGCTGAGAGGTTAAAACTCACTGACAACATACATGTTATGGATGTTCCAGGTGGAGGTTATATCCTGTTATGTGGAATATATGGAGAGATTGAGGGGCATGACAAGCTTCCTGCCGGTATGAAGAGTACAAGCTACGAGAAGCTGCTTCCGGTGATAGCCCAGGCAGAAAACTGCGGAGATGTAAAGGGAGTCCTGACTCTGATAAATACGGTCGGAGGCGATGTTGAGTCCGGACTTGCCATATCTGAGATGTTGTCCAGCCTGTCAAAGCCGGTCGTCAATATCGTGCTTGGCGGCGGACATTCCATAGGAGTTCCTCTGGCGGTGTCGGGAAATGTGTCTTTTATAGTGCCGACCGCAACGATGATAGTTCATCCAATAAGGACAAATACGGCGGTGCTTGGAGTTAAGCAGAACTTTGAATATATAGAGAAGATGCAGGAGAGGATCATACAGTTCACAGTGGATCACTCATCTATAGACAGGAAAGAACTGGAGAAACTTATGTTTAACACGACAGAGCTGACCAAGGATGTGGGCTCGGTTCTGATAGGAAAACAGGCTGTCGAAAAAAGGGTTATAGACAGGATCGGTGGTATGTCGGCGGCTTTAAAAACGCTGTATGACTTGATTAATTAAGAAAATGATAGTAAAATTCCATAGGATATTGTATAAACATCGATCAAGGGAGGTTGGTCATGAGCTTATTACAGGCAATTTTGATGGGAATAATACAGGGAGCTACAGAATTCCTTCCAGTCAGCAGTTCGGGACATCTGGCTATTTTCAAGAATATTTTTGGAGTGAAGACCGATACGGGTATATTATTTGACATACTGCTCCATTTTGGCACGCTGGTTGCCATATTTATAGTCTACTGGGCAGATATAAAGAAGCTTGTTATAGAGGGACTCAAGATAGTTGGAGACTGCTGTGTCAATCTGGTAAATTTCATAAAGAACAAGACCTCGAAGGAGGGACAGATATATCCGTATAGGAAGATTGTGTGTACGGCATACAGAAAGTTTGTTATGCTCATACTCGTGTCAACTCTTACGACGACGGTGATCGCAGTCCCATTTGACAAAGCTATAGGACATGCGGGAGATACACTTTTGATACCGGGTATCTGTCTGTGTATAACATCTGTTATCCTGTATTTTGCGGACAGACTGCCGGCTGGTAAGAAAAGTGCGGCAAAGGCTACATACAGAAACGCCATATTTGTAGGTCTGGCACAGGCTGTTGCTACGCTTCCGGGAATATCAAGATCCGGAAGTACGATAACTGCAGGCCTGGCATGCGGCTACACAAGAAAATTCACGGTAAAGTATTCATTTATAATGTCGATACCGGCTGTTCTGGGAGCAGTCATACTGGAGATACCTGATCTGTTTAAGTCATCTATTTCAGGAACTGATGTTGTAAATTACATAGTTGGAATGGTAGTTGCAGGTGTTGTTGGATATTTATGTATAAAATTTATGCTTTATACGGTCAAGAAAAAGAATTTTAAGGGCTTTTCCATATATTGTATGATCGCGGGAATCGTGTCTGTAATATGGTATTTTGTTGCTTAAGATTTAGAATAGAGGTAGAAAATGGCTGCTGGTAATAAAAAGTCATACAAGAACAATACATCAAAGAATGGCACGTCCAAAAACGCTGCGTCTAAAAAGACTGTGGCAAAGAACTCTTCAAAAGGTGGATCAAATAACAGGACATCTGCGAAGAAGAATACTGCATCGAAAAAAACATCTGCCAGATCAAAGGCTGCCATAGAACGCAAAGCCCGGGAAGAGGAACTGGCAAGGCAGAAGCAGATGAGAAGTGAGATCATACTCATAGTTCTCTTTGCATTTTCAGTATTTCTGCTACTTGCAAACTTCAGGATCTGCGGAATAGTGGGAGATACAGTATCGGGATTTTTCTTTGGAATAATCGGTTTCAGCGAGTACATATTCCCGGTATATCTGTTTGTGTCGGCTGCCTATCTTATATCAAATGATTTCAGGGGGAAGATTGTCAAAAAGGTTGTATATTTTGGCGTTGTGCTCATCCTGTTGTCCATGGTATTTCAGGCTATATATTCATTGACCTTTGAGTCGGTCAAGGTTCTGTACATGGATGGGTATAAGGACAGATCGGGCGGAGGAGTTATATGCGGAGGAATATTCTTTGCGATAAGGACACTGCTTGGAGTTCCGGGTGCGTGCATAGTAATATTTATAGCTGCGGTTATCATGTTCATTCTCATAACGGAGATATCAGTTATAGACGAGATCAAACTTTTCATAGCATCTATCCGTGAGCGCAGAGAAAGCGATGATGACGAACAGTATGAAGATGAGGAGTATCAAAGTGACAGATATGACGATGGTTATTACTCACATGATGTAAATGATACTCCGGTTCGCAGAGTGAGACCATCGATGGCAAATCTCAATGTGTACAGCAGCGATAAGTCCAAGGATGACAGAGCTTCCGACAGGACTGCTGCAACGCAGGTCAAGCCAAGGAAGACTAAGCCACAGAAGAATGTAGAGAGGGAGCCTGCCAGGGATTTCTTTGCCATGGAGGATGTCCACGAGCTCACACCTGGAGATGGCGCTGTGGATATGTCCTATGATGAATTTAACAATGATATAGAGAAGATCGTCATGACCGACAGAGAGGAGATCGTCAATCCAGTTCAGATAGACAGAGAGGATCCTGTGCATAAACCGGTGCGGAAGCATGCACCTGTGAAGAGAAGAAAGCCGATGGTCGTAACTCCTGAAGAACCAAAGCTGGCTGCTGTGGACACTGATATGGAGGATGCAGAGATACTTTCATTTACTGATGATGCGGAGGATGTCCTTGCGGGAGCGGTAAATGGCAATATGCATCCAGAGAGTGTGTCAGATTACAATCCGCTCTACGACTCTGCATTTGCGGAGGAGGAGAAGACGGATACCGCGGCTCAAAGCAAAAAGAAGCCGGCGGTACAGACTGAGAGCTCAAAGCAGTATCAGGAGGGAAGAAAATATAAATTCCCAACGGCAGATCTGCTGTCCCAGCCTAAAAAGACGAACAATTCCAACAGGGATGCCCATGTCAGGGAGACAGCCATCAAGCTTAAGAATACCCTCGAGACATTTGGCGTCAATGTAACCATAACAAACTATAGCTGCGGTCCTGCTGTAACGAGATTTGAGATGCAGCCGGAGCAGGGTGTCAAGGTCAGCAAGATACTGAACCTTGCGGACGACATAAAGCTCAACCTTGCGGCTGCGGATATACGTATAGAGGCACCGATACCTGGCAAGGCAGCCATAGGAATAGAGGTCCCTAACAAGGAGAACTCAATTGTGGCGTTCCGGGAGCTTATAGAATCAGATAATTTCAAGAACCTCAAGTCCAAAGTGGCATTTGCGGTTGGTAAGGATATAAGTGGACAGGTCATCGCAACGGATATTGCCAAGATGCCGCATCTTCTGATCGCCGGAGCCACAGGTTCGGGTAAATCAGTGTGTATCAATACACTTATAATGAGTATACTGTACAAAGCCACACCGGAGGAGGTAAAGCTCATAATGATAGATCCTAAGATGGTTGAGCTTGCATGCTACAATGGCATACCACACCTTCTGATACCGGTCGTAACAGATCCAAAGAAGGCGGCAGGGGCACTCAACTGGGCTGTCATGGAGATGACAAGAAGATACCAGCTTTTTGCTGAGCACAGTGTACGTAATATACAGGGATATAATGACAAGGTTGAAAATGCCGTTATAGCGGGAGCTGATGGAGAAAAGCTGACCAAGATGCCACAGATAGTGGTCATAGTGGATGAGCTTGCAGATCTTATGATGGTTGCACACGGCGAAGTCGAGGATGCTATAGTGAGACTTTCACAGCTTGCCAGAGCAGCGGGTATACATCTTGTCATAGCAACACAGAGACCGTCGGTTGATGTCATAACAGGTCTCATAAAGGCAAATGTTCCATCGAGAATAGCATTTGCAGTTTCGTCGGGAGTTGATTCCAGAACCATACTTGATATGGTAGGAGCAGAGAAACTTCTTGGAAAGGGAGATATGCTGTTCTATCCGACAGGCTATCCTAAGCCGGTCAGAGTACAGGGCGCATTTGTGTCGGATGATGAGGTTACAGCGGTTGTTGATTTCCTCAAGAAGAACAATGGCGTGGGAACATATGATGAGGAGATATCCAAATCAATATCCGGAAATGGTGGATCAGGCGCCACAGCGATAGGTGGGGCTTCAGCCAGTGATAAGGATGAATATTTCGTGGAAGCGGGAAGATTCATTATAGAGAAAGAAAAAGCTTCTATAGGTATGCTTCAGAGAACGTTCAAGATAGGCTTTAACAGAGCCGCAAGGATCATGGATCAGTTGATGGCCGCGGGAGTAGTTGGCCCGGAGGAGGGCACAAAGGCCAGAAAGATCCTGATGACTCAGGAACAGTTTGATGAATATATAGACACTAATTTATAAAAAGCGGAGGATAAGAGCTATGATGACAGACATTGAAATTGCACAGAAGGCTGAGATGAAGCACATAAGGGAGGTTGCTGCAAAGCTCGGAATATCAGAGGATGACCTCGATCTCTATGGAAAGTATAAGGCAAAGCTCTCAGATGAGCTTATAAAGAAGGTTGAGGGCAACGAGAACGGAAAGCTTATCCTCGTTACAGCCATCAATCCAACACCTGCAGGAGAGGGAAAGACGACAATCACTGTAGGACTTGGTGAGGCTATGGGACAGCTTGGAAAGAAGGCGGTTATCGCACTTCGTGAGCCATCACTTGGACCATGTTTTGGAATCAAGGGTGGTGCAGCCGGCGGCGGATATGCACAGGTAGTACCTATGGAGGATCTCAACCTCCACTTTACAGGAGATTTTCATGCTATAACATCTGCAAACAATCTCCTTGCAGCCATGATGGATAACCATATCCATCAGGGAAATGCACTGAGAATAGATGTGAACAGAATAGTGTTCAAGAGATGTATGGATATGAACGACAGAGTTCTCAGACACACAGTTGTCGGACTTGGAAAGCGTGTCGACGGAGTGCCTAGAGAGGACGGATTTGTCATCACAGTTGCATCGGAGATCATGGCTATTCTCTGTCTTGCAAGTGACATGAAGGATCTTCAGGAGAGACTTGGCAGAATAATCGTTGCATACAACATGGACAATGAGCCTGTGACAGCGGCTGATCTCAAGGCTGTAGGAGCTATGGCAGCGCTCTTAAAGGATGCCATCAAGCCAAACCTTATCCAGACACTTGAGCATACACCGGCAATCGTACACGGCGGACCATTTGCAAATATAGCACATGGATGTAACAGTGTAATGGCTACAAAGACAGCATTAAAGCTTGCAGATTATGTAATAACAGAGGCAGGATTTGGCGCAGATCTCGGAGCTGAGAAGTTCTTCGATATCAAGTGCCGTATGAACAACCTTAAGCCGGATGCGGTGGTTCTGGTTGCTACAGTAAGAGCCCTCAAGTACAATGGCGGAGTTGCAAAGGCAGATCTCGGAGAGGAGAATCTTGACGCGCTTAAGGCTGGTATAGTAAACCTTGAGAAGCATATTGAGAATCTTCAGAAGTATGGTGTTCCTGTTGTTGTAACTCTGAATAGATTTGTCACAGACAGTCAGGCAGAGCTTGACTTTGTCAAGAAGTTCTGCGAGGACAGAGATTGCGATTTTGCTCTTGCAAATGTATGGGAGCAGGGAGGCAAGGGTGGTATAGACCTTGCAAATGCAGTGCTCAACACGCTGGAGAACAAGAAGAGCAACTTCAAGGTGCTCTACGATGACAGCCTGTCAATAAAGGATAAGATAAATTGTATCGCTACAGAGATATATGGTGCGGATGGTGTTACATACAGCGCAGAGGCCAGCAAGGCCATCGCCAAGATCGAGGAGATGGGATTTGGTAACTTCCCTGTATGTATGGCAAAGAACCAGTATTCTCTGTCAGATGATCCAAAGAAGCTTGGAAGACCTACAGGATTCGATATAAATATACGTGAGGTTTATGTCAGTGCAGGAGCAGGATTTGTGGTAGCGATTACCGGAACGATCATGACCATGCCTGGACTTCCAAAATCCCCGGCGGCAGAAAGGATTTATGTTGATGATGATGGCAAGATCGTCGGATTATTCTAGGAGGACAAATAAATGTATAAGCTTATAGATGGTAAGGTTATATCAAAACAGATAAAGGATGAGCTCAAGGAGAAGGTTGCGGGACTCAAGGCAGAGGGCGTAGAGATATGCCTTGCTGTCATCCAGGTCGGAAATGATCCTGCATCGTCAGTATATGTTGGAAATAAGAAGAAGGCATGTGAGTATATAGGAATAGGTTCACTGTCATATGAGCTCCCAGAGGAGACAACTGAGGAGGAGCTTCTTGCACTTATAGAGAAGCTCAACTCTGACGACAAGGTGAACGGAATACTTGTACAGCTCCCGCTTCCAAAGCATATAGATGAGGATAAGGTTATAAAGACCATATCTCCAAAGAAGGATGTGGACGGCTTCCATCCGATGAGTGTTGGTGCACTCAGCATAGGACAGCCGGGCTTTGTGTCATGTACACCAGCCGGAGTTATCCAGCTCATCAAGAGATCAGGAATAGAGATAGAGGGTAAGGAGTGCGTGGTACTCGGCAGAAGCAATATAGTAGGCAAGCCTATGAGCATGCTGCTGCTCCGTGAGAACGGAACCGTAACCGTGTGCCATTCCAGAACAAGGAATCTCAAGGAAGTGTGCAGACGTGCTGATATACTCGTGGTGGCAATAGGAAAGCCAGAAATGATCGATGCATCTTACATCAAGGAAGGCGCAACAGTTATAGATGTGGGAATCCACAGGGATGAGAATAATAAGCTCTGCGGTGATGTGGATTTTGAATCAGCCAAGGAGGTTGCCGGAGCGATAACTCCTGTACCTGGCGGAGTCGGCCCTATGACCATAGCCATGCTCATGTCAAACTGTGTAGAATCAATAAATATAAACTAAGAACAAGTGCAAAATTATTGGAGAACAGATGAAAGTATTACTCATATCACTAGGCTGTGATAAAAATCTGGTGGACAGCGAGGTCATGCTCGGTTTGCTGAACAAAGCCGGCCACCAGCTTACAAATGATGAGACAGAGGCAGATGTAGTAGTTGTAAATACCTGTGCGTTCATCAGCGATGCGAAAGAGGAAAGCATCAACACCATCATCGAGATGGGAGAACTGAAGAAAACCGGAAAACTAAAAAAGCTTATCGTTGCGGGATGTCTGTCCCAGAGATACAAGGACGAGATAATGAAGGAGCTTCCAGAGATCGATGTCATTATTGGTGCGACCAATTACGATAAGATAGTTGAGGCAATAGGAACCGACGAGGAGTCGATCGTAGATGATATAAATTATACTCCAAGGCCGATTGCCGAGAGAATAGTAACGACAAATGCGTCGATGGCGTATTTTAAGATCGCAGAAGGTTGTAATAAACTGTGCACTTATTGTATAATACCTCACATACGAGGCAGATACAGAAGCATGCCGATGGACAGCCTGATCGCATCCGCTGAAAAGCTTGCGTCTGATGGTATAAAGGAGCTTGTCCTTGTGGCACAGGAGACTACGCTGTACGGAGTTGATCTGTATGGTGAGAAGAAGCTTCCAGAGCTTCTCACAAAACTCAGTGAGATAGAAGGCATAGAGTGGATAAGACTTCTGTACTGTTATCCGGAGGAGATAACAGATGAACTAATAGAGGTTATGGCCACGAATCCGAAGATCTGCCATTATGTCGATATACCTATCCAGCATTCTGAGAATGCGATACTTAAGAGAATGGGCAGAAGAACCAGCAGGGAGGACATTGTGGAGCTTGTCGGCAGACTGAGGACAGCCATGCCGGATATAGCCATCAGAACCACGCTCATATCTGGTTTCCCAGGTGAGACACAGGAACTGCACGATGGTCTGGTCGACTTTGTTGACGAGTGCGAGTTTGACAGGCTTGGAGTATTCACTTATTCGCCTGAGGAGGGCACTCCGGCTGCGGAGTACGATGATCAGGTGGATGGAGAGCTGGCTGTAAAGTGGCGCGATGAGATCATGGAGCTTCAGCAGGAGATTTCCTATGAGAAGAACCAGCAGATGATCGGAAGCACCCAGAAGGTTCTCATTGAGGGATATCTGGTCGACGATGATGTATATGTGGGAAGAACCTACAGAGATGCTCCGGGGGTTGACGGAATAGTGTTCGTCAGCGCACCATATGAATTGATATCCGGTTCATTTGTGGATGTGAAGATAACCGAGGCAAATGAATATGACTTGACAGGAGTGATAGTAGAATGAATTTACCAAACAAATTGACAATACTAAGAGCTATAATGATTCCATTCTTTCTCGTGTTTTTATATATGTCACCGGGATGGTCGAAGTGGGTGGCACTTGGAATATTCATAGCCGCATCACTTACAGATATGCTTGACGGAAAGATTGCAAGAAAATACAATCTGGTCACCAATTTTGGAAAATTCATGGATCCTCTGGCAGATAAGCTGCTGGTATGTTCGGCACTCATAGCACTGTCGGATCTGAACAGGATCCCAGCATGGATCGTTATAGTGATCATAGCGCGTGATTTCATAATAAGCGGATTCAGACTTATTGCGGCAGAAAAGGGAATTGTTATTGCTGCCGGATGGTGGGGAAAGATCAAGACAACGGTTCAGATGATCATGGTAGGATTTCTGATAGCTGATCTCAAGGTGTTCTACATCTTTGATCAGGTGCTCATCTACCTTGCACTTGCACTGACACTTATATCTCTTGGAGATTATCTGTATCACAACAGAGAAGTCCTCAAGGACTAAAACAGTAAAAAATAAAACAGATTTTATAATTCAACGGGGAATTTGGGGTATACTTTTGTTTGAGGGTATATTTTACACAGATTCCCTGTTTTATTTTGAAAAATAATCGCTTACAACGCCGATAAACCTTTGGTGGTTTTTTCGATTTTACTTGAAATATGACGACAAAGGCTTTACAATTATACTCGGCGAAAATTGGACTATATATAGTCCTAAAATAAATTAAACGGAGGGCTAAAAATGAGCAACACACCAAGCTTGTCAGCAAGTGACAGAATTTCAATGTTACTTGATGACTCAAGTTTTGTTGAAATCGGCGCATATGTAACTGCTAGAAATACAGATTTCAACATTCAGGACAAGGATACTCCAAAAGACGGCGTAATAACCGGTTATGGAGTGATCGATGGCAATTTAGTTTATGTTTACAGCCAGGATGCAAAGGTGCTCGGCGGTTCTATAGGCGAGATGCATGCCAAGAAGATCGCAAACCTTTACGACATGGCAATGAAGATGGGTGCACCTGTTATCGGGCTGATCGATTGTGCCGGACTCAGACTTCAGGAGGCTACAGATGCTCTTAATGCATTTGGAGAGGTATTCATGAAGCAGACTCTTGCATCAGGTGTAATACCACAGATCACAGCTATATTTGGTACATGCGGTGGTGGTGCAGCACTTATACCTAATCTCACAGACGTAACATTCATGACTAAGGAAGGAGCTAAGCTCTTTGTTAACAGTCCAAATGCTCTGGATGAGAACCGTGCAGAGAAGCTTGACACTGCAGCAGCAGATTATGTTGCAGAGAACACAGCAAATGTTGACGCAGTATACGACACAGAGGCAGAGCTTCTCGGTGCAGTGAGAACTATGGTAGGTCTTCTTCCATCAAACAATGAGGATGATGGCGACTGCGCAGTATGTGAGGATGATGTGAACAGAATCATTCCAGATCTTGCTACAAAGGCAGGGGATGTGAAGGCTGTTATAGCAGATATCACTGATGATGAGTTTGTATTCGAGCTCAAGAAGGATTTTGCAGATGACGTTGTTACTGCATTTATCAGACTTAACGGTGAGACAGTCGGTGTTGTCGGAAACCAGGAGGATGTCATGACAACAGCCGGTGCATATAAGGCAGAGGATTTCGTAAAGCTTTGTGATTCATTCAATATCCCAGTTGTCACACTTGTAAACATCAAGGGATTTGCAGCAACTGTAAAGGAAGAGAAGACTATCTCAAAGGCTGTTGCAAAGCTTACTTACGCTTATGCCAACGCAACAGTGCCAAAGGTAACTGTTATGCTTGACAAGGCATATGGTACAGCCTACACAGTTATGTGTTCAAAGGCTATCGGAGCTGATGTTGTATTTGCTTGGCCTAAGTCAGTTATCGGAACAATGGATCCAGAGATGGCTGTAAAGATCATGTATGAAGATGAGATCGCAGCAGCCGGTGACAAGCTTGCTTATATCAAGGAGAAGAAGGCTGAGTACACAGATGCTCTTTCAGGTGCCGTATCTGCAGCGAGAAGAGGCTACGTGGATGATATCATCGAGCCTGATGCAACAAGAAAGAGAGTTATAGCAGCACTCGATATGCTTTTTTCTAAGAGTGAGGACAGACCATTCAAGAAGCATGGAACAATATAAAGGAGTGACAACTTAATGGAAAAGATAATAAAGAAAAAGTTATTATTGATAGTTTCTATGTTAGCTGTTACATTTGCACTTGCCGGATGTTCGTCTTCAGACAAGAAAGTAGAATTTGACTATGACGGAAACACATTGGTTCAGATAGCAGAAACACAGGCTACGAATTACATGCAGGTTGCGCAGGTTGAAGATGTATATAATTTCTATGTGGATGAAGAGGCAAATGGCGGTCAGGTAGATGAAACGACTGCTGATGCATTAAAGGTTTTTTCAACGATTGAGTCTGACTATGGTAAATTCCAGCAGTTTAAGCCGGTCAATCTCGAAGATGAAGATGATAAAACAATACAAGAAGTTGATGACAAGGTTGTTGTTACATTATATGCAGAATGTGCAGAAAAAGAAGCTATAGTAAAGGCAACATTTGTAGACAATTCGGTAACTTACAATTTCCAGAAGTATTCAGTGATGGCTCAGAATCAGTATTCAGAAGAAGAGGCTGATCAGATGCTTGCATCAAATGGTGTTTATCCATACAAGATTTCCGAATTTGAAGTTGCTGCTAATCAGACACTTAAGGACAAGATGAAGGATGCGGGAGCAAATACCCTCATAGGTATGGGTATCGTGTTTATAGCACTTATCTTCATATCATTCATAATTTCACTTCTCAAGTATGTTCCGGCTCTTTTGGACAAGGAGACAAGAGAGAAGAGAAAGGCTGAGAAGGCAAAGAAGGCTCTTGGAAGCGTTGCAACATTAAATGTTGACAAGGAGGATGAGACTCCTGCAGGAAACGCACCTGCTCCGGCTGGAATAGTAGACATTGTCAACACAGCGACCGGTGAGAGCGTTATGAACGACTCAGAGCTTGTTGCGGTTATATCAGCAGCGGTTATGGCGGCACAGGGCGGAAAGACAAGAGTTCGTGTAAACTATCCAAGTAACGATAAGTTGGTTGTAAGACCAAGAAAAAAGAATAAGAGATAATTATAGGAGGATAATTGTTATGAAGAATTATAGAATCACAGTTAATGGCACATCATACGATGTATCAGTTGAAGAATTATCAGGTGGCGCAGCTCCAGTAGCAGCACCTGTAGCAGCAGCTCCAGTGGCAGCACCTGCAGCAGCTCCTGCAGCTCCAGCACCAGCAGCAGGCGGCGCAGGAAGCATCAAAGTTTCATCACCTATGCCAGGAAAGATCCTTGCAGTCAAGGCAAATGTTGGCGATTCAGTAAAGAAGGGTCAGGTTATCCTTATCCTTGAGGCTATGAAGATGGAAAACGAAGTTGTTGCTCCAGAAGATGGTACAATCGCAAGCATAGACGTTACAGTAGGCGCTAGTGTTGAGTCAGGCGATACACTTGCAACACTCAACTAATTGCTTGAATTAGAATAAATCTTATAGGAGGAAACAACTAAATGGGCAGCACAATAGTTGACGTTTTGACAAATTTAGCTAATCAGACCGGTTTTGCAAGTCTTGACTGGAAGAACTACGTTATGATCCTTATAGCGTTTGTATTCATGTACCTTGCAATCGGAAAGGGCTTTGAGCCACTTCTTCTTGTCCCTATCTCATTTGGTATGTTTCTTGTAAACATGTTCCCAGATATTATGGCAGAGGGCGGCTTGTTACATTATTTTTACCTGCTTGATGAGTGGAGTATCTTACCTTCGCTTATATTCATGGGTGTAGGTGCCATGACAGACTTTGGTCCGCTTATTGCAAATCCAAAGAGCTTCCTGCTTGGCGCTGCAGCTCAGTTCGGTATTTATGCAGCTTACTTCCTTGCATTCCTTATGGGATTCAATGGTAAAGAGGCTGCAGCTATATCAATCATCGGTGGTGCTGATGGTCCTACATCTATCTACCTTGCCGGTAAGCTCGGTATGGGTGGAACACTTCTCGGACCTATAGCAGTTGCGGCATATTCATATATGTCACTGGTTCCAGTTATCCAGCCACCTATCATGAAGGCTCTCACAACAAAGAAGGAGAGACTTGTTAGAATGCCACAGCTCAGACCTGTAACCAAGATCGAGAAGATTCTCTTCCCTATCATTGTTACACTTGTGGTAGTTCTTATACTTCCAACAACAGCTCCACTTGTAGGTATGCTGATGCTTGGTAACCTCTTCAGGGAGTGCGGCGTTGTAAAGCAGCTCACAGAGACAGCTTCAAACGCTCTTATGTATATCGTTGTTATCTTACTTGGTACTTCAGTAGGTGCATCTACAAGTGCAGAGGCATTCCTTAAGATGAGTACACTTAAGATAGTATTCCTTGGTCTTGTCGCATTCGCATTTGGTACAGCAGCCGGAGTTCTCTTCGGTAAGCTCATGTGTTGGGCGACAAAGGGTAAGGTTAATCCGCTTATCGGTTCAGCTGGTGTATCAGCCGTTCCAATGGCAGCCAGAGTTTCACAGAAGGTTGGATCACAGTATGATCCTACAAACTTCCTTCTGATGAACGCTATGGGACCAAACGTTGCAGGTGTTATCGGTACAGCCGTAGCTGCAGGTACATTCCTTGCAATATTTGGAATTTAATCAGAATTTATATAATTATAGGAGGACGATAAAATGGCAGATAAGAAACCGATAAAGATTACGGAAACTGTACTGCGTGATGCGCATCAGTCACTTATAGCTACTCGTATGACAACCGAGCAGATGCTTCCTATCATCGACAAGATGGATAAGGTTGGTTATCATTCAGTAGAGTGCTGGGGCGGTGCAACATTTGATGCATCACTCAGATTCCTTAAGGAGGATCCATGGGAGAGACTCAGAAAGCTCAGAGATGGATTCAAGAATACAAAGCTGCAGATGCTCTTCAGAGGACAGAATATCCTCGGATACCGTCATTATGCAGATGATGTTGTAGAGTATTTCGTACAGAAGTCAATCGCAAATGGTATTGATATCATCAGAATATTTGACTGTCTGAACGATCTTAGAAACCTTCAGACATCAGTTAAGGCTTGTAACAAAGAGGGCGGACATGCCCAGGTAGCTCTTTCATATACACTCGGTGATGCATATACTCTGGATTACTGGAAGGATATGGCAAAGAGAATCGAGGATATGGGAGCAGATTCAATCTGTATCAAGGATATGGCCGGACTTCTTGTTCCAAATAAGGCTACAGAGCTTGTACAGGCACTCAAGGATGGTTCAAGCCTTCCAATTCAGCTTCATACACATTACACATCAGGTGTAGCTTCAATGACATACCTCAAGGCTGTAGAGGCTGGATGTGATGTCATCGATACAGCAATCTCACCTCTTGCGCTTGGTACATCACAGCCTGCAACAGAGGTTATGGCCAAGACATTTGAGGGAACAGAGTTTGATCCAGGTCTGGATCAGAAGCTTCTGGCTGAGATAGCAGACTACTTCAGACCACTCAGAGAAGAGTGGATCGCAAGCGGTCTCTTAAATCCAAAGGTTCTTGGCGTTAACGTTAAGACACTTCTCTACCAGGTACCTGGTGGAATGCTTTCAAACCTCGTATCACAGCTCAAGGAGATGGGTGCTGAGGATAAGTTTGAGGCCGTTCTTGAGGAGGTTCCAAGAGTTCGTAAGGACTATGGTGAGCCACCACTTGTTACTCCTTCAAGCCAGATCGTTGGCACACAGGCAGTTCTCAACGTTGTAACAGGCGAGAGATACAAGATGTGTACAAAGGAGTCAAAGGCACTTGTACGTGGCGAGTATGGTCAGTCAGTAAAGCCTGTTGATCCAGAGGTTAAGAAGAAGGTTATCGGCGATGAGGAGCAGATCACATGCCGTCCAGCAGATCTTCTTGAGAACGAGCTTGACAAGATTGAGAAGGAGATGATCCAGTACAAGAAGCAGGATGAGGATGTACTCACATATGCACTGTTTCCACAGGTTGCAACTGACTTCTTCAAGTACAGAGAGGCTCAGGATAAGAAGGTCGATGTCACACTTGCTGACAAGGACAGCACAGCTTATCCAGTTTAATAACTGAATTCATAAGGTCAGATATATAAATGATCATAAAAAGGGACGGAGCTCCGCGAGCGGAGTCTCTGTCCTTTTGTTTAATATATGGAGATAATATGACAGGAAAAATAGTGGTTATAGGAGCAGGAGCTGCAGGGGTAATGGCTGCACTGACAGCGGCACAGAAGAATAAGGTCATTCTCATTGAAAAGAATGACAGGATCGGAAAAAAGTTATTTATAACAGGTAAGGGACGTTGTAATGTGACAAATGCATGTGACGCTGACGGATTTTTTAATTCAGTGGTCACGAACAGCAAGTTTATGTACAGCTCCTTTTATACATTTGACAACAATATGATAATGGACTATCTGGAGAAGGCCGGATGTCCGCTCAAGATAGAACGCGGAGGAAGAGTGTTCCCGACAAGCGATCATTCTTCAGACGTTATAGGAGCATTCAAAACTCTTATAAACAGAAATAAAAATATAAGTCTGTATTTGAATACGAAGGTTACAGGAATCAATATAGAGGATGGCAGGATAAAGAGTGTTGACGTATCAGGAGATAACGGCGGGACAGGCAATGACAGGATATACTGTGATGCTGTTATAATTTGTACCGGCGGAAGATCGTATCCACTCACGGGATCTACCGGAGACGGATACAGACTGGCAGAACATATGGGTCATACGATAAAGCCGTTAAGTCCATCACTGGTTCCGTTTGAGATAGAAGAGAAATGCTGCTCCATGATGATGGGACTGTCGCTTAAAAACGTGGCACTTCACATAAGCAGTGGAAAGAAGAAAATATTTGACGAACAGGGGGAGATGCTGTTTACCCACTTTGGCATAAGTGGGCCGCTGGTGATCAAGGCCTCCGCATATATACACAGGTATATTGGAAAAGATATAGACATGTACATAGATCTGAAGCCGGCTATGGACAGAGATATGCTTGATGCCAGACTCCTCAAGGATTTCAAGAAATATGCAAACAAAGACTTCAAGAATTCTCTTGGAGATCTGCTTCCGATCAAGATGATAGATGTGGTTGTGGAGAGATCCGGTATCGATCCGTATAAGAAGGTCAACTCAGTGACCAGGGAAGAAAGACAGAGACTTATAGATGTGCTGAAGGAATTCAGACTTACATTTGTGGGGCTTCGGGGATATGATGAGGCTATAATCACAAGAGGCGGAGTGAGCGTAAAAGAGGTAAATCCTTCCACCATGGAGTCTAAGCTTGTGGGGGGCGTGTATTTTGCCGGAGAACTGCTGGATATCGATGCGCTGACAGGTGGATTTAACCTGCAGGTGGCGTGGTCGACTGGATATCTGGCTGGACTTTCTGCTTCCGAGAGTTTACAATAGGCGTGGACGACAGTCAATTTAATTACAGGGAGACGAAGATATGAATATAGCAATAGATGGACCTGCAGGTGCAGGCAAAAGCACGATAGCAAAAAAGGCGGCAGGCGAGCTTGGTTTTATATATGTGGATACAGGTGCCATGTACAGGGCGGTGGCTGTATATCTCACAGAAAGCGATATATCTGCCAGCGATGAAGACCTGGTGGAGAAAAGCATAGCGGACATTTCCGTGGAGATAAAATATGAGGATGGAGCACAGCAGGTCTACCTTAACGGCGAGAATGTAACAGGAAAGCTGAGAACTGAGGCTGCCGGTAATATGGCTTCAAAGGCATCTGCACTTCCATGCGTCAGGGAAAAGCTTCTGTCACTCCAGCGGGATCTCGCTGCTTCAAATGATGTTGTCATGGATGGAAGGGATATAGGAACAAATATACTTCCTTCAGCAGAGCTCAAGGTATACCTTACCGCCTCTTCGGCAGTGAGGGCCAAAAGAAGATATGACGAGCTTGTCGCAAAGGGCGCTGAGAATATTGATATAGAGAAGATAGAGCAGGATATAATCCAGAGGGATAAGCAGGATATGGAGAGAAAAACAGCTCCTTTAAAGAGGGCTGATGACGCGGTTCTTATCGACAGCTCAGATATGACGATAGAGCAGGTTACAGACACTATAGTCGGACTTGCAAGAGAGAGAATGTAATACAGGTGGTTTAGATATGGAGATATTACTTGCAAAGAGTGCCGGATTCTGCTTTGGCGTTCAGCGTGCGGTGGATACAGCATACGAACATGCTGACGAGGAAAATGTGTATACTTATGGTCAGATAATACACAATGAAGAGGTGGTTGGTGACCTTACAAAGCACGGAGTGCAGGTGATCGACAGTGATGACGAATTGCTTGAGATAAAAGACAGCAAGGTCATAATCAGATCCCATGGCGCTGAGAAAAGGATATATGACATTCTGGAGGCTGGTGGGAATACGGTGATAGATGCGACCTGTCCATTTGTCAAGAAGATACACAACATAGTGCGCGAGGAAGGACAGAAAGGAAATACAGTCGTCATCATAGGCGACTCAAGCCATCCCGAGGTGAAAGGAATCGTGGGCTGGTGTGTAGAGCCTCCGGTAGTCATAGGTTCCGAGGAGGAGGCTGAGGCTTTTGTAAGAAAATGTATTGACGGAGAGGTCAAAACAGCGGATAATATATCGATAGTTAGTCAGACAACTTTTAATTACAGAAAATTTAATTATATTGTTGATATTATTCGAAATAAATTGTATAATGTTACTGCTTATAAGACTATCTGTAATGCTACGTCTGTGCGTCAAAGGGAGGCGCAGGAGATTGCATCAAAGGTAGATGCCATGATTGTTATAGGTGGTCGGAACAGCTCTAATACTCAGAAGTTATATGAGATTAGTAAAAAAGAATGTGAGAATACTTACTATATACAGACACTCGTTGATTTGGATTTGACTACTTTTGAATCCGTTAGTAGGGTAGGTATTACAGCTGGGGCATCTACCCCAAACAAAATTATTAAGGAGGTTCATGGTAGGATGGACGAGATGAATTTTGAAGAATTATTAAAGAATGATGAGAGCAGAGTCTCAATCAAGACAGGAGAGATAGTAGAAGGTAGAGTTATCGATGTTAAGCCTGATGAGATTCTGGTAGACATCAGCTACAAGTCAGATGGTATTATTCCTAGAAGCGAGTATACCAACACACCTAATGCAGATCTGACAGAGCTTGTACATGTTGATGATCCGATAACAGCCAAGGTTGTTAAGACAAACGATGGCGAGGGATCAGTTCTTCTCTCATACAAGAGAGTTGCTGCAGAGAAAGCTAATGAGAAGCTTGAGGCTGCTCTTGAGTCAGGAGAGATCCTTACAGGTAAGGTTGTTCAGGTTGTAAGCGGTGGACTTAACGTTATGTACGATGAGACAAGAGTATTTATCCCTGCTAGTCTTGTTTCAGATACATACGAGAAGAATCTTGACAAGTACCTTGATCAGGATATCGAGTTTGTACTCACAGAGTACCAGCCAAAGAAGAGAAGAATAATTGGTAACAGAAAGCAGATCGTTGCAGCAAGAAAGGCAGAGGCTGCAAAGGCTCTGTTTGATAGAATAGAAGTTGGAATGATAGTTGAGGGTGTTGTAAAGAACGTTACAAGCTTCGGTGCATTCATAGATCTCGGTGGAGCAGACGGACTTCTTCACATCTCAGAGATGTCATGGGGAAGAGTTGACGATCCTAAGTCAGTTCTCAAGGTTGGTGATACTGTTAAGGCATTCATCAAGAACATTGACGGCGAGAAGATCGCTCTCAGCCTTAAGTTTGATGATACAAACCCATGGCTTAACGCAGCAGAGAAGTATGCTCCTGGAACAGTAGTTACAGGTAAGGTAGCAAGAATGGCTGATTTCGGTGCATTTATCGAGCTTGAGCCAGGTGTTGACGCACTTCTCCATGTATCACAGATCTCATATGAGCATGTTAACAAGCCAGAGGATGTATACAAGGTAGGCGATGAGGTTGAGGCAGTTGTTGTTGAGTGCAATGCAGAAGACAAGAAGATCAGTCTCAGCGTAAAGGAATTACTTCCAGCTCCAGAGTATACAGATGATGTAGCAGAGGACACAGAGGAGTAATCTGATATATAGACAGTTAAGAAAACCGTAGTCGATAATGACTACGGTTTTTTTATGCCAGAATATTTATATCAGAATAGTTTGTTCAGGACTGCAAGGATATAGGCGTGGGATTGCTCACATTTTTCGTGTAATTCGGTGCTGTCCGAAAGAAAACGGTTTCCTTTAAGATCTGTATCATAGAATATCTCTCCGTGAAATCCTGGTGGACAGGGTATGAAGCTGCCGGTCTTGGTGGTGAAAGCATTGTCCTTTGTCGCTTTTTCCTTGTGGGCATCGTCCACATAAGCCGCCATTGATTTGTGTATGGCCATGTGCTCCATAGGTAGATAGTAATAATTTTTGTAGTCCTTGAAGAAGTATTTCATTTCGGTGTCCCGGGTCTTTGGAACGACCACATGCATATGTGTGTTACATGCATTTACAAGAATTCCATTCAGGGATTCCGTTATGCGGCATGGAAGCTTTGGAATGGAACAGTTGTATGTTATTGAATCGATGGTATCGGATATATCATCTATCTGAAAGTCATCAGGAATATGAGGGATATTCACAAATTCAGATATAGATATAAGCCCTCTTATATCGTCATGGTTATGGGTGAGCATATCGTCAAGCAGAGATTCGTCGTGAGAATTCAGATAATGCTTGTAGGCGGATATAAGATCGCCTCCTGATATAAAAGTATTTCTCTGGAAGTCAATCAGATGCTCTATGTCAAACTGTTTAGCCGAGTCCAGACGCAGAAGCTTTTTGTATTTTCTGGTTGTTCTATATATATCCACGCTCTGTATATTGTCAAGCGTAGAGTCCACGTCGAATTGCTCCATCTTTTTCAGCAAGTAGGGGATGTCAAAGGTATCGCCGTTGTATGACACCAGTATTTTGTGATTCTTTAGGATCTGTTCAAAATGGGACAGCATTTCAGGCTCTGAAGTTCCGTTGTCATTGAATATCAACTGGGTGCGAAATGCACTGTCTGAGAAATATGAACATCCGATCAGATAGAGATCCGAACGTTTGGCGCTGAGGCCGGTTGTTTCTATATCAAAATAGAGTATATCCGACAGCTCGTCCGATATGTGAGCTGTATCTACATTTATGTCTTCAGTATATTCAAAAATTTTCATAATGGCTCCTTTTGGTTCCTTGCGTAAGGTACATTATAGAACATGCATTGTTCTGCAATATATATAGTAGCTGTCGTTTTTCAAAAAAGCAAACATATATTCACAATTGATAAATAATATGATATAATTACGAAGATTTAGTGTCGGTTTCTATGCGATTTTGAGATACCGTCATATATTACAGGACAGGAAGAGTTAACGGATGATTTCATATATTCGAGGAGCACTTGAAATAAAGGGTGACAATTATATAGTGATCGAGTGTGGTGGAATAGGGTATCAGCTCATGGTATCCGGAAAGTTTATGGAGAAGCTTCCACCGGTACATTCAGAGATAAAAGTAAGCACATACATGTATATACGCGAGGATGAGATATGTCTGTTTGGCTTTGAGAACGCAGATGAACTCAATGTGTTCAAGATACTGCTGGGAGTGAGCGGTGTGGGGCCAAAGGTTGCCATGTCTCTTCTGTCAACACTCACCGTGAACGAGCTCAGGCTTGCGGTCATATCTGAGGATGTAAAGGCCATATCAAAGGCTAATGGAATCGGGGCAAAGGGCGCTTCGAGGATCATTCTGGAGCTCAAGGATAAGCTGAGCATGGAGGATATGATAGATGCAGCATACAATGATTCGGTTGCTGTGCAGAACGCTGCAGGCGATGTGAGAACAAATGTCATATCGGCTCTCACAGCACTTGGATATTCAGGTGTTGAGGCGGGACGTGCTGTTTCGCGCGTAGATGGTTCAGCGGATATGGATGAGGAGCAGCTCCTTAAGGCGGCACTCAGATTTATGATATAGATTATTGATCAGATAGGTAGAAAAAAATGGGCAGAATTATTTCAACAGAAAGCTTGGACATAGAAGAACAGAAAAGTGAATATAATCTCAGACCTCAGTATCTGTCGGAGTATATTGGACAGAAAAAGGTCAAGGATAATCTGCACATATTCATAGAGGCGGCGAAGAAGAGAAATGAGCCACTGGATCATCTGCTTCTGTATGGACCGCCGGGACTTGGTAAGACGACGCTGTCGACCATTGTGGCAAATGAGATGGGGGTAAATATCAAGATCACCTCGGGACCTGCCATAGAAAAGCCCGGTGAGCTTGCCGCGATACTCAACAATCTGTCGGACAACGACATTTTGTTTATCGATGAGATACACAGACTCAGCACACAGGTTGAGGAGGTGCTCTATCCGGCTATGGAGGATTACGCAATAGATGTTGTGATAGGCAAGGGCGCAGGTGCAAGGTCGATCAGACTTGATCTGCCAAGATTTACACTGATAGGTGCAACGACGAGGGTCGGAATGTTGTCGGCTCCCCTAAGGGACAGATTTGGAATGGTGGACAAGCTGGAATTTTATACCCATGACGATCTGAGAGAGATAGTGATGAGGTCAGCGGAGGTTCTTGGAGTTGACATAGACGAGGAGGGTGCACTTGAGATCGCAAGAAGATCAAGAGGTACACCGAGACTTGCGAACAGACTTCTCAAGCGCTGCAGGGATTATGCTGAGGTGTGTCATGACGGCCATATAGATCACGATGTTGCTAAGGCCGCTCTGGACAAGCTTCAGGTCGATTCCATGGGACTGGACGTGAACGATAGAAATATATTAATGACAATGATAGAGAAATTTGCAGGAGGGCCTGTCGGTCTGGATACACTGGCGGCTGCCGTCGGTGAGGATCCGGGCACGATAGAGGATGTGTATGAGCCGTATTTCATAATGAATGGATTCATAAACAGAACTCCCCGGGGAAGAGTTGTCACTGATCTATGTTACAGACATTTTGGACTGGATGCATTTATAAAGGATAAGTAAAGGAGAATGGGATATGGCACAGAAGAATGATATCAAGGTGGTAATCAACAATAAAGTATATACATTGAGCGGCCAGGAGAGCGAGGACTATCTCCAGAATGTGGCGACATATATCAATGGCAAGATAGCAGAATGTCAGTCATCTGAGGCGTACAGGAGATTTAACGCAGAGTATCAGAATGTTCTGCTTGCACTGAATATAGCCGATGACTACTTTAAGGCAAAGGATCAGGTCAATCAGATGCTCACCGAGGATGACGACAAGGATAAGCAGATATATGATCTGAGACATGAGGTTATCGAGGTGCAGATAAAGTATGAGTCTGCACAGAAGATGATAGAGGAATACAAAGAGAAGATAAGTGAACTTCAGAGACAGATCATAAAACTTGAAGCGGAGAAAAATGTTAAATAAGACTGAAATTTTGGCACCGGCGGGCAATACGGAGGCGGTGAAAGCTGCAGTCAATGCATATGCAGACGCGGTATATCTTGGAGGCAGTATGTTCAGTGCCCGGGCATTTGCCGGTAATTTTGATGAAAAAGAATTGCTTGATACCATAGACTATTGTCACAGATTCGGAGTGAAGGTCTATATGGCGATCAACACACTGCTTAAGAATGAAGAGATACAAAGGCTCCCATCATATGTGGAGCCTTATTACAGGCAGGGCGTGGATGGGATAATTGTACAGGATATGGGAGTTGTCTCCGTTCTGGGCAAGTCGTTTCCAGACCTTCCATTGCACGGAAGTACACAGCTCAGCGTGTCCAGTTCACAGGGCGCTGCGTTTCTGAAAAGCATAGGCATGACCAGATTTGTGCCATCGAGAGAATTGTCATTGTCAGAAATCACAGAGATCAAGAAAAATGTTGATATAGAGGTGGAGACATTTGTCCACGGAGCGATGTGTTACAGCTATTCCGGAAGGTGCCTGATGAGCAGCTTTGCCGGAGGAAGAAGCGGTAACAGGGGAAGGTGTGCCCAGCCGTGCAGAAAGCAGTATGCCTCAAATGATGTAAATGAGTATATGCTCAGCCTGAAGGATATGTGCATGTTGAAGAGTCTGAGCAGGCTCATAGATGCGGGAATTGATTCTTTCAAGATAGAGGGAAGAATGAAAAAGCCAGAGTATGTGGCTGCAACCGTGACTGCGTACCGTGAGGTCAGAGATGCTTATCTGGCGGGCGAATCAGTGGAGAAACTGGCAGAGGAGCAGGAGAAGAAGCTTCTCGACATATATAACAGGGGCGGATTCTGCTCAGGTTATTATTACACATCCAATGGCAAAAAGATGCTTGCAAACAGCAGACCGAACCACACAGGAATTAAGGTTGGGCGTGTGAATGCGGTAGAAAAGCCATATGTGGATATAAAACTTGACGAGAATGTATCCGCAGGCGATGTCCTTGAGATAAGAGGCAGAAATGGTGATGTGGAGCTCACATGCAATGTGGCGGCAAAAGCGGGAAAGAATGTCAGACTTAAGGCGAAGTCATTCAGGAGCATTGCAAAGTTCAATGATGTATACCGTACAAGAAACGGTAAGCTTCTGGAAGATATACAGAATAATATAATAAATGCCGACAGGAAGATAGAGCTCGCTGCACATGTCAGTGCGTATGCGGATCAGCCATTAGAGCTTAAGCTTTCAACTGTAGAAGGAAAGTGTTCTGTCTCAGTCGAGGGGCCTGTGTGTACACAGGCACTTAACAAGCCTGTCACAGAGTCACAGATAGTTGACAAGATCAAAAAGACAGGCGGTACAGATTATGTGCTCGTGGATATAGCTGCTGATGTATCTGACAACCTGTTTGTACAGATAAGCGCAGTGAACAACCTGAGGCGGGAGGCGCTTGAACAGCTTGGACTGCAGATCTCACAGAGTTACAGGCGGGATGGCGGTGCAGTAAGAACTGGCCTGCCTAGCGCTGAAAGACCTCTTGAAAATGTGAAAAACAACACTGTTCACGGTGTTACAGTTGGAGTGTCGGACGCTGACCATGTAAATATTGTTAAGAATTATAAATGGGTCAGCAATGTAATAGTAGATTATAATGTCAGAAAATATGCAGATGAATTGAAGCAGGCCGGATTCAGAGTGATCCTTGCTCTGCCTGAGGTATTGCGGCAGAGAGAGCTTGACAGATATTCAGGCCTTTCCGGTGAACTTGGTTCATTTGACGGTGTGATGATCAGAAATTATGATGAGCTGGGAATTCTAAAGAAGTTGGACTATAAGGGACTCGTGATCGCAGATGCCAGTCTCTATGCGTATAATGATAATGCGTTTGATTTCTATAGAGAGAATATGGGTGATGTGTGCTTTATGTGCTCAAACGAGCTCACACTTGATGAGATACATGGTCTTTCATATGATACACTCATAAAGCTCTATGGTCATCAGAAGGTTATGATCACTGCAAACTGTATAGCAGGCAATTACATGAACGGCTGTGCCTCAAGGAAGATGTCCCGGAATGTCCTGACGGATGACAGGGGAAACAGATTCTATGTCAGAAATGACTGTGCGCACTGCTATAACATTATATATAATGGTGTTCCTACAAATATGATAGACAGACTGGCTGAAACCGGTATTTCAGGTAAAGACTGTTATATTGAATTTACAATTGAGGATACTAATAAAGTAAAGGATATAATGGACAGTCTGGAGCTTGCCCTGTCAGGGGAAAAAGCGGTATCCATGTCTGTAGATCAGTATACCAGGGGACATTATTACAAAGGAATCGATTAAGATTTTTTGATAAAGGTGGAAACATGATAACAATAGTAACGGAGATAGCGAAGTATTTGATCATATTTTTTATGGTTTTATACACCGTAAAATGCTTTACGGTTTTAAAGCCTGTGCCTGCCGATAAGAAACGGCGGGCGCTTAATGTGCAGATATTTTATGTGTTCATGATACATTTTCTTTGCTATCTGACATTATATCTGCATTATGAGAAGAAGAGCATACTTATATTTTATCTGCTACAGATGATAGTATCCATAACATATATGGTTTCATATCATGCCATTTATAAGGGCTCATCGAGACTTATAACGAACAATATGTCATTCCTTCTTCTCATAGGTTATGTCATGCTGACAAGACTTGATTTTGACCTGGCGAAGAAGCAGTTTATATTTGCCACGATCATGTTGGTGGTGACGGCATTTGTGCCGTTGTTCGTGGTAAAGTTCCCGCAGATAAAGAAATGGAATATATTCTATGCGGTGTTTGGTATAGGCTTCCTGTGCACGGTGTTCATCCCGCATGTGGGAGTTGATAAATATGGTTCAAACAACTGGATAAGCATAGGCGGAATATCGATGCAGCCTATGGAGATCGTCAAGATCATATTCGTATTCTTCCTTGCCAGCTCATTTGAAAAGGCAAAGAACTTTAAGGATATGATGAAAACGATCTGTGTAGCAGGACTTTTCATGCTGGTTCTGGTGGCTGAGACGGATCTCGGTGGTGCGGTGATCTTCTTCATGGTATTTGTCATGATGCTGTACCTTGCCACTGGTAAGCACAGCATACTTATAGGCGGAGGCCTCGGAGGTTCGGTTCTTGCTGTGGTTGGATATATGCTTTTGAAGAATCATTTCAGCCATGTCACCATGAGAATCGATGCATGGCTTAACCCGATCGAATATATAGATGGAAGTGGATATCAGGTTGCACAGAGTCTGTTTGCGATAGGCTCGGGCGGATTCGAGGGAACGGGTCTGTGCCAGGGACTTCCGACATCGATACCGGTCGTGTCCAGTGATTTTATATTTGCTGCGATATGTGAGGAGCTTGGAGTTATATTTGGACTCTGCCTGCTTCTTATGTATCTGAGCTGCTTCATATATTTCATCAATATATCGATGAAGATAAGAGATGCTTTTTATAAGAATGTAGCCTTTGGTTTTACAATATGCTTCATATTCCAGATATTCCTGAACGTTGGCGGTGTTGTGAAGTTCATACCATCTACGGGTGTGACGCTGCCGCTTGTGAGCTATGGAGTGAGTTCGGTTGTCAGCACACTCATTATATTTGGAATAATTCAGGGTATATGTGTATTAGAGAACAGTGGAGTTGATAAAAATGTCAGACAGGAAAGTATCAGCAGGGAAGAGTGGCCAGAGACCCCAGTCGCGGTCAGGGGTCAGTCAAACAGCGGTGAAAAACAACGCAAACAGAAAAAGCCAGTCCAGCGCAAAGCAAAGACAGGATACGACAGGAAAGAGACGAACTCAGATGAATTCTGGGGAGAATAGTGACATTCTGGACAAGAAGACAAATGACAAAAAGAATGTGCCTGTTCTGGTTATAACATATTTTGTTGTCATAATCTTTATCTGTATGTTTGCATATATTATCGTGTTTATGGTGAGGGATTCAAGAACATTCATCGCCAATTCATACAATGGGAGACAGTCTCTCTATGCGGAGAAGATAAAGAAGGGAAGCATCATATCCAGCGATGGAAATGTCCTTGCGGAGACATTGACGGATGATGATGGAAATGAGTACAGAAATTATCCATATTCCAATGTGTTCGCACATGTTGTCGGATATGACAGCAACGGACAGGCGGGACTTGAGATGAGCTCCGCGTACTATCTCCTGACATCAAACCAGAACATAATCACGCAGACATACAACAAGCTCAGGAATGAGAAGAGTCTGGGAAACAATGTCATAAGTACACTGAATACCACGCTGCAGAGCACGGCTTACGATGCACTGGGATATAATGACGGCGCTGTTGTGGTTATGGAACCGGATACTGGAAAGATCCTTGCCATGGTCTCAAAGCCTGATTTTGATCCGAACTATATAGACAGTGTGATAGAGGATTCACAGGATTCTGACAGCTCTTATCTGTTGAATCGTGCAACACAGGGTCTGTATCCACCTGGTTCAACCTTCAAGGTACTCACGGCTCTGGAGTATATTCATGAGAACAGCAATTATCAGAAATATTCGTATGAGTGCGAGGGCGAGGATATATTTGACGGAGTACAGATACACTGCTCAGATTATGCGGTTCATGGAACTGTGGATCTGGCGGACTCACTGGCGAAATCTTGTAACACTTCATTTGCCAATATAGGAATGAAGCTCAACAAGCAGTCGTACAAGGATCTGTGTGAGAAGTTCCTGTTTAACAAGGATCTTCCTTATGACGGATATTACAGAAAATCAGTATTCGAGTTAAATGCAACCTCAGATGATTCGGAGATACCTCAGACAGCCATAGGACAGGGCGACACACTTATAACACCTCTGCACAGTGCCATGGTCATGAGCACCATAGCAAACGGAGGAGTCATGATGTCCCCATATCTCATCGACAGGATAGAGACATGCGATGGCAATCTTGTAAAGACATTCAAGCCGAACACCTACGGTAAGATCATATCTGCATCTGACGCAAGACTTCTGAAGGATCTGATGCTTGGCGTAACATCATATGGTACGGCATCGGATGCATTTGCAGATTGCTCATATACCATAGCCGGAAAGACAGGTACTGCGGAGTTCAACGACAACATGGATTCACATTCGTGGTTTGTTGGATTCTCAAATGTTGATGATCCGGATATTGTCGTATGTGTCATAGTTGAGAATGCAAGCTCAACTGGAGCTTCAGCAAAGTATATTGCCAGACAGCTCTTTGACGCATACTATAATTATGTGAAATAATTGCATAAAATGATGCGTATGCCATTAATACGTGATCATATTTACTTTAAAAATAATTTGACATATGATATACTGACTTCAAGTTTTAATTACACACCCGGAAGAAACAGGAGGAATTGCAGTGATAGAAGCAACAAGCTGTGGAGGGGTGGTAATCTTCAGAGGAAAAGTATTGTTGTTGTATAAGAACTACAAGAACAAATACGAAGGATGGGTTCTCCCCAAGGGAACTGTTGAAAAGGGCGAGGAGCACGATGAGACCGCCTTGCGAGAAGTGAAAGAGGAGACAGGTGTAAGCGCATCTATAATCAAATACGTGGGAAAGAGCAATTACACTTTTAACACGGCATTTGATGTGGTAAATAAGGATGTTCATTGGTATCTCATGATGTCTGACAGCTATTACAGCAAGCCACAGAGAGAAGAGTATTTCGTGGATTCCGGTTACTACAAATACCATGAAGCCTACCACCTTCTGAAATTTCCTAACGAGAAGCAGATACTTGAACAGGCATATTCAGAGTATGTTGATCTTAAGAAAAAGAATCTGTGGGGAAACAAGAAGTATTATTAATCAACAAAAGGACTTCTGTATGCAGGTACAGAAGCCTTTTTAGTTTTCTTTTGAGGGTAAGACATGAACAGAAAGAATGCAGACAGATCAAAACAAAAGAAAAAGAGAACAGCAAAGGATATAGTTCTGGACATACTGCTGGTCGTTTTTTTACTTATAGCAGTTTGGAGCGGTGCGTATCTTGGAAGGTATTATTATATTGCGAAGAATGCGCAGAATAACTTCAATGATCTTAAAGGAATGCTCGATACCGATGGGGATGATACCGAAAAGGTTACGGTGGAGGTCTCGGATAAAAGTAAGGACAATGGCGAGAAGAAGATACTCAAGAAATTCGAGAAGTTATACGAGAAGAACAGTGATATTGCAGGATGGCTCACGATCGATGGCACGACCATAGATTATCCGGTCATGTACACTCCCGATGACAACGATTATTATCTGCATCTGGACTTCGATAAGAACTGGAGTGATCCGGGTACACCGTTCATAGATACGAACTGCAGGCCGTTTGATGACAGAACGGACAATGTTCTCATATACGGACATAACATGAAGTCGGGAATAATGTTCAGAGAGCTGCTTCAGTATGAGGACGAGAGCTTTTATAAGAAGCATAAGAATATCAAGTTTGACACGTTGTATGAGACCGGAACATACGAGGTCATCGGTGCATTCCGATCGGAGATATATCCTGACGATGACACGGATCACTATCATTATTATGAGTTCTTTAACGCTGCGGATAAGGCGGAATTTGATGAATATATTGATTTTGTCAAGTCAAACACATCATATGACAGCGGTGTTACGGCTGAGTACGGTGATGAACTCATCACACTTTCAACATGCGCTTCACACACTGAGGATGGCAGATTTGTCGTGGTTGCGCGAAGGATAACAGGGGATGATAAGTAGTTGACACTAAATGGGGCATGTGTTAATATAACAAATGTCGCAAGCGCCGGCTTGTCGGAATTGGCAGACGAGGCAGACTCAAAATCTGTTGGTGGCAACATCGTGCGGGTTCAAGTCCAACAACGATACTCGCAAACCCTTATAGAAAGGAGCTTTGCACATCTGATTTTTAAAAGTAATCAAAAAGGTAATCAATAAGCAGGAATGACGGAACTGGTAGACGTAGCAGACTCAAAATCTGCCGTAGGCGACTACGTGTGGGTTCGAATCCCATTTCCTGCATTTAATTAAAATCGTAAAAAATGGGAGCACAGAAATTAATCTGTACTCCCATAAATTTTATCTAACTATAATATTTAACTCTTATATCCATATCCAATCATAGCTGTTGGATTGTATGTAATCTGAACGTTACATTTCAAATTACTCTTGATCTTATTTCTAACTTCTTCATCATCGCTCTGATAAGTATTAACTATTCTCGGCAAAATAAAATTACAATCCTTGCCTAACTCATGAACAGTCCTGCTACTGGTTACAAGCTGAGTATCACCCTTGACATATATTTTTTCATCAGCAATGCAATTTTGCACTGTGAATTCCCTATCAAGAGTATACGACTCAGTATTAGGATTATAGTAATATGTATCAAATTTCAAATTACCAGCTTCCTTGACTGTAATAACATAATCTGCATCAATATATCCATAAACATCAGAAGTAAATATAATATCACTTTCAAGAGCGTCTGATAGCTCTATATTGAACGATTTATCTTCCTGCAAGGCATAAGGTGTATTTGCTGTAAATGTCAAATTAAAGCCAATTATCGAGCTATTAAGCATTACTTGCTTACAAGTAAATGTTCCTACCCAATATATATTCTCAAAACCTATAACATCAAGCTTGAACTTCTTATTTCTCAAACTTAACCACTTCTGTATTTTTCTAGCTTGTTCAACGGACATTTCCATGTTCTCATAGTTTCCACAAGGATTCAAACATATCGAAAGTGGAAGAGTGAACGGTTCATCATAAGAGGTAGAGTATAAGTTGAATTTATTTGATCCTGATGGCTTCTCTTGGTTCAACGTCACGTCTGCACCAGATGATACTTCAACTGTTCCCGATGAACTGTCAAAGTTGCAACAGATGTAACCAAAATCAGATAATTTCCTTCCATTAAATGTAAAATCTAATATATTCATATTCCACCTCCTATGATATTCGCACAGCTTTAATATAACTTGATGTCATATTTATTCTTCCACCTGATGCCTGGAAAGCCTGTAAATTATATGTTGTCTGAGAAGTTGGCGAAACAATCCATTGACATTGAAGTGCAGAATTAATAGTTGCATTACTATCAACGGGAACAATTTGTTCTGTATAAGCCAAACCTGTTGAATCAGATGCAAATCTTATAGCACGTCTACCTCCTTTTGCATTGGCAAAATGTACGCTACCCATAATCACATAAGTACCTGCTGGTAAAGTAATATTTACTCCCGTGTTAGCCCATACAGCATTAGATATTGCTTTATTATCAGTAAAAGAATTAACATATGTTTGCCCAATTGTATTACCATTATGGGTAATAGAACCATTTTTTTCAATTGAAAACAAAGAATTTCCACTTGAATTTTGAACTAAGACATAAGGTTTATCTTTTTCATTAACGATCATAATTCCAGCTTCTTTTGCGCCCATACTAATAGTATTGGAACTAGCTATTCTTGTATTTGAAATTTTCCAATTACCAAATTCTGTATTCGCTCCAAAATACGCATCCTTTGAACAATATATTCCGTAGTTTAAATTTATAAGATTAGCATAATCATCTAAATTACAAATATTTATATGTGTTGATGTCATAGTCTGTGTATATAAGGTAAAATTATTATAAAGTCCTGATGAGCTATTATCAGAGTTGTGTAATATTGCAGTTCGAAAATATGTTCTTTTTTTATCAGGGGACAAAACTTGAAATCCATTATTATGTACAATACAATATCCAGGTTCTCCTCCATTTGATTCCGCAGATAAAGACGTACCTTGAAGATGAATCTGTCCATTTGGTCTAATACTTATAGTTCTCGTTGTAACTTGATCCTTGGTTATATCCGAATAGATAAATGCTTGATCACTGATATTAGTATAATTATCCCCTGACTCGCTCACTACATTTTTCATTCCAATGGTATATAAAATATCGCTATATGTATTACTGCCTTCAATAGTGTCATCAGTGATATTCCATCCACCGATAGTACCACCCGTAGCAGTGATATCTCTTGTGTATAAAGTACCTGCACGAGTCACCCTAAACTTAGCAGTGTCACCTGTAGATCCACCAGCCCAAAATGCCCAATTAGTCTCAGTTGCACTAAGTCCAACTGTTTTATCAGACGACTGTAAATATGTAGAATCAAGTTTAAAAGAACCAATACTACCAGAAGTTGCTGTAATATTATCTGACGTTACTTTACCACTTATATTTACATTGCTTGCATATAAATCACCACTTGTAGTAACACCAAATTTAGAACCAGCAGTGAAACACCAACCAGAAATAGCGGATGAGCCACCAACTGCTTTATTTTCTGTCGTTCCTGTTGACATTAATACTGACTTGTCAGTTCCCCAAGTTCCATTAACCAATGCATTAGTGTTAATATTAAACCCACCGATAGTTCCTGAATTACTTATAATAGTACCATTCAGATATACATTATCCGCATACAAACCATAACCAACGCAATCATAAGTACCACATTTTAATCCATCAAGGTAACCAAGTCTCACACTTGGAACAGTATACACTGTATCAGGATCAGAGTTTGATTTATTGCCCCAAATATCAACATAAGGCGCAGAATTTGCATTACCTGTAGCAGACATTCTAATTCCGACAGGGGAATATACATTCTCAGTAGTTGAGCCAATCTTTTTACCGTATCTCTGATAGAGCATTACACTAATATCACTATATGATACACCATTTTTAGCCGTAGCAAAATGATCGGCTATCGCAGATTCGACTGTAAGTGTTAGTGACATAGTATTAGCAGTTGTATTCAATTTAGCAGCCATAATGCCACTACATCTAATATTCAATCCGTCAATTTTACCTTGGAACTTAATTTTAGAATTTTGTGCCCAACGAACACCTTGAATAGAATCAGAAGTAATTGCTGTTTTATCTAAAATAGAAACAGTAATGGTTGTAGAACTTGCTTTAGATGCATTAACTGTTGCACCTGATTGAATATATATTGTAGGAGCAACACAGAACTCACCACCCAAATCTTGAATAGTATTTAACTCGTATTTGAATGCCTTGAGGGTATCATTAACCGTTACATTGGTAGCTGTGATATTATTAGCAGCGAAAGAGTTGTTAATCGTGACTGGTACGTTGAATTTTGCAGAAGATGTATTTAATACAATCTTGCCACTACCGCCTACTTGAAAGCCACCGTCTGTTCTTATTACACTAGAACCAAAATAAACTCCACTTGTCCAAGCACCCGTATCGTTTATACCAAGCCAACCATTGTTCGCATAATCTCTAATAGACACCTTTCCGTTAATAGATATTTTACCATTAGCTTGTGAATTACCTACATTCAACGTACCAGTAGTCGTAGCATTACCATTAACAGTCAATCCACTTGTCGTTATATTTGTTGCCGTGAAATTAGTCGCACTCAACGTCTTAACACTTATATCATTACAAAAAAGCTTGCCCAGTAATCTACTCGATCCTGTAACAAGCAAATTTCCTAATTGTGCCAAGCAAAATCACTCCTTTCTGAGAGAGCGATATTACTCGCCCTCCGTTGTATTTTTATCTTCCTCATCATCTACCTTATCCATAAATGACAGCATTTCTATATCATCCATATTGAGTCCACAGTCATCAGGCAGAGTCTCGTACATTGAATCCATATCAAATGTAGTGATAGTTACCTGTGTCTTATCTCTAAGAACTTCCTGAAGCTTCTTATCGCACTCAGCTAACTCATTCTGATATTCCTCTCTGAACTCTTCCTTGACATTTACGTTCTTCTGACCGTTCTCTTCAACTTCCTCAGTTTTACCATCAGCAACATACTTGTCGCCAAGTGACTGCAAGAGATCTCTCTTCATCTCCATAAAACTCTCATAAGTCTTACCGATTTCCTTAATATTTGTTCTGAGAGCAAGCTGTACCTGAAATGGAAGAGAGTTGAACTTGTTTCTATCAGTCTGTCTACTCTGTGAATACCACTCAGCTACGTTGATGAGTTCAATATTGTAAAATTCCTTTGTTGTAATCTTCTTATTAAATGACATAATATTTTCTCCTTTTTCTCAACTAAAATTAGGGCATATAACAGCCCATTAACTTATTCTCCATACGGTCTGAATATATGTCCAAACACAACATAATAAGGTTTATTTTCATCATGAAGCACCTTATACTCAAACCAGTCCAATATAAAAATTGATATACATACAATCACAAACCAAGCACAACAAAAGAGGATATTAAGTTGATTATGTGCAAATGTTCCCCAAAGTCCTCTATAGTCCCATATGGTAAAATCTTGATTGAATGTAATACCAAATAAATATTCCAACATGATAGAAGTCAAACCACCAAACAGCACTTGCCATGCTAAATCCATATCATATGTGAATATATTGTTGTACTGTGAAATGATAATTCCCACAATAAAAGCGAGTATGAACATCGTCCAATGTGTCCAACCTCGCCATAAAATTTCTAAACCACAATATATAAAACCAGATACTATACCAATGTTAGTTAGCTGTAGTATCTTCTGTAGTAGTTTCTGTATTTTCGCCATCTGAATCACCACTTTCTGATGTAGATGTGTCTGTATCAGGTGTATTATCTGATCCATCTGTAGTTCCTGAACCGCCCATAAACCCAGCAATAAGTCCCTGTATAATCTCAAAAGTATTAGCTATAATCTCGTTATACTGTGCCTGATATGATTCATTGAGAGGTGTGTCATATGTATAAGACATAATTGTATCTCTGTCTGTCTCTCCGTCTAACTGTACACGAAGCAGATTACATTTAGTAGTTTCCTGAGTAATCTTTAATTGCATCTGAAGATAGAGTGATATAATTACTTTAGCAGGAAACATACGGCATTCGTTACCATTTGAGTGATATGGAAGATATGCAACTGCTGGATTCTGCATTGCAGTCAAACAGAGAGAAGAGATATTGTTCTGATCATGTTGTTCAAGGCTAAATGTCTCTGTGCCCTTATCTGTTTCTATTTGTACACCCTTTGATATTTCTGCTGTACAGGTATTATTGAGCACACCTTTCTTGTATGTCTTAATTTCCTCATCTGACATTGTATTAAAATCTATAACAGGATTAACAATATCCTGTAAACTCTGAACTTGTTCAGCGAGATTACTCTTTGTTAGTCTAACCGCCAAGCAATCTACAAACTGGTTCACATCTTCATTGTACTGTGCTCCACAGTCAGTAATATCAGAGTATGTATCATATATTTCGTATAAGCCAACAGATACATCATTCTGAAATACCTGAATGGCTGTTATTTTCTTAAAATTCTCCTTAACTCCATGCAAGTAATCTGTCTGCAAATAGAGTACAGGATCATTCACAAAATCCTGTGCAGAGAACTTAACAAGAGTATAGGTTTCTTGATTATTAACTAGAACGTAACTTCGCATTTAACACTCCTTTCTACATAATAAAAGAGCCTACCGAAGCAGACTCTATGTGTTAATTTATTCTTTTTAAATTTCCCATATTTCATTACAAGTGATATAATCATTTGCAAGTCGCATTTTTATTTTATCTGATATGTAATATTTTTCGGGAATAATAATAACATCTGAAATTCCAACAGAACCTTTACCATTAGAATAGTCAAATCTTGTACTCAGTCCTAACGTCTTAATCTCTGAATTTGTTACAATAAATGAGGTTACATATTTATAACTTCCAGTAGTCGCAGATAATACCAATTCTTTCAAATTTTTATAATTATTCAAAGCACTGGTCATTGCATTATTATAGCTCCAACCACCATTTTGTGAGCCTTGAAACCATGCATTAAATGTTCCAGAAGTATTGGAAGTATCGAATCCAGACCAAAACACTGTACATTCTATAAAATATTTTATATTTGTCTCAACTGAGACTGTTCGTTGTGACATACATGAATTAACTCCTGTAGAAGGAATATAAGAAATACTATTCTGTAGAGGAATACCATTGGAATCACAGAAAATAGACATTGCTTTATATTCATATATATTATCAGAGATAATATTCCCTTGTTTTGTTATGTTACTCATTCTTCAATTACCTCGCCAACTACCATTAAGTTTCCATTATTATCCACCGAAGCAGAGGATTGGTATAACTCAAGAATATCAGAATCGGAGAGGGCGGTAGCATAGATGCGGAAATCTGAAAGTTTGCCGTTAAAATATGGTGCAATACAATTAGCACCTGCGCTTTCACCACCTAAGAACAAATAGCTATATTTATTAAAATGTATTCCATAGCTTGTATAGGTTTTCTTTTCATATAACTTTCCATCAAGATAAATAGCATCTCCGACAGAAGCCTTGTATACACATGTAATCATGTGCCAGCCTGATGCCATATCTGATAATTTAATACCAGGATAACCACTTATTATACTAGTATAAGCATACTTTGATTTATCAGATGTAGTAAAAACGTTTAATGCAAATTTAATTGAACTGTTGACTCCTTCTGTATTATATCCCCCACTCTCAGTACAGCTAAATAATCTAGCATTAAAATTAGTCCAATCATTCATATAAGCCCAACAATTTATAGTTATCTCTTCTTGTCCATCAATCATAGTTGACGTACCACAATTTACATATTGCTTATTTCCATTAAACGCATAACTTCCTTTGTATCTAGGTGTATCACTTGACCAAGTAGGACATGTAGAATCTGTTACACTACCATTATTACAATAGCCACTTGTATCGTAGATTATATTATCATAAAAAGAAGCGTCGTCTTCAGAAGCTGGTGTCCAAGAAGTTGCGGAAGTGCCTTTTTCGAGCTTAAGGTTTTTTGCTATCACATAATTACTGCTTCCGTCTCCTTGCACACCCAAAGCAATTCGTACAGAAGTATTATCTCCAGAATTAAAAGTATAGTGATATTTGCCTGGAGTTTTAAAATCTACTTTTGCAAAATCACTCCATGAAGAATTTGGAGGTATTTTTGCCGCAGTAAAATGACATCCTTTTGATTCACTTGCAAGATTAACTGTTTCAATCTCTATCGAAGCTGTATAAGATTGATTTTTTTCTATTGTAAAATCTGTATATATAGCATACCACGAATTAGAAGCTACTCCACTTGCAAGAGACAATTTACAATTAGTATCAGTTCTTTCAACTTTTGCTAATGTGTCTTTGAGAGATAATGAAGCTAAATTTTTACTATTTCGTAGAATATTCCTACCACCAATTTTTCCATCAACTTCTCCGAGAGGGTAGTGGCAGACTAATCCTTCTGATATTTCCTTGACTTGACGTGGGGAAAGACATGTATTGTAAATTCTGAAATCATTTAAATACCCCTCAAATAGATAAGTTTCAGAACTTCTTTTACCAATAAGAGCTGTTGTGCCTGATAAACCAGTTAAATTTTTAGGTTGTGATGTCGAGCATTTAACTCCATTTATATATATTGTTACAGTATTGTTTGAGCTTTGATATGTCATACAGCAATGAACCCATTCTGTCGTGTCACAAACATAAGTAAGATCAAGTGTATTACCAGTAATACTATAAATATCAAATTTGTTACCATAATGTCCAATAATTAAATTGCCACATTGATATACAACTCTAAATTTAGATAATATATTATTACTTATTTCTTTTATCCAATAACAACAAGAAAAATCTTTTCCCGATTCAATTCCAAAAGCGTTAGATAACTGTAAATATCCATTACCAACAAACGATCTACATTTACCGAGTTTTCCTTGGTCATATACAGAAGTTCCATAGTCTACTACATCCATATTTGTTAAACCATAATTTTTCGTTGTCCCATCTGTGAATGGCAACCATAAACATAACAATCTATCACACTCCTTTCTTTATAAAATAGGAGAGTAGTACCGTTCCCTACTCTCCTTAAAAATACATATATCATTAAGCAAAAACGAAGTTTAAGCACTGTAAATTGGCATCATACTCTAATGTACACTTATCACCAATCATTACTTTATCTGCGCTTATTTGCCCCTCAGAAGCGATTCCTCCCTTTACTTTCAGTGCGCCAGTGGTCTTACTGGTCGAAACTGTGGCAGATGAAATCGTTGTTTCCTTCGAGAAGGTTTTTGCTCCTGATATGGTTTGTGTTGTATCTATTGTGACATATTTAGATGTAATTACATTGCCTGCACCATCTTGGGTTGCTTTAGTGGCGTAAGCAACCGATTGAGATCCGATATTTGCAGACGTAATTATAGTATTACCATTATGAGTAAAACAACTATCTGAATTTTTAGTAGTAAAATTGATACCAAAATAATGAGATATATTTAACCTTTTATAACCATCACTCGCTTTATATGTACCAATTCCATACCAACTACATCCAGTGTCATTATTGTCAGTAGTCGAAGGAGTCCATTTAAGAATTTGGGACGCTGATGTAGTTATAGTACCAGTCACGCTTCCACCAGTAAGAGGAAGATAGGTTGATGTAATGGTATTTCCATTCCCATCTTGAGTTGCCTTAGTAGCTGAATCAGCAGATGTAGCCTTAGTTGCGGTAGCAGCATTACCTGTTATACTAATTCCCCATGTGCCACTTGCTCCTGTACCGTCTTTCTTGACAGTATAAGATGTATAATTTGTACTGTCTAATAATGTTTTCCAATCACCATAGGTATTAGCTTGTCCAGTCATTCCTCGTACATATACAGTAGGAGAAGAATCTGCCGAGATGCACATTTGGCTATCCCAGTTACCTGTGTTATCCCAATAAAAATGCAAAATATGACCATCTTTAGGTGGCTTATGAGAAGTCATAGAACTTGATGCCTTGAAAGTGGCTACTCCACCACTGCCAGTAACAGTAACATTTGCATCTGTAAGACGACCTAAATTAGCTAATAAATTAGCCTTTAAAGCATTGCCACCAACACTATTACTTAGAGCATACTTCGTACTTGAACTCAATGCATCAGTAATACCATAATCACTTAGCGTAGTAGGATTAGTACCAGCCGTTACATGACCATAAGTGTCAACAGTAACAGATTTATATGTACCAGCTTTCACGCCACTTGTATTATGAGTAATCGCAACTGTCTTATCATCACCTACTACGGCAGTCAATGCACCACTAGCAGTTACACCTGAGAAGTCGATTGTACCTCCACTTGAAACCTTGATAGAATCCAGTTTACTACGTTCCTTTTCGGTCATAAGACCAAGACCAGTTGAACCTATTGCGGTCTGAAGATTAGCCTTTGTAATAGTAATCGCATTGCTTACACATGAATAGTCCATACCAGCAAGAGTCACCTTTGAAGCATAATTATGTGTATGACTTGATGAAGACGCTCCAATATCAGAGAGAGAAAATGATATATCTGATGTACCATCAAACGACTTTTTAGCCGAGCCGATCGTAATATTCCGAGCTGTCGTAAATTTACCTGTCGAAGTGGCAGTTGAAGCATTACCAGTTACATTACCAACTACATTACCTTCCCAACCATTAGATGTTATCTTGCCAAGAAGTGTATTTTTACCACTTGTACTTTTATAGAATTGGAATAATCCACCCGTCTCGTAGAAGTTCATATAATTCTGATTTGCGTGTCCAAGCAATATGGCATGATTAGTAGCTCCTGTAGATTTGGCTTCTCCAAGAAGATACCCATTAATGACTAAATCACCTGTAATAACTCCACCACTCAAAGGTAAATAATCATGTATATGACCAACTGCTGAAGCTCCAATCTGAGCCAAAGTAATATCAGCACTCCCATCGAAACTTGCATTTCCTATCTTCCTTGCAGTTGCTAGTTTTGTAGCGGTAGAAGCGTTACCATTGAGATTACCGATAAGTCCATTAGCGAACCTAGCTACTCCACTAACAAGAAGTGTTCCTGCTGTAAGATCATCTATATCAACCGAACCACCAAATGATACGTTCTGACTAACTGAATCAAAATCTTTTCTAAGATATGTGTCTGAAATTGTATTGCCTGAACTATCTTGAGTAGCCTTTATTGCGCTTGCTACATTAAGAGTCGATGGATTAACCCATGATGGGGCAGAAGTACCTCCACTTTGTAATATATAACCAACAGTTCCAAGAGATAACTGCGACAATGTACCACTTGCACTTGCATATACAATACCATTAGTAGTCCAAGATGATTTTCCTGTGCCACCATAAGCAACACCAATAGTTCCAACTGTCAAATCAGCCGAGCCGTTCCATGACTTACCATTGATAATTAATGTATGTGTGAGCTGGTTAGCCTTACTAGCTGTAGCAGTGAGAGTACCATTAACAGTTAAATTACCTGTGACTGTACCTCCTGTAAGTGGAAGATATGTACTACCTACAGCATCCTTACGAGCATATTTATCTGAAAGCTTTGTACCATTTTCATAAATAGTACCATCTTTATCAACCTTAAAAAGATACTCCCAAGTTGCCTGAGAAGAAGACGGATCTTTTACTCTTCGAATATATAAGAATTTATTGTCCCATTCATTCTTAGAGCCGAAGATAGGTTCAACCATACCCATATCATAGTATTTCTGTGTTTCTTTATCTAAGACATAGTTACCACCATTGATGGTTGTCCATCCCGATTGAATACCAAGACTACCATCTTGTGACATGAGATACCAATGACCAGCCGTAAGAGCAGCGTTGCCCTTAGAAATTAATGCACTATATTCTACACCATTCACAAGCGCATCATCTTTGTTTCTGATATTATCAAACTCAGCAGAGCCAATATACCAGTTATTATTGGCATCTCCAAAGTAACCTGCATCAGCATTTACCGTACCTTGATAAAAGGCATTACCAACTGAATCTAAATAGAATCCAGGTGTGTGAATTTCTCCATTAGACAAGTCAAGAAACGTACCAAATGCACTATATGTTCCATCGTTACCAGCAACATAATTGTTTGACTTTAATGCATCGGTCTTGAGTTTTCCACCTTCAATAATCGTTGCTGAACCATCAGGAGACTTAATCGTGAATTGCTTTGTGATTGCCGTAACAGCAGAATCAGTAAGAGTAAGAGAAGTAGAAGATGAACCTGATTTTACAAGCCATAAGAACTGATCAAGAGATTGTTGTGCCTTTGTTTCGGCTTCTGTAACAGAAGTTCTTACCTTGTTGACGTTATCTATTGTTTCATAAGTCTTTTTGACTGTTGACGTAATAGATTCAGCGGTTGATGTTATATTCGAATTAACTTTTGTAATTTCCTCAGTTAAAGTTTTGTTGGCAGAAGCAACAGCCTCATCTTTTGCGGTTGAGATATCAGAATCCACATCTTCAGGAGCTGGTGTCCAATCGGTTGCCTTATTGCCCTTTTCAAGTTTGAGATTTGCAATAATTACAGATTCCCCTGCTTTTAAGTTATTTTTAAAATATACCAATTGTTTGCTTTTATTTAATGCATCTTTCAAAGTTATATTTACAATATAATGGAAACCATATGTTTTTTTTATAACAGTTTCCTGTGCTGAAGCCATAATGCTATGAGTTGCATCACTATCCCATAAATTTGAAAAACCTACATTAACATTTCCAATCACATCATAAGACAATGTATAGATTGCACTTGGTTCTAACTTATCAAAATTCTCCAATAGACCATTGAACATAAACATTCTCCAAGAAGTAGTAGGAGTAGCACAACTCATTTTTACAGCATTTATACCATTCCAATTAACAGATTCACACGAATATGAACCGTTAGCATAAGCATTTGCCCATTTGGTTTTACCCTGATTTGTTTTTACAAGTAAATTTCTCCCACCAACTTGAATATTCGCAACTTCTTCTTTTGTTGAATAGGTCTTAGATACCTCAGATGTAATACTATCAGCACTTGTCTTAATAGCAGACTTCATCTGCTCAGTAGTCGAATATGATGTCAATTTCTTATCCGTATCGGCAATAGCATCAGACTTAGCTTGATTTGCCTTAGAAGTTGCATCAGATTTAGCTGATTCAAGTGTCTTAGAACCAATACCATCCGCATAACTCTTAGAGGTTGCCAGATTCTCTTCAACAGTTTTCTTTGTAGAATATGTTTCTGAAACAGCAAGAGTAATCTCATCAGCCTTTTCTTTAATAGCACTATTCATATCTTTTGTAGTTGAATAGTTTGTCTTGAGATTATTGCTTAAATCTGTGACAGTAGCAGATTCGGCATAGGTGTCTTTTACCGTCTGTAAAATACCATTTTTTGTCTGTTCAATCTCCGAACTTGTATCTGACCATGTTTTGTAATCTGTCGTCAATTTCTTCTCTGTGGCATTTGCTTTTGATATGGCATCAGCAGAATCAGACAATGCTTTTGTTACATCTGTATCTGTAAGAATCTGCCATGAATACACTCCATTATCAACTCTGAACCTATATGCATGATTATTGCCATCATAATATACATCTCCGATGTGGGTGGCTTTCTCGTCATCAGACCATGTACTTGCAGGTTCATTCTTCAATGTAGGCACATCTGTACCACTCCATGTCTGTATATTTCCATCTATTTGACCTTGGATATTGCTCAAATCTGTTTCATAAGTAGCATTACTAACATAAGTTTCAGCAACAGTCTGTTTAATTCCGTTGGCACTCTTTTCAATCTCAACCTTCATATCGGTTGTTTTAGCATAAGATTTAAGCTGATTTGCCGTATTTGTATTTGCATTGCTCTCTGCTTTATCAGCATATCCTTTAGCTGTCTCATTTGCAGATGAGAGAGTATTACTACCTACACCATCAGCATAAGATTTTGCATCTGTAAGCTTCTGCGAACTATCAGATTTTGTCTCATAAGTTTCTGAAACAGTTTTAGTAATAGATGTAGTGATTGTTTCTGCTTTTTTGTCGATTTTATCATTTATAATTTCCGTAGTTGAGTAATTAGTTGATAAATCCGTCTTTACATCATCTACTAATCCCTTGGCTGTATCGGCAACAGACTTAGCACTATTTGCAATGCCTTTGGCACTGTTAGAGATATCAACAGCAGAAGAAGCATTTGCATTGGCACTATCGGCTTTTTCACTTGCTGAATTGGCAATCTTTGTGGCAGCGTCAGCTTTTGTAGAAGCATCCTGTGCAGTCTGGTCAGCAGAGTTGGCTGCATTCAATGCATTGGATGCATTTGTATTGGCAGTATTTGCTTTGTTTACTGCACTTGTTGCATTCTCACTTGCTTTATTAGCTGTCTGAGATGCACTATCGGCAGTCGATTTGGCTGCACTTGCAGTCGTGTTTGCACTATCTGCTGTAGATTTAGCTGAATCAGCCTGTTTTCTTGCAGCAGTAGAAATAGATAGAGCACTATTTAATCCATTAGACACGATAGGAGTAGTTGTTTCTTGTGTATTGTCGTCATAAACAACGAGTGTTCTTGTCCATATATATTTTCCCTCTGACCAAGCTGGTTCTTTATCCGACCAACCTTCATTTGGTTGTGAAACATTACTATCAGAAATGGCATACTGAGGAGTAATAGATTTTACACCCTTACCCTTTACACCATTTTCACCTGGTTTACCATCTTGACCATTAGCACCTGAGATACAAATAGCTTTTACTGTTTGAGAATTATCTGTTCCGTCTTTATAGTATGTAATGACTTTCTGCCACACATATTTTCCGCTTATCCATGTAACACTATTTGTTGTCCATTCGCCACCAACTAACTCTGTAGCAGAATCAGATTGATAGAAATAAGTCGTTACATGATCCACACCTTTTTCGGCAAGTTCACGGATTTCATTAGTTTCAACCTTCAAATCTTCTGTAGCTTTGTTTGCTTTATCGGCAGATGCTTGTGCTTGATTAGCCGATTCTTGTGCTTTATCGGCTGCTTGTTGAGCAAGTGCTACTAACTTCTGAGCTGTGTCAAGGTCAATAATAACCTCGGAGATAGTCTTTCCATCAGAACCAACTTCTGTACCTTTAATTTTCAGATATCCACCATCAATTGTAAGACCATTTTCGTCTATAACAATAGATTTGTCTTCATTATAGATTTGAAGTTCCTTACCTATTATAAGATTACCAACTACAGTCTTAGCAATGATGCCGTAGTCTTCAACAAGATTACCATTGATATCCCTGTATGTAAATCTACCAATACCCGTCTCAATTGATTGCCAACCATCCTTTGTAAAATACATTCCGTTGTTGACAAGTTTAAATTGTTTCAATGAAAATTCATCAAGTTGGTCATCATAACTACGACCAAGGATACCATTCTTATTGATAAGGATAGTTTGTTCTGAACTGTTTGCAAATTGTGTATTATCGCCATTAATTCCATTATCAGCCCAATCATTAACTGTATCAGTAGCTTTCTTAGATTTGTCAACTTGATCCTTAACAGAAGAGTATGATGTAGCCATAGATCTACTTGAATCAAGTACGGATTGAACGTCTGAATATCCTGTATATACCTTTTCAACAGTTGAAAACTCTACAGGCATATCCTGAATAGAATCAAAATCTGTTTCATATGACATTAACCTGAGAGAATATACCTTATCATCTATTCCAACCTTGATAAAGTTGCCAACTTCAAATTTGTCCTTGATTGGTTTGAACTCATCAAGAGCAAGAAGATTACCCATTGTGGCACTAAGACTATATTGAAGATTACCAGCTTTGTATAACTCTTTCTGTGCAGCTTCAACTAACTCAGTTGCTCTTTTTATAAGAGTCACATCATCAAGACCAGTAGAAGAATAGTTATCATTACTATAATCATCTTCACGCCTGTATGAATACCACAGCATATAGAGTTCTTCACCAAGGTAATTTCTCAAGTCAAGTTCTGCTTTAACTGAATTGACAATATCTTGTATTTCACCTGTTGATTTTTCTGTGTTATATATAGCATTAACTGCTTCGATCTGGCTTTCTCTAGTCTTAATTTCATCCTGAATATCAACAATTCTGCCACTATAGAAATTCACATATTTATCCTTGAGTTCACTATTATTATATTGAACATCAACGCTCTCATCTGTAAATCCATCGACAGCGATATCCCTACAAGCTTCAAACTCTTTTTTGAGATTATTTAACTCAGTGAGAGAGTAATAACCAAGCTGTTCTTTGAACTTATCTTCTGCAAGCTTAATACTCGTAATCTGTTTATCTTTGATATCGTCAGCACGATTAGTCATTCGTGTGATTTTCTGTTCAATATATTTCTCTGTGGACTCAATTACATCGGTTGTAATCTTGACTGATTTGGTAAGATACTGATTGTTCTCGTCCATTTGTGAATGACTTGTAAGAGTGATAGTACCAGACCATGTTCTCTTGCCTGTTGAAGAATCATAATCAGACAGCGAGCCATCTGTTATATCCATATCATAATAAGATGCTGAGAAAAATGTCTTGACTAATGCATCTACAGAACCTTTCACTGCACTTTGAGTAATAGTCTTGATTCCTGTAACAACAACACCACCAAGATCTTTTAATCCGTCCTGAATAGCCGTAATACTATCATCTAACCCCATACCATCTACGTCAATAACTGGCATCATAGAATCGTTCAAGAAATAGTAAACATCCATAGCTGAATACCATGCAGATGTAACGGCTGGATAGCCAACAAGAGGAGATGTGAGAGTAGGATATTCGATTTTATCCTGATCGTCTTTTGACATAGATGCGAATTTAGTGTTGATATAATTTATGACCTTGTTGTATTCAGCCACTCTATCTGCCTTAAAATTATATTCTCTTGTTGTATTGATTTCGTCATATAAAGTATTATAACTCCTAAGTTTACTCTGTAGCTCTGTTGGCATATCAGCTAAAGTTTCATTTGAGAAATAATAAATATACTGTGTGCCATTAGGATTTACATTAGCAATGGCAGCATTTATCGCATCATCTGCACCTGTAATATAGAAACAGTTTTTCAATGAATCACTGTTAGAATCAAGTGTAATCTGAGTTGTAAGATTAGTGCTATTGATGAGGATATTGGTATCTTCACCATATTTATTTGTTATATTATTAGAACCACATTCAGGACACTCATCCATATAGTCTCCCCTATAACCACAATTATTACATGTTGAATAGAGATCTAACACAGAGATGGTTCTATTTTCAGAATTAAACATGAAGGCACAGTGAAAATCATCTGCAATTGTATCTTTCAGAGCAGAGAGAATATCTGTTCCATCAAATGTAAATTCATGTACAGTTTTCAACTTCTTCAATGTATCTGCAACATATGAGATTGAATAGTGCGGAGCTTTTTCGAGAACACGATGTAAGAGTGAAGCATGTTTGAGAATTGATTTCTTTCTTACAATAACTGACTCCTCTGTTGGATAAGCTGTTTTATCTTTGAGATAGTCATACTTTGATTTTGTCCATATTTTTTGATTTTCTGCTGAGTCATATTCCTCTGGGTCACGATAAAGAATTGTTGGAAAATTCTCATCATACAGAAGATTTGTCATATCTGTTTCTGTATTTATCTGCACATTTCTGAGTGTGATCTGAGACAATTCTGCTTCACATAATGATGTACCAGTTATTGACTTAGATACGTCATTAGGATCTTCCTCACTTGTTGTTACTGATATTTCAAATCTTTCGTGTAACTGAGGAATGTATATAATCTTAAAATCCACCATAGAGTCCCATAGCGGATGTTTCTTTTCATTATTAAACTTATGTATTTTAAATGATACTTCGTTTGCATCATTAAAATTACTCTTGTATGTTAAACCAGAGACATTAGTAACCCCTCCATTACCAATCGTTTCAAAATTTTTGTGCTGTAATAGGAGAGTAGGAGTCTCTATCAAACCTTGGCTATTAAATAATATTTTCGCCATTTACAAAATGCCTCCTTATATATTTTTAAATCTGTTTCTTGACTTCTAACATTTGTCTTTGTAATTCATATTTATCTTTGAGAAGGTCATTGAGAAGTTTTTTGTATTGACCTTTAACTTCATTTACCTCAGAGATAGTCTGTTCCAATTCTTCACGAGTTCTGATTGTTTCTTCTATATTTGCAGCGAGAACACCTACATTATTATCCTTTATATATTGCCTTAATTCAGCGTTCTCAGCTCGTAAATCCTCAACATACTTCTGTTGAAGGAAACGCTTGATTGTCATGTTATCACCTCATTTTTAGTTAATTTTCGTCATTTTAGACCAAAGAAATAGGAGAGAAATGAAACAATCGTTTCAAAATCTCTCCATATCTTTGTAGTTATTCCGTTCTATTCAATTACCATCTCTTCACGCTCTGAGAATTATATCCCTTACTGAGACTACCAATGGTATCTTCCTTAATCATACTACGAACTCCACCTGTATTGTTTTTAATGACATCTTTCATAGCAGTAGCAAACTGTTTCGGATCTTGAACACCCTCAAGTTTGACATCACCAATAGAGATATTCACATCATTATCCACCTTATTATTTACAGGTACACTCGGCATACTAAACGCTGTACCAGTATACATATTCTTATATGCCATAGGATTTTTAGCAAATTCCATCAGAGTTTTTGCTTGTTCAGCAGTGAATACCATATCGCCTTGTCCAACAGACTTCAGAACACCCTTAGATATATCATACTGTAACTCTGTACCATTTTCGCCCAAGTTAGCGATCATGTCATAAGGAATACCGTCAGAACCCTTCTTGAACCCCTTAATACCTGACCTGTGAAGTGTCTGATAAAAAGCAGAATTTGTAGCAGATGAAAAGTTACTAAATCCAATCTTCTTGGCTAACTCTGTCCACTTAGATGTAGGAAGAATCTTCTTACCCCAATTGCGGTAGAGTACCTTATTCAGATTACCATACTTGCTAACATCCTGTTTTGCAACAACAATGTTCTTCTTCAAGAAGTCATTAACCCACTTTTTCTGTGAAGTTGATAATACTTTACCGACAGGAGCTGTGTTGTTTGTATTGGTTGTGGTATTATTGTATGCAGGAGAAATCTTATTGGTCGGATTATCAATTCGACTAATCAATTTATTGGCATCAATTTTCACATCTGTAGAAGACCCAGAAGATGATCCGCTATTAGAATTGTTCAGAATATTATTCTTAACTTTTTCTTTTGTCGCTTCATCTATCTTGTCCTGCTGTGTAGTTTCAGCGTCATGATCGTATTTAGCCCAAGCCCTCTCCATAAAACTCTGAATATCACTTACAACATTACCAGTGCTCTCAGATATTTTACCATCAGCAGACACATTGTTGAATGAATCGGTTGCGACATACTGTATCTTTTCCATGAAACTTGTAATTGTCTCATTGTTCCAATGACTATCTATGTTATTTATGAGCTGGCTGAAATTGTCGTCCAGATTCTTGATTACATCCTGAATACTGTCATCCAAATCAGTCTGGAAGTCAGAAAGCATATCCTTCGTTGAAGATATGAGCTTATCATACTGTGTATCTTTGAGATCCTTTTCAGCATCCTTGAGAGACTGGTTAAGCTCCTGGGCTTTTGCTCTAGTCTCCTCTGATGTATCACCAGAAATAGCAACCAACTGTTTACGAAGATCTGAAAGAGTCTTTGTCTTCTCTGAAATATTGTTTGCATAATCATAGGCATCTTTTTCTGAATCCAGAAGGTCATTAAATTTATCAATAAGATCTGAGATGTGATTTTTTAAGGCATCGTAACCAGATTCCATCAAATCAATGGTCGCCCACTTTTCGTCTTCAGCACCCTTCACACAGTCCTGATAAGACTTGACCAATTTCTCTTTCTGGTCAATTAGCTTTTGATTGTATGGATCATTAGCCAACTTCTTGTTAATACTCTCAATCTCGGCATAATACGTTTCCGCATTTTTCTTATATGCTTCGTAGTTGGATATGTGAAGTCCAGCGACAGCATTACCCTCAGAAGTTAATCCACCAGTATCATTAGAAGTCAAATCTCTACGAGATAGTTCATCAATAATGAAGTTATTCTCATCTATCAGGTTCTGAACCTTATTTGCCTGTTCATCAATTCTATCCCAATGTACTTGCATGATTTGATTATTATATTCAGCAAGCGATTTAGTTGCTTCGTCAATGGAATTGGTCACATCATCTATCTGTGATCTCATTTCATACCATTTTTCGCTCTTATAGGCAACATCACCATTCTTAACTGCATTATTCAATTCCTTGACGAGATCTGTACGTTTCTGAATCAAATTACTTCTACTTGACTCTTCATTTTTTGCTAATCTACTATACCAAGTAGCAGAAGCACCATTGCCACGTTCCTCAAGTATAGACATGTTATTATTTAATTCAGTTGCAGTCTGGTCATACTGATGACGCTTATTATCATATTCAGTTGAGATATTAGAGAACTTCTGTGAAGCAATTTCTGCCCTCTGAGTAATCTGTGTCTGCTCATCAATTTCTGTCTGTACTTTTGCCTGATTATATGACTCCAACGCATTGTTGTAATCTATACAAGAATTAAAGAACCCAGAAGATATATAACCCTTCTTGTAATACTCAGACAGTTTCGCAAGAGTAGAAACAGATATTATCTTACCACTCTTGGCTGACTTTCTGGCATCATTGATATACTTATTAACTGTATTTCTATTGGTCTTTAACAGACTGCTATATGACGCTCCCTTTGCAGATTTAAACATATTGCTCTTTGCAGTCGCCCTAGCCTTGTTGTATTCATTCTGCTCATTCTTGTCACGAGTGACGATTGTGCCATAGCCTGACTTCTGCTTATCAAGATAGCTGTTTTTATCCTTTGCTGAAACTGCATTGGATGACTTGGTACTATTCATATCCATAGTATCATTTGTAGCATCATCCCAGTTCTTGTACTTGTCTGCTATATTGTTGTACTTCTCTGCATTATTTACTGCAAATGCTGTAGTGTATTCTTCTCTAGCAGTCTGAAGGTTCTCAATACTGAGATTATACATGTACAACCTATTGTATAAGGTAGCGTTCTTCTTTGCCACAATAGTAAGTAATGAATCTGGAATAGCAACACGCTTCTTGATATAACCCTTGATAGAATTAAGTGTAGCATTATACTTTGTATTCTTCTTTATCTTGCCCTTGTTCAAAGCAGAAGTAGCACTCTTGGCAAATCTATTGACATTACTATTAGCTGACTTAGCAGCCGTGTAATATGCACTGTTCTTTGTATTTAGGACAGAATTGTTATATCCAAGTGATGAGTTCTTGGCTGTAGCCGTGTTCT